>Ga0070717_10003804_pt1 | contig 10854 bp, 7 predicted proteins | sample LARL113metaG_FD_71366 | JGI IMG/M metagenome (GOLD analysis project Ga0070717, IMG submission 71366) | Corn, switchgrass and miscanthus rhizosphere microbial communities from Kellogg Biological Station, Michigan, USA - LAR L11-3 metaG | ecosystem: Host-associated > Plants > Roots > Rhizosphere ...
ATCCACGTACCGGCGAATTTGCTACAAGACTAGGTCCTATATTTTCAAACTTGATCCTTGCGGACGAGATTAATCGGGCTCCAGCTAAAGTGCAAAGTGCTTTACTAGAGGCTATGCAGGAGCGTCAAGTGACTTTAGGTGGACAAACTTATCCTCTTCCGGACCCATTTCTGGTTTTAGCAACGCAAAACCCTATTGAGCAGGAGGGTACTTATCAGCTACCTGAAGCTCAGTTGGACCGTTTTATGTTAAAAGTCAGAATCAGTTATCCTAACCGAGAAGAGGAGCTTGCCATTCTAGGTACGATGGCTACCTCTGCACCACAACTCTCCGTGTTAAGTACGGTGAATATGTCGGAAATTGCTCGTGCTCGTGAGGTGGTAAACACAATTTATGTGGATGAGCGTGTAAGAGACTACATCGTGGATATTGTTAGGGCTACTCGTGACCCGGAAGCCTTTAATCTCAAGTTGGATGGTCTAATTCGCTATGGTGCATCTCCACGCGCCACTATTTTTCTCACACTTGCTAGCAAGGCAAGTGCATTTATAACTGGTAGAGCATATGTAACCCCACAGGATGTAAAATCTGTCGGGTTAGATGTGCTACGCCATCGGATCGGGATAACCTACGAGGCAGAGGCAGAGCTAGTAACTAGCGAGAGTGTCATCGAAAAAATTTTTGCCGGCCTCCCAGTACCGTGACTTGTATCTTGACTGGAGGATACACACAGAAATTCTGGAGTGTTTTTAAGAACGGGGGATTCATACTTCGTACTATGCATAAACTAGATGAGGTCCTTAGAAAGATTCGGCAGCTTGAGCTACACACACGGCATCTCGTAAAATCCTCTTTTTCTGGCTGTTACCACAGCGCTTTCAAGGGAGGTGGAATGCATTTTGATGAAGTGCGTGAGTATGCCCCTGGGGACGAAATTCGTAGCATCGACTGGAATGTAACTGCACGTTTGGACGTGCCTTATGTGAAAAAATTTGTGGAGGAGAGAGAGCTAATAGTCATGCTAGTCGTGGATGTTAGCGCCTCTGCATCTTTTGGAAGTTTATGCCTAAGTAAGCGAGAATTTGCTACGGAGATAGCATCCATCCTGGCCTTCAGTGCCTCTCGGAACAACGATAGAGTGGGGTTGGCCTTGTTTAGTGATCGCGTGGAGCTTTTTATTCCTCCAAAGAAGGGACGACCTCATGTACTTAGGCTTTTTCGAGAAATGCTTCTTTTTGAGCCTAAGGGTAGATGCACAGATTTTTCCACAGTGTTTGAGACACTTAATCACGTGCTTCATCGGCGGGCCATAGTATTTGTCCTTTCCGATTTTCTCGTTTCAGATTTATCAAAGCACTTCATCGCAGCGAGTCGTAGGCATGACATCATTGCCCTGCTTATCATGGATCCTGTTGAAATCCTCTTGCCGAATGTAGGTGTTGTTACTTTTGAAGATGCCGAAAGTGGTTGCCAAGTAGAGTTTGATTCTTCTAAGAAAAGGGTAATTGAGGAGTTTGTGAGACTTGAATCGAGGCGCCGCAATACCCAGAGAGAGGTGCTGCAGAACTTTGGGATCGATGTTGTGCCGTTTTATACCAACGAGGGCATCGTCCCTCCACTGCGTGCCTTTTTTAAGCAGAGAAAAAGGAAATTGTTATGACTGCTGTTGTCCTCTCTTCACTAGAGCCAGCACCGCTTCATGATATCGACCCTCCAGTTCCTATTCCTCCGTACCCAGTTTGGATAGCCCCATTGGCCGTTCTAGGTATTCTAGGCCTTATTGCTCTATTTTTCTGTGGCAGGAAACTTCTTTCCCTTTCTACAAGGAAGAAACGGCCTATTACTCCAAAGGATGTTGCACTAGAGGCATTAGCAGTTCTCCGTTCCAATATAGAACTGCTTTCTCCACACGACTTTGGTGTTGAGGTCTCCGCTCTTCTCCGTCGATATATACAGGATGAGTATGGGCTATGCGTGACAACTCAAACCTCCATGGAGTTCCTAATGTCTATTCGGGACAGCCCCATATTTTCCCTTGAAGAGAAGATCATACTAGGAAAATTTCTCGAGATGGCCGACCTTCTTAAATTCTCCAGAAGAGAGACAAAGCGAGAAGAGACTTCTGCCCTGTTGCTGCAAGCAGAGCAGCTTGTATACACAAGAAATCAAAGCGTGGCTCTACAGGAGCCGTAAGGGAAGCAACTGCGAATGGAGAGAGTAGGATGATATATCCGCTTCGCTATGGAAACTTCACAATTCTATACCCATGGGTCCTCTTTTTTTTGCTAGCTCTTCCAGCGCTGTTCCTTCTAAAGAAGAAGATAGGAAGTGCTGTTCCAGCGGTGCGGTTTTCTTCCACAGAAACGATGCTGGCTTTGAACCGAGGCGGTAAATCATCGCAAGCTAAAGGTCTTCTTAATGCAATTACCTTTTTGACGCTAACCCTTCTACTTCTAGCAGCATCTCGTCCGCAACTGGAAATGAGTAGCACTCGCATTCAGACAAGCGGTGTGGACATCCTATTGGCTTTCGACGTTTCTGGCTCAATGAGAGCAGAAGACATCACCATTGGTGACAAGCGGATGAGTCGAATAGGGGCTGTCAAGAGGGTTGCGCAGCAATTCATCGCTAAACGCCTAAGTGATTACATCGGCATTATTGCATTTGCTGGCTATCCTTATCTAGTTAGCCCACCCACGCTAGACCATGGCTGGCTGGTAACAAACATAGACCGTTTGCAGGCAGGAATGATGGAGGAGGATAGCACTGCTATCGGTTCAGCAATTGCTGCTGCTGCGCGGCGTCTTAGGGACCATTCTGCCAAGTCAAAAAAGGTCCTGATACTACTCACGGATGGTGCAAACAACGCTGGTCGCATTTCCCCACTGACTGCTGCAGAAGCAGCCAGGGTGCTTGGGATAAAAATTTATACTATTGGAGCAGGCTCCAGTGGTCCTGTGCCTTATCCAATGTCAGACGTGTTCGGTGGAACTCAGTATCGGATGGTGGAGTTCGACAGTGATCCAGCTACCCTGAAAAAGATTGCAGAGATAACAGGTGGACAATTTTTCCGTGCGGCAGATGGTCAATCCCTGATGAAAATTTTTCAGAAAGTCAACCGAATGGAAAGGTCAAGAGTAGTGACAACTAAGACATCGTTCCATTTGGATCTATTTCCCTGGCCCGTGGGCATAGCACTCGGACTACTTCTGATAAAAGTCCTTCTTTCTCAAACGGTATGGAGACAGCTTCCCTAAGCTTTGGTGAACCATCCTGGTTTGCCGCTCTAAGCATCCTGCCAGTGATTACCTTGCTCCTGTGGTGGACAAATCGACGGAACAAACTTCTCCTACAGCAAGTGATAGCTCCACGCCTATTTGGGCAACTCGTAGATTCCGTAAGTGGAAGGCGGAAATTTATCCGAACAGCCCTCCTATTAGGAGGTCTTACTTTATTGATTATAACCCTCACCAGACCTCGGATGGGAACCTCTCCTACAAAGACTATTCAAGTGGGGAAGGATATCATCGTTGCAGTGGACACCTCTAGAAGCATGCTGGCAACTGACTCTGCACCGAACCGACTGACGCATGCGAAGCTTTTCGTACAAGATTTCGCTGATTTCCTTCGTGGAGACCGTTTGGGACTAGTCACCTTTTCTGGAACAGCTTTCCTGCAAATTCCTCTGACGACCGATTACAGCGCTGTAATCAGCGGAGTGAAAGAATTGGATACAAATTTTATTCCAAGAGGTGGGACTAACATTGCTTCTGCTATTCGAATAGCTAGGGAGGCATTTGGCCGCTTTAGTGGAGCAGTTCGCGCGTTGATCCTCATATCTGATGGTGAAGAGTTGGAAGGAAGGGCCATTGTCGAGGCAAAAAAAGCGGCTTCTCAAGGAATCCGCATTTATACTGTTGGCATTGGCACTGCAGGCGGATCTTTACTTCCTATTGCCGCCACACGAGCTATGGAGCAAGATTTTGTGCGTGATACTGATGGAAAGCCAGTAACCAGTTATTTGGATGCAGCATTCCTCAAAGAAATCGCAGAAACCACTGGTGGTTTTTATTGTCCATTCAGTCCGTTCTTATCTGCTCAACGGATCTTTAGCCAGGGTATACTCCCCTCACTTATCGCAAGGAAGAGTCAAGCTTCCATTTCAAGCCGCCCTATTGAGAGGTTTGAGTGGACCCTAATCCCGGCGATTTTGTTGTTGTCAGCTTGGTGGTTAGCAGGGAAGAGAAAAGAGAATCCTCCCCAGTGCAGGCCCATTCCCATTCCGGGTCTAGCATTAATAGGAGTCTTGTCAGCAGTGACGTCGATACATGCTGCACAAGACGGTCTAGAAAGTTACCAGAGGGGAGACTATCAAAAAGCTCTCAAAGATTTTGAAAGTTGTTTGCAGAAAAGGCCGAACCTCGCGGAAGCTTCCTTTAATGCAGGCGCCGCAGCTTATAAACTGGGTGACTATAATAGGGCCCTTGATTTCTTTGGGAAGTCTATCCTAGGAAAATCTGTACAGCTTCGTGTCAGTGCCCAATACAATATGGGTAACAGCCTGGTACGAAAAGGAGAAGTAAGTTCTTCGCGTGACCAGAAGCGAGCAGAGTGGAAGGCTGCCATCCAGCAATATGATCAAGTACTCAAGCAGGAGCCTAAAAATAAGGCTGCTGCAGACAACAAAAAATTGGTGCAAGCGATGTTAGAAAAGCAGGACCAGAGGGAGAAGCAGGAAGGCCGACAGGACCAGAGGGAGAAGCAGGAAGGCCGACAGGACCAGAGGGAGAAGCAGGAAGGCCGACAGGACCAGAGGGAGAAGCAGGAAGGCCGACAGGATCTGAATTCGCATCCTAACGTTTCTCCTACTCCCCTTTCTATTGCCCCAAGGCCAGGTAGCAATAAGGGAACTGGTGGAAGAGAAGGGGGATCTTCGAAGACTGTCCCTGCCCTTGCACTGACAAAAGAGCAAGCGAACGCACTGATAGACTCTATGAAGGAGGATGAGCAGCACGTCAAGATCCGTGGACAGGATTTTCATCAAGGCACCTATAGAAATTGGTGAACTGTCGGGCCGTTCTTTTAAATTGAAGTAGAGGCGTACTGAAGTATAGGTCCCAATTTCTCATTCCTCCATCGGTTTCGTCTTTTCCCACCTAATCAAACAGGCTTAACGGGAAGAGATATCTTGCTAAGATTGAGTATGAGAAGCTTGTTAAGTACCTACTTAAAGGGATATGTAGCAATCCAGGTGATTCACTGTTGGTGGTTGTGGTATGTCTTCTCCCCTTTTGCCTATGCAGCAGATATTCAGGCGAGTGCTCAAATTTCCGATGGAGAAATACAAGTAGGACAGGCTACCCGTCTAGACATTATTGTCCATGGAGCAGCAAGAAATGTAGAAGTGCCAGATGATGTAAAAATAGAGGGCTTACGACTAAGTTATATCGGGCGATCGATGCAGGTCCGGATGTTTAATACGCAGGTAGCCTCAAGCTCTACTTACACCTTTTCTGTGCATCCGTTGCGAGCTGGGGATTTCGTCATCCCTGCTTTCCGAGTCAGGGTGGATGGTAAAATCTTTCAGACTCAGCCTTTGTCTCTAAAGGTAGTCGATACCCTTCCATGGAAGGGTATAAGTAGGCAAAGGACATTACGGCGACCGAAAAAATCGCATTCTACTGACACAGAGCTTGCATTTGGAGCATTCTCCATTCCTAAAAAGGAAGCCTACGTAGGGGAAGTAATCCCCGTTGAAGTCCAGTATTTTTTTCACCCTCATTTTTCCGTACAATCTATCATTTCCACACCATCCTTAATTGGAGAGGGATTTATTGTTCAGAAGATGGAAGAACCCAGTCAGAGTTATCGAGAAACCAATGGGATTAGATATACAGTTCTCACTTTCCGCAGTTCTATCTGCCCGATAAAAGTGGGGAAACTGCAGATTCCTCCCGCATCTCTCATCTGTCAGGTACTAACTCAGTCACTCCCGGATATCCTTCCCCATGGCGTGACAGATGCTTTTTTTCAGCGCTTTTTTGGCACAATATCGGCTGCTTCCGACATGCAGAAAATAGAGGTAAAGTCGGATTCTGCTACCATACAAGCACTCCCCTTGCCAGATAAGGGACAGCCAATTTCCTTTCACGGTGCCGTTGGAAACTTCGCTCTGCGCGTAGAAGTCTCTACAAAAGATCCATCCCCCGGAGATCCGGTTACCTTACGAGCTATTGTTTCTGGGAATGGAAACTTTGAGCAGATCAGAGAGTTAGATCTGGATGCCAAACAAGGGTGGAAGTCCTATTCCCCATCATCAAGGTTCAGAAGATTGGGAAAATATAGTGAGAAAGTGTTTGAATGGGTATTGGTTCCCAATGTGGAAAAAAAATCCACGCCGGAGGTTGTTTTCTCCTATTTTAACCCCACTCTAATGAAGTACATAACGCTGCGGTCTGCCTCAGCGGTGAGGGCAAAGATAGTGCCTCCTTCAACATCTGCGCCGATAACAGGATCTTCCGTCTCCCTTACCGAGAAAGAAAAACGGAGAATAGTGAGAAGATTCGTCGCTGAATCTTATCAGCCAATCACTGAACGTCCCGAATTTGTGGTCACCAACGGAATAGCCTTCCTAGTACTACTGGCCTTCATCGGAGTTCGATTCGCACGGAATCTCAAAGAATCAGGTAAGCTACAGCACTCCTTAAAGGCATCCTTAGATAGGGTATCTGATCCTGATGCCTCTCCAGAAAAGTTCTATTCCTCCGCTGTAGAATTCCTTCTCTTATGGGCGCAATTGGCTTCTGGAAGAGATATGAAAGGAGAGCCAGCACAAGAAATTGTGCGTGCTATTGGGCTTGTAGGCAAGGAATCTGAGTTGGCATTAAAAATTTTCGCACTTCATGAAGAATTGTCTTATGGATTCCGTCGGGTAGAAAATCCATCCATTGAAGCTCGCACTGCCATCTTAAGGTTCTTAAGGCATCGGAGGTAATGAAAACTTATCTTTCTTTTTGTATACTGCTGTTTGTAGTACCTCTTGCTGGGGCGCGCACTGCTCTGCAGGCCGTCTCCTTCGAGGAGGCAACTAAAAGATTGCTGATGGGGGATACAGATGGTGCGATCAAAGCATATGAGGCACTACTCACTAGAGGCGTTTGCGGATCAGCAATTTATGCAAACCTAGGGTTTGCTCTTCAGAAAAAGAGCAAATTAGTTGAGGCTGTACTTAATTACTATCGAGCATTAATGTTAAACCCTCACTGCATTGAGGCTAAGGTAGGTTTAAATCAATTGCGTGTGCAGGCAGAACTTCCAGAGCTTATCCCTACTTGGACACAAAGGCTTTCGGAGATGGTCACACCTACCTTCCTACAAATTGCTGGTGAGATTTTTTTTTGGATAGGAGCTTTTCCGCAGGCTAGCGGAGCTTTTAGAAAAAAGCCACTGCTTATCCTAAGTGGGTGCTGCTTATCATTAGTGGGTGCTGCAGTGTTTCTGGTAGGCTGGCTAGGCGACCCACGTGTGACGAGAAAACACTTGGCTATAGTAACCCAGGAGGGGGAATCGGCTCTGACCCAGCCGATAGCCACGGCTGCTCACATAGCTTCTCTTCCCCCTGGTACCCCAGTGACAGTACTTTCTAAACGAGGAGACTGGAGCTACTGTAAACTCGCCGATGGGGATCGAGTTTGTTGGATTCCTTCTTCAAGTCTGTCCCTCGTATACCAGGGGCCTGTCTTTTAGGCTACCCACTATTGCGCACATATTTTATCCATTGGTTAGGTCCTGCTCCGCTTTGTAAGTAGAAGTCGCACATTCCCTCCCCTAAAAGGGCGAAGAACTTTTTCCAGCATCAGAGGGAAACAACCTTGCCAGGGGATTGTACAACCACACATCAGGAAGGACGTTAGCAAGCTCCTGAGTTTTGATCCACATAAAGAGGGGATAAGAGGGAAGAGGGGGGAGAGCTTAAGGGAAAGGAAAGGGGATATATAGAGGGGATATATAGGCTCTATAACAACATCAATTTCCTAACGAGACCAAAATGCTAGAAATGGAGATATGATGAGAAGCATTCCAGTAAGAATGATGACAACTAGTGCTGCGTTGCGGTACCTCGCAAGCTCCGGTACCCGTAGAACTAACCACGCAGGAATTAGGCATCCCACCAATCCAAAAATAGGGCTAGATACTGATGTAAAGTATAGGATTGGGATGTTCAAGCTGACTACGCTCCATGCAAGTAAGATAGTAAATATCTGTACTCCCCGGTTGAGCCATGCTGAGCTGATTTCCCCGGTTGGGAAGAAGCGTTGAAAAATATTGAGCACCAATCCCCGGCACACCTCGTGAAAGCCCAAGTAGATACTGAAAAACGCTGTTACTATGGCAAATATGTTAAGAGTGATGCCTAATGTTGTTGCCAAGCCAGAAGGCAAAAATCTCGCGGCCATCGCGAGAGCAGAGATATTGTTGCGGAAGGCGAACTCGGCCTCTTCATATCCAAATGCCAAGGTAAATGATAGGGCATAGAAAAAGACTGTTCCAAACAAAATCAGAAACGCGATATTCATCACACGAAGTGCTTTATAGCGAGCTATTTCTGGCAATCTTTCTCGGGCTCGATAGGATATCATCATGGGACTCAAAGTCTGTATGAATAATATCGAAGTCAGAGTAAATGGAAGGGTAATAACACCCTGCTTAACAAGCACATGATAAGGATCGACCGGGCCGACATTATATAAATTCCAAAACTTGATCATTGCTACTCCCAGGAAAACAATAATGCCTAGTTTGATTAGAACCATGGGCACAGATATCCTGAAGAGAAACTGTTCTCCCCTGGCTGCAATCGACACTAGACTTCCAATTAAGGCTAAGGAATAGAACGGGTTTCTGGATAGCAAATTCTTGGTCACCCCAAATGTTTGGAGGTAGGAAGCGCTATCATTGGTAATATCGGTAAAGTAGACAAAGATCCAGATGACCAACATGAAGAAATACAAAGCGCCGAGAGCTATACCCCAATTCTTACCGAGATATCCTGAAATCACTGCAGGATAGTCGCTACAAATCTTTGATTCTGCTAGTGTGTTGATAAAAAGCCTTTGAAACAGGTATAGGGACGGGTAGGCCGCCACTGCGGAGGCGAGAAAGCACCATATCCCTACTCTTCCTGCCTGTACTGGTAGGAAAATTATTCCGGCCCCTATTGCCATTCCTATGCTTAGGATAACCCATCCAGCGTCCACACGGTTAAAACGTACTGCTTCCTTCCACTCTTCCGGCGACAGCCTTTTCTTAGAAGAAGCCTGGCCAGAAGAAGGATCTTCTTCATAAGCCATAGCAGTAACTTTACGTGGCGACCGCAAACTATTCATGAGCCGGGAAGGAAGAAGCAACAGAGCAGAGTAGAAGCTGAAAATGGCTAACTAACCTTGATTTAACCAACGGTTTGGATGGGGGAGGGCCCTGCTGAATTTTCCCAGCATGGGACGTGTGGCAGCTTAGTTGAGAAACTAGCTTTTGTAGAAGCAAAAAGTGCATCCATTCCATTTAATGCGTAAGTAGCTATCTTTTCTCTCAATCATGATAGCTATCAAATCCCCTCTTCCTTAACCATTGTGCTTTATAAAGGCTACCACGTCCTGTCAGTAAGGCCGGTACTGAACCCTTAGAGGAACGCTATCTTTCAATTTCTTGAAATCTCCAACTAAAGAGGACAGAGTATCCCTTAGCTCTTGGCCGGAGGATAGGAAAGATCCCCGTACTTATAGCCTTTTTGAGGGATGAATGAAGTTTTGTATCTGCTTCCACCCCTAGGTATTTTGCTGGTTCTCGCCTCAGCTCTTCTTTCTATGATAAACGCGTCGTTCTCTGCTTTGACGGAGACAATGAAACAGGTTGTACGGAAGAAAGACAGAGTGTTTGCACAACAGCTAGAGGAATGGATGTGCTCTCGCAGAGAAGTCTTAAGCGCCATTAACGTTGCAGACGGTCTGGTAACACTTCTGCTTATTTTTGTTTGTCTGTGGTGGATGGATGTTCAAGGCTTGGGCACTTACCTACCAGGATGGGTGTTGGCCACACTGCTTTTTACGACAATCACGCTCTTCTGTGAGCTTCTACCCAAGCTTGTTGGTCTAACGCAACCAGTGCTTATTTTGTCTACCTGTTGGCCTATTGTGTCTGGTATTCATCGATTGCTAGAGCCCATTGTTTGCCGAGTGCTAACTTGGAGTAATCTCTGGATGAATAGATTTAACGGCAACCTTGTTCTTCCCGACAGCAGACTTTCTCTGGAAGAGCTACAATCTCTATTTGAGGTAACTGAAGAAGAGGGAGGGTTACACCATGAGGAGGCCGTACTGTTCCAGAAAATTATTAGGCTATCATCTGAGGTGGCTAGTCACTGTATGATCCCACGGGTAGATACTTTTACGCTGCCTAACAATCTCACAAACGCTCAGGCGATAGCGCTTATCCGAGAGGTGAAGTATAGGAAAGTGCCAATACGAGGAGAAACGCCAGATGAAATTCTTGGTGTTTTAGATAGCAGAAATTTTCTTCTCTCTCCTAAGAGACACTATGCAGGAATACTTCAGCCTCCTTCTCTTGTGCCAGAAACCATCCAAGTTTTGGATCTACTCATTGCCTTCCAGATTCAGAGAAAAAACATGGCAATTCTACTAGATGAGTATGGAGGAATTGAAGGGCTTGTAACTTTCTCCGATCTTCTGGAGGAAATTTTTGGCGAAGAAGGCCATGATCACAGAAACTCCCCCTCTATCCTCCCGATAGAGGGTGGGGGGTTTTTGGCAAGTGGCAGTGTACATCTTGATGATCTTG
>Ga0070717_10003805_pt1 | contig 10854 bp, 9 predicted proteins | sample LARL113metaG_FD_71366 | JGI IMG/M metagenome (GOLD analysis project Ga0070717, IMG submission 71366) | Corn, switchgrass and miscanthus rhizosphere microbial communities from Kellogg Biological Station, Michigan, USA - LAR L11-3 metaG | ecosystem: Host-associated > Plants > Roots > Rhizosphere ...
GATCACGGGGCTAACTCTGAGCGTTGTGGTCGCCCGCGCGGTATTCGCTCGGGGAAGGGTTACATTTCACCGAGTCATTGGTGGTGTGCTTCTGTATCTCACCATCGGAGTTACGTTCGTCGCGCTATTTGGTTTTCTTGTTCTTCTTGTGCCAGATCCATTGAGCAATCTTGGAACTCTTCAGGGCAATTTTGGGATTGGCAATTTGATCTACTTCAGCTTCGTGACTTTGACCACGATAGGTTACGGTGATGTCGTCCCACTGCACCCCTATGCGCGAGGTCTTGCCAATGTCGAGGCCATTATCGGTCAGCTATATCCGGCAACCTTGCTGGCTCGGCTTGTGACACTCGAACTTGCGGTTCGACATGGTTAGCGTTTCATAGGCCGCGCTTTTGTAGGCTGTCCGTTCACGCTCGTTTGCGCAACGTGCCTTTCAGCAGTTTCCATGCGGGGGCGACGGCAAATCCGATTATCGGGATCAATATTACGCCGATTGTCAGTCCAAAGATCCCCGACAAGAAGGCTGTCACTATCCAGCTGACCGGTCCGCCAGCAGACGGCAGCGCGTTAGCTGCCGCTTCAGCGGCGGAGCTGATGGCTGGGCCAACGGAATGCACCCCGTACGTCTCCAGACCATGCACGATAATGGCGCCACCAACCCAGATCATAGCGGCGGTGCCAGCGGCGCTCAGAAATGTGAGGAAGCCGGGCATACCGACGACAATGGCGCGTCCGACTGCACCGCTCACACTGCCGGCAGTTGAACCGTCATCGTTCTTTGCAAGAGCCACTCCGATATCGTCGGCTTTGACGATCAACGCGACCACGCCATAAACCGCGATGGTGATCCCAATTCCGACGAGCGCCAGCACGATTGCCTGCATCAGGATGCTGGCGTCGGCAACAGCTCCCAGCGTGATCACCATGATCTCTGCCGAGAGGATGAAGTCGGTCTTGATAGCGCTCGCGACTTTCTCCTCTTCGAGCGTCTGGGGATGCAGCGCGACCGTGCCCAGTTGAGCTTCATGGGCGTGCGCCTGATGCGGGATGATGACTTCGAGAACTTTTTCCGTCCCCTCATAGCAGAGGTAGGCACCGCCAAACATGAGAAGTGGCGTGACCACCGAAGGGAGGAAATAGCTCAGGACCAAAGTAGCCGGGAGCAGGACAAGAAGCTTGTTGCGAAGCGATCCCATCGCGATCTTGGCTACGATCGGCAATTCACGCTCGGCAGCAAATCCAAGCACATAGCGGGGAGTGACTGCCGCGTCATCAACGACGACACCTGTCGCCTTGATCCCCGCCTTGGCAGCCTGGGCTACGACATCGTCAAGGGAAGCTGCCGCCACCTTTGCGATGGCCGCGATATCGTCAAGAAGGGCGATCAGTCCAATGCTCAAAAGGTTTCGCTCGCTTTTTTCAGGCCATCACTAGCAGTAGAAGGGAGTGGCTCTGCAAGATCGAATTCCCCCAGCAGTCCCCAAAGTATTTCCGCCGCAAGGCTTTCCAGTGTTGATCCAAATCAACCGATTCTCGGATCGTGGAGGACCTGTCCGCTTTGGGTCATTGGCAGTGGCGGATTTCGGACTATTCGATCACCTCGTCCGCGCGGGCGAGTAGCAAGGGCGATATGGTGATTCCTAACGCGCGGGCTGTCTTCAAATTGACGAACAGCTCGAACCGGGTCGGTAGTTCAAACGGAAGTTCGCGTGGGGAAGCGCCCTTTAGAAGTCGATCAACGTGAGCCGCAATCCGGCGCCAAAGCTCGCGATGATCGGCAAAATACGACATCAGGCCACCTGCCTCGACATCGCGCTTTTGCAAGAGCATCGACGGCAGACCTCTTTCGGTCGCCAGCCGGCCAGTTTCGGAGCCTAGTGCAAAGCCCTGACCGGCAAGACGAACGACAGCCTGCGCATTCCATTCGACGGCGAGTTGCAGTTTACGCTGCAGGTCCTCCACGGTCCGCATCGGAAAGGCCCGATACTCAATGCCGAGCGCGGGCGCGGACCTCTCAATGTCTTGCATTTGCAAGGCAACGATCGGCTCATCGGGATGTGTAAGGAGCGCAAAGCGTCGGGCTGACGGGACCACTTCTTTGAGAAGAGCGATCCGCTTCGAAGTGATATCGGCAGCCATGTTGGCGACGCCTGTGACATTGGCTTCCGGCCGGGCAATGTTGGCGACGAATCCCAAAAACACCGGGTCAGCGACAATTGCCGAGACGATTGGAATTTTGGAGGTGGCAGCAATGGCCGCCCTGGTGCCAGGCGTGTTGACCGCAACTATGACATCGGGCGCGCTTGCGACGAGATCCGCCGCCAGTTTCGGCATACGATCAAGTTGGTTCTCACCGGACACCACCGTGAGATTCAAATTGATGTCCTCGCGGTAACCCAACTCCTGCATTGCGTCCCGGAATGTGCGCGGCTGCCACTGCGTGTGGGATGGTGTCAGAACGGCAACCCGGTACATTTGCTGAGCAAATGCATTGACGGCCCACGCGCTCGCTGCCCCGCCGGCAAAGCCAAAAAACTCTCGCCGCCTCATTCCCCACCCCCCGAGCGCCAAGCTCGCGTGCTCTATCGTAGCGGCTCACATCGGTGCAGTGGAAGAACCCGGCGGACGACTAAAGAGCGACGGACACGCAAGACGCGAAGAACCCGCGTTTCGATGGCCGCCGATGAAATCCGCAAATTAAATCTGAGGAACTCCGGGGCCGGTCGCTAACCGAGTGGAACCTTTTCGGACGGGCCGAATTGTCGGCGCGACTCCGAGGAAAGTTTCGTGACCGTAAATGAAATCGACGTTGATATAGAGCGACGGGCCTATGAAGTCGTTTGGTATGAGTTCTCCGCTCTTCGTGGACTGACTCCAGACGAAAAGGCAAGCGGGCCGAACAAGCTCCGCTCGTTCATCCATGTTCTGGCTGAAATCGGAGAGCGCGACCCGCTGAAAATCGCGAAAGCAGCGATGGGAATGCTTCGCGAATACGAGCAGATTTCACGCTCAAGGGCTCGTACGACTGTGCAGGCGCAAAACGCTGATCCCAGCGGGACGGCCTGACCACGCTAGCTTCATTTCCCAACTTCGCTTTAGACGACGTGCAGCATCCACAACACTACGACGAGTACCAGTGGCACTCCGAGTAGCCACAAGAGCAAAGGCATGTTGGCCTCCCAAGTTGAACCTGAAAAGGAACGCGCATCTTTTTGAAGAGTTCCTTTGGAGGCTTTTGAAGTTGGTCTGGGAGCACCTGGTGAGCGACACCCGCAAACAAATCGAAGCAGAAATAACTGCGTTCAAACTTGAAATCGAAAGGCTCAAATCGCTGGCGAAAAAGCGGATGGGTCAACCGCGCGACCTCGAAGACGTCACTCGTCAACTTCGCGAATTGCACGTCAGGCTTTCCCAGCTTGAGCGCAATTGGCGGCAGACCAATTGATACCTGGCAATGACGTCGATCCCTCAGCAGGCGAACGGCTTCGCGGCGCGGCTAAAACGCAGCCGCATATTCCGCGCTTTGGGTCCCGGCCTTATTACGGGCGCGGCGGATGACGACCCAAGTGGCATCGCCACATATTCCCAGGCCGGCGCACAATTTGGATTCGCCATCACGTGGACGCTGCTGTTCACGTATCCACTTATGGCCGTCATCCAGGAGATAAGCGCTCGTATTGGCCGAACGACGGGAAAAGGCATAGCTGCCAATATTCGCGAGCATTATCCGAATGCGATCTTGCAGTGCATCGTGTTTCTTCTGGTGATAGCGAACATAATCAATATCGGCGCCGACCTCGGAGCGATGGCGGATGCCTTGCGCTTGCTGATCGGCGGCCCGACGTTCCTCTATGTTTTTATGTTCGGCATATTTTGCGCGACCCTGGAGGTTCTCGTCCCCTACTCGCGCTATGTATCTTTCCTGAAATGGCTGACCTTCGCCCTGTTCGCTTATTTCGGCACGGCAATTGCCGTGAAGGTACCTTGGCTCGAAGCGGCGCGAGGTTTTTTCATTCCAACGCTGTCGAGCGATGCTGCCTTCTGGACCGTCGTCGTCGCAATATTCGGTACGACCATCAGTCCGTATCTTTTCTTCTGGCAAGCGTCTCAAGAGGTCGAAGAAATCAAAAACGTAAAGGCGAGAAAGCCGCTGGCAAAGTCGCCGGAACAAGGACCGGATGCACTAGCACGCATTAAAGTCGACACTTACATCGGGATGGCATTCTCCAACCTCGTCGCCCTTGCAATCATTTTTACAACGGCGGCAACTCTCCATGCGGCCGGGACCACCGATATCCAAACTTCAAGCCAGGCTGCCGAGGCCTTGAAGCCAATTGCCGGACCATTCGCGTTTGCAATTTTTGCCATGGGCATCATCGGCACCGGCTTATTGGCCATTCCGGTCCTCGCTGGATCGGCTGCCTACGCCATCGGTGAAGCACTCAAGTGGCCGACCGGGTTGGATCGGAAGCCAAAAAAGGCACAGGCATTTTACGGTACGATCGTTGCCGCGACACTCAGTGGCATCGCCATAACGCTTTCACCACTCGATCCCATCAAGGCGTTGTTCTGGAGCGCGGTCATTAACGGCCTCGTCGCAGTACCAGTCATGACGAGCATGATGTTCATGAGCTCAAACAAGAAAGTTATGGGGAAATACGCGGTTAAGGGAATTCTGAGAACCGTAGGTTGGCTTGCAACCGGCGTCATGGCCGCCGCTGCAATTGTAATGATCGCCACCGCGATCCTTTGACGCCGACTGTGCAAGAGGCCGCCCGTCAGGGGCGTCCAAGCCCGTCGCTTTGCAGCGACCCCCACGACTGTGCAGCGGACTTAATAGCCCGTTAATCGAGACCGGCGACAGTGCACCAATTCGGTACAGTTGTACGAGGGTCAGGTTCATGTCGGAAGTTGTGCTCATCGTTGATGACGATCCGGTCCAGCGTCGCCTCCTCGAAACCACGGTCCAGCGCTTCGGCTACCAGGCAATCGTCGCGGACGGCGGCGATGCGGCGGTCAAACTCCTCACCCGACCCGATACGCCCGTCGATGCCATGGTCCTCGACCTGGTGATGCCCGACCTCGACGGGCTCGGCGTCCTCGCCTTCATGCGCGAGGCCGGCCTTACAATTCCGGTGATCGTGCAGACCGCCCATGGCGGGATCGACAATGTGGTGTCCGCCATGCGCGCTGGCGCGACCGATTTCGTGGTCAAGCCGGCAAGCCCGGAACGCCTGGAAGTCTCGCTGCGCAACGCGCTGTCCGCGCGCGCGCTTGCGGGCGAACTGCAAAGGCTCAAGCGCCGGCACGACGGCACGCTGACGATCGCCGACGTGATCACGCGCTCGGCGGCGATGCAGCCCGTCCTCAAGGCGGCGGAGAAGGCGGCGGCTTCGGCGATATCGGTGCTGATCGAAGGCGAATCCGGCGTCGGCAAGGAGTTGATCGCGCGCGCGATCCACGGCAGCGGCGCACGCCGCGCCAAGCCATTCGTCGCAGTGAACTGCGGCGCCATGCCGGAAACGCTGGTCGAATCGATCCTGTTCGGCCACGAGAAAGGCTCCTTCACCGGCGCAACCGAACGCCATCCCGGTAAATTCATCGAAGCCGACGGCGGCACGCTGTTTCTCGACGAAGTCGGCGAATTGCCCGCCCCGGCTCAGGTGAAACTGCTGCGCGCACTGCAGGACGGCGCGGTCGAGCCGGTCGGCGGACGCAAGATCGTCAAAGTCGACGTGCGCATCATCTCCGCCACCAACCGCAATCTCATTGCCGATGTGAAAGCCGGCCGGTTCCGCGAAGACCTCTTTTATCGCCTGCACGTCTTCCCGCTGTCAGTGCCGCCGCTGCGCACCCGCCGCGAAGACATCCCGGAGCTTACGCGCCATTTCGTTGCGCGCTTTGCCGCCGAGGAGGGCAAGCGCCTTCTCAGCATCAGCCGCGATGCGCTCTCACTGCTGGCCGCCGCCAATTGGCCGGGCAATGTCCGGCAACTCGAGAATGCGATCTTCCGCGCGGTCGTGCTGGCCGAGGGCGAGGAGATCAGCCCCGGCGAATTTCCGCAGGTCGCGGCGCAGGTTGCCTCCGACGAGGTTGCGGTCCCCCAGTTGACCGAGCCTTCGCCTGCCATTGTCGCGTCGTGGCCCGACATTCCCGCCGACCTCGTCCCCGTCCGGATCGCCACTCCCGGGCATTCGCTGCCGCTCACTGATTCCCAGGGCAATGTCCGGCCGCTTGAGGACATCGAACGGGACTCGATCCGCTTCGCCATCACCCATTATCGGGGCCAAATGTCCGAAGTCGCCCGCAAACTGCGGATCGGCCGCTCGACCCTTTATCGCAAGCTGGAAGGCCTGGGGCTCGAAGACGCCTGAAAATCAGCCCAAATCCGCGATTTGGGGGCATTTGCGTACCGGTGCTGCAGTGCAAAAATTCCCCAAGGAAGTTCTACAAATGCCTAGTTTTCGGCCCAATTCCCCGGGTAGGTTAACCATCGGACGGACGACGGGGAACGGACGCTAAACTCTCATTAACCGATCCCGATAACACTCACGGGGTTGCCGGCATGGCAGCCCGAGGGGACGTGGCGGCGACGTGGGACGGACTCATTCTTCACGGAACGATTCTGTGGCTCCTGATTCAGCGAGCGCACGTTCTGTCGTTGTGACTCTGGCGCGCGCTGGCGCGCGTCTGGGTGTCGCCGGGCTTTTCATGCTCGGCGCCAGCAACGCGCTGCAGAATGCGAGTGCCGAAGGCGATACCCGAACTCTTTCCTTCCATCACGTCCACACCAACGAAGACATCACCATCACCTTCAAGCGCAATGGCCGTTACGATGACGCCGCGCTGAAGAAGCTCGACTGGTTCATGCGCGACTGGCGCAAGGAAAAGTCGACCCGCATGGATCCGCACCTGTTCGATCTCTTGTGGGAGGCCTATCGCGAGGTCGGGGCGACCCAGCCGATCGACGTTGTCTGCGGCTACCGCTCGCCGGAAACCAATTCGATGCTGCGCCGCCGCTCGAACGGCGTCGCGCAGTTCAGCCAGCACATCAATGGCCAGGCGATGGACTTCTTCATTCCTGGCGTCCCGCTCGAGAAGATTCGCGAAGTCGGTCTTCGGCTGCAGCGCGGCGGGGTGGGTTTCTACCCGACCTCCGGCTCGCCTTTCGTCCACATGGACACGGGCACCATCCGGCACTGGCCACGCATGACGCATGATCAGTTGGTCAAGGTCTTCCCGGATGGCCGTACCGTCCACGTTCCTTCCGACGGCCAGCCATTGCGTGGCTACGCGCTCGCGCTTGCCGATGTCGAACGGCGCGGCGGCAAACCATCCGAAACGTCATTGGAGGCTGCGCGTGAGGCCGGCGTGGTCACCGCCTCGCGAACCCGTAACTTCTTTGCCCGTCTGTTTGGCCGCGGCAAAGATTCCGACGAATCGAGCGAAGACACCACTGCCACCACCCCCGACACCGCAACAAAAGACACACGCGCACCCGTCGCGGTTGCCAGCGTGACCCCGCCGAAACCCAAGGCGGTCGCCGTCGAAACGATCGTGCCGCTGCCGACTGCGCGGCCGGCGTCGACTGTCGTTGCTTCGGCGGAAACGAAACCATCGTCGGTTGGCGCGGTCGCAGTCAAACCGGCCAGCCATTCCTTTGTGACGGCATCGCTTGGCAGCAACCTGTTCGACAACCGCGGCTACTGGCGCGGCGCGATCCAGAACGGCCCGGATGTGCCGGGCGCCATAACGACGTCGACGAAGTATCAGACCGCGAGCCTCGATCCGGCGAGCACCGGGACGACCGCGCTCGCCTATGCCGCCGAACCCGGGTCATCGAGGCCAGCGCAACCGCGTCCAATGGGAACGCGCACGATGCAGCAGCCGACGCAACAGCCAGCGGAAGCGGCCGTCGTGACGTCGCAGGGCAATACAACGATCGCGGAGAAGCCGACACTAACGGCGGCGAGCGCCGACCCGGCGATCAACAGCCCCTGGCTGCGCGCGGCCATGCTCACACCGAGCGTGACTTCGCACATGAGCGCCACGCGGATTGGCGCCATCGACATGCGGCCGTTGCAGGAAATGATCTACAAGCCGTCGCAGTCGCTGGCGATGTCATTCGCGCGCGACCCGAATCCCGGCCTGATGGGCAATCGCTTCTCCGGACCGGCAATCGTCTTCCTGGCGACGACAACATTCACGACGCAGTCGACCGCCGCGTTCGCGATGCACACGACAGCTTTCCGCTGATCGCTAGCTAGCCATTCCCAGAGCGTGCAAATAGGTGTCGAGCACTTCCTGCTGCTCGCGGCGCTCGTCCGTATCCAGCTTGCGCAGTCGCACGATCGAGCGCAGTGCCTTTGTATCGAAGCCGGTTCCTTTTGCCTCGGCGTAGACGTCCCTTATATCGTCTGACGTCGCCTTTTTTTCTTCCTCGAGCCGCTCGATACGTTCAACGAACGCTTTCAGCTGATCCTTGGCGAAGCGAGTGGCCGGCTTTTCATCTTCAGCCGAGGCAGTGGCAGGCATCGACATCTCCTTGACTACGCAACGGGGGCTCGATCGCCTCCGCGTGTCGAGAAGCTTTCTGAGTTGGACGCGCTCAGGTCAAGGCGAGGACCGCGTCATCCACGCTGTTCACATGCCGACGGTGAGTACTAGTGCCCTGATCTGGACTTTTCGAATGCCGCTTTCTGGTCCGGCGAGGCTTCTTTCTGGTATTTCTTGCGCCACTCGTCAAAAGGCATCCCGTAGACGACCTCGCGACTCTCGTCCTTGCTCATGCTGACGCCCTGCGCGTCGGCCGCTTCCTTCATCCAGTTCGAGAGGCAATTGCGGCAGAAGCCCGCAAGATTCATCATATCGATGTTCTGCACGTCGGTGCGCGAGCGAAGGTGCTCGACCAGGCGACGGTAAACGGCAGCCTCAAGTTCGGTCCGGGTCTTTTCGTCCATCTGACGTCCTCCGCAACCTGAAACATAGACATGCCGGACGCGCCTTTGAAGGGCCGCCGGCAATAGAAAACCCGCCGCGTCCAGCCTCTCCGCCGTCATGGCCGGGCTTGACCCGGCAAACCATGTGGCATCGCAGCGATCAGAGTCGCGAGAATTTTGGACTTGCGCCGCATCATGGATGCGCGGGTCAAGCCCGCGCATGACGGATTGAGATGGTGTGCCAGGCCCACCCTTCGTCGTTGCCGGGCGAAAGGCGTGAAGCGCCGCCTTCCCGCACACCCCACATCATCAACCTCTCCGCCGTCATGGCCGGGGCTTGTCCCGGCCATCCATGAGGCATCGCCGATGATCAGCCGGTAGAACTTTGGGCTTGCGCCGCATCATGGATGCGCGGGTCAAGCCCGCGCATGACTCACAGTGTGTGGCACCGCGTCTCAAGAGGTCATTGCCGGGCGAAAGGCGCGAAGCGCCGTCTTTGCGCCTGAAGACCCGGCAATCCATGATGCCGTTCAAAGACGGTCCAAACTCTCGTCTCAGCCCAGAAAGTGTGCCGCCGCGTCCCTTCCGGAACGCGGCGGGCTTTGACTTTCACCGCTCAGACCAGCGTTTTCTTTACCCGGTCCGCCGTCATCGGCAGGTGGCGCAGCCGCTTGCCGGTGATCTGGAACACGGCATTGGCGATCGCCGGAGCAACCGTCACCACGCCGATCTCCCCCATGCCGCTCGGCGGATTGTCGGTGGCAAGGATCCTGGTGTGGATTTCCGGCATCTCGCTCATGCGCAGAACGGGATAGCTGTCGAAGTTCGTGGCCTGCACGGTGCCGTCCTTGACCGCGAACTGCTCGATCAATGCGGCGCTCAAGCCATAGACCACGGCGCTTTCGAGCTGCGCATGGACGTGGTCGGGCTGGATGACAAGGCCCGGATCGGCCACGACCCAGTAATTGTGGACCGTGATCTTCCCGGTCTTCTGGTCGAGCGATATCTCCGCCACGCCCGCCGACAGACTGTCGTGATAGTCGGCAAACGCGATGCCCATGCCGTGGCCGGGGCGCTTGCGTTTGAAGTCCGACATCTCGGCCACCGCCTTGATGACGGCATTGGCGCGCGGCTTGTTTTTGGTCAGCTCGAGACGCAGCGCGAGCGGATCCTTGCCGGCGGCCTGCGCCACTTCATCGAGGAAGGCTTCAGCGGCGAACTTGTTGTAGCCGGAGCCGATCCCGCGCCAGGCATGCACGCGCATGCCGCGATCCTCCCGCACATATTCGCCGAGTGCGTTCGGAATGGCGTAGAAGGCCTGATCGAGGCCGCGCGCGCCGATGTAGTCCTTGCCGCCGGTGGCCTTGAAGCGCGGCGGTGCTGCGACCGCATCGACGTTTTCCGACACCAGTCGATGATGCCAGCCGACGACATTGCCTTGTGCGTCGATGCCGGCCTTCATCAGGTGATGCGTCATCGGCCGGGGACGGGCTGCGGCAATGTCCTCTTCGCGCGTGAGGATCAGCTTCACCGGTTTCTTGGTGATGTTGGAGATGATGGTGGCCTGGATCGCCGCATCCGGCCAGATGCGCCGGCCGTAGCCGCCGCCGAGAAATTGCTGGTGCACCCGGATCTGATCCGGCGTTGTCTTCAGAATGCCGGAGATAATTTGCGACGCCAGCGCGCCGAACTGCGTGCCGGTCCAGATATCGGCCGACTTGCCGTCCTCGGAAACCTGAGCGACGGCGTTCATCGGCTCCATCTGTGCGTGATAGGTGTATTCGGACCAGTAGCCGGCTTCGACTGTCTTCGCCGCGCCACTCAGCCCGGCCTTCACGTCACCGACCTGATATTCGACCTTGGTCTCGGCGTTCGGATCCTTGGCCTTCGCCGCGTAGTCATCCTTCGCCTT
>Ga0070717_10003808_pt1 | contig 10849 bp, 5 predicted proteins | sample LARL113metaG_FD_71366 | JGI IMG/M metagenome (GOLD analysis project Ga0070717, IMG submission 71366) | Corn, switchgrass and miscanthus rhizosphere microbial communities from Kellogg Biological Station, Michigan, USA - LAR L11-3 metaG | ecosystem: Host-associated > Plants > Roots > Rhizosphere ...
CCCCGCGCCAGCTTCTCCTTGTGCGCATGAAGTTTTTTCGCGACCCCTTCATCGCTAAGCCCAATCATCTGCGCCGCCAGAATCCCAGCATTCGTGGCTCCTGGCTTTCCAATCGCTACGGTAGCGACGGGAATTCCCGCCGGCATCTGCACCGTTGCCAACAAGGAGTCCATGCCTTGTAGCGAAGTCGAAGGAATCGGAACTCCGATCACCGGCAGCGTCGTATGCGCCGCGATCACCCCCGCCAGATGTGCTGCCCCGCCCGCCCCGGCGATAATCACTTGAATCCCGCGCTCCCCGGCCTTGCGTGCGAAGTCCGCCGTGCGATCGGGAGAACGATGCGCCGAAGTCACATCGATTTCGTACGCGATGCCAAACTCCTCGAGCGCCTTCCCCGCCTCGCGCATAATTTCCAAATCAGAATCACTACCCATCACAATTGAAACCAGCGTCTTGCTCATCGATCCTCTCGTAAAAAGTTGGTCTATGAAAATGTCATCCTGAGCGCAGTCGAAGGATCCCGATCGTATCAACGCCTGCAGCAAAAGAGGCCGTCCGTCTGCGGCTCACTTCTTCAGCGGCCGCGCCGCAATGTCCTTGCGGTAGTGTGCTCCATCAAAAGAGATCTTCGCGCAAGCCTCATATGCGCGCTCGACCGCCGTATCCAGATCGTGCGCCCGCGCCGTTACGCCGAGCACGCGCCCGCCCGCGGTGTAATAAACCCCATTGCGCTTCGAAGTGCCAGCGTGAAATACTTTCACGCCCTCAACCGCGCTCGCCTCTTCGAGCCCGTCGATTCGCTTCCCCGCCTCATACGTCCCCGGATATCCTCCCGACGACATCACCACGCACACCGACGCGTCGCGCGACCATTTGAAGTCCCCATCACTTACACGTCCCTCAATCGAGGCCTCGAGTGCCTCAGTCAGATCGCTCTCCAGCCGCATCAAAATCGGCTGCGTCTCCGGGTCTCCAAAGCGGCAGTTGAACTCCAGCACCATTGGCCCGCGAGCAGTCATCATCAGACCGCAGTAGAGCACACCCTTAAACTCCGCTCCCTCCGCCTTCATTCCCGCAACCGCGGGCTGCGCAATATGATGCACCAGCCAGTCGCGCATCTGCTCGTCGACAATGTCGGCAGTCGAGTATGCGCCCATGCCACCGGTGTTCGGACCGGTGTCGCCGTCGCCGACGCGCTTATGATCCCGCGCCGCGACCAGCGGGGCCACGCGCTCTCCGTCGCTGAACACCAGGAACGAAAGCTCGTCGCCCTTCAAACATTCTTCCAACACAACCCGCGCGCCCGCCTCCCCAAGCATTTTGCCGCTGAGCATTTCCCCGGCCACGCTGGCTGCTTCTTCTTTGCTCTTGGCGATGACCACGCCCTTGCCCGCTGCCAATCCGTCGGCTTTCACCACCACCGGCACATGAAAATGTCCGAGCGCCGAGCGCACCTGCTCAATCGAATCACAAATCGCAAAGGGAGCCGTCGGGATGTGGTGTCGCTGCAGAAATTCCTTGGCGAAACTTTTGCTCGATTCCAGCTGCGCCGCAGCCCGCGTGGGACCAAACGCCGACCATCGACGCCGCGTGAACTCGTCCACTACGCCGAGAGTCAGCGGCAGTTCCGGCCCCACCACGGTGAGATCCGGCTGCAGGCGGGCCGCCAAGGCTAGAATCGACGAGAGACTCTTCAAGTCCGCAGCCAAACACTCCGCGTCGTCCGCAATGCCGCCATTCCCGGGTGCGCAATAAAGCTGCGAGATGCGCGGCGACTGCCGCAGCTTCCACACCAGCGCATGCTCACGCCCGCCACTACCTAGAACCAGAACTTTCATAAGCCAGAGAAAATCAAGGTTAGGGGTTGAGTGGGAATGCTGTCAAACCGCACGGCCTGAGCGTTGATCGCGGGCCGCTCACCGGAAAACGCTTACTTGTAACATTCCTTTAACTGACCCTGCGTAGGCTCCTGGATTGTAGAAGTTGGCTTTGCGCGGTTGACGCTTGATAGTGCTGATAGTATTAACTATAGTTAATACAAGACATTATTAAGAGGATTCATCACTTAAACTGGGGCCACGAACCGGAACAAGGCAAACTAAAAACGGACGCGACCGCAGTCGCGTTCCGTACGGTAAGAGATTGAAATTCCCTTGCAAGGTGGACAAGCGTCTCGCGCTCGCGTGCATTCGGGCACTTCTCTTCCAAAGAGATGGCCGCTCCTTCCGCGCAGCCCGGGCGGTTGCGATTGTCTTTGCCTTTGCCGTGCTCGCTCTTGCGCAACAGCCCGACGACCCAGCACCCCCACCGCCCGCCCCCCCTGTGGACGAGAGCACACAATCCATGTTCCCGTGTTTCAAGGGCACGCGCTTCTGGCTCACCGGTCAGGCCAATTTCGTCTTCCAGACGCATCCCGAGTTCCACGCGCCCTACAGCGGCCCGCATAGCCTCAACCCGCATTACGAAAAAGCCACCTCGCGCCTGATGACTCTGTACACGGGCGCGCGTTTGAATAACTCCACCGAAGTACTGGTCGACATTGAAGAGGCCGGCGGAGGCGCTCTCACCGCCGGTTTCGGCCTTGCGGGCAACACCGATCTCGACATCGTGCGCAACCCGCTGTTGAGCGAGGCCCCCTATCTCGGCCGCGGCATGATCCACAAAGTCTTCGCACTCAGCGAAGATAAAATCGAGAACCAGCGCACCCCCTTCTCTCTCTTCGAAGAATTGCCCCGCCGGCGCGTGGAAGTCCGCTTCGGCAAGTTCAGCATGCCCGATTTCTTCGACGTCAATTCTGTGGGCACCGATACCCATTTCCAATTCCTCAACTGGACTATCGACAACAATGGCGCCTGGGACTACGCCGCCGACACGCGCGGCTACACGGTTGGCGCCACGGTCGACTATGAAAATCGCAATTGGGGCTTCCGCTTCGGCGAGAGTCTCATGCCCAAGGTCGCCAACGGCATCGACCTGGTCTGGAAGCCATGGCAGGCCCACGCGGAAAACTTCGAATATGAACTGCGTCGCGGACTGCTTCCCAGGAAGTCTGGCGTGGTCCGCCTGTTGGCCTACACCAACTACGCCAACATGGGTATCTACCGCGATCAGCTCATCAAAGCTGCGGTACAGCACACCACTCCCGACATTACTGATCATCCCTGGCACATCACGCGCAAGTATGGCTTCGGCATTAACCTGGAGCAGAATTTGACCCGTTATTTGACCGCCTTTGCGCGCTCAGGGTGGGACAACGGGAAGACCGAGTCCTTCGCCTACACCGAAGTCGATCAAACTGTTTTAGAAGGCGTGGGAGCGAATGGTGCGTGGTGGCACCGCAAGCAGGATCGCGCCGGCATCGCGTTTGTGAGCAATGCCATCAAGAAAGACCACCAGAACTATCTCGCGGCGGGGGGATTGGGATTCCTGCTCGGCGACGGCAAATTGAACTATGGCCGCGAAAATATCCTCGAGTCCTACTACACCGTGCACACCTGGCGCGGTATTTATCTGGCGCCCGGCCTGCAGTACGTCGTAAATCCCAGTTACAACCGCGATCGCGGTCCGGTCGTAGTCCCCACGTTCCGCGCCCACATCGAGTTCTAATCAACTCGCGTAGAGACAGCCGCCTCGGCTGTCCAGCGAGGGCGAAGCCAAGCGGAACTCGCAGACATCCCTGATGCCAAAACTGATCTACCTCAGCGCCAACTCCCCGTTGAACTGTTGGATGATGCCGTAGCATTCACAAGCGGAGCTTTCGAGTTTTTTGCGGTTCAGAATTCTCACGGAACCCCGGGTATATTCGATGATCTTTCTTTTCTGTAGCCCACCCGCCGCCAGGCTCACGCTGGGGCGATCGGTTCCCAGCATCATGGCCAGGAAGTCGTGGGTGATGCGCAGCAATCCCGACCCGACCCGGTCCTGCGCAAGCAACAACCAGCGGCAAAGACGTTGTTCAATATCGTGCAGGCGATTACAACCGGCAGTCTGTGCAACCTGCAGTCCATGAACCGCCGCATAGCGATTCAGCATGCTCTGCAGCGCCGGACTGGACTTCAACACGGTCTGCAATTCGCTGACATCCACCCTGAAACCGTCTCCGCCAATTTGTATCACCGCCCGATGCGGGCTCCGTCTAAGTCCGGCAGCCACCGGAATGGGCGTAAAGCCCTCGTTTCCAACCACGCCGACTTCCACGCTCTCTCCTTTTTGTGTGGTAAATACCAGCGATACCATGCCTTGATTCAAAAAGTAAGCATCGTCGAGCCTGTGGTTAGCCTCCTGCAAACTCAAACGCGCGGGTAAAGCGACGAACTGCAGGTGCGGACGAATCATTTCAAATTCTTCCCCCGGAATGGAAAGAAGAATCGCGTTGGCTACTGCTCTTCCCGCTGGATTCGTCCGCTCTCCGGCGTTCAAAGGTTGAGGGCCCCGGGTGCCTACGGCAGTCTTAATTGCTTTGCGCACAGCGTCCTCCGTTCGTGGATGGACTTTCTTCACGACTTTTTCACGAATTGTTAGCTTACGATTAGATGCCGCGCGAGCTCGCGTCAGGGCTCGTTCAATTTCTGAAAGCGTCGGGTAACGGACGGTAGGATATACAAACTTTCCTGTATTTCGAGACCCGTCGTTCATGGTACCTTCGTAGGGCATCGAACGTTTGTTGGAAGCATGAGCGCGCGGCGCCACCCGTCTTGACTTGCTGTCCACTCGCATGCCCACCCGGATACTGATTGCTGAGGATAGTTCCGCGGTTAGAAGTGCCCTGCGGACCCTTCTCGAGGGCGCCGGACCCTGGGAAATCATTACGGTCGAGAATGGGCAGGACGCCATTGCTAGGGCGCAGGAACTCAAGCCCAAGCTCATCATCCTCGACCTGGTTATGCCGGTGATGGATGGCCTGAGAGCCGCTAGACAGATCTCCCAGATGCTGCCGGACGTTCCGCTCCTGATGCACACCATGCACTGGTCTCCGCAGGTGGAATTGGAGGCCCAAAAAGTCGGCGTCCGAAAAGTAGTGCCGAAGTCAGACAGCAGACTTCTCATCTCCACTGTGCAGCAGTTCCTGATCCCAGAAACTCCTCAACCGCCGGGCCAAGAAATCGCGAAGCCGGATATCCCGACCCCCGACGTTGCCCCGCCACCTCCCGTCCTTGAATCCGGCAGCGCAGCCGCTTCAGACAAGCCGGCCGCTCCATCTCCCGGGGAAAACGGAGATGTTCCCGGAAATCGGCGGGCAAGCTGACAGCGAATGAAAGTCGAGAGCGATCCCAGGTTGGCGTTCGCCTTCGTCTGAAAGGTCGCTCATTCGTATCGCAAAGCGACGATAGGGTCGGATCGCATCGCACGCCGCGCAGGAATTAAGGCGGCGAGCAGTGCGACCAGCAGGATTCCCACGGTAAACGCCGCCAGCATCGGCCAGTTAAGGCCGTTCAGCCCAAACAGCTGGCTGGCAGCCAGCAAATTGAGTCCGTAGGCAAGGGGTAATCCCATTGCGAGCCCTATTCCAGCAAGCAACAAGGCTTCGCGAAGAATCTGGCCGAAGAGATCGTCAGAGGTAGCGCCCAGAGCGATACGGACGCCGAACTCGTGGGTCCGGCGCGCCACTCGGTGGGAGAGCATTCCATAGATACCGATAGTGGAGAGGCCGAGCGCAACCACGCCAAAGGCCAGCATCGGCCATCCGATGATCCGGATCGGCGCTAGCGAATCAGAGATCTCTGTCGTAAGCGGATGTATTTCGTTCAAGGCAACTTCGGGGTCGAGTTGCTGCAATCGCCCTCGAATCTCACCGGCAGCACTTTGTCCGCCCGGTCGGATGCGTGCCAACAGCGTCAGCGAAGCGCGCGGCGACTGCATATACGGCAGGTAAATCGTGGGATGGGGCTTCGGATCGTACCAATTCAGCTTCACGTCAGAGACGACGCCAACCACCGTTACAGTGTCGCCGTTGTCCAGGTTCAGTTTGAGCATCTGGCCGATGGGAGTGGAGTTCGCCCAGCCTCGAATCGCCAAACTCTGGCTGACGATGGCGACTCGCGGAGAGGTGCGCCCGTCGCCTTCTGAAAATGGCCTGCCCTGCAGCAGGCTAATGCGAAGCGTGGAAAAGAACTTCGGGCTCACGACTTGCAAATCACCGCTCGGCGCTTCGCTGGCGCGCAACGCAGTGCGTCCCTGGATTTCAAAAGTCACACCTTGGCTGTCGACATTGCTCGCCGGTATGTTCGTGGCGAGGGCGGCGGAATACACTTGCGGCGCCGATTTCGTCTGTTGCAGCGCTCTATCGTAGAACGATGCAACGCTGTCCGCATTGCTGTAGCTCTGCTTTGGCAGCCTGACCTCCAGCGTCAACAGATCATCCGGGTCAAAGCCTTTGTAAAGCTGGGAAAGCATGAAGACGCTTCGAATGGCAGAGGCCGCCCCGGCCAGCAGCACGATCGCCAACACGACCTGTGTAATCACCAATCCGCTCAGTACGCGCTGCTGCGCGCGGCTTCCGGTTGCACTCCGGCTGTTTTCCTTCAGGGCTTCGCTTACATCCATGCGGGAAGCGTGAAATGTGCCGGCGATTCCGAAAGCAAATGCGAGCAGTAGAGCCAGCGCGGATGCAAAGCTGAAAACCCGCGCGTCGACGTGGATGTCGCTCCATCCCGCAATCCACTTCGTCATGCCGGAGGGCATCCCGTTGCGGATGGCGGTCACACTGACCAACGAAATACTCAGCGCGAAGGCAACCGCCAACAGCACCAGCAACAACGTTTCCCCGGTGAAAATACGAGCCATTCGGAACCGGCCGGCTCCCAGCGCGCTGCGGACGGCAATTTCGCGTCGCCGGCTCACCGCTTGCGCAAGCAGCAGGTTGAGAAGGTTGGCGCAGGCCAACAGCAGCACGAATCCGGCCGCAGCCTGCAGCATAAGAAACATGGGAGCCGTGTAGCCGTACTGCTCTTCTCGAAGCGGCAAAAGCGTCGCAGTACGATGAACATTTGTCGTTGGATAGTGCCGCTGCAACTGCCTGCTGAATACCTCCAACTCGGCCTCCGCTTGTTTGTGCGAAACGCCATCTTTGAGAGCCGCAAGCAGAGAAAGATTGCGCGACGAACGGTCTGCGCGATCAGCCGACTTAAACGTGAGCGGCAGCCAGATTTCCGCGCCCAGCGGATAGTGGAACCCGGGCGGCATCACCCCGACGATATCGGTGTTCCACCCATTTACACGGACTGTCTTTCCCACGACCGACGGGTCGGATGCGAAGCGTTCGCGCCAGGTCTTGTGGCTGATGACGGCGACTTGGTTCCTGCCCTCCTCGCCATCGTCGCTGGATAGATTGCGTCCCAGCAGCGGTTGAGTCCCAATCATCTGAAAAAGATTGGTGGTAACGAGATAACCTTCAACGGCTCCGGTGCCGGATTCACTGCCCAAGTTGAAGTCGCTAAAACGAAACGCCGCGATATCGCTGAACGCTCGCCCCTGTGTGCGGAGGTCAAAGTAGTCGGCTGAGGCAGTGCGATCGTCGCCGGGTTGATTGGGCTCGGCCTCGCGCAGCAGCATCAGGCGGTCGAGTTTCGAAAACGGATAAGGCCGCAGCAGAAGAGCATTGACCGTGCTGAAGATTGCTGTGTTTGCGCCGAGGCCGAGAGCCAGCGTCAAAGTAGCAGTGAGCGTGAACCCTGGCGCGCGGACTAGCCGACGAATGCTGTAACGCAGGTCTTGGAGAAGCATGGTCAAACGCACCTCCAGGTGTATCAACTGGCCTAAGCAATTTCGCCGCCGCGACCGGCCAGCCCTAAATCTAAGAAAATGCAGGGGCAAACACGTTTCTGGCGGGAACGTCCGCGAGCCACGCGTCCATTGATAGAACTCACTGTCCGGCCCCGAACAGTGAAATTCCCAGTCCTCTGCAGCCCGTTGTCATCTCCCGAAAAGGGATCGACGATTGGCGATGCCAAAAAAAGGAAACCGACCAATTCAGGAAACTGGTCGTTGATTCTCCATCAGGGAAGCAGACACCGCTGAGCTTACCTAAGTTATCTATCCCGGCACCGCTAGTCACTATACGTTGGGGCTGAGTAGTGGAAAGGCCGGGAAATGAGACGTTTCAACGGGAGCGCTGCGATGGTGCTCCTGATTTGCGCGTTGATTGGGCCAACCCTCTCACGCGCGCAAAGCACCGCAGAACTGCGTGGCAAAGTCGCCGACAGCTCACACCACCCGGTGGTGAGTGCCTTTATTATTGTGACTGGCCAGGATGCGTCCCAGATACGCGCCGCCACCACCGACGACGCAGGCGAGTTTGAGTTCGCGTCCCTGCCCATTGGCACCTACCAGCTTCAGGTAAAAGCCGACGACTTTCAGACCTTCGATGCCAGTGGCCTTCGCGCCAGCATTGGACAGGTGATCAATCTTGACGTGGTGCTGTCCCGCAAAGGCGGTTCGGGCGGTTCCCTGCACGCCGGAAACGCCTCGCTGATTGAGGCCGGCAACGCTCAAATGGGCGTGGTCATGGATTATCTCGACCTCACCCAGTTGCCGTTAAAATCGCGCGACACATTCGACCTGCTTCAGTTGCAACCGGGCGTTCAAGGCGCGCTGGGCGCCGATCTCTTCTTCGGGAACGACCAACCAGGAGTAGTTTCGGTGAACGGCGGCCGTTCTCGCTCGAACAATTCCAACGTCAACGGCGGCGCGGCTGGCGATCAAATGGTTAACGCCCCCTCCATCGAGCCGTCGCCCGATTCCATCACCGAATTCCGCGTCATCTCCCATAACTACGATGCATCTCTGGGCCGCAACTCCGGTTCCGTGCTCAATGTGATCACCAAGTCGGGAACTTCCGCCTTTCACGGCAGCGCCTATGAATTTCTCCGAAATAACGTTCTGAACGCCAAGGGCTATTTCGATCCAACCACAGCAGATTTCAAGCAAAATGAATTCGGCAGCACCTTCGGCGGCCCCATCCGTCACGACAAAACTTTCTTTTTCTCGTCTTACGAAGGCCGCCGGGTGCGCCAAGGAATCAGTTCCGATCCCGTGACCGTACCCACGCTGCAGGAAAGAGCAGGTGACTTTTCGGCGGGCCCGGCATTTTCCGGCGTGTTGAGCAGTGCCACCGTCGCGCAGGCTCTCAACAACCGGGCAGGATGTGCCGCCGCTGTGCAAGCCAATGGTGGTGGTGCGATCACCGCCGGTTCGTCCTATGCGGCCATTTTCCCCGGCAACGTAATTCCCGCAGCGTGTTTTGATTCCACTGCCGCCGATCTGATGAACCAGTTTGTTCCCCAGGCGAGCGTGGGAACCAATATGTTCCGTTCCGCCCCCAACGCCAAGGTCCGGCAGGACCAGTTCACCTTCCGCCTCGACCACAACTTCACCAGCCAGCAGCAACTCAGCTTCTACTACTACGGCGACGACGGCTTCGACGGTGAGCCCTTCTCCCGTTTCCTGGCGAGCGGATCTAACCTGCCAGGATTCGGCAACATAACCCGCGGCCGCTTTCAGCAATTGAACTTGTCTCATTCCTGGACCATCACCGCAAAGGCCATTAACGAGGCGCGGTTTGTCTATTACCGGCAGGGCCAAAAGAACTTGTTGTCCCCGCAACGCACCAACCTGGTGCAGGATTCCTGCAACACCGTCCCCAGCAGCCAGTGCTTTTCCGATCCCGCCAACTCCAGCCTGGGGATTACGCCAGGTTACGGGGCCAGCTATGAAGGCGTTCCCTTTGTCTCATTGTCGGGTGGCTTCGTGTTCGGCAACAACCAGGCGGGAACCTTCTCCCAGACGGGAAACGTCGATCAAGGCACGGACACCTACAGCCGAATCGTGGGCAAGCACACCTTGAAGTTCGGCACCGACTTCCGCGATCAGCGTCTGCACCAGTTGTATTTTTATGATGTAAGTGGCGGCTTCTACTTCTATGGCGGCGGCCCCAACGACGTCGGATACAGCAGTCTCATTCCGAATTACCTGTTGGGCCTGCCCGACTCTTATGGCCAGGGTTCGGCCAACGCGGTGGATGTCCGCGCCACTCAGTTCGACGTGTTCGCTCAGGACGCCTGGAAACTGAAGTCGAACCTTACCCTCAATTACGGGCTTCGCTGGGAGTGGAACACGCCACAAGCCGACGCCGGCAATCGCATCCAGGCCTTCCGTCCTGGTCAAACAACGAAAATTTATCCGTGCGTATTGAGCGCGACCAATCCGCTTGCAGGCTCGCTCGGAAGCACCGACTGCTCTCCCCAAGGACCGGCAGGCTCGGTCTTTCCCCTGGGCATGGTCTTTCCCGGAGATCCGGGCGTGCCGTCGGGACTCACCAACAATTACATGAAAGCTTTCGCCCCGCGGTTAGGTTTGGCTTGGTCCCCCGGCTGGGTGCAAGGCTGGTTCGCCAAAATTTCCGGCGGCCCGGGGAAAAGCAGCGTCCGCCTGGGATGGGGCATCTTCTACGACAGCAACGAGGAACTGCTGCTGGGCGAAAATTTCACTGCGCAACCACCCTTCGGCGGCAGCACTTCCATCAACAACGTTTTCTTCAACACGCCGTTCCTTGGTCAGGACGGTTCCGTCACCCCGAATCCCTTCAACGGATTCCTCGACCCCAAGCCGGGCTCCGCCGTTGATTTCTCCGTTTTCCGTCCCATCACTCTCTACGGGAATTTCCCGCAGACCCTGCCCAATCAGTACTCCGACCACTATCACCTGACCGTGCAACGCGAGCTGTCCCGCGACACGCTCTGGCAGTTTGGCTACGTTGGATCTCAGGGACACCGGCTGCTGGCGAGCCTGGATCAGAACTACGGCAACCCCCAAGCCTGTCTCGACCTGAATCAAGTTCCCGGAATGTCGTGCG
>Ga0070717_10003809_pt1 | contig 10847 bp, 9 predicted proteins | sample LARL113metaG_FD_71366 | JGI IMG/M metagenome (GOLD analysis project Ga0070717, IMG submission 71366) | Corn, switchgrass and miscanthus rhizosphere microbial communities from Kellogg Biological Station, Michigan, USA - LAR L11-3 metaG | ecosystem: Host-associated > Plants > Roots > Rhizosphere ...
GCACACGGCACCAATCTGCCGTACGAAGCCGTGCGGCGTTTTTTCCTGCTCGCCGGATTTGACGCACAAAACTTCGGTCGTGCGGAGTGGAACCCCTTGGGAGAGTTAGTACATCCTGGCGACAGCGTAACCATCAAGCCTAATCTGGTGCTTCATCATAATCACAATGGAGGACCACTGGAATGCGTAATCACACATGGATCGCTCATTCGCGCCGTGGTCGACTACGTGCTCATTGCGCTCCAGGGATCGGGTACCGTAATCATCGCCGATTCACCACTCCAGAGCGGGGACTTCAAGCAGATTCGCGCCACCAACGGCCTTGATGATGTGGTTGCATTCTACCACCAGCATACACAACTCCCAGTGGAATTGATCGACTTGCGTTGCGAACACGCCCTCATGGACGACCGCCTGGGTGTTCTCGGCGTCGAATCCGCAGCCGGTGACCCCTGCGGGTATGCTGTTGTGAGTTTCGACAAGCGCAGCATGCTCTATCCGATCAGCCATAGGTTTCGGCGGTACCGAGTTACAAATTACGACCCCGAGTGTATGCTGCTGCACCACAATGCTCAGAAACATGAGTACCTAATATCCCGGTCGATCCTCAACGCCAACGTAGTCATATCGATGCCGAAAATGAAAACGCATCGCAAGGTAGGGATAACCGGTGCGCTGAAGAATTGCGTTGGCATCAATGGTCATAAAGATTGGCTGCCCCATCACACAAAGGGGTCGGTCTCGCAAGGCGGCGATGAGTATGCCTACCCCTCAATACTCAAAGCTGCTCATTGTGCGCTGGAGGAGTCTAAGGATGCAGTCCGGTCTCGCGCCGCGAAAGAGCTGCTACGCTTCGGTAGTGGCGTGCTCCACCGTGCAAGCAAGGCCGCTGCCAAGGATCCCTTTTTTGAGGGGAGTTGGTGGGGTAATGACACTATATGGCGCATGGTACTTGACCTGAATCGCGCGCTCATCTATTCCGATCGCGATGGCATGCTAAGCAACGAGGTACAACGCCGCGTCTTCTTTCTGACGGACGGTATTATCGCCGGCGAAGGGGAAGGTCCGGTAGAGCCCGATCCCAAGCCCACTGGCGTGTTGTTGGGGAGCTATTCTGCGCCAGTTCTCGATGCGGTGATGGCGCGCTTGATGGGCTTTGATTTTCGCAAGATCCCATCGGTGCGTGAAGCGTTCTGCATCTCCGAATTACCGCTCACGCTAATTTCACCTGACGACATTAACGTAATTTCTAATTCTTCTGAAATAGCCGGTATAAACCTGCGCGCGGCGGACACACACTTCGCCTTTACTCCGAGTAGTGGGTGGCAGGGGCACATCGAGCTCGCCCCTCCCGATGAGTCCGTTCTAAGAGCACGAATGCCGAGTATTCTGCATGTCAGCGGTGCCGCGGTCAACAGAAAGGGCGACCGTTGCAAATGAACGCAGTAGGAGAGAGAACTACCAAGAGACGCAAGGCGTTTCAGCTGCAGGCGGATACAGTGACAGACGGGAGTCCGTCCGACATGGAGTACTTTGTGCATGTGCTTGTGCTGATTTCGGAATACCTCGTCTTCGGAACACCGGACCAAACGACTGTTCGGCTGAGTTTTGGACCCAGGGAACCGGCATCAGGTCATGTGCGGCATGCGGCGCGACATAAAAGTTGACATTAGTCTTGCTGCGACGAGGTCGCACGGTAGCATCTGGCGGTGAGTAGGATTATGGACGTGCTAGTTCTCGACTGCAATGCGAATCAGGCGGTGGCGCACGTGCGCTCGCTGAGCACGCGTCGGCCATCGCGTATTCGTGGGAGCCGACACGAGTTGGTAAAAAGGGCGATGGTCCCGATACTCCAGCGGCCCGTTCCGTTACAGTTTGCCATTGCGCGACTGCGCTCGGTTTTCTGGGGTCAACATGCGAGTCAGGCAGCCATGATCAGGAAGGGATTGCGTCTTTTGGTAATTTTTCTTCTCTACCAGTTCTAGAGCTCCCTCCGACAACTTGCGGTTGTATCGCGTTCCGATCGCACATCTCGGCCTACGGCATTGCACCCCCGAAGAGAAGCACCCGTGAACAAGGTACTAGTAACCGGTGGCGCCGGCTTTATCGGCAGCCATTTGGTAGACAAGCTGATTGCGGAAAGCTGGAACGTCACAGTGCTCGACAATTTCGATTCGTTCTATGACTCGGCGATTAAGTTGGACAACATCGCTGTCCATCGCAACCATGCCAACTTCCACTTGGTAGAAGCGGACCTGCGCGATCGTCAGGGTTTGCGCCAGCGGCTTACAGGCGAGTATGACGTAATCGTTCACCTGGCTGCGAAGGCAGGTGTCCGACCCTCCATCATCGACCCGGTTACCTATCAGGATGTCAACGTTGGCGGGACCCAGAACATTCTTGAGCTGGCCAATGAATGGGGAGTAAAGCAGTTCGTGTTTGCATCCAGCAGTAGCGTGTATGGCGTCAATCCCCGAGTGCCGTGGAGCGAAGAGGATCACGTACTGCTGCCCATCAGCCCTTATGCGAGCACGAAGGTGAGTGGAGAACTGTTGGGCCACGTGTACTCGCATCTCTACGGCATCCGTTTCATCGCACTGCGCTTGTTCACCGTATACGGCCCGCGGCAGCGCCCCGATCTCGCTATTCACAAGTTTGCCAGCCTGTTAATGTCCGGAGCCGCCCTGCCGGTGTTTGGCAACGGCAGTATGAGCCGCGACTATACCTTCGTTGAGGACATCGTTCGTGGAATCCGAGCGGCGATGGCGTATGAGGATTCGAAGTACGAAATCGTAAACCTCGGCAGCATGTACCCGGTAACTCTGCTAGACATGGTAATGGCGCTCGCCAAAGCAATGGGCATCGAACCCCGGATCGAATTTAGGCCGGAACAACTAGGTGATGTTCCGCAGACCTTCGCATCCATTCAGAAAGCGAAGCAGTTGCTGGGATACGAGCCCTCGACTCAATTCGGGAATGGCATCGATCGCTTCGTTTCATGGTTTTGCCGCACCCAACCTCGAATGCCCATAGCGGCCCACGATCGGGAAAATTCGACTCGGCCCACGCTATGAGAGCACTGCGCCATAACGTCAGGGCCCCCTGGACTGTATAGAGCCGGAACAGCAGGTACCGTCTGAATGCATCTCGACGTAATACTCCTGATCTAATTTGAAGAGTTGACCATGGGACTACGAGCACTCACCGAAGCCGTGGCTAAGCTCCATTTGGGCATAACAGCTTCGTGGCAAGACCTCACAGCCGGTCGTCCCAGTCAGAACACGTCAGCGGTTGTGCAGGCACCGCTGGGAAGTCTCCGCGTTTTGGCCGTCGTTCCCGGCGACGGCCAAGGATCTTCTTTCATCTTCGTCAGGCGTCAGGTTGCTTCGCTGGCCAACGTTGGTGTGAATGTACGGACGTTCTTTGTGCGGTCGCGGATCTCTCCCGTAGGAATAGCAAAAGAGTGGGGCAGACTCAGGCGCGAGATTCGGCAGTTTCGTCCTCATCTGGTGCACGCGCATTACGGGACGGTCACCTCTTTTCTCTGCGCGGTGGCCACCAGCATCCCGCTGGTCATTACGTTCAGAGGAAACGACCTCGGTGACGACCCTGATATCAGCCTTTTACGAAGCCGTCTCGGTCAGGTACTGTCACAACTTTCTTGTCTGAGGGCAAAAGGAATCATTTGCGTAAGCCGTCTCTTGCATGATCGGCTGTGGTGGCATCAAAGTCGGGCCGTTGTAATTCCCACCGGTGTAGACCTGGATGTATTCCGTCCTCAGCGCAGAGATCAAGCCCGTGCACTCCTCGGCTGGGAGCAGGGGGAGCGAGTTGTAGTCTTCGATGAGGGATGCGCCCCGCGGAGGAAAGGTTTGAAGTTCCTGCAATCTGCCATTCGCCTTGCGGAACAGACCGTCGGGCCGATACGACTTGTGATCTTGGACAGAAGTATTCCTCCCGAATTAGTCCCGCGTTATCTCAGCGCATCAGACTGCCTTGCTCTGGCAAGTGTGTTTGAGGGATCACCGAACATCGTCAAGGAGGCCCTTGCTTGTAATTTGCCGGTTGTGGCTACCGATGTCGGAGATGTGTCTGAACGTCTAAGGGAAGTATTCCCATCAAGAGTAGTAAAGCGAGACGTAGTCGAGTTCGCAAACGCGCTCACCGACGTGCTCCTTGACGGGCGGCGGTCGAACGGCAGGGAACAGGTAGAGGATTGCAGCCTGCCCCGCGTAGCAGAGGCGATCCGGTCCGTCTACGAATCGCTCTGCCCACCCAGGATCTTACAAAAACTGCGCTCACCCGACGGCATCGTCCAGGGATGACCTGTTAAATGAGGCCTGAGTTGACGAATGTCCCGGCGCGAATCCGTGTTGGGCTCGTCGTGAACCAACAGGAAGGACCTATCCACGAGCGGATGCGAGCGGTTATTTTGCGCTGAACAGGTACGAGCGTGCCGCTTCAACGCCTGCGGTGCTGTCCGAGTGGCAGAAGCCATCGTTGCACTGCTGACCGAGCAGGCCAGGTGCATGAGATCGGGAGCCCAGGGCCGGTAGACAGCAGATCTCGAACCAATCTCGAACGTAAGAGGGGGAGGCATTACAACGGCTGGCAGATGGAGAATTCTGATGATCGACGAATAGCGGCGCCTGCAAGCTATCGATAATTTCTGAAGTCTCAAGAAGAGATAAGGCGGGGAGTGTATGTGCGGGATTTTCGGAGCAATCGCGACTGGGCGCAAATTTGAAGCCAGCGCGTTCGAGCGCTTCACGCAATTGACGGACTTGGTGCACTACCGTGGGCCTGACGATTCGGGCTACACCGCAATCAACATGGAATCAGGTCCGGCTCGGGCGTCTGAGGCATTCGACATTTTTCTCGGCAGCCGCAGATTATCCATCCTTGACCTTTCACCAGCCGGACATCAGCCGATGCATGACGGTAACGGCCGCTGGATCGTCTTCAACGGCGAGATCTTCAATTACATAGAATTACGGCGGGAACTGCAGGCTATGGGGCATCGGTTCACGACTGCATGCGACACCGAGGTGATCCTGCATGTTTACGATGAGTACGGAGAGGACGGGTTCGAGAAGCTCAACGGCATGTGGGCGTTTGCTTTAGTGGACATCCCGTGCCGCCGGGTAGTGTTGAGCCGCGACCGGTTTTCTATCAAGCCTCTTTATTTGATGTCCGTGGATGATCGAATGTGGTTCGCGAGCGAAATCAAGCAACTGCTTTCGTTGGTTCCCTCGCTGCAGGTCAACACGGAGGTGATGTGCACGTTCCTCGCCCAGGGAGTTCTGGACCATTCAAGCGAGACATTTTTTCGTGGTATCAGCCAAGTTCCGCCAAAAACGAACGTCGTGGTCGATTTTAGCAGCGGAGAAGTACGACGCAAGCCCTATTGGGACTATGCAAGTGCACCGAATTGCAGGCCCGCCGAAGCGCCTGAATACTTCCGAGAACTGCTCATCGATAGCGTCCGAATCCGTCTCCGCAGCGACGTAAGGACAGGACTGTTGCTTAGCGGCGGCTTGGATTCTTCTACGCTGGCTGTCATTGCACAGCCACTCGCGGAGCACAATTTTGAAACTTTTTCTGTTGTTTCGGATGAACAACGATACACCGAAACTGAATTCATTACGGCACTGACTTCAGCGGCGCCAATCAGCAACCGAAAACTTGTACTACAGCCCTTTCACATAATTGAGACGCTCGAAGAGGCGATCTACCACCATGACGAACCGTTCGGACATTTCAGCGTTGTCGCTCATTATAAACTGCTACAACTTGTAAAGCAGCAATCCGACGTTGTTGTACTGCTGAGCGGGCAGGGGGGTGACGAGATTCTGCTTGGATATCTCAAGTTTTTCATCTTCTACCTCCGCGATCTTGTCCAGCAACACAAGTACGCAAGCGCGGTACACCAGTTGCTGGCGAGCATCCTGCAGCGGACCTGCGTGAAGCAGTTCACAATTGGTGAGGCGAGGCGTTATTTGCCGTTTCTAAATCACTACCGTGACGTAATCACCCATCGGTACAGCTTTGTCCCGATCGGGGTGGCCCGCTCCGTCAGCGAGAGGCAAAAACTCGATATTGACAGGTACTCGGTCCCGGCGTTGGCGCACTATGAGGATCGCACATCTGCGGCGAATTCGCTCGAGTTGCGTTACCCGTATCTCGACCACCGCGTCGTGGATTTTGCCGTGAATCTACCAACCGAGTGGAAAATCCACAATGGTTGGACAAAGTACATCCTGAGGCAGAGCTTTCCTGAGCTTCCCCACCAGATTCGCTGGCGGAGGGACAAGCAGGGTTTTACGACTCCAGAGGCGCACTGGCTGAAAGACGAATTCAGCGGAACTATTTCAGATATGTTCAGGAAGAGCAGGCTCGGCGAACTCGGTATCCTAGATGATCGTAAATTTCTCCGATACTACGATGACTTTCGTAGCGGCAAAGCCGTTGCGCACAGTGACATCTGCCGCACGCTGATTGCGGAGATGTGGGCACGAAAAAAGCCTGGACTTACGAGCGCACCGGTCTTCTAACTCGCGCTAGCGGCCACCAGTAGTCGCGAACAGGCACACCGCACGCCCTGGACTTGTTCAGCATCCGTAAGCAAGGTGGACACCACCATGGAATCACCGGGAATCCGATACCCCATTCACGAATTGATTCGGTCGCGCTGGAGCCCCGTTGCATTTTCTCCGAAACCAGTTGAGCCAGAGAAACTACGAAGTTTGCTCGAGGCGGCCCGATGGGCACCTTCGTCCTTCAACGAGCAGCCATGGAGGTTTATCGTCGCCACGCGCGATGGCAAAGCGGAATTCGAGCGGCTACTGAATTGCCTGATTCCGGGCAACATCGAATGGGCCCAAAATGCTCCGGTGCTAATGCTCTCTATTGCCAAATTGCATTTTACGCGGGACGGAAAGCCCAACCGCCATGCTTTCCACGATGTCGGCCAAGCAGTCGGGAATCTCATCCTTCAAGCGACGGCACTCGGCCTCTCCGTACACCAGATGGCGGGTTTTGACGTGGAGAGAGCACGCCAAACGTTCGGGCTTCCAGAGGGCTATGAGCCCGTGGGTGGGATCGCTTTGGGGTACGCCGCCGGTGTGGAGACGTTGCCGGAGCGATTGCGGAAACGGCAACAATCATCCCGCACCCGTAAGCCCCTAGAAGAGATTATGTTTTGCTGTCGGTGGGGTCAGGTGTCGCCGCTTGTTGGCAATCATACCGAAGCAGGTCCCGAGGATGACCCTTACCCGCCCACAGTTGGTAGGACTAACGTTCCGGAGACATCCGTGAAGGAAGTTGATTAACACCTCTTACAGGAAGGAGCGACATGTCCAATCCGCAAATTGAAGTGTTCTCAACATGCCCTCAATTTAGGATCGAAGAGGCCGACCACTTCCCCGGGCGCGTTGCTGAGGTTGCGCGTTGGAGCGAAGCATGTGGGTGTAAGGGAATTCTCGTTTACAGCGACAACTCGCAACTGGACCCATCACCATGCTCGGTCGCTAGCAGGTGTTTGGCTGGCGCGCAAAGCAGCGGAGATCGCAAGCGACTCGGCCCGGCATGAGCAGACACAAGCGAACCCATGTTGGAGTAGATCGCTCACTTTCCGAAGTCGAAGTGATCAGCGTCCAATGAACCTCGGGCGCGGACTTTAGCAAGTGATGTGGGAAACTTGATTGTCGAAAAGGACGCAGGTACGCTCGGACAAAGCAGTTCGTAGCCGATGAGCAAAAGCCTTTGGCCACGCGCCTCAGGATCGATGAGAGGCTGATCTCGCCCTGGCGTGAGCGGCAAGACATGGATTCTTGAATAAGCTCTTAATGCAGCTCGTTCCGCAGAAAAGGTTTAGACATTCCGACGTCGTCGTCCTCACCCGCTAGCTACAGACGAGTGCGGGCACGATCGGAGGTCTCCAGGCGCTTAGTTGTCTCAGAACACAAGATGCTGTGAGACTTTGCTGTGGCCGGGTCGTATCAAAGTCCATTGATCGTGAGGTGTTTGCCATGAGAACCACGGTTCTAACTGCGATCGTTTTAGTCCTATTCAGCGTGATCCACGCAGCACAGCTTGTGGCGCAGGTTCATGAATCTGTAGCCTGCTTCAGATCGCAGCAGGATGCAGTGCCCGCTGCCGGGAGTTCGCCCGAACAGGGTTCGGCCAATATCGCTGATGACCAGGGTCATGCTGCGGAGTTGACAATCGCGAGTGGCGACTTACTGGGAATCAGCCTTTTCGGCACAGATTTCTCGTGTGCTGCCGATAAGGCGGGGTGTGATGCCCGCGTTAGCAGTTCGGGCGATGTCGTGCTGCCGCTAATTGGCTCGGTAAGAGTTGCAGGACTATCCGTTGCACAAGCCGAACAGTTAATCGCGAACCGTTTTTCTGAAGGAGGTTTTTTTAACAACCCCCAGGTTACTATTGTTCAGAAAGAGTATGCGACTCAGGGTATTTCGGTTCTCGGAGAAGTGCAAAAGCCGGGCATTTATCCCCTTCTGGGTTCTCACACACTTTTACAGGCAATCTCAGCCGCCGGCGGCACGACGGTGAAAGCGGGGAATGATGTCAGGCTGATCCACCCTGGCCACCCCAGTGAATCTCAGCACGTTGACCTTAGCTCACCGACCAGCAGCGGTGTCCTGCTAACACCGGGCGACACCATTGTCGTCTCGAAAGCCGGAATCGTGTATGTTGTGGGGGATGTGCGGCAGCCTACCGGGGTCGTGATGGAGAGTTCCGGTCTCACCGTTCTAAAAGCAATTGCAATGGCCCAGGGCACGAACCACACCGCTTCCTTAAACAATGCCAAATTGATCCGCAATACACCGGAGGGGAGGCGCGAGATACCGATCTCGTTAAGCAAAATCCTCTCCAACCAGGCGCCCGATTTGGCGCTCCAGCCCGAAGACATCCTGTTCGTCCCCAACAGTTTGGCTAGGTCTGCGACTAGACGTGGCCTAGAGGCGATTCTCCAGACGGCCACAGGCGTTGCGATTTACGGCAGGTATTGATCGAGATACTTCCATGTACGGGGTGCCCGCCATGCTCGACCTTATGCGCCGGCACCTGCGACCACTGACGGTCGCGTGCGCGCCACTTGTGCCGATGTGAACCAGTTCATAGGCACTCGCTACGCGAGTTTGATGCCAGGATTCTGGATGCCGGCTTATGCAAGCTGTGGGGGGCTGACGCTCGGGGTTTGGTCCGTTCAAGTTGTACGAATCGAAAGCCTGCTTTTAAACTCTGACTGAAGATCGCACTCTCAGTTGATCTCCGCAGTTCCTAACCCAATCACGGACGCCCCCGAACAATGATACGGCCCACACCGAAGGTTTCGTATTTCGTTCGCCAGGCAGATGCCTCCGCGGAACGTGGGACGATTTTGGCCACTTGCCGGGCGGGCGGGCTCGTAATCTCGGACGAGCAATACCGCTGGAAATACGAAGAGAATCCCCTGGGGCCCGCATCGTGCTGGCTTGTTGTGGAGCGTGGCCACGACACGTTGGTTGGCCACGTCGCACTGTTTCCCAGACGGCTACTTGTGAGGGGGGCCTCCTGGCGTGCTGCGGTCGTCGGCGATTTCGTTGTCGATCCCGCCCACCGGACGTTTTGGCCGGCTGTCCTTCTGCAGAAAGCTGCGGTGTCGGCCTGCGGGCCTGGGCAATTTAGTTTTCTGTACACCTTCCCCAATCAACTGGCCCGCTCCGTTCTATTGAGGGCGGGATACCGTTCGCTCGGCAGTTTTCGTACAGGCGTGCGACTTTTGCAGACGAGAGCAGCATTCCGCAACCTTCCGCATCGCCTCGCCTTGCCCTGGGCGGCGGACGCGTCCGATGCCGCTCTGAAATGGCTATCCAAGGAAACCTGGTATCGTCGCCGCGACATGTATGTCCGGGAATTGTCAGCGTTTGACGGGAGTTTCGACATCCTCTGGGCGAAGATGCTACCGCAATTTGCGGGCGTCATCGACCGTGAAATGACATATGCGAACTGGCGTTTTGGATCCGCTGCTCACAAACAGTACTCGATCTTTGCTGTGCTGAAGCCAGCGACCAGCGAAGTGGCAGGATACATCGTCTGGTCGGCCCAAGATGGAAAGGTATTGATTTCAGACATACTCGTTTTTGATGAGGCACTGGATACCTTGCTGGGCGAATTCATTCGCCTGCAGCGACAGAGAAATGCAAACAGCATCGTCATTGGCTACTTCGGCGGGGCGGCGCTAGCACGGAAGCTTCAGCAGTTCGGTTTCATATTTCGGCGCTCGCCAGCCGAGGTCCTTGTATGCGCTGACTCCAAGTTACTACCAGTCAATCCTATCCCCAACCCAGACGGATGGTATTTTGTCGATGGCGACGCGGATGTGTGAGCCAGACGCCAAGCCGATCTACGACAGCGATGCGGCCGGACCCGATACAGCAGCGGCAGTAATCTCATGTAGCAGTAGGATACGACCATTAACCCCAGGAGGACAACATGAGTGATCCAGCGAACTCGATTCAAATATTCTCGACAAGCCCGCAATCCAGCGCGGTATCGAAAAGTGAGTACCTAAACAGAGTGATTGACGTCGCGCGCTGGAGCGAAGCGTATGGGTGTGAAGGCATTCTCATCTATACGGACAACTCGCTCGTGGACCCCTGGCTGGTGACGGATGTCGTTATCCAGAATACCATCAAGCTCTGCCCCCTTGTTGCGGTTCAGCCCGTGTACACGCATCCGTATACCGTTGCAAAGATGGTGACTTCAATCGCGTACATGTACGGGCGCCGTATTTACCTGAACATGGTTGCGGGCGGATTCAAAAACGATCTTGCGGCGCT
>Ga0070717_10003810_pt1 | contig 10847 bp, 11 predicted proteins | sample LARL113metaG_FD_71366 | JGI IMG/M metagenome (GOLD analysis project Ga0070717, IMG submission 71366) | Corn, switchgrass and miscanthus rhizosphere microbial communities from Kellogg Biological Station, Michigan, USA - LAR L11-3 metaG | ecosystem: Host-associated > Plants > Roots > Rhizosphere ...
ATGAACTGGAACATTGGGGCCTGCCGTTCTCGCGCCGCGAAGAAGACGGCAAGATCTACCAGCGTCCGTTCGGCGGCATGACGACCCATTACGGGAAGGGCACAGCGCAGCGGACCTGCGCGGCTGCCGACCGCACCGGGCACGCCATGCTCCACACGATGTACGGACAGGCGCTTCGCCACGCCGCTGAATTCTACGTCGAATATTTTGCGATCGACCTGATCATGGACAACGAAGGTCGTTGCCGCGGCGTGGTCGCGCTCAATATGGACGACGGGTCGATCCATCGTTTTTCCGCCAACATGACCATCCTGGCGACCGGAGGCTACGGCCGCACTTATTTCTCCTGCACGTCGGCGCATATCTGCACGGGCGACGGCAATGCGATGGTCCTGCGCGCCGGATTACCGTTGCAGGACATGGAATTTGTGCAATTTCACCCGACCGGCATCTATCCTGCCGGCTGCCTGATCACCGAAGGCTCGCGCGGTGAAGGCGGATATCTCGTGAACTCCGAAGGCGAGCGCTTCATGGAGCGCTACGCGCCATCGGCGAAGGATCTCGCCTCACGCGACGTGGTTTCGCGCGCAATGACCGTCGAGATTCGCGAAGGTCGCGGCGTCGGCAAGGAAAAGGACCATCTTTTCCTGCACCTCGATCATCTTGATCCTGCGGTGCTGCATGAACGGTTGCCTGGCATCAGCGAAACCGCACGCATCTTTGCCAATGTCGATGTGACGCGTGAGCCGATCCCGGTGCTTCCGACCGTGCACTATAATATGGGCGGCATCGCCACGAATTATCATGGCGAGGCACTGACCAAGAAAAACGGCAGCGACGATACGATCATCCCCGGGCTGATGGCGCTTGGCGAAGCCGCCTGCGTTTCCGTGCATGGGGCCAACAGGCTTGGCTCGAATTCGCTGATCGATCTCGTGGTCTTCGGTCGCGCAGCGGCGTTGCGCTGCGCCGACATTCTGACTCCCGGCGACTCGCACCGGGAATTGCCGAAGGATTCGGCCGAAATGTCGTTGTCGCGTCTGGATAAGTTCCGCAATGCCTCGGGCGGCACACCGACTGCGAAGCTGAGACTGAACATGCAGAAGGTGATGCAGGAAGATTGTGCGGTGTTCCGCAGCGGCGAGGTTCTCGACCAGGGCCACAAGCGGATTCATGACGTCTATCAAGGAATGGCCGACGTTCACGTGACTGATCGATCACTGATCTGGAATTCGGATCTGATCGAAACGCTCGAACTCGACAATCTCATCGCGCAAGCTGTCGTGACGATGGATTCGGCGAGGAACCGGACCGAGAGTCGCGGCGCGCACGCGCGCGAAGACTATCCCGAGCGTGACGACAAGAACTGGATGAAGCACACGCTGGCCTGGATGGATGAGAACGGCAAGGTGAAGCTCGACTACCGCCCTGTTCACACCTACACGCTCACCAACGATGTCGCCTATATCGAGCCGAAAGCGCGCGTCTACTGACGGAAACTGTCATGGCCGAATTCACGTTACCGAAGAACTCGAAAATAACAGAAGGCAGGAAATGGCCGCGCACGTCGCACGCAACGCACGTGAGCGAGTTCCGCATCTACCGCTGGAACCCGGATGATGGGCAGAACCCGAGCATCGACACTTATTACGTCGATCGTGACGACTGCGGGCCGATGGTTCTCGATGCGCTGATCTGGATCAAGAACACCATCGATCCGACACTGACATTCCGGCGCTCGTGCCGTGAGGGTGTGTGCGGTTCGTGTGCCATGAATATCGACGGCACCAATACGCTTGCCTGCACGAAGGCGATCGACGACGCGCGCGCTCCGCTGAGAATCTATCCGCTGCCGCACCAGCCCGTGGTCAAGGACCTCGTGCCCGACCTGAAGAATTTCTACGCCCAATATGCGTCCATCGAACCGTGGCTGAAGACGACCACGCCGACGCCGGAGAAAGAGTGGCGGCAAAGTCACGAGGATCGCACCAAGCTCGACGGGATGTACGAATGCATCCTTTGCGCATGCTGCTCGACCTCGTGCCCGAGCTATTGGTGGAATTCGGATCGCTACCTGGGACCCGCGGCACTGTTGCAGGCCAATCGATGGGTCCAGGACAGTCGCGACGAAGCGACGGGGCAACGTCTCGACAATATCGAAGACCCATTCCGGCTTTATCGCTGCCATACCATCATGAATTGCTCGAAGGCGTGTCCGAAGGGGCTAAATCCGGCAAAGGAAATAGCCACACTAAAAAAAGCGTTGGTCGACCGGCAGCTCTAATCAGCCGAACGGCTGATACTCCACAAGGTTGTCGCGATACGCGCGATACAACTTTAGCTTGAACATGCAAATGCGCTGATGCACCTTGGCTCCCTGCGCGGAGTATGTGTGTGCGTTGGCGTTTGGCGTTTCTGGTCGCAAGCAGTCTGGTTTGCGCGTCCTGCGGACCGATTTCGAAGCTTCCGCCATTGGCCTCCGAAGAGGTCGAGGCCGAGCGACGCAAACAGCAAGTCGACCACATCCGCGACTACTTCGACCAACGCCGGCGCCTCAACAATGTCGCGTTCCGCATCAGGACGGCAAATCATCGCGACTGCAAGAATCGTTCGACGCAAATCGGCATCGAAGCAGGCACAGTACCGAGCCTGCCGCGCAAGTTTCGATCGTACTCCCACGAAGCACTTTCGGTGAGTTGGACACGGGCGACCGTCCTGTCGGTGGCCGACACGTCCCCCGCAGCCACTGGGGGCATCAGACCGGGCGACCACCTGCTGACATTCAACAATGAAGCCGTGCCGGGCTCAGAGACGGCGGAGTGGGTCAGCCGTTTTGTGCGCGACAACGGGGAACGACCGATCCGCGTGCTGGTTCATCACGACGGCGTCGACGAGACGCGCACAGTCACCCCGGTTATTGCCTGCACCATTCCGATCGAACTGATCACCGATTCTTCGCTGAACGCATTCACAACCGGTGAAAGGATCGTTGTCCACTCAAGCATCCTGCGGGTCGCTCGTACCGATGCGCAGCTTGCCCTCGTGCTCGGGCACGAGCTTGCCCATGCCAACCTCGGTCACATGGACAAGAAACTGACCAATCAAATCCTCGGATGGGCCGGTGGAGCTGCAATCGATGCCGGACTGGTGCTCGGTGGAGTATGGACCGGCGGTGTATTTGCCCAACAGTTCGCTCGGGCCGGCGCATTAGCATTCAGCGTGAATTTCGAGCGGGAGGCCGACTATGTCGGCGCCTACTATGCAACTCGTGCCGGCTACGATCTCGCCGGAGCGGAAGAAATCTGGAGAGCGTTCTCGTTGGAGAACCCCGACGACATTCGGGTCGGGCGAACGCACCCGGTGACGCCTGTGCGTTTCGTGCAGATGCAGAAAGTTGTCGCCGAGATCGCCGACAAACAGCGGCGCAATGCGCCATTGGTCCCTGAGCTCAAGACGCTTCAGGCCGAAGCGGACCCAACTGACGGTTCTGAGTAACGATCAGGCAGCGCCTATTCGCATTTCTTTGCCTGGCAGAGTTTCTCGAGCTCGGGAAACGGCTTGTAGACCGCGTTTCCGCACTGTTCTTTCGTTGCGTCAACTATCTGGTTGAGGTGACCGCCGTAGAAAATGGCGACGCGGTCCGTAATGCCGGTATAGTGTCTGTTGAGGTTCCGGGCATCGAACCGCATGCATACCAAATAACGCTCTTCCTTCCCCGCCAATCGGACGAAAGGGTCGGTGATAGAGGCACTGCGTATGTTGGTCGGATCATCAAGCGTGTTGGTCAATGTGACCAGGATCTCGTTCTTGTAGTCGGCCGGAAAGACATTCGGATTTTCTTCCGCCTGCTTTTTATCTGACGAACAAGCCACCAGGCATGCTGCGAGTGCCGACAGCAGACACAATCTCGCTGCGCACCGCACCATCGGCCATTCCTGCAACACGGGGGTTTAGTCGAGCTTCAGCTTGCGTCGTCGCTGCCCGAGCGTGCGCAAGCGCAGAGCGTTGAGCTTGATAAAACCCTCGGCGTCGCGGTGATCGTAAGCCACCGCGCCCTCCTCGAAAGTCACCAGGTCCTGATCGTAGAGAGAATATTTGCTTTCGCGGCCAACAACGGTGGCGTTGCCCTTGTAGAGTTTGAGCGTCACCCGGCCGGTAACAAATTCCTGGCTCTTGTCGATCGCCGCCTGGAGCATTTCCCGCTCGGGGGTAAACCAGAAGCCGTAATAAACAAGTTCCGCATATTTCGGCATCAGTTCGTCTTTGAGGTGCGCGGCGCCACGATCGAGCGTGATCGATTCGATCCCCCGATGGGCGGCGAGCAATATCGTGCCGCCCGGAGTCTCGTACATGCCGCGTGACTTCATGCCGACAAAACGGTTTTCGACCAGATCGAGCCGGCCGATGCCATTAGCCCGGCCGAGATCATTGAGGTGCTTGAGCAACACGGCCGGCGACATTTTCTTGCCGTCAACGGCAACCGCATCACCGCGCTCGAAATCGACAGTGATGGAGGTTGGTTTGTCAGGCGCCTTCTCAGGATCGACCGTGCGGGAGAAAACGTAATCCGGCACGTCCTGGGCGGGATCTTCCAGAACCTTCCCTTCCGAGGATGTATGCAACAGATTGGCGTCAACCGAAAATGGCGCTTCGCCTCGCTTGTCCTTCGCGATCGGAATTTGATGCTTCTCGGCGAACTCGATGAGTTTGGTGCGCGAGGTCAGATCCCATTCCCGCCACGGCGCGATCACCGTCACATCGGGCTTGAGCGCATAGTAGGTCAGTTCAAAGCGAACCTGATCGTTGCCCTTGCCGGTAGCGCCGTGCGCAACGGCGTCGGCGCCGACCTTTTCCGCAATTTCGATCTGCTTCTTCGCGATCAGCGGTCGCGCGATCGATGTGCCGAGCAGATATAGGCCTTCGTACAGCGCATTTGCCCGAAACATCGGGAATACGTAGTCGCGCACGAATTCTTCGCGCAGATCCTCGACGAAGATGTTTTCCTTTTTGATGCCGAGCAGCAACGCCTTCTGCCGCGCCGGCTCAAGCTCCTCGCCCTGACCGAGATCGGCTGTAAAGGTGACGACCTCGCAGCCATAGACGGTCTGCAGCCACTTCAAAATAATCGAGGTGTCGAGCCCGCCCGAATAGGCGAGAACGACCTTCTTTACAGTCTTTTTCGGCTTGCTGTCGGCCATCAGAGAACTTCCGCCTTGAAAACGCGGCGGACTATAGGGCGAAAGGTATACGGCGCAAAGTGCGTCCGCGTTGCGGTTCTTTGAGCGGTTAACCGCTTCATTTCGGCTTTTGGCCGAACAAAGCAGCAATGAAATCGTAGATCGGTAAAGTCGCGCGCTCGAGCGCGTGCTCAACCCCATCATCCGACAGACGCGTGCGCGGCCAGCGGTAGATGAATGCGTAGGCGAGCCATATGATGAGAAACGTGAACACCCCGGCAAATATGACGTCGGACGGGAAATGCGCTCCCGCCATCACGCGCACCACTGCCATGCCGGTCCCGAGTGCGAGTGCCGCGCCATAAGCGATGGCGCGCCACTGTGGCGGCGCCAATGCCGCCGGCGCGACGGTCCAGAACGCGCCGCTCACATCGCCGGAGACAAATGAGCAGTTTGACGCACAATTGCCGCGCGGATCCCACCACGCCACGAAGCGTTCGTTGCCGCCGAATTGCGTTACATCAATCGGACGCGAACGCCCCCAATGATCCTTGAGCAGCACATTCGCCATCAAGCCTGGCGCCAGAATCATCGTTGCAATCAGGAAAACGACCGCGCGGCCCGACATCAGCAGCTTGCGCCGTGGAAACAACAGTTTGATCACCAGCGCGGCAACGGCCGGCGCCACCAGAATCGTTCCGATCCAGAGGCCGACGTCGCGCGCCCGCATCAGCGGCGGATACAAACGGAAGGCAAATCTATTGTGGGCGGGGTCCTCAAAACCGTAGAAATAACCGGCAATGCGCAAGTCGAGTTCGGGATAAAGGCCGAAAGCCAGTCCGGCGACGACAGCAATGGCGAGCGCGATCAGCAGTCCGGTGCGGTTCATGCGGGGTTCGTCTAGCCGACGCACCGCCAAATGAAAAGCCGACGAATTCCTGTCCCGGATTATGGCGGGCTTGGTGTACGCGGTTCACGCCAGCGGCCAGCATTGCGTCCGGCAATCAGCCAATAAACCAGACCGCCAACAATCCCGGCAGCGGCCGCGAGTTGCAGGGCATTGGTCACAGGTGCGACATCGGTTGTGTTCTCCAGTCGCACGGAAATATTAGTACCGTAGTACGAGGCCAGCCCGACCACCGCGCCGCCGACTCCGTAATAGAGAAAATTCCGCAACCGGGCGGCTTCGCCAATGACAATAGCCAATAAGGCTGGCAGGAAGGCGACCGTGCCAACAAAGCTTGTGGCGAAGAAAGAAACGACGAAGAAACTCAGGCGTTCAATGGGGTCGGCATCGACGCCGGCCCAGTCAGGCGCCACAATCCCGATCGCGAGAGTAATGCCTGCCGCCACAATGGCCAGCAGCAGTGCGAAGAGGATGACGATGATCCGGCCCAACATAATGTTTTCCTCGAAATGAAACCGGTGCTGTCACTCAACCATGGCCATGGCGCGCAGCGCCATTCGTTCCCGCGCAGATAATTTTTCTGTTGCGCTCTTGAGCTGGCCGCAGGCGGCGAGGATATCGCGGCCACGCGGCGTCCGGACGGGCGACGCATAGCCGGCGTCGAATACGACCTGCGAGAACTTTTCGATCTGTTCCCACTCCGAGCACTCGTATCGTGTGCCCGGCCAGGGGTTGAACGGAATCAAATTGATCTTGGCTGGGATACCTTTGAGCAACCGAACGAGTGCCTTCGCGTCATCGATGGAATCGTTCACGTCCTTGAGCATCACGTATTCGAAGGTAATGCGCTTGGCGTTGGAGACACCCGGATAATTCCGGCAAGCCTCCAGCAATTCCGCGATCGGGTATTTGCGATTGAGCGGCACGAGATCATTGCGGAGTTCGTCGCGAACGGCGTGCAAGGAGACCGCCAGCATGCAGCCAATTTCGGCACCTGTGCGCTCAATATTCGGAACCACACCCGAAGTGGACAGCGTGATGCGGCGCTTGGAAATTGCGATGCCCTCGCCGTCCGCTACGATGAGAAGCGCGTCACGCACCGCGTCGAAGTTATAGAGGGGCTCACCCATGCCCATCATCACGATATTGGTGATGCAACGGTCACCGCCTGGCACCACTCCGTCGGTCGGCCGCGTTCCGCCCGGCCAATCGCCGAGGCGATCGCGCGCGGTCATGATCTGGCCGACGATTTCTCCCGCGGTCAGGTTCCTCACCAGACGCTGCGTGCCCGTGTGGCAAAAGGTGCAATTGAGCGTGCAACCGACCTGGCTGGAAACACATAGAGTGCCTCGTTCAGTGTCGGGAATGTAGACGCACTCGACTTCGTGCGGTCGCTCCCCTTGCACTTCGCCAGGCAACCGCAGAAGCCATTTGCGCGTGCCATCAACCGAGACCTGCTCGGCAACGACCTCGGGTCTTGCCAAAGTGAACCGCTCTGCAAGCGTACCGCGCAGTTCCTTTGACACGCTGGTCATTTCCTCGAACGAGGTGAACCCGCGGAAATATATCCAGTGCCAAAGCTGCTGAACGCGCATCTTGCGCTGTGCTTCTGGCACGCCAACCGAGCCAAGAGCTTCGGACAGTTGCCCCCTCGTAAAGCCGATCAACGACGGCTTTTCGGGCGCAACATAGCGCTCGAGCGGCGTTTTCTCGATGTCGTCGATATCTTGCAAGGACAAGGTCACACCCGGCAGATCGAAAGATGCAGTCTATGTAATCGACGCCGTCGGGTCTTGCCACAGCTGTCGCCCCGCCGGCGACAAGCCTTTTGGGGTCACCGGCACTCCTCGGCAACCTTGTCGAGAGCCTGGGCGATGCCCTTGAGCGAATAGGTGTCGATAGTTTTAGTCCCTTTTGCGGATTCGCTCTTGACGACAAGATCGGAACCGCGGCGCATGATTTCAATCATCTGCGGTTCTTCTGCCGCGTTTTTCACCCAGGCTCCATCGTTCTGCGTATACATCGCGTACGTCGAAGAACCGACCGCGGCGGTAGCGTCGTGACCTGCTCTCTGCGGATAGCCGACGATCACCGACACTTCGTTCTTCACTTTTTCCGAAGGTCGCGTTGATACGAAGGCATAGGCTGCATCGCGGGTACGCCCGGACGGTTCGCTCGTAACCGATGTCGGCTTGGAAAGCGCGAAGCAGATTTTCTTGCCGCCGGGTGTCGCCCTGTAGGCGCCCCACTCGCCGAACTGGCCGAGCAATACGGCCTGATCGGTGGGACTGGGAGTTTTTTTCTGCTGTGCGGCAGCGGGCGGGCTGCTTTTTTGCTGCGCAGGCGCGCCGTTCTTCTTCTGTGCAGCCGCTGGGGGAGCGCTGCTCTTCTGTTGCTGCTGCGCGCTCGCAGAGCCACTGAATGCGCTTGCGGCCAACAGACCAACGCAAATTCGGATTAAAGCAGCGGTGTTCATCGGGCCCTACCGGTGATGCGTCGGGAATCGGGTGGATAATAGCGCATTAGAAGTGAATATCGGCAATGTGAAGGCGATACCCACCGGTGAAAGAGCCCGGTACATTGCCGGGGAGCGCGGCAAAAAGCCTCGCTGCACAAACGACGGACCACCATGAAAGCCCTGCTGTGCACCCGTTACGGAAAGCCCGATGACCTAGAACTCGCGGATATAGCGGAGCCTCAGGCCGGCCCCGGCGAGGCAGTCGTAAAAATCCATGCGGCGGCGCTGAATTTTTTCGACACCCTGATCATCGCCGGCAAGTACCAGTTCAAGCCGGAACCGCCATTCTCGCCGGCGGCCGAGTTCGCCGGAACGATCGAGAGCCTTGGCACAGGTGTCACGTCGTTCAAAACAGGCGACCGGGTGCTGGGCTACATGATTTATGGCGCGGCGCGCGAGCGTGTGGCGTTGAGTACCAACAAGCTGGTCAAAATTCCCGACTCGCTCGATTTTGATCGCGCTGCCGGTATTTGCATCACTTATGGCACCACCTTCCATGCCTTGAAGGATCGCGCAGCGCTCAAGAAAGGCGAATCGCTGGCGGTCCTCGGAGCGGCTGGCGGTGTCGGGCTTGCGGCCGTCGAGCTCGGCAAGATCATGGGCGCTCGCGTGATCGCCTGCGCATCCTCGGATGAAAAGCTGGCTTTTGCGCGCAAGCACGGTTCGGATGTCGGCATCAACTACAGCAGCGATGACCTCAAGGACGCGCTGCGCCGTGTCACCGACGGCAAGGGCGTCGATGTCATCTACGATCCTGTCGGCGGGCCTTACACAGAACCCGCACTTCGATCAATCGCCTGGGAGGGACGTTTCCTGGTCATTGGTTTTGCCGCGGGTGAAATTCCGAAGCTTCCGCTCAATCTCGTGCTGCTGAAAGGCTGCGACGTACTCGGCGTCTTCTGGGGCGCGTTCATCGAGCGCGATCCGGCTGGCCACCGCGCCAACACCGAACAATTGCTGGCGTGGTGCGTCGAAGGAAAATTATCGTCGCACGTACACGCGGTTTATCCACTCACCGAAGCGAAGGACGCGCTCAGGGCAATTGCCGCGCGGCAGGTGATGGGCAAGATTATCCTGAAGCCTTAGACGAGCGTTACGGCCGAACTTACGACCTGGAAAACTCGTCGAGCTTGTCCTTGGCCGCCACGCGATGTTCCGGGCGAATGTGGGCCGCCATCAGGTTGAGGGCCGCCGCGAGCATTGCGGCATCGTCCGTAAACCCGAGCAACGGCACAACGTCAGGAATGGCATCGATCGGCATGACAAAATACGCGAGTGCGCCGACCAGCGTGGCCTTGACCGACAACGGCGTGGCACGATCGAACGCACAGTAGTAGGCGGTCAACAAATCCTCGGCGAAAGGAATCGAGGCGGCAACGCGACGCACCTTGCGCCAAAATTGGTCGCGAAGGGCGCTTTCCTCTTTATCTGGCTCGACGGCCGACTGTGCGAACATCATGATGCCCCCAGATGTGGTTAGCGATCAGGGCCCGCGCAAGGATATGCCAAAGTTCCTTTTTCGATAAGGGCTACCCGGCCGCGATCTTGTCCATGGCCTCGGCGAGCTTCACATCCAGTTCGGTCAGCCCCCCTGCGTCGTGGGTCGAAAGGGTCACTTGAACGGTTTTGTAGACATTGAACCATTCCGGATGGTGATCCATTTTTTCCGCGATCAGCGCTGCCCGCGTCATGAACCCGAAGGCCTGGCTGAAGTCCTTGAAGACGAATTTCTTCGCGATGGCATCCCGGCCGGTCACTTCAGACCATCCGTTGAGCCGCGCCAGTGCGGATTTTCGGGCTTCCCCGGTAAGCTTTTGCGCCATGATTTGAGCCTCACTGCAGCGAACGCACGACCCTCGCAAAGGGTTCGCCCCGATACTACCTGTTTCAGGTCCTCCCCGGCCATACGAGGCATCCATGTCGTGGTCATTGAACATCGGCAAGGTGGCGGGAACCGTCGTTCGCGTACACCTCACCTTTCTGCTGTTTCTCGCGTGGATTTTCGCTGCGAGCTACGCGTCCGGGGGAGCCGCTACTGCCTGGGACAGCCTCGTCTTCATGGTTCTTCTGTTTCTCTGCGTGCTGCTGCACGAGTTCGGACACATTTTCACCGCCCGCGCATTCAACGTACCCACGCCTTACGTGACCTTGCTGCCGATCGGTGGCGTGGCCCAGCTCGAGCGCATTCCCGAGGAGCCGTGGGAGGAATTCCTCATCGCCATCGCGGGCCCGATGGTCAACATCG
>Ga0070717_10003812_pt1 | contig 10845 bp, 15 predicted proteins | sample LARL113metaG_FD_71366 | JGI IMG/M metagenome (GOLD analysis project Ga0070717, IMG submission 71366) | Corn, switchgrass and miscanthus rhizosphere microbial communities from Kellogg Biological Station, Michigan, USA - LAR L11-3 metaG | ecosystem: Host-associated > Plants > Roots > Rhizosphere ...
CCGGAAAATATCGACGAGGGGGCCGGTCGCGTTGCGATCATCGAGGAGCTGGACGAGCCCTGCAGCAGCATCCCCAACGGTACCGACCAGCCAAAGGCCGTCTCCATTTTTTCCGCCGGCGCGCTCGGGCACGTGGTTCACCGCGCGACCGATCACCGTCATTCCAAGTACCCTGGCGGCTCCTGCCGGAAGCGAAATGGTGTCGCCGCCGACCAAGGGAAGGCCGTAGCTCTCGCACGCCGCTTCGACACCGCTCAGGAAATCATCCTCCCACTGGCCCTCACCGCTGATCGTCAGCGAGAGCAGTGCTGCGGTCGGTTTCGCACCCTTGGCGGCAAGATCGGACAGGTTCACGGCGACGAGCTTCCAGCCAACGCTCGCCGGCGGATCGTGGGGAAGGAAGTGAACGCCTTCGGCGATGCTGTCGTGGGTGACGACGAGGTCCCCGAGAACCGCTACATCATCGAGCAGCCCACGAGCCTCGGGTGTAGTCGCGATCCGGCGAAGCCGTTCAATGACGTCGGTTTCCCGCACGTCTTAAGCCCGCGTCGGACGGGCTTGCTTTGCAATCGCGTCGAGAAGCCCATTCACGAAGCCGCTCTCGCGCTTGTCGTAGAAAGCATGGGCGACATCGACATATTCGGAAATGACCGAGCCGACGGGAACATCAGCTCGGGCGACAAGCTCATAGGCGCCGGCACGCAGGATCGCTCGCATCGGCCGATCGAGGCGCTCGAGGCTCCAGCCTTCAGCGAGCCGATCGCTGATCAGCGTGTCGATCTCGTCGCGGCGCGCGTCCGCACCAATGACGATGTCATCGAAGAAATCGCCTTCGGCGCGATGATAGGTCTCATCCTCGATCGTTGCACCCAGGCGATGGTCGTGGAATTCCTTCAGAAGCCGGGGAAGGGGGGTTCCTTCCATTTCCTGCTGATACAACGCCTGGACTGCCGCAAGGCGAGCAGCGGAACGCGAACGGGAACGGGTTTCAGTCATTATGCTGTGGCACTAGCCTTCGCTCGAGCAGCAAGGAAGGGCTCGAGTGCAGCTGCGACCTGGTCGCCCGCTTCCCATGGCGCGAAATGGCCGGTGTCCGGCAGGCATACGAGGGAGAGATCCTCGACGAGCTCGTCGAGGCCGTCGAGCTGCAGTGGAAGGAGGGCCCTGTCCTCAATCCCCCAGATGACCAGTGTCGGGACCTTTACCACCGGGAAGGAACGCAGCAGCCAATCGGGAAGGGGCGCGTGCGCTCCAACCGGCGGCACCACGACCCGCGAGCCGCGGTACCAGTTCAGCATCGCGTTGAACGCGCCCGGCTGCGACCAACTGGCGATGTACCGTGCTTTCTCCGAATCGCTGATCTTTGAAGTGTCGACGTGACGCGAGAAGGTCGTATCGAAAAACCACTCAAAACCCTTCGCCTCGACCATCTTCTCGAATCCCGGCGCCCGGAAGGCGCTGATGTATTGCGAGGCAGCCCGCTGCTCGGCGCTCTCGATCAGGCTTTTCTGGAAGATCACCGGGTGCGGCGCATTGACGATGCCGAGGCGGATTAGCCGCTTGTCCCCACGCAGGGCCGCGCCCCAGGCGATCGCTCCGCCCCAATCGTGGCCGACAAGCGCAAATTCGGCGAGGCCGAGCGCATCGGCGAGCGCGAAGATGTCGTCGACCAGCGTTTCGGTCTTGTAAGCCTCGACGTCCTGCGGAAGGTCCGAGCCGGCAAAGCCGCGCTGGTCGGGCATCACGAGGAAAAAGCCGTCCTCCAGCCGCGGCTCGACCTCCCGCCAAGTGCGATGAGATTCCGGAAAGCCGTGGAGAAGAATCACCGCGGGATTTGCGCTATTCCCCGCCAGCGCCACGTTCAGCGTAACGTTGGTGCGAAGCGAAATCCGGCGGAACACGGTCACGGATAGCTGACCGTCAGCGGCACCTGGGGCAGAGGGATATATTCCTTGTCGTCGCCCGGGATCAGCGGGAAACGGAGCGCCTTCCAGTCCTCCTTGGCCTGGTTGATCCGGTCCCGCGAGGACGAAACGAAATTCCAGAACACATAGCGCCGGGTCGAGAAGGCTTGTCCGCCCATCAGCATCAGCCGACCGCCGCTTGCGCTCGACAGCCGTGGCTGATGCCCGGGTCGAAGGACATAGAGCGCGAACAGGTCGAGCACCTGCCCATCGAGCTCGGCTTCGCCGCCGACGAGCATCACCGCGCGTTCATCAGCGTCTGCATCGACGGGGATCGCTCCGCCTGCCCCGAGCAGAATATCGGCATAGATGGTCGGGGAGTGGCAGGGCGTTGATGCGGTCGCGCCCCATAAGGATCCCATCAGGACGCGCGCACTCGCCGCGTCGTCTTCTACCAGCGGTAGGTCCTTGGAGCCGACATGGTCGAATGCAGGAGCGACTTCCTCGCCGCCATCAGGGAGGGCGACCCAAGTCTGCATTCCGTAAAGGCTGGGGCCAGTTGCGCGAAGTGCCTGCGGTGAACGTTCCGAATGAACGATCCCGCTGCCGGCGGTCATGAGGTTGATTGCGCCCGGCTCGATGACCTGGAACGACCCGATGCTGTCGCGATGCTCGATCGCCCCTTCGAACAGATAGGTAACGGTTGCGAGGTTGATATGCGGGTGCGGACGAACGTCCATGCCTTGGCCGGGAGGCAGTCGTGCTGGTCCGAATTCATCGACGAAGATGAATGGTCCCACCATGGTCCGCGGCTTGCTCGGAAGCGTTCGGTTGACCTTGAAGTCGCCAAGATCATGGGTGACCGGCGTGATGGTCTGAACAAACGGACTTTCAATGGTGGCCATGAGAGCGCTCCAGAGATCGCGTGAAGAATTGATGTTACTGAGACTCGGGCCGGCATGAGGTCACCAGGGCCGAGATAGAAGATTTGATGCCGTTCGACACGATTCTACTACGGGTGAGGGCCGCGAGTCGGGCCGCTTCATTCACCTGGAGCACTCGCATGGATCGAGAGGGCATGGACCCGCCCATGCATCAGGTCACCAAGCGCGGCGTAGATCATGCGCTGACGCTGCACCCGGCTCTTGCCGGTGAAGGCAGGGCTTTCGACGTCGAGGCTGAAATGACTTTCGCCGGCAGGATTATGCCCGCCGTGGCCACGGTGCTCCTCGCTGTCGTCGATCAGCTCGATCCGTGTCGGCGAAAGCGCCGAGACGAGGCGCGAGAGCATTTCAGTCGCGACCGGGCCGGTTCTTTGGGCGTTCATTGCCCTTATATAGAGGCGTTCAATGGCGACGAAGCAATCCAGGATGCACGGACGGGTCGAAGGGGCGAGGGCGCATTGCGCCGTTCCTGGCTGCCCCAATCCCGGCGAATTCAAGGCGCCGCTGCAGCCGGCCAATTTCGACGGGCCCGGCGCCTGGCGATTCCTGTGCCTCGATCATGTCCGCGAGCACAATGCCAAGTACAATTTCTTTGAGGGCATGAGCCCTGACGAGATCCACCACGCCCAATCACCCCTCGGCGGTTGGGAGCGGCCAAGCCACAGGTTCGCCGCAAACGGTTCGGATCCGCCTCCCCGGTGGAGCGACTTTGCCGATCCGCTCGATGCCATTTCGGGTCGTTTCGGCCGGTTTCACGAACGCGCATCGCACTCGCGTTTCAGCAAGCAGGAGCGGCGCGCTCTGTCAGTTCTCGGACTTGGCGAGGATGCTGACCGCCATCAGTTGCGTCAGCGCTATTCCTCGCTCGTTCGCCGCTACCACCCAGACAAGAACGGCGGCGACCGGAGCCATGAAGGCCGCCTGTCCGAAGTAATCGGCGCCTACCAGCTGCTTCGAAAAGCGCCGGCGTTCGTTTAGTCACGGTCGGGCGCGCCAGGGGGGAAGAGGTTCCGATAGGGCCGCCCCTCCTCGACACAACGTGATACCGCCGGATGGGCCAATAGCCGCGCGCGATAGGCTGATAACCTCGGTCGCCCGTCGCCGATTGGCTCGACCCAGTCGGCATAGAACAGCGATGGCGCTGCGGAGCAATCGGCGAGCGTGAAGTCCTCGCCTGCCGCCCATGGTTCCCCGAGCTCATCCTCGATCCAGTCGTACGCAGTGTTGAGAGTGGCACGGGCCTGGTCGACCCCATAAGGATCCTGGGAGCCTTCCGGGCGGAAGTGCTCGGCAACGATCCGCTGCATCGGAGTCATCACATAAAGGTCGAAGAAGCGATCGAGGAAGCGGACGTGCCGGCCAAGGTCGCTCTCAGGGATCCACGTGTTGCGCCCGGAATGATGCGCCTGCAGATGCTCGATGATCACTGTCGATTCGATGATCGGCTGCCCATCATCGAGCAGAACGGGGAATTTCCCGAATGGCCAATAGCTCTTCAGCTCGGCCATGAAAGGCGTTGGATCGACGACGTCGAGCTCGCGGTATTCGAACTCTGTACCGTCGGCGTGGAGGGCGATCAGCACTTTCTGAGTGTAGGACGAAAAAGGATGACCAAAGAAGACGAGGCTCACCAGGTCCCCGCTTCGATCTTCTCGCGGCGTTCGAGCTCCGCCTCGCTCGGCGCCTTGGTTGCGAAGCTTCCGGTCGGGACATCACCGGCTGGCTCGTAAGTCGCGAAAATGACTCCCGTGTCCGAGACGAAATGATCGACCATCCGGAGCGCGCCGGGTTCCTGGGACCCGTCGAAGATTCGCTTCCCCTCGCCAAGCACCACAGGGAAGGTCATCAGAATCAGCCTGTCGATGAGCCCTTCAGCAAGCAGCGGGACGTACAAGGTGCTGCTGCCCTGGATCAGCAGGTCGCGGCCGTCACTTGCCTTGAGTTCGGCAACGGCGGGGCCTGTCTCGCCCGTAAGCCTGTGGCTGTTGTCCCAGCTCAGAGGCTCGTCCGAATGAGTCAGCACATATTTGTTGATGCGCTGGAATTTGGCCCCGATCGGGCCCTCCTGGTTGTACGGCCAATAGGCGGCGAAGATATCGTAGGTTCGCTTCCCAAGAAGCAGGTCATAATCGGGTTCGATCAGAAACTTGCCGAGCGGACCTTGCGAACTTTCGTCATGGTAGGGAAAGCTCCAGCCTCCGAAACGGAAGCCGCCAGACGGGTCCTCTTCAGGCCCGCCTGGCGCTTGCATGACGCCGTCGAGCGACTGGAAAACTGCGCCGGTGAGCTTACGCATGAGCCGGCGCACGCTCCACCGCCGCATCGAGCGCCGCGATGTCGATCTTGCGCATTTGCATCATCGCCTCGAACGCGGCTTTGGATTTTGCCGGATCCTTCTCCGACATCAGTTCCATCAGGCGTTTGGGGACGATTTGCCACGACAGGCCGAAACGGTCCTTGCACCAGCTGCACATGCTCTCCTCGCCGCCATTGTCGACGATCGCATTCCAGTAGCGGTCCGTCTCCTCCTGGTCGTCGGTATACACCTGGAAGGAGATCGCCTCGTCGAACTTGAATTGAGGCCCGCCGTTGAGGCCGACGAAGTCCATTCCAAGAACGGTAAACTCGACCGTCAGCACGTTGCCGGCCTTTCCGGAGGGGTAATCGCCGGGTGCCCGGTGAACGGCCTTCACCCGGCTGTCGGGAAATACCGACGCGTAGAAGTTTGCAGCTTCCTCTGCCTGCCCGTCAAACCACAGGCAGGTTGCAATCTTCGTGCTCATAAACTCGCTCCCTATTCGATGTTTACTCGCCGCCTACCAGGGCGAACTCGGCGCCCTGCGGGTCAACGCCGATGACGATGTAATCGCCGCCAGGGACCTGCATCGGTCCCATCGCGATTCTTCCACCCTTGGTTTCGGCAGTCTCCTTGGCGTTGCTGATCGAAGGCACCCGGAAATAGTAGCGCCAATGCGGCTGCTGGCCGTCCATCGCTCCGGCGACAGCCCCGATCGTGACGCCATTCTGTTCAAAGAAGCGATACTCGCCATTCTCGCCCATCGGCATGAAGTTCTCGCTCGTCCAGCCGAACTGGTCGCCGTAGAAGCGGCGCGCTGCAGCCGGGTCCGTGGTGCTGAGCTCATTCCAGCCGCACCGCTGCAGCGTATTCGGCTCAAAGACGTCGCTCTTGGCGTTGGGATCGCTCGCGGGCGGGATCGGTTTCATGATGTAGAAGGCCGCGCCCTGCGGGTCGGCGACCATCGCGACACGTCCTACCTCCGGAATGTCGAATGGCGGCATAAAGGTCTTGCCGCCAGCCTGCTCGATCTTCGCAACCGAGCGGTCGACATCGGGAACGAGGATGTATCCTAGCCAGGTCGGCCGGGCACCGTGCTGCTGCATCTCGTCATTGAGCGGCAGGACTCCGCCGGCGAACTTGCCGTCGCTTCGGCCGATCATCCGGTAGCCATTCGGGAATTGGGACTGGGCTTCGATGTTCCAGCCGATGACCGCGTCGTAGAAGGCCTTCGAGCCTTCGGGGTCGGGGGTCATCAGCTCGTACCAGATGAAGTCGCCGCGAGGCTCCGGCCGGTCCTCGGTCAGGGTCGGCTGTGTTTCCGTACGTACATCGGTCATGATCTTGACCTCCTTCTGATTGAGCGGCGAGGGGATTCAGGCGGCTTCCGTCACCTTCTCGAGCGTGTTGAGAAGCGGCTTGAATCCGCCCCAGAACATGCGCTTGCCGTCGAACGCCATCGGCTGCGCCCCCGGCTGCATCTCGGGATCGGCCATCAGCTTCTCCCACGCCCTGTCGCGCACTTCCTTCGAGGGCCAGAGGATGAAGGAGAAGACGACATTCTCATCGTCCTTCGCCTTCACCGCCATGAAGAAGTCGGTGGTGTGGCCGTGTTCAAGATTGTCGCCGAGACCCTCGATGGTTCCGATCGCGCCCTGCTCGTGCGCTTTCCTTGCGAATTTCTCCGCCTGCTTGCGATATTCGTCTTCCTTGCCCTTCGGCAGCGGGAGAATGAATCCGTCAACATAAGTCATGCTGCTGCTCCTTCCGGTTGGGGTTGATTGTCGGCGTAGGCGGCGAGCTGATCGCCGAGCGCCTGCTTGAAGGCGGGTCGCGCCTCAGCTCGTTTCACGTAAGCCGCAAGATTGGGGACCTGGTCGACAAGGTCTGTATGCCGGAGGAAGCGCAGGACGGTGACCATCACGAGATCGCCGATGGTGAACCGGTCGCCTTCGAGCCATTGCTTGTCGCCGAGCCAATCCGAGACGCGCTTGAGCTTCAGCTTGGTGAAATCCTCGGCCCCGGGACGACGCAGCTTCGCCCATTCCTCGCCCTGGTAGAAGATATCGATGAGGAGCAGGTTGAGGATTGCCGGCTCAACGCTGTTGAGAGCGGCATAAGTCCACTGGACTGCACGAAACTTTCCCTGCTTGTCCCGGGGAAGAAGCGCGTCGCTTTGTTCACCGATATATTGGACGATCGCGCCGCTCTCGAAGATCCTGACCTCCCCATCGTTGAAGCAGGGCACCTGATCGAACGGCTGTTCCTTCAGATATTCCAATGGACGTTCCTGTCCGAGCAGGCGCACGCGATAATCGAGGCCGGCCTCCTCGAGCGCCCAGCGGGCACGCAGGTCACGAACGACGCCCTGGGCGAACTCCGGCACCCAGCGGAACGCGGTAATCTCGATTTTTGCATTGGGATTAAGCGGCATTGGACCCTCCAAATGCTCGATGTCGTTTCGCTCAGACCGCGGTCGCGACGGCTTCGGCGACCGCTTCGGCGCCGCGCTCCGCTGCTGCTGCGTCCATCCACATGATCTCCCAGATGTGACCATCCGGATCAGCGACGCTGCGCCCGTACATCACCCCATAGTCCTGTTTCGGCGACGGATCAGCCGTGCCGCCGGCCGTTACGGCGCGTTCTACGGTCGCATCGACGCTTTCACGATCTTCCGCCGAGAGGCAAAGCAGCACCTCCGAACCAGCCTTTGCATCCGCAATCGGTCGCGGCGTGAACTGTCTAAATTTGTCGTGCGTCAGGATCATGACGAAGATGCTGTCGCTGAGCTTCATGCAGGCTGCGGTGTCGTCGGTAAACTTGGGTTCGTTGACCGCGCCAAGGGCTTCGACGAAGGCGCGCGATCGCTGAAGGTCACTGACAGGCAGGTTCACGAAAATCATGCGCGACATTGGTCACTCCTTTTCTCGTTGGAACTGGATTTGTGGGCTCTCAGCGGAGGGACGGAAGAAGCTCGCGAAGTCGCGGTTCGCGCAGCCAGAGGCCGCCCCAGACCGCAAGTCCCAGGTAGAGTCCAAATAGCGTGTTGCTGACGAGAGGGCTTCCAGCGATGAGGTGGGTGGCGATCGCTCCGCCGAGATAGCCGGTCAGAACGACGGCGCCGAGGAAGGCCGTGCGCGGGATGGCGTAGAGTGCGGTGCACAGCGCAAGGATCGATCCGAGCAGTCGATAGAAGTTGGGATCGCTCGGGATCCGGAGCTGCGACGGCGTATAGGCCGCCATCGCTGCGGGCACGAGCAGCTTTGCCCCCGCGTCGGTGCCGAGAAACAGGATCGCGACTCCGCTGAGTGCCCAGCCAAGCTTTGCACCAACGGGAGTCGATGACCGGGCGGGTGCGTCGTCGATCACTGCCGTCGTCATCTTTTCCTCCCTTGCGACTCGATTCGCTTGCCTTTTGCACCTCGGAGTCCTAAATTACAACTAAGGAGTTAGAAAAAATAACTAAGCCACGACAAAGTGAGGAAAAACGGCGCTATGACGACGCCTGCGGGCTTGCCCATGCGATGGAATTGCTGGGTGAGCGGTGGGCGATGCTGGTCCTTCGCGAGCTTGCCTACGGGCCGCGTCGGTTCTCAGAACTGAAGGCCGACCTTCAGGGGATCAGCGCCAATGTTCTGACCCAGCGTCTCAACGAACTCGAAGGGCGCGGTCTGGTGCGCAAGATCAGGCTCCCGCCTCCCGCCTCCGTGCAGGTCTACGAGGCGACCGACTGGGGGCTCGAGGCCGTGCCGGTCATCGCCGCGCTCGGGCGCTGGGCCGCGAGGAGCCCGTGGCACGATCCGAAGCTTCAGATGAGCCATGTTTCGACGATGATGTCGCTGCAGACCCTGATTTCACCAGTCCTTGCCGACGGCCTCGACACCAGGATCGGCTTCCATCTCGGCGATACCGACTATGTCGCGACAGTTCACGACGGCCGGCTCGACGTCGAGCGAACCAGGGTCGAGGAGTGCGAGGTCGAGTTCACGGGCACTCCGACCGAGGTGTGCGCGGTGATCCACGGCGGCGCTCCGTTCGAGCTGATCAGGGTCGAGGGAGACATGGAGCTGGCGAAGCGTTTCGTGAAGCTGTTTCCGCTTCCAACCAAGCTCGCTTGAAAGTTGAGGCCCACGCCTCCTTCCCTTAAGGCAATTTTCCATGACCGATCTATCCAATGTTCAGCCCGAAAGCCGGGCGGAGACGCTGATGGCCTCCCCAGACAGGATCGCGAAGGTGCGCGAGTTGTTCGGTGTCGATTCGGAGATGGAAGTGCCGGCCTTCAGCGAGCCGGACGAGCGAGTCCCCGACCTCGATCCGACCTATGTGTTCGATCCCGACACGACGATGGCGATCTGCGCCGGCTTTGCGAAGAATCGCCGAGTGATGGTCCAGGGCTATCACGGCACGGGCAAGTCAACTCACATCGAACAGGTGGCGGCTCGGCTGAACTGGCCGCTGATCCGAATCAATCTCGACGCGCACATCAGCCGCATCGACCTCGTCGGCCGCGATGCGATCGTGCTTCGTGACGGCCAGCAGGTCACCGAGTTCCGCGAAGGACTCCTGCCCTGGGCTCTGCAGCACCCTGTCGCGCTCGTTTTTGACGAATATGACGCCGGCCGCCCGGACGTGATGTTCGTGATCCAGCGCGTTCTCGAGGCCGAGGGCAAGCTCACGCTGCTCGACCAGAACCGGGTGATCCGACCCAACCCCTGGTTCCGGCTGTTCGCGACGACCAATACGGTCGGCCTTGGCGACACCACCGGCCTCTATCATGGTACGCAGGCGATCAATCAGGGCCAGATGGATCGCTGGAACATTGTCACGACGCTCAATTACCTGCCGGCTGCGGTCGAGGCTCAGATCGTGCTCGCCAAGACCGGCGAATATGACGAGCCGGGAGGCAAGGAGATCGTCGACAAGATGATCAAGGTCGCCGACCTCTCCCGTCAGGGCTTCATCAACGGCGATATCTCCACGGTGATGAGCCCACGCACAGTGATCAGCTGGGCGCAGAACGCTCATATCTTCGGTGATATCGGCTACGCGTTCCGGGTCAGCTTCCTCAACAAGTGCGACGAATCCGAACGGCCGTTGATCGCTGAATATTATCAGCGCGTGTTCAGTGAGGACCTGCCCGAAAGCGTAGTCGGAAAGGCCTGATCGGCAAAAAGAACAAGGACCCTGCCCGCGCCCGATGGCCGAACGCATTGATCTTTTCCGCCGAGCGCTGGCCGGCGCTGCCCGGGCAATCGCCAGGGACGCCGATGTCGAAGTCGTGTTCGCTTCGGACAATGCTCAAGCGACTGGCAAGACCGCCCGCGTCGCCTCACCAGGCCCGGGGCTGGAGCCAAGGCTTGTCGCCGAAGCGCGCGGAGCAGCGGACTCGGCGGCGCTTCGCCTGCGCTATCACGACCCGGCGATTCACGCGCGCTCAGCGCCGATCGATATCGACGCGCGCGCCGTGTTCGACGCGCTCGAAATGGCCCGGGTCGAGGCGCTCGGCGCCCGGGCAATGGGGGGTGTGAGGGAAAATCTCGCCCAGTTGACCGAGGCCCGGGTGCGCGGCGATGCGATCGTCCGCGCCCGAACGGCGGAGGAGGTTCCGCTGTCGACGGCCGTCGCCCTCATCGCCCGTGAGCGACTGACCGGAGAAGTACCACCGCGCGCAGCGTCCGCAGGTCTGAAGCTCGTTGCGCCA
>Ga0070717_10003814_pt1 | contig 10843 bp, 14 predicted proteins | sample LARL113metaG_FD_71366 | JGI IMG/M metagenome (GOLD analysis project Ga0070717, IMG submission 71366) | Corn, switchgrass and miscanthus rhizosphere microbial communities from Kellogg Biological Station, Michigan, USA - LAR L11-3 metaG | ecosystem: Host-associated > Plants > Roots > Rhizosphere ...
TTCCGCGGGAGCGTGCAGATCTCGGCCGGGCAGCTCCGCGCGACAGCGCTGCGGGCCCGCTGACCCGAACGTAACGTGTCTCCCATGGACCATGACTCGATCTTGCGCGAGCCACCGGTGGCCGGCGACGAGCTGGACACGCTCCTGGGTGCCCTGGAGCGTGAGCGCAGGTATGTGGCCTGGAAGTGCGGGGGCCTGACCTCGGCCGGACTGCGGGCCACCCTCGGACCGTCCACCATGACCCTGGGCGGCTTGCTCGAGCATCTCGCGCTGGTCGAGGACGACATGTTCTCGGTCAGGCTGCACGGCCAGCCGCCCCGTCCGCCCTGGGACACCGTCGACTGGGCCGCCGACCCGGACTGGGAGTGGCGTACGGCGGCCGAAGACAGCCCGGAGCAGCTCATGGCGCAGTGGCAGGCGGCCGTGGACCGATCCCGCACCAGCCGAGCACCCTTCCCCGCGAACCGGACCTCGCGGGCCGGCGCGGACTGAGCCGGCTCTAGCGGACCGGGCTCAGGTGGGCGGTGGCCACATTGCTGCGGTCGGCGGAGTCCTGCCAGGCCATGTCCATGCCTCTGGCCCCGGACCGGGTGAGCCTGATCAGGCCATTGGGCGCGCACAGCTTCCGCTGATTGCGGGTGACGTGCTCCCGGACGGATGCCGAAGTGCGAGTGGTCCCGGTCACGATCAGTTTCCCGGAGCAGCCGAGCGTGGGAAACCGGAACGTGCCGGGCCCCCCCGGGCCCGGGAAGCTCAGCTCGGCCGTCCAGCGCGTCACGGTCCCGGTCGGCTGATCCGCGGCTCCGACCCAGGTCCCGGCCAGCCACGATGTGTGCGCCACGGCCGGGGGCGATCCAGACGCCCCGGCGGGCGCGCTGCCTGGCTGATGCGCCAGCAGCCACGCACAGGCCACAATGGCGGCCAGGATCCCGGCCCCGGTGCGCAGCCGCCTGGTGGAGGAGCGGCGCCGCGGTCTGCGCGAGGCCGGGGGACCGGCAGGCGCGGCCGCGACAGTGGGCGGCGCTAGCGGCACGGGCCGCGGTGCAACGTGCCCGGGCAGGGCCCGGGTCAGCGCCGGAGGCAGCCAGGGCAGGGTGATCTGCTGGGTCTCGTCAGTGGTGCGGTTCTGGCACCAGCCCAGGACCTCAGCCGGCGAGGGCCGGCCCGCCGGGTTCTTGGCCAGGCACCGCTCGGCTATCGGACGCAGCCCGGGCGGGCAGCCGTTGAGGTTAGCCGCCTCGTGCCGCACCCGGTACATGACCGCTAGCTCCGGGCCCTCGCCGAAGGCGGCCCGGCCGGTGGCGGCATAGACCGCCAGCGCGCCGAGGGCGAACACATCGGCCGCGGCCGTGACCGGCTCGCCGGCGACCTGCTCGGGGGCCATGTAGTGCGCCGAGCCGACCCGGATGCCGGTGCCGGTCAGCTCGGTGTCCTCCGCCGCCCGGGCAATGCCAAAGTCGATCACCCGGGGCCCGCCGGGAGCGAGCAGGACGTTCGACGGTTTCAGGTCACGGTGCACCAGCCCCGCCGCGTGGATGGCCTGCAGGGCCTCGGACACCCCCGCCATCAGGATGAGCACCGTCCGCTCCGGCATGGGCCCGTACTCCTGGACCGCCTCACGCAGCGACGGGCCGGGCACGTAAGCCGTCACCAACCACGGGGCTGAGGCAGCCGGATCGGCGTCCAGCACCTGTGCGGTGTAGCGGCCATGCACCCGGCGGGCCGCCGCCACCTCGCGCTCGAACCGGCGGCGGAACGCACCGTCGCCCGCAAGCTGGGGATGCATCACCTTCAGGGCCACAGGCCGACCGCCAGCCGTGAAGGCCAGGTAAACCTGCCCCATCCCGCCCGCACCGAGCCGGGACCGCAGCCGGTACCCGGCTATCTCACGAGGATCGCCACTAGTCAGCGGTTCCAGACCCAACCGGCTTCCCTCCCCCGCGACGCGGGCCACTCAGGCCGTACCTACTACCCCGCTCGGCAGAGATACTCAGGCCCGCTCCGCTGGCCGCACGCGGCTATCACGCCGCGACACTGGAGCTGATCGCCGGCCAGGCGGTGGTGCCGTATGTGCTGGAGAATTCACGACCCGGACCAGGTCCCTTTGCGGGCCAGAGACCGGCAGACTGAGCTCACGCGTCCCGACGAGAAGGGCAGCCATGAACGACGCTGGCGTCACCCGTGTCGCGGTCTACATCGACTTCGACAACATCGTTATCTCGCGCTACGAGCAGGTCCACGGCCGGGGCCAGTTCCAGCGGGACAAGGTGCGGGGGTTCGACAGCACCGACAAATCATCCGATCCCGAGATCGCGGAGAAGGTCCGGCGGGCCACCGTGGACGTCGGCGCGATAATCGACTTCGCCTCGTCGTTTGGCACCCTGGTGCTCACCCGCGCCTACGCGGACTGGTCGGCGCCCATGAACGCCGGGTACCGCGGGCAGCTGGTCAGCCGTGCGGTGGACCTGGTGCAACTCTTTCCCGCCGCCGCTTACGCCAAGAACGGGGCCGACATCCGGCTGGCCGTGGATGCGGTGGAGGACATGTTCCGCCTGCCCGACCTGACCCACGTGGTGATCGTGGCCGGGGATTCGGATTACATAGCTCTCGCCCAGCGGTGCAGGCGTCTGGGGCGCTACGTCGTGGGGGTTGGGGTCGCCGGGTCAACCAGCCGGGCGCTCGCCGCAGCGTGCGACGAACTCGTGACCTACGACGCGCTTCCCGGCATTACCCCGGCCGATGCCCCCCGGCAGCCCGCCGTCCGGGCGACCGGTGCACCGGCGGATCAGGAGGAAGCCGGCAGCGCGCCACCCGCGCGCAGCTCACGGCGGACCAGGCGGCCGGCCGCCGTGGTGGCCGACGAGGCTGATCCCGAGCCCGAAGACCCGCAGGAACTGGCGACCAGGCTGCTGGAACGGGCGCTGCGGCTCGGCCAGGAAAAGGACGATGCCGACTGGCTGCACAGCTCGGCGGTGAAGAGCCAGATGAGGCGCATGGATCCGTCGTTCAGCGAGCGGGCACTCGGTTATCGCTCGTTCTCAGACTTCGTGAAGTCACGGGATGCGGTCGCCGAACTTGACGAGACCGACCCGGTGCGGCTGGTCAGGCTTAACCCCGCCATCGCCGCCCAGTAGCGCCCGCCTGGTCAGTCCCGGCCCGGCTTGACGTAGCCGAAGAACGAGCGCCGCTTGATGAGCTCGGCGACTTCAGCCGGGACCATGTCTTCCCAGGAGTCGTCGTTCGCGGCGATCCGCCGCAGCACGTCGCGGCTGAAGATCGGCAGCCATTCGGGCCGGTAGTTGCCGAGGTGGACGAAACTGCCCCGCCCCGCGAGGTAGTCATAGAGCGGCTGCAGCTCCGTCCGGACCTTGATGTCGTTCACGGTCTTGAGCTTGTCGTCTGGCGAGGCCTGGAGCGGATAGACGTAGAGCTTCAGCTCGTTCTTGAACAGCCGTCCGAAGCTTTCCAGGATCCCGCCGGGAAGCTGCGCGTGATTCTTCTCGTCGAACAGGTCGATCAGGCTCGGCACTCCCATGACGATGCCGATCCGCTCGCTGGTCCGCTCGGCGATATAGGCGGCCAGCCGGTAGTAATCGAAGTAATCGCTGATCAGCACCGTCATGCCACACGCCGCGAGCAGTTCGGCCCGGGCCAGGAAGTCGCGCCGGTCCACGTCGGCGGCCCCGCCCGCGAGCAGGTTGCGCATGGTGATCTCGGTCAGCGTCAGCACCGGCTTGCCCGCGACATCCGGCTCTTCCCCGAACTTGGCCTTGGCCGTCTCAAGCATGTCGAGGTTCACATGGGTTGGCGGCCGGAAGCTGCCCCGCTCGACCAGGATCGCCTTCTTGCGCAGCACCTCGCTCGGCTGCAGGACCTCGCGGTCGGGGCCGAACATCGCCACGCCGCTGAGCCCCAGTTGCACGAGCTTGAGCGCCATCAGCCGGTTGTCCACGCCCCGGAACTCGATGCCGCGGAACTGGATCATGTCAATCTCGATCCGGCCGGTGGTCAGCCGGTCCAGCAGGCCCTCGATGAGCTTGTCCGGCTCGTGATGCTGGAAAAACGCCCCGTACAGCAGGTTCACCCCGACGATCCCGAGCGCCTCCTGCTGAGCGAACGCCTCGATGTCGAGCATCCGCACGTGCATCACGATCTGGCTCGGTTCGTCATGCGGCTGGGCCTGGAACTTCACCCCCATCCAGCCGTGGCACTCGTTGCCGCCCCGGTAGCTGCGGGCCACGACCGTGTCGGCGAACGCGAAGAAGCAGTTGTCGTCACCGCGCTCATCGTCCAGCCGGTCGACGTTGAGCTGGAACTCCTTGTCGAGCATGCCCTGGAGCCGCCCGGCGGATACGTACCGGTCGGCCTTGCCGTAGACCGCGTCGCTGACGGCCATGTCGTACGCGGAGATCGACTTCGCGATGGTGCCCGCGGCGCCGCCCACCCGGAAGAACCACCGCGAGACCTCCTGGCCGGCCCCGATCTCGGCGATCGTCCCGTACCAGCGCGGATCGAGGTTGATGCGCAGTGACTTCTGGTGCGTGTCGGATTCATGAGTGCCGGCGATGAGCTCGGTCATCTGTCCCCCTGCCTGCCCACCCGCACTGTTGCTGCCGCCTGCCATCCTCATCCAAGGCAGCGGGCCGGCACCAGCCTTCGGAGCTGAAAATCTGGTAACCTCACCGGCCCGCCGCGGCGGTCAGTGCCGTGGGGCCTCGCAGGTGAGCACCAGCATGTCGGGTGGAACTCAGCCTGATCTCCGCTTGCGCTCAAGCCGGCGCTGAGCGCGTTGCAGCCTGGGGCTGGGGGTCTCCGCGTGGGCCGGGCGCCGCTCGATAACGACACTCCCGCAGAACACGAAACCATTGATGGTGATCTTTGGTGCACCGGGGGTTCCCGGCCCTTCGTCGTGGTGGTCGAAGCCGCCGATGACCCCGGTGCCCCCGATGTGAACATCGGCGTCTTCGGGCACCACGACGGTGATGCTGCCAATGATCGCGGTGGCGTGGATGGTCGTCTCACCGTCGATGAACCGGGCCTGGCGCAGGTCGATCTCGCCGTTGCCTATCACCGCCAGCCCCCGGAAGGTGCGTCCCACCAGCCATCGGCATAGGCCGCGGCCAGACGCTCCTCCAGCTCCGGCATGGTCAGGCGGCCCTCCGCGTACGCCGCTTGCAGCACGACCGCGACCCGCTCGCGGTCGGCGTCGGACACCCGGGCCGCCGGCAGGCCTGGGCCCTTCTCTGGCCCTACGGCCTCAGGCAGGTTCCCCACCCGGCGAGCCTACGGTGCGGGCAGCCGTACCGTCACGACGAAAACTCGCGAGCGTTCCCAGGGTGCCGTGCGGTACGGTCCGGCGATGGATGAAGACGGCCACTTCGGCGAGCCGATCGCGGCGCGCTATGACCAGTCGATCGCGGACATGACCGGGCCAGATGTGGTGGACCCGGCCGTCGACCTCCTCGCGCAGCTGGCCGGCGACGGGCAGGCCCTGGAGCTGGGCATCGGTACGGGGCGTATCGCGCTGCCGCTGGCGCGCCGCGGTGTGCGCGTGCACGGGATCGACCTCTCCCGGGCGATGGCGGCCCGGCTGCGGGACAAGCCGGGCGGCGATGCGATCGGCGTGACTATCGGCGACTTCGCGACCACGGTGGTTCCGGGCCGCTTCTCCCTCGCCTACCTGGTCTTCAACACGATCATGAATCTGACGGCGCAGGATGCCCAGGTGGCCTGCTTCCGCAACGCTGCGGCCCATCTGCAGCCCGGCGGCTGCTTCGTCATCGAGGTCATGGTGCCCGAACTGCGCAAGCTCCCGGGCGGGCAGAACGCCGTCCCGTTCCAGGTCACCCCCGGCCGGTGGGCCTTCGACCTTTACGACACCGCCACTCAGGCGATGAGCTCCAACTACGTCGAGGTCTCCGGCGGCCGTGGCGAATACCGGTCGATTCCCTTCCGGTATGTGTGGCCGGCCGAGCTTGACCTGATGGCCCAGCTCGCCGGGATGCGCCTGCGTGATCGGTGGGCCGGGTGGACCCGGGCACCGTTCACCAGCGACAGCCACGAGCACGTCTCCGTCTGGCAGAAGCCGGGGTAGCCGGGCTGCTCACAGGGGACGGAACATGACGTGCAGGCCCACCAGGCCGTCCTCGGGGTGGTCGAAGGCGCCGGGCACCGTCCCGATGATCTGGAACCCGAGCGACTGCCACAGGTGCACGGCCGGGTGATTCGACTCGACCACCGCGTTGAACTGGATGCCCGTGAAGCCCGCCGACCGGGACCAGTCCACGACGTACTGCCCCAGGGCCCGGCCCACGCCGTGGTCCCGGTGGGCCGGGTCGACCAGGAAGGAGGCCGTCGCGATGTGCGACCCGCGGCCCGGCCGGTTGGCGCCCATTTTCGCCGAGCCCAGGATCGTGCCGCCGCGGTCAGCCACGACCGTGTGCCCGGGTGGCTCTTCCATCCACCAGGGCCGGGCCTCGTCCAGCGTCTGGCCGGCCGGAAAGGGATAGGTCTTTCCCTCGGCCATGATCACGGCATAGAAGGGGTAGATCAGCGGCCAGTCCTGATCGGTGGCCGGTCTGATGATCACGGGTGGCTCCTTCCGCTCGCGGTTTGCCACCGCTGGTCGGGACCGTAGGACCTGGCGGTAGCAGACAGCGACTCGTCGCGCCGGGGTCAGCTGGCGCGCTGGCCGGAGAAGGTCCGCCGGTAGGCCTGCGGGCTGGTGTGCACGGCCCGGCTGAAGTGCTTGCGCAGATTAGCCCCGGTCGAGAAGCCGCTTTTCTGCGCGACCGAATCAATAGGCAGGTCGCTGGTCTCGAGGAGCCGCTGGGCCAGTTGAATGCGCTGCTGGATCAGCCACTGGTAAGGGGTGGTCCCGGTGCTGGCCAGGAACCGGCGGGCGAATGTCCGCGGGCTCATGGCGGAACGCGACGCGAGGTCTTCGACGGTGACCTCGTCGTCCAGGTGCTCCTGGAGCCAGTCGACGGTGCCGGCGAACAGGCTGGAGCCGTCGATGGCCGGCATCGGTGCGTCGATGTACTGGGCCTGGCCTCCTTCTCGCTGGGGCGGGACCACGAGCTGGCGGGCGAGCTGGGTAGCTATCTCAGTGCCGTAGTCCACGCGGACCACGTGCAGGCACAGGTCGATGCTGGCCGCGCTCCCGGCTGAGGTCAGGATGTCGCCTTCGTCGACGAACAGGACCCCGGGGTCGACGGACACCCGCGGATACCGGCGGGCGAGCTCGCCGCATTCTGTCCAGTGCGTGGTGGCGCGGCGGCCGTCCAGCAGCCCCGCATCCGCCAGGGCGAAGGCTCCGGTGCACAGCGAGACGATGCGGCTGCCGCCGGCGTGGGCTTCCCGCAGTACGTCCAGCAGATCCGCCGGGACCTGCGTAAAGGAAACCGTCGGCAGCACGATGACGGTGCCCGCGCCGCGGATCGCCTCGGCCCCGTGACCGGGCAGGATCTGGAATCCGCTGTCGGTGGTTACCGGCCCGGGAGTGAGGCTGCACACGGAGGAGCGGTACCAGGGCACGCCGGTCAGGTTGGCCCACTCGTCGCCGAACACGTCGCAGGCGACGCCCAGCTCGAACACGGTAACCCCGTCGCAGACGACGATGGCGACGTCGAGATTGGCAGGATAGTTGCGCACAAGGACAATACTGACACTTTTCCCGGCCGGTGTCGAGGGCAGACGATGAGGACATGACCACCGATCTGCTCCTTCGATCTGGCTCCCGCGGCCACCCATTCTGGGATCGCTGGCTGGCCCGGGCGCATGCCCCGTCCCTGGATAGTCAGCTCGCGGCCGGCTGGCCGCCAGGAGCCGGCCGGCTCCTGGCCATCCGCGCTCAGGAGATCACCTCGCCAGCAGGTCGCACGGAACTCGTCCGGGGGTGGGGGTACGTCCTGGGCCGGGCTCGCCAGCCCGCGGTACCGCGCACTCCCCGCGCACCGCTGTGCCGGGACCGGATCACCGCCGCCGAAGGCGACCTGCGGACGATGCTCGCCGTGCTGGCCTCCCCACTGCCGATCAGCGCCCGCGGCGCGGCGATGGCCAGCGTCCTGCTGGGTGACGGCACCGGGCCGTTGTACAACCCTCGCTCCACCCGTGATCTGGCCGCTGCCGCACGCGACGCGACCAGGGAGATGAAGGCCTCCTTCAGCCGGCTCTAATTGATGGCGTCCGGATACTCGTCTGCTGCGAGGTCGCATGCTGTCATACGCCAACGGCGCGGGCCATCCATGGACGGCTGACCGCACGGTTCGGCGGCCGCACGCCGGAAGGAACGCCTGATGCCGACGCCGCAACGCCTCGTTCCGCTGCTGGAGCAGTTCGACTGGGGGTGCCAGCGTCTGCACGATCGGATGACTGGCCCCGCCGGAGACAGCGGCACCGGCACACCGGTCGAGATTCCCGCCCTGACCGACGATGAGTACCTCTGGGAGCCGGTGCCGGGCTGCTGGTCGATCCGCCGCCGGGCGGCAGGTCCGGGACCGGCCGCCGCCTTCCTGGTCGGCGCGGGGGAGTGGGGCCGCGACTCCGCACCCTTCCCGCACCCATGGCCACCGCCGTTCACCACGCTGGCCTGGCGGCTGGCCCACCTCAGCGAGATGCTGACCCTGCGGGCCGACCATATGGCCGGGAGCCATGCCCTGACCCGCGACGACTATCGCTGCCGCGGCGACGCCGCCGGGGGGATCGCGGCCTTCGACACCGGGGCCGGGGCCTGGCGGGCGGTCCTGGTCAGTGCCGACGACGCGACGCTGGACGCGGCGGGCCGCAGCAGCTATCCCTATGGCAGTGACCCGGAGGATCCTTTCATCGAGACGGCCTGGTGGGTGAACCAGGAAGTGCTGCACCACGGCGCCGAGATCGCCCTGCTGCGCGACCTGTACCGCGCCCACAACGACTGAAGCAGGAGGCATGCCCATGGCCACCGTAAGCGTCCGTTACATCGTTCATGATGTCGATGCCGCGATCGCTTTCTACCGCCAGCATCTCGGTTTCAGCGAGGTGATGCATCCCGCGCCGGCGTTTGCCATGCTGTCCCGGGGCGACCTGCGCCTGGTGCTCAGCGCGCCGGGCGGCGGTCCTGGCGGCGGGCAGGCCATGCCGGACGGCACGCTGCCGCAGCCGGGAGGCTGGAACCGGTTCTGCGTCGAGGTCACCGACCTGGCCGGCATGGTCGAGAAGCTGCGCCGCAGCGGTGTCCGGTTCCGCAACGAGATCGTCACCGGAGTGGGCGGTCAGCAGATCCTGGCCGAGGACCCATCAGGCAACCCGGTGGAATTGTTCGAGCCAGGCCTGCCAGAGGCCAAGCTCTCATAAGAGGCAGGCCGGGACCGGCCCGGCGTCCCTGTTCCGCGCGAAATGAGGGCAGATTGTGCCGGTCCTGATCGACACGGTGGCGTGGGTGCGCGTCGAGAACGGCCGGATCCTGTGTGCCCGGCCGCGCGGGAAGGAGATTTTCTACATCCCTGGCGGGAAACGTGAGGGCGCGGAAAGTGATCTGCAGACGCTGCGGCGCGAGATAACCGAGGAACTGGCGGTCACGCTGATTCCTGAGACGATCCAGCACGCCGCCACCTATGAAGCAGAACAGCCCGGCGCCCATCCGGACGGGGCGGTCGTGCGGATGAGCTGCTACACCGGCGACTACCGCGGGACGCTCGCCCCCAGCAGCGAGATCGACGAGCTCGCCTGGTTCTGCTACGCGGACCGGCCGCGGGTGCCGCGCGTCGATCAGTTGCTCTTCGACGACCTCAAAGCCGCTGGCCAGCTCCGCTAACGGCGGCCACCGCCCCGTCGCCAGGGTCAGCGCGGCAGGAAGTCGAGCAGCAGCTCGTTGACCCGGTCGGGGGCGTCGAGCTGCATCCAGTGACCGGGCCCGTCCAGGCGCTCGTACCGGAAGGGGCTGGCGGTGCTCCGGGCGGAGTCGGTCATCTGCAGTTCGCTGAGGGCCATATCGCCCGTGCTCCAGATGCCCATGGCCGGAGCCTGCACGGCTGGGAGCCGCGGCGGCGCCCCGGCCCAGGCCTCGGGCCGCATATTGGCCCGGTACCAGTTGAGGCCGGGGATGAGTGAGCCGGTGGCTTCCAGGTCAGCGATCACCTGATCGGCGTCAGGGTGGCGCGCCCAGCTGCGGAAGTTGGCCCAGTTGTCCTCCGACAGCCACCGCTCGGCGACGCCAGGGAACAGGAACAGCAGCATGTACCACGACATCTGACGCTGCTCGAGCGTGCGCAGGAACGTCGCGGGGTGCCCGACGGACAGGACGGCCAGGTGATCCACCTGATCCGGCGCGAACGTGGCCAGCACCCAGGCCAGGGCCGCGCCCCAGTCGTGTCCGACCAGATGAGCACGGCTGACCTGCTCGGCGGCCAGGACGGCCTGGACGTCTCCGGCCAGAAGAGCCAGCGAGTAGGCCTCGACGGCATCGGGCTGGCTGGATCCCCCGTATCCGCGCAGGTCGGGGACGATGACCTGAAATCCGGCGGCGGCCAGGGCCGGCACCTGATGCCGCCACAGCCGCCCGGAGTCGGGGAAGCCATGCAGTAGCACAACCGGGCGTCCCTCACCCGTGACCTGATACTCGATGCTGACCCCGTCGACATCGACCCGGCTCACCCGGCTACCCCCTTCCGTGAATCTGCTCCGCCGTGGCCGGCGGGCTCCCCGATGAAGCTACTCCCCAGGATCAGCCAGGAGCCACACGCCGACGGCCTTCTGCTGAGCATTTCGGCCCGGGGCCGGGGTGGTGACTTGACGTTCGCGGGGGTAGGGGGGTGTTGGTGTCCGCCCGGAAAGATCTAGAGGAGGCAGGCCATGGGGACGATCA
>Ga0070717_10003815_pt1 | contig 10842 bp, 10 predicted proteins | sample LARL113metaG_FD_71366 | JGI IMG/M metagenome (GOLD analysis project Ga0070717, IMG submission 71366) | Corn, switchgrass and miscanthus rhizosphere microbial communities from Kellogg Biological Station, Michigan, USA - LAR L11-3 metaG | ecosystem: Host-associated > Plants > Roots > Rhizosphere ...
TTCGGGCTCAGTCCGTTCCGATCGGGTCTTTTGACCTTCTCGTCGAGCCTCGGCGCAATGCTGGTGCGAATACTTGCCGGCACCTTTCTGCGGTTTTTCGGTTTTCGCCGGCTGCTCGTCGGCGGTGCCTGCTTTGCCGCCGCGGTGACCGCCGGCTGCGGGCTGCTGCGCCCCGATACACCGGTCTGGCTGACTGTTGTCGTTGTCTTGCTGTCCGGATGCGTGCGCAGCATTCAATATCTCGGCCTCAACACGATCAGCTATGCCGACGTACCCGCCCCAGTATTGAGCAAGAGCACCAGCGTAAGTGGCGTCGCACAACAACTGGCGAGGGGCTTTGGCATCGCCGTCGGCGCGACGCTGTTGGCAGTAATCGCCGGCCCACGGATGCTCACGATCAGCGATTTCGAGCTCGCCTTCTTGCTGATCGCGCTATTGCCGCTCGTCTCCGCGCTTGGGTTCTTGCGCCTTTCGCCACTCGACGGGGCCGAAGTCAGCGGTCACCACCGCGTGCAACCGCGATCGGCGTAAGGGCAGGCGAATGGCACCGGGCTACTGCCACCTCGCGTTGACAACTCGCGCGGATGCGCCATGCTCTGGCTATGCCTTATCACACCTTAGTTCTTATCATCGTAGGGGCTCTCCTCGCCGGATGCGCCGGCCCGCCGCCCGGAACTTCATCAAGCCAAGCACCGAAGCAGAACTGCGCCGCCTGCATCGAGGAGAACCCGGGTGACGTGCGGGTATGCGAGAAGATCTGTCATGAGCACGAAGGGGATACGGCCAGTCCCTGGGCAGGGTCGGTGCTTCGATAGGGGAACCCCGTCTGCGTCGAGTTAGGCCACGATAGGTCTGCCCGGGGTGCTCCTCAGTGTGACAGGTAACGCACCCAGGGCGAATTGACAGGGCTGTGAGCCATCCCCATACTCTGGCGCTTTCCTGCTTGATGGTTGGGGTCGGCGAGCTGGCCTCCCCGGGGGCGAGGAGAGTGCTGATGATGCGCGATCCCGGCAGACAGAGCCGGCGTCTGGGATGGGTGCGGAAGCTCGTGGCCGCGGGGAACCGGCGACGACGATAAAGCTGCTTACCTCCGCTATCCCCCAAAACAACCGCGCAGGAGAGATTCCGTGATACCAGCTGTTATGCCGACTTATGGTCGGTGGGATGTCGCCGTCGATCGGGGCGAAGGCCTCTACCTCTATGCCCAGGACGGCCGCAAATTTCTCGATTTTACCAGCGGGATCGCGGTGACCGGGCTCGGTCACTGCCACCCGCATGTCGTTGCCGCGTTGTCGGAGCAAGCCAAGCGGCTGTGGCATACCTCCAACCTGTTCCGCATTCCGGGCCAGGAGAGGCTGGCGCAGCGTCTCGTCGAGAATACCTTTGCCGACACCGTGTTTTTCGGCAATTCCGGCGCCGAGGCCTGCGAGCTGGCGATCAAGATCGCGCGCAAATATCAGTCAGAGACCGGGCATCCCGAGCGCTATCGCGTCATTGGCTGCCACGGCTCGTTCCACGGCCGGACATTTGCGACCCTCGCCGCCGCAGGAAACGAGGCCTACCTCAAGGGCTTCGGACCGCCGATGGAGGGTTTCGACCACGTCGCCTTCGGCAATCTGAACGAAATGCGGGCCGCTGTCGGCAAAGAAACCGCGGCCATCATGGTCGAGCCGATCCAAGGGGAAGGCGGCGTGCGGGCGGCGCCGGAGCGATATCTGCGGGGGCTGCGTGAAATCGCCGACGAATTCGGCCTGCTGCTCGTCTATGACGAGGTACAGTGCGGGATGGGGCGCACCGGCAAGCTGTTCGCCCATGAATGGGAGGGCGTGCCGCCCGACATCATGGCGATCGCCAAGGCGCTCGGGAACGGGTTCCCGGTCGGCGCTTGCCTCGCCACCGAGCGCGCCGCGGTCGGGATGGTGCCCGGCACCCATGGATCGACTTTTGGCGGCAATCCCTTGGCGACGGCGGCGGGCAACGCCGTCCTCGACATCATGCTGGAGCCGGGCTTCTTCGAGCGGGTCGACGCAATGGCCAAGCTGTTGCGCGGTCGCCTCGAGACGTTTGTGCGGTCCTACCCGAAGCTCTTTGCGGAGGTGCGCGGCGCAGGCCTCCTGCTCGGCATTCGCTGCGTCATCCCGGCGGCGGATTTTGTCACCAAGCTGCGCGAGAACGGCCTCCTGACCCTGACCGCCGGGGAGAACGTGCTTCGCATCCTGGCCCCGCTGATTGTGGCCGAGCGCGAGATCGACGAGGCGCTCGACATCATGAACAAGGTGGCCCGGGAATGGCCGGCGTGAGCGGCCTCGCGCGCGCGTCCATCGTCGGGCGGCATCGGCCGCCCGAACCGCCGCGCCACTTCCTCGATATCGACCGGTTTGATACCGCCGAGCTGCGGGGGATGCTCGATGCCGGGTTCGCCTACAAGAACGGTCGCCGCGACCGGCCGCTCGCCGGCAAGACTATGGCAATGATCTTTGAAAAGCCGTCGACGCGGACCCGCGTATCCTTCGAGGTGGCGATGCGTCAGCTCGGGGGCGATACGATCTACCTGAGCACCGCCGACAGCCAGCTCGGGCGCGGCGAGACCGTAGCCGACACGGCGCGCGTGCTGTCCCGCTATGTCGACGCGATCATGATCCGGACCAACCAGCCGAGAAAGCTGGATGATCTCGCGCGCCATGCCACCGTGCCGGTGATCAACGGCCTGACCGACACCTCCCATCCCTGCCAGATCATGGCCGATGTCATGACCCTGCAGGAAAAGAAGGGCCCGGTCGCCGGCAAAATCGTGGCCTGGAGCGGCGACGGCAACAACGTTTCGGCGAGCTGGGTGCATGCCGCGGTGCGTTTCGGTTTCACCTTGCGGCTCGCCTGCCCTGGGGAACTGAGGCCCCCGCAGCAGCTCTTCGATTGGGCGGAACGGGAGGGCGGTCGCGTCTCCTTGACGACGGATCCCGCGGAGGCCGTCGCCGGGGCGGATTGCGTCGTTACCGACACGTGGATTTCGATGGGCGTTGAGGCGAGTGTCAACCGCCACAACATGCTGGCCCCGTATCGCGTCGACGAGCATCTGATGGCACATGCCAAGCCCGACGCCATCTTCATGCATTGCCTGCCGGCAAAGCGCGGTGAAGAGGTGACGGCTGGGGTTATCGATGGTCCCCAGTCGGTCGTCTGGGACGAGGCCGAGAACCGGCTGCACGCGCAAAAGGGAATCCTCGCCTGGTGTCTCGGCTGAGGTAATGTCGGCGCAGGCTCGGAGATGTGTCATTCCGGGGCGCGGGCCATGCCCGCGAACGCGGAACCTATGAACACTGGCTTGTGGGAAGCCTGCGACGGGCCGGTGTTCATAGGTTCCGGGCCTGCCCTGCGGGCATCCCGGAATGACAATTAAGAGGCCATATTCTTTAGAGCTTTACTGCCGGAGCGCCCGATCTTGAATTCGCCCAGCCAGACTGCGCCCGACGATCTCGTCCAACCTTTCCGGATCGATCCTTTTGCGTTGCGTGGGCGTCTCGTCAGGCTCGGCCCGGCAATCGATCGGATCCTGTCGCAGCATGATTACCCCGAGCCGGTCGCGACGATGCTGGGCGAAGCAATAACCCTCGCCGTGGTGCTGGCCGGCGCGCTCAAATACGACGGCATCTTCACGCTCCAAACCAAGGGAGATGGCGCGATCCGGTTGATGGTGGCGGACGTTTCGACGACGGGCGCGCTGCGCGGTTACGCGCAATACGACCCGGCAAAGCTCGAAGTGGCCCTGGCTCAAGCCGGTGTATCGTCCCCTTCGGTGCCGCTGCTCGTCGGCTCCGGCTACATCGCCTTTACCGTCGATCAGGGCGAGGACACCGAGCGCTACCAGGGCATTGTCGAGCTCTCGGGGTCGACCCTCGCGGAATGCGCGCATCACTATTTCCGGCAGTCCGAACAGTTGCAGGCGGGGATCAAATTGTCGGTCGGCCGGTCAGGGCCGGGCGGCACCTGGCGCGCCGGCGGGCTGATGCTGCAGCGGGTGCCGCCCGAGGGCGGCTACGCCGTGATCGCCGATGATGTCGAGGACGGCTGGCGACGGGTGATGGTCCTGATGAGCTCGGCAACCCCCGAGGAACTCGTTGACCCTGATTTGCCGCCGCACGGCCTGTTGTACCGGCTGTTCCACGAGGACGGGGTCAGGGTTTACAACACCCATGCGCTCGAAGCGCGCTGCCGATGCTCACGCGAGCGGATCGAGGGAATTCTGCGCGCGTTCCCACATGACGAGCTCGAGGACATGCGCAAGGAAGGCGTCACCACCGTGACCTGCGAGTTCTGCAACTCACGCTACGTCTTCACCGAGGCCGATCTCGACCGTCTCTCGTCGACGGATTCCTGAAATGAGCGCCAGCTACGAAGAAGAGTGGCGCGCCCGGTTTGGCGACACAGGGGGGCTCGCGGCGGACCTTCCGGACATTCCTTGGCTGCGCCAGGTGATGATGCGGCGCACCCATCGCCGTTACGCGGAGCGCCCGGTGGCCGAACCACTCTTGCGCCTGCTGCTCGGGACGGCCTTCTCTGCTTCCTCGAAATCGGATTTCCAGCAAGCCTCCGTTATCCGTGTCGAGGATCGGGGCAGGCGCGATCGCCTCGGGGCTCTGGTTCCCGACATGCCATGGGTTAGCGTTGCACCAGTGTTCCTGGTGTTTTGCGGTGATGCGCGACGCCTCGAGCGCATCGGCGAGTTGCGCGGCCACCCTCAGGATAATGGCAAACTCGAAGGGTTTTTCAATGCTGCGATCGACGCTGCGCTAGTCTTGCAGAGTTTCATTCTGGCGGCGGAAACCGCGGGCCTCGGCTGCTGCCCGATCAGCGTCATTCGCAACCACGCTGCCGCGGTCGCTGAGATTTTGGGGTTGCCGGACAAGGTGTTCCCGGTGGCCGGACTATGCATCGGCTATGCGGCCCTCGCCGGCCATATCAGCATGCGCCTGCCGCTCGAGGCGACGGTGCACGGCGACCACTATGACGAACAGAGCCTCGCGCAAGCCGTCGATGCCTATGATCGACGGCGCGACGCCCGATATTCGCTGCCGCGCGAGCAGCAGCGCTCGCCGGAGGTTTTTGGCTATTCTTCCTTTTACGGCTGGTCGGAGGACAAGGCACGCCAGGCTTCCCAACCCGAAGGTCAGGGCTTTTCCGACTTTCTGCGCGCTCGCGGCTTTACGTTCGATTAGCCGTTCCCTGCGAGCCTCGCCCTGGGAAGCGGGTCCGCCAGAGACTACATTCCTCCGCGTCATGCCTGACTCCTCGGCAAAGCCTAAAGGTCCGATGATCAAGATCTCACGCCAGCATCCATCGGCCATCAGGGCCGCCGTCGTTTTGGTCACCTTGATCCTCTACGCCTGCAACAGCGCCGGAGCGGGCACCGGGGCCTATCCCAGCGATGCTGGCGATCTCGGCCTCCTCCAAGAGGCGATCAAGCAGGTCGAGAAGAATTACGTCGCTCCGGTAACGGACAATGAGCTCACCAAAGATGCCCTAAGGGGCATGCTGACTCGGCTCGATCCGCATTCAGATTACATGGATCAGGATCAGTATCAGCAGATGACGGCGGTCACTCGCGGCGAGTTCGGCGGCATCGGCGTCGAGCTGACCCTCGAGGGCAAAGTTCCCGAAGTCATCTCGCCGATCGATGGCACGCCGGCCGCGGACGCGGGCATCGAGCCGGGTGACCGGATCGTGAAAGTCGACGGGCAGCCGACCACCGGAATGGATGTCGAGGAAATCGTCAAGCGGCTGCGCGGCGCGGCAGGCAGCCGGGTCGTTTTGACGATCGCCCGCAATGACCGCGCTTCGTTCGATGTGGCGTTGACCCGCAATATAATCCACGTCGTCTCGGTGAAATCGGATCTTCGGCGCGACAATATCGGCTACGCCCGGATTACGACGTTCACGGAGAACACCTCGTCCGAACTCGCCGCCGCCATCGCCCGGATGAAAACCCAGTCTCAGGGCAGGTTGAACGGCTTCATCCTCGACTTGCGCAACGACCCCGGTGGATTACTGGACGCTGCGATCGATGTGACTGGGGTCTTTCTCGACGGTGGCGTCGTCGTCACTACCCGCGGCCGAAATACCACGGACGACCATGTGTACCGCGCCCCGGTCGCAGGCGACCAGCTGCGCGGAGTGCCGATTGTCGTCCTGATCAACAGTGCCTCGGCCTCGGCCGCTGAGATCGTCGCGGGTGCGCTGCAGGACCATCACCGCGCAACGGTCATGGGTACCCGCAGCTTTGGCAAGGGTTCGGTGCAGACGATTATCCCGCTGGAGGGGCGAGGCGCGCTTCGTCTGACCACCGCCTTGTATTATACGCCCTCTGGCCGTTCCATTCAGAGCCAGGGAATCGCGCCCGACATCGTGGTCAACGTGCCAAAGAACCAGCAGGTCGCCAACGCCGTCATCAGCTTCGAGAGTGACCTTTACGGGGCGTTAAAGAACGCGGGCTCACTTGGCCTGAGCCCGAGCTCGGGCTCAGGCCCCGTTCCGGCGGCGCGGGCCACCACTGCCGATGCGGCCGAGCACCCAATCAAGCCGATGATCATTGGAACGGGCAACGATCCGCAAATCGCCGCGGCGCTCGATTTCCTCCAGAGGGCAGTACGCCAGGACGGCGGAACACGCCACGGGTGACCGCCGCCATTGCTTGTCCCTCCCCCGCTGCGGAGTACTCGTGCCGAGCCACGGCCGAGGTTGGAAACGATACGCAAGGCCGCGACTAATCTAGGCCTGCCATCAGGGGACCAAGAAACGCGCGCAGTACCGGCGACCATTTGGCGTGTTCGGGCCCGCTTGCGGAATGGCCGAGTTCACTGTCGATCTCGAAATAGCGCGCATCTATCCCCGCGGTGGCGAGATCACGCATCACCCCCGAGGCGATCGACGGTGGAAAGAGCCGGTCAGTACGGCACAACACATAAAGGACTTTCGCCTTGATTTGAGGGAAGTCCTTTACCGTGTCATAGCCCAACGTGCCGCGCCGCAGGATGACCAGCGAGTTTGCGTCCCAGAGCTTCGCCCAATCAACCGCCAGCCCGCGGATTGCTGCCTCACGCGCCACCCGGTCCGGGTAGCGCGCGGCGAGCGCCGCCTCGATGCCGTTACGCTTCAGCATCTCGATCCGCAGCTCGGTCAAGACCGTCTTGGCCCCTCCGCCGTCGTAATACCAGCCCCCGTTCCATTCGGGGTCGGCGGCGAGCCGCGCCTGCAGCTCGGCGAGGCTCCCCTCGACATTCTGCGACCTCGGGGCGGTCACAACCGGAACAATCCCGTCCATAAAATCGGGGTAGCTGACGGCCCATTGGAACGCCTGGTACCCGCCATAGGAAGGGCCGGCGACGGCTACGAGGTGTTTGACGCCGAGGCCGTCCAGCAGCGCTCTTTCCACCGTCACGATGTCGCGGACGGTGATCGCCGGGAAATCCGGTCCATAGGGCTTGCCTGTGTCGGGGTTGAGGCTGGCGCCGTTGGTCGAGCCGAAAGACGAGCCGAGCATGTTCGAGGAGACGACAAAGAGCCTGTTGGTATCGATCGCCTTGCCGGGTCCGATCAACCCGTCCCACCAGCCCGGCTGGTTGCCGTTCGTCGGATTGCGCCCCGCAGCATGATGGCTGCTGGTGTAGCCATGCGTGATCAGCACTGCGTTCCTACCCCTCGCCAATGCGCCATACGTCTCGTAGGCGATCTTCACCTGCGGCATCACGATGCCGTTCTGTAATCGAAGATTCCCTATCGGAAAGCTTTGATCCTCGACAGTTCCGAGATCGCCGCCGCGCGCCATGGCCAGCATCACCATCCCCACCCAATCGTCACGAATTTGAGCAGCTTCCCCGAACCGGGTTGGTTTGGAGTGTGACACCGGGTGCGGCCGAAGTCACCGTTCCCGCACCAGTGTCATCCGAGGAAGCAGCGCGCCTCTTTCGCCGCGCTCGGGTTCAGGCTAAATGCCGTGCTATCCTGCGCAGTCGAGGATCGGATGCGCGTCGCCGCTAGTTTTTTGATGTTTGGTCTGATGGCGGCCTGTACGGACGATGGCGGGCCCCCGCCATTGCCAAACGATCAGGTGCGCGCCTACTTCCCTTCCGGAGCCGTCGCGAACGCGATCGAGGTCGGCGCCACCAACCGTCTGCCGCTGCGAAGCGCGGAACTGGTTGCCCCCGAGGGTCAAACCACCCCCGCTTCGTACCTTCACGTAAACGCCGACCCGAGCATCACCTATTACCAAAGGTTCTTTAATACCCCCTATGTCGGCAATGCGGTAGGGATCGGCGACTTCGCCTTGGGCACCCACGTGCCGCCCGACATCGGCGGGGCGGCGCAGGGCAGCATCAGCCTGCTGGCGATGGTCTCCACCGCCTCGATCCCGCTCCCCGACGAGGTCGCGTATCGGCGGGATTGGCGCAGCTATCGCATATTCCTCAGTTTCGGCGACCTGGCGGGTGAGGCCGAAAGACAGGTGCTCCCCGCGCCCGAGCCCCCGCCCATCCCCGCTGCCGCGCCTCTGCCGAGTAGTTAGGCTAAGTGCTGCCGGAGTTCACACGTTATCGAGCTTTGTGCCGCCCGGCGTTCCGATCATCGACAAGACCTCGCGCCGGCTCGACGGATCATCACGAAAGGCGCCGAGCATCCGGCTCGTCACCATCGTCACCCCAGGCTTATGGACGCCTCGTGTCGTCATGCATTGGTGGGCTGCCTCTATGACCACCGCAACACCCTTCGGCTGCAACACCTCGTCGAGGGTGTTGGCGATTTGCGCCGTCATTTTTTCCTGGATCTGCAATCGCTTGGCGTAGACCTCGACGAGCCGCGCGAGTTTCGAGATGCCGACGACGCGCTTATTCGGCAGGTACGCGACGTGCACCTTGCCGATGATCGGCGCGATGTGGTGCTCGCAATGCGATTCGAAACGGATGTCCTTGAGCGCGACGATCTCGTCATAACCATTGGTTTCTTCAAAGGTGCGCTGCAGCAACGCGACCGGATCCTCGCCATAGCCGCTAAAGAACTCCTGATAGGCACGTACGACCCGGTCGGGAGTCCCGAGCAGCCCCTCGCGTGTGGGGTCATCGCCGGCCCAACGGAGCAGCGTGCGCACCGCCTCCATCGCCTCCTCCCGGCTCGGCCGCTGCAATAGGACGGGTTTGGAGCGGTGCTCCGAAACGGACACGGATGGGGCAAAGGCTCGTGGCATCAAGGTTCTCTCGAAAATTGGAAGGTTTGGCGGGCCGGGGCACCGGCCAGGGCGCCTGGCGCGGTTAGTTGAGCCTGACCGGCTGATGGGGACTGTCGAGCGAGAAGGCCGGGATACGAACCGAGAAACTCTCTCCGCCCCGCGTCTGCATTTCGTAGGTGCCGACCATGATGCCCGATGGCGTGGGCAGCGGTGTACCGCTGGTGTATTCGAAGCTTTCGCCGGGACCGAGCACCGGCTGCTCGCCGACGACACCCGGACCCCGCACCTCCTGCATCTGCCCGTGACTGTCGGTAATCCTCCAGTGGCGGTTTCGCAGCTGGACGGTTTCTCGCCCGCCGTTCTCGATACGGACATGATAGGCCCAGACGTAGTGGCTCTCGGCTGGCGAGGATTGGTCCTCGAGAAAAAATGGCTTCACGGTGACTGTGATCGATCGCGTGGTTTCCGAATACATGGCTGTAATCCCTCGCCTTTCCGAGCCGGCACCGCCGGGAGTTCGTCCAACAATGTCGTTCGCGCGCCGAGCCCGTCAAGAACGGCGCACAGGCGCCAATAGGTCCAGGATTCTATCGTCGAAGGTTTGTCTCGATCCCTGCGAACCAATCGCTTGGATGCAGACATGGTCGGCGCCGGCGTCCCAATGCTCCTGGATGCGCGCGCGGATGGCATTTTCGTCGCCCCAGGCCACCATCGCATCGAGAAAGCGATCCGAGCCGCCCCCAGCCAGGTCGTCCTCCCCGAAGCCTTCGCGCCGCCAGCTGTTGACGTAGTTTTCGAGCTGCAGATAGCGGGAAAGCGCCTCACGCGCGGCGCGGCGCGCCGCTGCCGGGTCGGTCTCGAGCAGCACCCACACTTCCGGGCACAAAAGCTTGCCGGGGCCGAGGATTGTACGCGCCTTCGCCGTATGTTGCGGTGTCGTGTTGTAAGGGTGTGCGCCGTCGGCGAGTTCGGATGACAGGGCCATCATCCTCGGACCCAACGCCGCGACGATGGTCAGCGGCTTCTCGCTCGGCATCGGCGCCTGATATGGCGCGTCATGCATCGCTTTGAGATAGGTCCGCATCGTCGCGACCGGCTTGCCGTAACTATGCCCGCGAATCCCTTGCACCATCGGCCGATGCGACACGCCCACCCCAAGCAGGAAGCGCCCGTCCGATTGTTCATTGAGACCGCGCTGACCATTCGCCATCGCCATCGGATCGCGGGCGTAAATGTTGGCGATACCCGTCGCGACGACCAGCCTGCGAGTATCGGCGAGCAGCCACGACGAGTGCACAAGCGCGTTCCGCCCACGGCTTTCGGGGATCCACAACGCAGCGTACCCCCACTCTTCGACACGCTTGGCGAAAGCAGCGGCCTCCGCCGCGGTCATGCTGTCCATCGAGACCCAGACGCCGAGCTTTCCCAGTTCCATCGCTTCCCACTCCTCTCAGGTGCGAACACCCAAGTCTGAATCTTGTCGCCGGCCTCGTCCAGTCTGTCGGTCGTATAGGGAACGTAACGTAAACCTGCGCGTTGTTGCCCCTATGGGATCGGGCATTCTCCCATCCGAACCTTCCGCGCCGCGACCGGGGAAGCTGTCGTGGTCGGCGGGATTGGATGTTGCAGCG
>Ga0070717_10003817_pt1 | contig 10841 bp, 7 predicted proteins | sample LARL113metaG_FD_71366 | JGI IMG/M metagenome (GOLD analysis project Ga0070717, IMG submission 71366) | Corn, switchgrass and miscanthus rhizosphere microbial communities from Kellogg Biological Station, Michigan, USA - LAR L11-3 metaG | ecosystem: Host-associated > Plants > Roots > Rhizosphere ...
CGGCGCGGGGTCTCGGCCAGCACCCGCGGTGCGGCCAGCGCGACCGCGGCGCCGATCGGCACGTTGACGAACAGCACCCACCGCCACGAGGCGTAGGTGGTCAGCAGCCCCCCGCCGATCAGGCCGATCGCGCCGCCGGCGATGCTCATCGCGGCGTACACGCCCAGCGCCCGGGTGCGCGGCGGGCCCTCCGGGAAGGTGGTGGTGATCAGCGCCAGCGCGGCCGGGGCGACCAGCGCGCCGCCGGCGCCCTGGATGGCGCGGGCCGTGAGCAAAAAGGCCTGGGAGGTGGCGAACCCGCCGGCCAGGGAGGCGGCGGAGAACAGCAGCAATCCGGCGATGAACATCTTGCGGCGGCCGAGCCGGTCCCCGGCCCGGCCGCCCAGCAGCAGCAGCCCGCCGAAGGCCAGCGCGTAGGCGTTGACCACCCACTCCAGCCCGGAGCCGGAGAACCCTAGCGCCCGCTGGATGTGCGGCAGCGCGACGTTGACGATGGTGGCGTCCAGCACCACCATCAGCTGCGCGGTGGCGAGGACTAGCAGAGCCAGGCCCGGGCGCGGGCCGCCGTCGGCCACACCGCCCGGCGCGGCCACCCGGAGGGTCTTGGATCGTGTTTCGGACATGACGGTTTCTCCTAAGGTTGATCTGCTGTCCGGGGTGGCGCGGGCTGATCCCGGCCGGGCGCCTCAGATGGTGGGTGCCGGCTTGGCGAGTGCTGCGGCGAGCGGCTCCAGGGCGCGGTGGGCGATCTCGGGGTCGCCGTCGACGGTGCTGTGCCGGACGGCGTCGGTCACGGTCGTCTGGTCGGTCACGAGGCTGTAGAGGGTGTCGGCGGGCATGGTGACCACCGCGTCGCCATCGGGTGCCGGCCCGCGGCGGGCGGTGAGCTTGCCGGCGTCGGAGCCGAGGTAGAAGAACTCCGGTCCGACCCGGAGCTCGCACGTCTGCCCGGCGGGCAGTGCGGTCGGCCGGCCCGCGGCGGCCAGCAGGGCCCAGCCGGGCTGGCTCGCGTCGTCCTGGGATGGTTGCGGTGCGTAGCGCAGGCCCCAGTCCAGCAGCTCGTGGAGTGCGGGCTGCAGCGCCCAGCCGGCGTCGGTCAGCTCGTACACGGTCACGTCGGTCGGTGCCGGGAGGGTGCGCCGGGTGATGACGTCGGCGGCCTGCAGGTCCTTCAGGCGTGCGGCCAGGACGTTGCTGGGGATGCCCGGCAGGCCGGTGGCGAGGTCGCGGTAGCGGCGCGGGCCCAGGGTCAGCTCCCGCACGAGCAGGAGGTTCCACCGTTCGCCGACGACGTCCAGGGCTCTGGCGATGGCACATGCCTGTCCGTAATGCTTCATAAAGGCCACGGTATACTTTTTTTTTACAAGTGTCAACTCCACTGATCATAGTGACGTTGGAGCGAGACGTCGTGGACGCCGAGGAGTGCTCTTGTGAGCGGGCTTGTGCTGGTGACCGGCGCGGGCGGTGGGCCGGGTTCGATGGGCCGCCGGGCGGCCGCATTAGGTCAGGCGCTTACGCTGACCCGTCGGCCGTAGCTTTGCGTGCACGTGGGAACCCGGCGCGTACACGCTTAGTTTCGATATCTGCAGGATTAAGCGCACGCCCGCACGGCGATTAAGCGCGGCCCACCAGAGTGACTTCCATGGATCCCTCCTGCATCGGACACGGGCCGATGCAGGTGAACGCTTCAGGACCCCGCGCGAGCAGCGGATTCAATCCATGCTCACTTCTCGAATTAGGAAGGCATCACCATGAGCCAAATCCAGTTCCCAGGCACCCTTAGCGCCGAATTCGACGTCGACCAGGTGACCGACCCAAACGGCGCGCCGGCGAATGTCCTCGACCTCGACCAGGGATTCGCGGTCAAAGGCCATATCGATTTCCCGAACTGGCTGGCGGGTAAGGCAAACGTCTCCATCTACGCCGACCAACGTGGCGGTGGATACGACGAAAAGATTCTCTCGACCGATATCACCATCACGGCGAACCCGACCGATCCAACGGGCCTCACGACTTACCCCTGGACGGTGACCTATCCCAACGACCTGCCCTCCGGCTCGACACCGCTGTCAGATCCTTCGCCTGCGCCGGGTTCGATGGTGTACAGCCTCACCGCCGTCTTCACCTTCAACGGTGTGCTCTCGGACGTCGCAGCATTCGTGGACATGGGTACTTACATGATCAACTGAACTCGACGATCTTCTTCATCCCGAGTTCCAGCAGAGAGAGTCTGACATAGGTGCGGGGCCTGGGCATGGCTGTCGCAGCCAGCCCCGGCCCCGGACCGAGAGCTCAGATGGGAGATGAGCGTGTCCCGGGAGCTGGCCGGGCCGCTAACGGCTGTGCACGTGACCATCTGACTCGCATCGCCGGACTCGGGCAGGACATCGCGCACCGGCTCGATGAGGCGAGCATCAGGATGCGCGGAACTTGCCGATTGTTCTGCCGGCGAGATCGCGAAGGTGGTACCCCAACGCCTCTCCGCTCCTTTGGGATGTGCCGAGGGCTGGCGCCAGAGTCAAGAACTTGAGAGAGGAACCATAATGCCACCGGAACGTGGCGTTCCTGCGGCAGGAAACGGGCAGCACTACGAAAGCTTCGTCGTCCGCATTTTGCTCAACGACGATGGCTCGATCCGCGACACCAGGATGGAGCACATCGGCACCGGCAAGGTGAAGCGCTGGGCCGGCTGGGCGCACAACGCGATGCTGAGCTTTATCAACGAGGTTGCTGGCACCAGTGCCCCTCCCGTGCTGCTCGCGGCGCCGCTAGGGCCACTCGACGCGGAGCCAGACCCAGAATCCGTGCCTGAGTCAGTCGCCGAGCCAAGCGCGACCAGCCAGATCCGCGCCATCAGCCAGCCACCCGCCACCGGAAGGGCACCGACGACACCTTCGCCGTCGGCCCAGCCCGAAACGTCCCAAGCGGCGGCCGAGTCCGCGGCTGCGGACGTCTCGCCGCCCGAGCTCCTTGCACCGATCGTTAGGTTGCGGCCGGATCGCACGCTGCTCCGCGCGGCGCAGACCTTCGCGGTGACCCTGAACGTGGACTTGACCAAAGTGACACCGCAAAGCGAGCGGCTCAGCTATAGCGCGGTGATCGTAGCCAGGCAACTCGGGGGAAGATCCGGCAGAACCCTCGCCAGGCGCCGCGGATTGCTGAAAGTAGCGGGCACCACAGCCATCACGATTGACGCCGGAGGTCTTCCGCCCGGCATCTATCTTCTAGAGGCCGCGGTAAGCCTGCGAACGGACGCCAGCCATGCGAGTGTTGCCGCGATGGCCGAGGGGATCTTGCTGCAGGTCCTGTCCTCCTAGATTAGGTGGCGGCCCATGCATGCCGCGTCGCGCTCACCGCGTGTTCCATCCCAGTCGATGCTGTTTGCTGCTGAGCCAGTGCCGCGCCTCGCCCAGTGCCGCCGCTGCCGGTCCCGCCCGGGGACGCGGGACCGGTGGACGTGGCGGCGGCGCCGGCGGTGCGGTTGTTCGCCGACCGCGCGTCTTCGGCCCGGGCAGGTGCCGAGGTGCTGGCCTCCTCGGTGGCGGCGATCTGCCGGGAGCTGGATGGCCTGCCGCTGGCGATCGAACTCGCGGCGGCGCGGGCCAGCGTCCTGTCGGTGCCGGAGATCGAAGCACACCTGGCGGACAAGTTCGCCTTCTTGGCCTACCGGCGGCCGGCCGCCGACCCGCGGCACCAAGGACTGCGGGCGGCGATCGACTGGAGCTATCACCTGCTGCCCGCCGCCGAGCAGCGCACCCTCGCGCAGCTGTCGGTGTTCGCCGGCGGGTTTGCCCTGGCCCAGGCGGCCCAGGTGTGCTGCGGCGGCGACCGGGCTCAGGCCTTGGACACGGTGGACCGGCTGGCCAGCAAATCCCTCGTCGTCGCCGAGACGGCCGGTCCCTGGACCCGGTACCGGATGCTGGAAACCATCCGCCAATACGCCGCCGGGCACCTGGCCGACGCGGGTGGGACCGCCCACGCCCAGGAGCGCCACGCCGAGGAGTTCCTTGGCCTAGCCGAGCGGGAACCAGACCTGGCGGTCTTGTCCGCTGAGCAAGAGAACTTCCGCGCCGCGCTCGCCTGGGCACTGTCGCAAGACAGTGACACCGGGCCGCGGCTGGCCCGCGCGCTCAGCGGATTCTGGCTGGCCCGTGGGTTCCTCTACGAGGCGCAAGGCTGGCTGGAACGCGCGCTCACCGCCGGTCCGGCCGACCCGTGGCTACGCGCCGACTTGCACCGGCTGCGGGGGGCGGTGCTGTATGCGACCGGTGACCTGGAGCAAGCCCTGGCCCAGGGCTTGCAGGTTGCCACGGCGGGCGGGCTGCCCGCCATCCAGGCCCGGATCGGGGTCCTGCAGGCCGAAATCCAGGTTCTGCAAGGCGGCTCCCTCGCTGAAGCCATCGAGGCGTGCGAGGCGGCTACGGCGGTACTGGAGCCTGGCGGCGACCTGAAGGGCCTGGCCGAGGCGTGGCTGTCGGTCGGCAAGCTGCGGTGCGCGGGTGGTGACAGCCTGGCTGCCGAACAAGCCCTCCAGCGGGCCGCCGCCTGGGCCCGGCGAAGCGGCAACCACCGCGCGGAGCAGGAGTCTAAAACCTGGCTGGCGCTTCTCCTCGGGAGCCTGCCCATGCCGGCCGAGGTAGCAGTCGGCCGGGCCGAGCAGTTGCTCGAAGCGGCTTCCGGCGACCCATGGGCCGAGGCGACGATACTTGAGCCACTCTCGCTGCTTTACGGCTACGCCGGGCGCTTCGCCGATGCCCGCACAGCCTGCCAGCGCGCCCAGTCCACATTCGCCGGGTCCGGGGCGAAACTCGACTGGGCGCGGTGTGCCCAGGGCGCCGGCCGGATCGAGCTGATCGCCGGGGACCCTGTCGCGGCCGAGCAGAACCTGCGGGAGGGGTACGAGGCGCTCCGCGCGGTGGCCGAACGCGGGGATCGGGCAAACATCGTTACGTTGCTCGCCGAGGCCCTCTACGCGCAGGGGCGGTTCGGCGAGGCGCTGCGGCTGACTGAGGAAGGCGAGGCACTCGCCGTGGCCGACGACTTCGACGCCCAGGGCAGGTGGCGGGCAACACGGGCCAAGCTGCTCGCCCGGCGCGGCCAGTTCCGTGCCGCCGCGCGGCTGGCCGAGGAGGCGGTGACACTGGTCCCGGCAACGTGCGATACGCCGGAACGGGCCGAGTTCCTGGTGGCGCAGGCCGAGGTATCCCGGCTGGCCGGGGCGCTCGATCAGGCCGAAGGCAGCCTGCGCCGGGCGCTGCAGTTTTGTGAGAACCGGAGGATGGTGCCACTTGCCGAGCAGGCCCGTGCCCTGCTCGCCAGCCTCGCCGCGCAAACCCGCACCAGGCCGGGCAGTAGCCAGAGCAGAAAGATTAACGGCCGCGGTGCTAGACGGCTTCTCTCCAGCGCCGAGTAAAGGCAAATGTGCGCCGCTTGGTGACGACGCCATATCAGCAATCAACGCAGCCGCCCTGGCCGCCTCCCGCGCCAGAATCGGCAGGGCTCGTCTTATAACGCAACGACGCGGACGAGTTCAGCGATTGTCGTAACCACCAAGGCCTCGATGGAATATGCCAAGCTGTGCATGAGTATGCTTTTGGACAAACGCCCGCTATTCGGCTACTTGTTGACTTGCCCTAGGACCGGTGCCTGGCGAGGCTCGGTCTAGGCACCCGGCTCGTCGCTCTCAATTCGGCTGCCCGCGCCTCGGCAACCGCCGTCATCCAGGTCTGCGCGCGGCGAAGACACGCGCCACGTTCCGCTCAGCGAGCAGAACAGTCAGATATCGCACCTCAGTCTTGTGCCGTCTGTCACTATGCGCGTCCTTGATGGTCATTGCCCGCAGTCCGTGACCCGGGACTGTGCAGGTTGCGGTGACCGTCGGCTAGGACTCGGTCACGGCGACCATGATCGGGCGCCCAAGCAGCCAAGGTGCTCGATCCATTGCGGTTCAGCATTATCTGCGTCGCCGTCTTTGCCTGGGCAGTCAGATCCTCGATGGCCGAGTTCTTGGATCCGGTAACGTCCGGCCGTAGCCGACCGTCTATGGCGGCTCGTGGTTGAGGAGTGGTTGAGCCGCAGGCCGTCTCCGCCTCGGACGACGTTCCCGCAGGTAGGCAGCATCTACGGCGGCGCCAGCCGGCTCCCTGTAAAACCGTCGATGTCAATCTACCCTGGTTCGAATCCAGGACCTGCCACGCAAAAAGCCCAGGTCAGCCATGGTGTTTGCTGAGGGCTGACGCATGCTTGGGAGCGGTCCGCAACACCGCTGCCGACCGCTCCGCGCCGGGCGCGGCCCTGATACCCGGTCATGGTCACCATCGTCCCGGCCGTCAGCCGATGCTGGCAACGCCGGCCAAAGTCATCGTCGACGCCGTGGCCACGCCTGGGTCGCCGGGCAACGGAGGCGGCAGGGCGGCCATTGCCAGCGGACACCGCGGCGCGGAATTTCGAAATTAAGATCAGTAATTTGCCGTGTCCTGCAGTCCGCCGAGAGCTCGGTTCCGGCCTCCTGCCGGGCGGCTCGGGCGGGTGCAGGCGGCGAGGACGTGGGTGTCCTGGATGGTCGCAGTGCCGTAAGGGCGGGCAACCTTTGTCAAGGTTGTCTGGAGCAGGCCGGGTTGGTCGATGATGTTGCAAGTGATGGTTGCTGAGCTGGGTGAGCCCGAGCGGCTGGTGTGGGCGGCTTTCCCCGGTGGTGCTTGGGTGGACTTGCGGTCGGGGATCCGTCCGCTGACAGCGTGCGGCACGCGCTGTCCTGGGGAGATCAGCGTGTGCTGCGTGCCGAGGTGCTTGCTGCGTTGCTGCTGGGTGCGGGTGAGGTGGAGCCCGGGCGCGTTCCTGTTCTTCGGCTGCGTGGGGTGCGGGTCACCGGGCGGCTGGATCTGATGGGCGCCACCGTCTGCTGCCCGCTGGTATGTGAGTATTGCTGGTTCGATGAGCAACTGCGGTTTGTTGAGTCGTCGGTGAAAACGGTCCGGATCGTGGCGTCGCGGCTGCCTGGGTTCGACGGCGCTCGCATGCGGCTCGGTGGGCGGCTGGATCTGTCCTCCTCGTCGGCCGACTCGATGATCACCCTGGTGCAGGCGAAGGTCTCCGGGCTGCTGTCGCTGCGCGACGGTCCCCGGAATCGGGCCAGTGTCCGCCGCGGCGATCCTGTCTGAGATCGTCGCCTGCCCTAGTGAGTTCTTCACCAGCGACGCGCACCTGGCCTTCATGGACCGGGCTGTGCCCGGGTAACCACGAATCGGCTGGCAAGCGCAAGCACGGCAAGCCCCGCAAAGGCAACCAGCACCTGCAGCCGTTGCTGGTAGAAGCCGCCTGGGCCGCAGTCCACACCGACACCCGGCTCAAAGCCCGCTACCACCGCCTGGTACTCCGCTTCGGCGGCTACCACAACCCCGCCGCGAAAAGAAAGCCATCATCGCCGTCGCTCATACCTTGCTGGTGATCATCTGGCATGTCCTGGCCACCAGCAGGCCCTACACCGATCTGGGCACCGATTTCTACAAACGCCGCACCGACCCGGAAAAAGAAACCCGCCGGCTCATCGCCCGGCTTGAAGCCCTCGGCCATCAGGTCAGCCTCACACCCGCTGCCTAACCTGCTGCTCACCACGAACCCGGCTTCGCTGCGCTCCGCCGGGTGCCGCCACCTGCCCCGGCTGGTCCCAGTCTCGTATCAGCGGCAGGCCCGACAGCGCTACCGTCGGCCCGCGCGCCCTCTTCGCGGAGCACGCCACGCCTCGTCGGGCTGACTACCATCCCTCCGCAACGGTAGACGCGACGGTGCATCTCCTCAATGCAAACTACCCTGCAATGTACGGTCAGGGATGGACTGCAATATAGCCGGGTATCCGGTGGTCTCCTTGACGCCTGGTGCAGTGTGTGCCAAACTCCGATTTGGGTTTAATCGCCCGATTTTTGTTCAGCGTTTCATTGATCTTCGCCCGTGGCATGTTTGTGACACTGTGCTGCGCTAGGGCGGGCCTGGGCGATTGTTTCGGTCTATGGAGCGGTTTTGCCTGATCTAGCCCCCTAACGCTGATGATCCCTGATCCTAGAAGAAAGGTAGAAGGTGTCTCGTGAGAATAATGGCAAAATGCCGCATTGATATTCGCATGTGTCGTGTGCTAATGGTCCTGGCGGCGCTTGCCGTCGGCCTGGCACTGTTGGTTCCGGTAGGCGCTAACGCAGCTTCGGTGGCGGTTAGCTCTGCGGTTACCCCGAAGGTGGAGATATGCGGCCAGGGCGCAGCTGTCGTGCGGCCCACCAGCATGATCCTGACCTGCGCCGATGACGGCGAGGTTGCCACGCACCTGCACTGGTCGAACTGGACTGCGGCACGGGCCACCGCCACCGGCACCTTAACCTGGCGGGCCTGCACCTCACTGTGTGCCGACAGCAGGCGCTGGAGCCATACCAGCGCAAGCCTCGCCTTGACCAGCCCGGTGACCGAGAATGGAAAGGGTGTTCTGTTCACCAGGCTCACGCTGCATGTGACCGGGCCCACGCCGCGGGGGTTCAAGCGGGACCTGGCCTTCGACGAGGCACCCACAGGGCTGGCCGCCCCGCAGCAGTCCGGCATGCAAGCAACGCCGTCCGCCGCACCCAGCGGCAGCCTCGGTTATGCGGCGATCGAGGGATTCTGGATCATCGCCGGCGGGCCCAACGGCAGCGCCGGCAGCTACACCGACGCCCAGGTCGCCGCGGCGATCACCGGCGCGGAAAGCTCCTACCTGCCGGGCATCATCCAGCCCGGCGTGGATTACTGCGGCGCCAGAGCCGACCGGGCTGGGTGGGGACTGTGGCAGATCACCTGCGGCAACTCCGTCCCCCAGTATGGCACCGACTTCCAGGTCCTCGATCCGTGGAACAACGCCGAAGCAGCCGTCTACAAGTGCAAGCAGGACATGGCGGCTGGCTTTAACTGCTTCACCCCCTGGTCCACCTACACCTCCGGGACGTACGCGCAGAACCTGCAGCACACCACCCCGGACACCAACCTCACCGACCCAGGGCAATACGTCCAGATCAACTCGACCCCGCCAGGGACCCCATCCTCACCTGCCCCCGACCCCGGCAGCACTTACGGGCCACCGATGAACAGCCGCGCGACGAGCCCGTCGATTGCGGCGGTGGCCGGCAGTGGGTATGTGGAGGCGTTCCAGAACCCGCAGGGCTACCTGTGCAACCGGACAGAGTCGGGTGTGTCTAACTGCACCAATCTGCCGATGATGGCCGCCACCAGCCCGTCGATCACGGGCCTGGCCGGCGGCGGGTATGTGGAGGCATACCAGAACCCGCAGGGCAACCTGTGCAACCGTCTGGAGACGGGTACGCAGGCCTGCACCAACCTGCAGATGGCGCCCGGCACCAGCCCGTCGATCGCCGGCACCGCCGACGGCGGCTACACCGAGGCGTTCCAGGCCAGCACCGGCATCTTGTGGAACCGCAACGCCGCCGGAACCGCCGCCACCACCAGCCTGGGGATGGACCCGGGCAGCAGCCCGTCGATCAGCGCCCTGGCCGGCGGCGGCTACGTGGAGGCGTTCCAGAACCCCCAGCATGACCTGTGCAACCGCCTGGAGACGGGTACATGGGCCTGCACCAGCCTCGGCATGACGCCCGGCACCAGCCCCTCGATCGCCGGCACCGCCAACGGCGGCTACACCGAGGCGTTCCAGGCCAGCACCGGCATCTTGTGGAACCGCAACAGCAACGGAACCGCCGCCACCACTAGCCTGGGGATGGACCAGAGAAGCAGCCCGTCGATCAGCGCCCTGGCGGGCGGCGGCTACGCGGAGGCGTTCCAGAACCCCCAGCACGACCTGTGCAACCGCCTGGAGACGGGTACATGGGCCTGCACCGGCCTCGGCATGATGGCCGGCACCAGCCCGTCGATCGCCGGCACCGCCGACGGCGGCTACACCGAGGCGTTCCAGGCGAACACCGGCATCTTGTGGAACCGCAACGCCGCCGGAACCGCCGCTAGCACCGGCCTCGGCATGATGTGACCCAGCTGACACGCCGAACGGCCTGATTGCGGGCCGTGCGGCGGGCCCCCCGTGCTCGCGGGTAGTCCAAGATCGCGAGCACGGGGTGTTAGGCGCACAGCAGTGCCTAACGCCGCTATTCCGCCGTCCTGCGAGTATGCACCATCGCCGTAAGGACGATGCTAGTGAGAATGAGGTCGGCGGCGAGTTCCAGGCCGCGCTGGTTGAGGATGTCGGCGATTGCGGCGTGGGTGTGGCGGTCGAGTAGCTCGTCGATGGCGGTGATGACCTGGGGCGGGGTCTGGCGGATGGCCCAGCCGGATCTGGGGGCGGGGCACCCGCAATCTGATCGGCGACCGCCTCGATATCACCGGCTCCCGGTGGGCCTCGAAGGAGCCGGGGCCATCCTCCGGCTCCGCACCGTCATCGACAACGGGGATTATCCCGATGTCCTCGTTATGCCGACGATGCGGGCGGGACCCGCGGGCGGCCATGGGCCGGGCGGATCCCGCGGGCGGGATAACTTACGACCTCACCTGTGGTGATGATGCCCGCTGTCCTTTGTCTGGATGATCAGGAGCATCCAGACAAAGGAGGACACCCTGGCACACTCTGGTTCTGACGACGCTGGCGCCCGGGACCATCTGGCGGAGGCCTTCCGCGGCTACCTGACCCGGGAGCGGGGCCTGGCACGGGGCACAGTCGACAACTACTCGCACGGCGCAGCCTTGTTCCTGGCACGGCTGCCCGACCCGCTTGTCCCGCTCGAAAGTAGGATTCGTGCGGTTGACCTGGGCTTTGTCGCGGCGTCAGGCGGCTCGGATGTACTCATTGATGAGGCCGCTCAGGA
>Ga0070717_10003818_pt1 | contig 10838 bp, 11 predicted proteins | sample LARL113metaG_FD_71366 | JGI IMG/M metagenome (GOLD analysis project Ga0070717, IMG submission 71366) | Corn, switchgrass and miscanthus rhizosphere microbial communities from Kellogg Biological Station, Michigan, USA - LAR L11-3 metaG | ecosystem: Host-associated > Plants > Roots > Rhizosphere ...
TCTTCTTCACGGGAACCGGCCGCAGCACGTAGCGATTGGTGCGATCTTCAGTGGACGCGAAGAGCAGGATCTGGTCGACCAGGTCACCCATGCTGCGGCTCTGGTGCTGCAGAATGGAGCCGTATTTGCGCATCGCAACTGGGTCGCGGATCAGGCCGTCGGCGAGATTGTCAGCCGCTGAGCGGATCACGGCCAGCGGGGTGCGCAATTCGTGCGACACGGACGCGACAAACTCCATCTGCAGATGGGCCAGTTGCATTCGGCTTAGCATCCGGCTGCGCTGGATGGCCCATCCCGCGGCACTGGAAAGCAGGAACGTGAAACTGAAGATACCCACCAGCTTGTACGAGGAACGCCGCGATGCGGCCGCCAGATCCTGCTCACGGCGGGACGCGTCTTCGCCATAGAGCCTCTTGACTTCATTGAGATCGTGACGAACTCGTTCGAAGGCCGGCACGCCGCCCTTGAGATCGAGATTGACGGCTTCCTGCGTACTTCCCTCGAGAATGGACGCCAGCACTTCGTCGCGAACGCCGAGGTAGGTGATCCAGTCGTGGTTCAGGCGGTCAGCCAGCGCCAGCACCTCTGCAGAGCTGGCTTCGTTGCGGTATTCGGCGATGCCGTCCGTGACCCGGCGATCAGCGTTGCGGGATTGATCGGCGTACTCCACCTGCAGATTACTGTCGGTGGTGGTAAGTGCGTAGAGCGTGGCACGGCGCGTCTCCTGCGCCTCATACTGCAGTTCGCCGATTCTCTGCAAGCCGTGCACTGCGCCGGTGTAAATTTCCTGGGCTTCGGCGTTGGCGGCGCGGAGATCGCGAATGATAAAAGCGCCAACCACGGAAACTCCGCAACAAAGCAGGAACAGCAGCACGAGCGCGTTCTGGCGTGACGCATCAATCAAGAGGCGGTCTACCAGCCGCATGGGGAAGAGAGCCCCGCGCAGCATCGCGAGTTTGGCCGCGGTTTTCAATTTCCGCCCAGTGCCTCCGTTTGCACGCGCAGTTTGTAACCCTTGTCTTCGGGGAGCAGTTCGTCGATGCGCAACACCTTCACGGTGGCATCGACGTCGCCGATGCGCAAATAACCGATGGCGCCGGGCACGTTGAAGATGAATTTGCGGACGCCCGTCGGCGATGACAGGATTTTGGGGGAGACCAGGATTTCACCCGTGAACAACCCGTGGAGGAAATGGTTCTTGAGTTGATCCTCGGTCATGCCGCATACATCACGAAGGATGGTGGCGCGTTCCGGCTCTCCGGGTTCGCGCATCACCAGCGTGATGCGGCGCCCATTGGCCCAGTGGCTGCGGTTGCCCAGAAAGATCCTGCGCAGCTCGGCAAAGGAAATATCGTCCACGGGATTGGAGCGATTCACCACGATGACCAGCGGTTCTGTTGAGGCGAGCGACTCCTGCTGGGAAGCCGCGGTGACCGACTGGCTGGCAAGCACACGGCTCCTATCCACCTCCGGCCAGGCGATCAACAGCGCGGTCATCAACAGAGTAGTAAGTCGGCGCATGTACGGTTATTCGATCAGAACGTAAAGCCCATTTGCAGGGCAAGATAATTCACGCCCGGTTGGTCGCGCAGAAAGGTGTAGTCATATTGAAATTTCAACGCTACCGATTCGCTGGCATCAAAGCGCACCCCGGCGGACGGCCCGGTGCGGAGTTGCACATCCGGATACACCGGGTCATCATTGGGTGCGTTCAAGTATTGGTAGCGAAGATAGGGCCTGTAGGAGCCGAACTGTTTTGAAACCTGGCTGTAGAAACCCGGGGTGTTGAAGGCCGTCGAGGTGCCACGAAGGACATGGCGATCGAGCAGCGCTTCGTTCAGCCACTCATACTTGGGGCGAATCAGCACGGCATGCGCAGCGACAATGGTTTCCTCGATCGGGGTCTGGTTGTGAGGAGCCAGGAGGTCGCGGTAATACGAAACGCCTGTTTGCAAACCGTGGATGCCTTCGGGTCTGGCGAAGAGCGCCAGGTTAAAGGCCTTGTGATTCAGGTCATCCATTTCATTCTGGACCGGCTCTTGCAGGAGCGGCGTTCGCGAAGCGCGGCCGTTGCCCACCTCGGCAACATAGTGCAATCCCAGTGAGCCGGAGGGTATCTGCCCTGAAGCCGAAACTCCGACCATGTGAATCGGCAAGATGCCGCCATGGTCCTCGAAGTCGTACAGGAATGGCCGGCCGGTGGTGGTTTGCAGCCATGAGCTGTGGTGGTAGGCAGTGTTGTAATAACCGATGGCCGTGTGCCCTCTGCCTGCCGAGATATTGAAGTAGTCGTTGTGGGAATACTGGAGAAGGTAGCGCTCAATATCAACGCTGAAACTGTTCGCCTCGCCGATGACGTGTCCGTAGATGTTGGTGGGCCCGGTCTCGAAGACGATCTCGCTGAGGAATTTGAATTTGTCGGAAACGTCGGAGGTGACAAACAGATCCAGTTGTCCCAGCGAAAACGACGTGGTTTGGCCCGCCTGCGTGCCGCCATTAAGAGAGATATCCCCGAAACCGCGAATCCGCAGTAGCGTACGGCTCACATCCATGCGCTCCATCATGGCGTTGTCGGATGGGGCTTGCTCCGGATCAGAGCTGGAGGACCTGGGTGAAGAGACTTGCGCGGCGGCGGTTTGGAGGGCGGCGGCGCGCGCTGCCGGATCGGCTAAAGTCGAGGTCATGGCTACGGTGTTCTGTCGGGCGCAATTAGCCGGCAGCGGCCCGTCCATTCCCGCCAGAGGCGCAGGTGCGGGGAGGGGCGCTGACGCGCTCGAAGGGGCTACCACCATGGCTGAGTCAGCAGCGCCGGAAGGTTGCCGGTCGGCCTCCAACTGTTTCACCCGGGTCTCCAGCTGATCGATTCGCGTCAGCAACCGTTGCAAGGTATCCTTGTCGACCGTTTGCTGCTCGCCGGCTTGCGCGCCGATCGGCGCTGTTCCACACAAGGCAATCAAGGCAAACAACATCAGCCGCTGTAACGAATCTCTAGAAAAGATATGTGCTGGCACAGAATGTACCTCCCGGGTCCGCAATGCGTTTGCAATATGTTCTACCTAAAGTAGGTTTCTGACGTTGTTGCACGTCAAAGGCAAACTTCCAAAGTACCGTCGAGGATCGGCTGTTGCAAGAGCGAAGGACTTACCGGTCAGAATCGCCGGCACGACCTCTGAGGGGCTTGGGAACGTTGCATTTATGGTACCGGCGGGGGAATAGCTTTACAAGGATATTACCCGGGCGACCTCTCGAATGACCGATTTACAAAGCTTTACAAGGTCCTTGCCGAGCCACAAACAGGCGGAGTTTCTGTTACGAGTACCATCCGTTCATTGAACGCGGAAGAACGCCCATCGCTTTTGATCTTCCGCGCGGGTGCTTCACTTCTCCTGGGCAATTTCCGGCAACATGTGACCGCGTCCGGGGAGGGCGGCGGTCAAAACTACAGCGGCCGGCTGGCGCGCGCCCAGATGCCAGGAGACGGCCTGTCCCGATGAAACGGACGGGCCCAAGCCGGCGGCCGCGCGCCGGCCCATCGCGTCACGTCGCGAGCCGGTCCGGAGAGATGGCCTGCAACGGCCAGAGCTCGACATCCACATGGCCCTTTCCGGCCACCGAAACCTCCACTTCCGTGTCGCCCGGCTTCAAGGTGTACACGCGGCTGGTGACCGCGTCGCGGCCGCCAATGAAGGACTCGATGACAGAGCCGTCGATGAAGAGCCGCAGGGCCGGACGGGGCCACGGAAACCGCGGAAGCGGGAAGCTGACGTCGCTGCAGTGTACGGTATCGCCGCGAACGTTTACGGTCAGTTGCCAGACTTCGGTCCCGCCGACCAGCAGGCGCACCATCAGCGTGCCTACCGAGAAATCTACGGGGACATACAATTCCTGGCGCAGCTCGGCCAACTTCGTGCGGAAGGGTTTGCCGGTCAGGACGGACCCTTTCTGGCTGGAGCCGCGCAGTTTCAGCACTTCGGCAGCGGGATGCATCTCCAATTGCCCCTGCGCGCCCACCGTCAGCACCCGCGGAAGCGACATGCAGCCGGCCCAGCCGGCGGCGGCATACTCCGCTTCCGGCCGGGTCTCGCGGATCCATCCCCACAGGATGCGGCGCCCGTCCGGAGTGACAAAGGTTTTGGGCGCATAATAGGCACCGTGATCGAGAATGCCCTGGCGCCGGGCGGTATAGGTATGGGCCTGCGCGTCGTAATCGCCGGTGCTCCAAATGACCTTGTTCTCCGTGGAGTAGTGCAGGTAATAGACCTTGTCCAGCGCAAAGAAGTCGGGACATTCCCACATCTCGCCGGTGTCGCAGGGATTCGCGGACTGCATGCCGTTCGGGATACCCGTGGCGAGTGGATGCAGATATTCCCAGCGCCTCAGGTCTGACGACCGATAGAGCAGAACGGATCCGCCCTTGCCGCGCTCCCCTGAACCGATGCCAACATACCAGCCGTCCGCTTCCTTCCAAGGGCAGGGATCGCGGAAGCCCGTCACCTGCATGCCGGGGGGCGGCGTGGGGATCACCGGGGCGTCAAGTTTCTTCCAGTGAAGCAGGTCATCATCTTCGGCGGTGGCCAGCATCTGCGTCTCACGCAGCTTGTCGTGGCCGTCGCGCAGCGTCACCTTGTCGGGCGGAGCGTTCTGCACGCCGGTGTAAATGAACGTGGGCACGCCGTTATACACAACGGCCGATCCGCTGAAGCAGCCCTCGCTGTCGGCTCCGCCCGGGGTGGGAGCCATCGCGATGGGCTCGTGGTGCCAGTGCACCATGTCGGAGCTGATGGCGTGCCCCCAGTGCATATCGCCCCACACCGCCGCATGCGGATTGAGCTGGTAGAAGAGATGATACTTTCCCTTCCACCAGATAGGCCCGTTGGGATCGTTCATCCAATTGTGCGGAGGAAGCAGGTGGTAGGCGGGGCGCAATGGGTCGTGGGCAATGTCGGCGGGATCGACTGATAATCCACGGGACAGGGCGGAACTCGCGGCGCTGGCAGCCAACGCGGCGAGAAACGTGCGGCGGTCAAACGGGGACCCCATGTGCGGGAGGATAGCACCTTACCGGTGGCAACTGATCAAGTCAGCGCTGGTCCCCAGGGATGTCTTCAATCAACGCAACGAACACCCCAGGTCAGAAAATCCAGACCTGGGGTACCCAGGTTGCAGTTAGAAGCGAATGACCGGGCCGGTCGAAATGCGCCCGTTCGAGTTCACGATCTCGTGGAAGTTGCGATTGGTGGCTTTGTAGTTGGTGTTGTAGTAGTCGCCCGTGATGCGCCAGGCAAACCAGCGCGAGAAGCCGGCGTCCAGACCCGCGCCGACTGCCACGGCGAAGCTGTTGTCGTCTTCCAGGTTAGGGAGCGCTTTGTTGGTGAGGTGCGCGCTGCCCACCATGCCATGCGCGAACAAGGTCGATCTGCCCAGGTGCACAGAAACCTGCGGACCAAGCAGGAAGAAGTACGCCTTGGGGCTGAAGTTAGGCTGATCGTTTTTGTAGAACCCAGAAACGTCGCCCTTGATACCGAGGAAGCTGCCGAATACCGGAACCTTGAACGAAGCGTCCCAGCCGTTCATGCCGGCGGTCGAGGTATTGAAGGTGCTGGGGTTGTAGGTTCTGAACACGTAGGAGTAACCGCCATAAAGCTCGAAATTGGGGGTTCCCCCAAAATGGCGAGTGTCCGGGCGGGACTGTGCACCAAGGCCTGCCGGGATTACCAACGCAGTGGCGAACATCAGAAGGAAAAGAATTAGTTTTCGGTACATCTATTTACCTCAGGAACCTGAATTGAAATCCAGGGCAGAGGAGCTCAGCCAAAGCAATCAAATGATTGTCTTTACGTATCTTTTCGCGTAGGTCAGATCAAAGCAAAACGACGTCTCCCACTGAGACGCGGTTCAGGCTCTTCGGGGTTGCTAGGGGACTACCTCCCGCCCGGGGTGAGCTTAAGCGAATACGCGTACTTACATGCAACCCCAGCGGGTAAGGTCATCTCCAGAGCATCGGCTGTCTGCCTCCACGCCACTTTCTGAGTAGAACCCAGAAGTTCGACAGAAGTTACGCGCAGTGATGCGCCTTCCTGTCCGGTGCCGAGGGCATGGATGGTGGCCTTGCCGTCAGCGGGGCAGGCCATGCCGATGGCGTAGACGGTCTGGCCTTTGGCGGTGAAGCGGAAATCTTCGGGTGTATACGGCTTGGTGTCGGTGTCGTGGAAAGCCCCCGCCACGACTTTGGTCGGCCCCTCGCCGTAGATCTTCCATGGTGTGGTCCCATAGATCGCTTCGCCATTCACCTTGAGCCAGGCGCCCATTTCCACCAACCTGGTGCGGATTTCGTCGGGGATGGTGCCATCGGATTTGGGGCCGAAGTTCAGCAGCAGGTTGCCGTTCTTGCTGACAATATCGATGAGCTGATGAACCAGGAATTCGGGTGATTTGAATGTGTCGTTCTCGATGTAGCCCCAGCTCTTGTCACTGATGGAAGTGTCGGTCTGCCAATGGTCGGCAATGATCTGGTCCTGCTGGCCGCGCTCGAAGTCGCGCACTGCCGCCTTCCAGTTGAGCGAGTAGTCCTTGAAGTCGATGACGCCGGTGAAGCCGTGGGCCTCGGCATAGTTGTAATAGAACGCCGCAAACTCGGCGACTGCGTAACGGAAGTTCGGCTGCCCGATCCACCAGTCGAAGTAGACGATCTCCGGCTTGTATTTCTCTACCAACTCGGTGTCGCGCGCCAGCCAGTCACGTGTCCAGGCGTCGCTTACAAAGGTCCAGTCGTTGATGAGGGTGTGGTTGTCGCCACCGGCTTCGAACCATTGATGCGCCGGGCCGTAGAGCGAGGCATACTTGGGATCGTTCACGTCAGAACGGATGGCGCGGCCGCCGTCGTAGAAAAAGTTGTGCTCCGCGCGGTGCGAGCTAAGACCGAAGTGGAGGCCTTGGGCGCGGATCGCTTTCGCCAATTCGCCGAGCGTGTCGCGCTTCGGCCCCATCTTGACCACCGTCCAGTCCGACAGGCCGGAGTCGTACATGGAAAAGCCGTCGTGGTGCTCAGCCACCGGAACCACGTACTGCGCGCCGGAGTCCTTGAAAACCTTGGCCCACGTCTCGGCGTCGAAGTGCTCGGCACGGAACAGCGGGATCAGGTCCTTGTAGCCCTTGGACTCGTCGCCCTTGGCGAAGTGCTCGCGGAAATTCTTGTAGGCGCCCGCATCGGGACGGTACATGTTGCGCGGGTACCACTCGCTCTCCGCGGCCGGCACCGAATACACGCCCCAGTGAATGAAGATGCCGAACTTGGCGTCCTTGTACCACTGCGGCTGCTGGTACTTGATCAGCGTCGCCCAGTCGGGGCGGTAGGGGCCATCCTGCGCCTGCTTGTCCGCCTCGGCAAGAAGGCGATTGCGCTCCGCGTCGTACTTCGCCACGGATTGCTGCCACTCGCGATCGATCTCGACGGCCGATTTGGTGTCGCGCGTGGGCGCCAACGGGTCCGTCGATGCGCTTGATTGGGCAAAAAGAACGGGCGCGGCGGCAACAAGAATCAGAGCCAACGAAAACGTTAACTTTGTCATACGCCCGCATCGTAAACCGCTATGCCTCGGGGCTGCAAACGCCGGCCGATGGTAATGCTTCAACTGACGTCACAACCCAGCGAAAAGCGCAAGGCTGCGCAGATTTCGTTCATGCGCGACGTGTTGAGTTGGGCGACTTTCTTCCCCAATCGGTTCTGCGATACGGTGATCGCGTTGTGGAGATTCACTGCGCACGCGCTCTTCATGCCGTCCTCTTCGCTGAGGACGACTTCGGACGGTACGCCGCGGATGATCGACGTAATTGGCGCCACTGTGACGGTCGAGAGAAGAGGGGCAGCACTGTCGCGCGTCAGAATAACCACAGGCCGCATTTTGTCAGGCGCAGGGAACTGGTAGAGCCGGACTTCTCCGCGCGCTATTCTGCGGGCCACACGGCCTCCGCTTCCCAGGTCCGGTGTTCATCCTGGGCCTGCGGCTGCCGCCGGTAACCCTCGCGATCGCGTTCCTCGCGGGCGCGGATTTCCAATCTCCGCAAGTGCTCGCGAAGCGCGTCACGCACCAGAGCCGAACGATTCTGTTTAGTACGCCGGGCCGCCCGGTCCGCGGCTCGCAGAAGCTCCTGATCGAGCACAATCTGGATAGTTTCCATATGTCGATCCAAGTCCACAGTTTACTCCACATACGTGCAGATGTATCTTCCGCTTATCGGATTGCCGGGAAAGACGTCCATTCGCCTGGACAAAAAATCATTTTCCATTCGTCACAAACCGAATTGACATATTCCCATATAGGCATGTAATGTTCTCTTCATGGCGCGAGCCGCAACCACTTCCGACGTCTTCAATGCGGTGGCCGAACCGCGGCGCCGCGAGATTCTTGGCTTGCTGGTCGTCAAGGAACTCCCGGTGGGCGATATCGTGACGCTGATCAAGCTGGACCAGCCATCGGTGTCGAAGCACCTGCGCGTGCTGCGCGATGTCGGCCTGGTGCATGTGCGCCGTAACGGCCGCCACAAACTCTACCGCACCAATGCTCATGCAATCCGTCCCTTGCACGAGTGGGCCGAAACGTTCGAGCGCTACTGGACCCACCAGTTGGATCGTGTCAAGCAGCGCGCCGAAGCCAAAATGAAGCCGCGCCCCAAACAAGAAAATCCCCCCAAGGAGAATTCGTGATGCCAACCACCATGCCGGAAATTGACAACCTTACTCTCTCGATCACCCAGGAAATCCGCGTGAACGCCTCTCTCGAGGTCACGTTCGAATCGCTGCTGGAACAGCTTGTGGAAAATGAACTGCCCGACGGAACGGCGCTGCCGATGAAACTCGAGGCCGTGCCCGGAGGCCGCTGGTATCGCGACATGGGCAACAACAACGGCCACTTGTGGGCGCACGTGCAGTCCATTAAGCGTCCCACGCTGATCGAGTTCACAGGGCCGCTCTTCATGTCGTACCCGGTGGCTAATAACCTGCAGTACCGGCTCCGCGAGGAAGACGGCGTCACCGTGATCAACTTCCGCCACACTGCTTTCGGATTGATCGATGAAGGCCATCGCCAGGGCGTATCCACCGGATGGGGCCACATCAACGAGCAGATCAGGAAACGCGCCGAACGCAAGCCTGCCCGCTGAATCTCACCGATTCCCGTTTACCCAACTTCCTCAAAGGAGATCAACCGTGCCCGTTGCAGAATCAGTCATTGCCGAGTCCATTGCCCAAACGTTCCTCGCCGAGTTTGAAACCCAGGCTCCGATCACGCGCAGATTCCTGGAGCGCCTGCCGGAAGACAAACTGACCTGGCAGCCTCATGAGAAATCGATGACGGCGGGCCAGTTGGCCTACCATCTGGCGTTCGTGCCCGGAGGGGTACTTCGCCTGGTACAAAACAATCCCGCAACATTTCCCGAGTCCTTCAGCTTCCCGCAGCCATCGAGCCGCGAGGAAATCCTGAAGACGTTGGACGACAGCATTGCCACCGTGCGCGAACTGCTGCCGCGGCTCGACGATGCGGCCATGCATGAGACTTGGCGATTGCTGGCCGGCGGCAACCCGGTGCTGGCGCAGCCGCGCGGGTTGTTCCTGCGCGACGTCATGCTCAGCCACTGGTATCAGCATCGCGGCCAATTCTGCGTGTATCTGCGCCTGCTCAATATTCCGGTGCCTGCGAGCTGGGGACCGAGCGCCGACGAAGCGCCGCTCTTCATGCAGAAGCAGCAAACGGCGGCCGCATGATGATAAGAGTGGGTTCCTCCCAGGTCCCAAAATCGGGACCTGGGACACCCATGCCCGTACCCGACAGGATATGAAGACGGAATGAACTTCCGAATGGGTTCTCAGATCAAAAACCCCGGAAGATCAACTTCACGATAGAATTAGATGAATGCCAGGTTACTTGGCCCCCTTTCCCTTTCCCCGCCGCGCCGGTTTTTTCGCTGCGTTCACCTTTCTGATCTCGGCTGCGATGGTTTGTGCACAAGCGAATCTTCCCGCTCCTGGCACCACCGCGCCCCTGACCTCGAATTCGCCTTCCCTGACCTCAAGCCAGATCGTCCAAGAGATGGTGCGCCACAATCAGGCACGCGCCGACGGACTCAAGCACTACCGGTCGCTCCGCCACTACGAAGTTGAATACAAAGGGTATGCGGCCAAAATCGGGGCCAAGCTGGTGGTGGAAGCCGATTATGACGCGGTTTCAGGCAAGAGCTTCCGCATCGTGTCGCAGAGCGGCAATGGCCTGCTTCTCGACAAGGTGCTGAAGCGGCTGCTGGAAACCGAAAAGGACGCCTCACAGGACAAGAGTTCAACCGCGCTCACGCCTGCCAATTACAAATTCAATCTGGCAGGGACCGAGAGCGTCGCCGGCCGGCCCGCGTATGTCCTGGATGTGGAACCGCTGGTGGATAGCAAGTACCTGTATCGAGGCAAGATATGGGTCGATGCAGTGGATTTTGCGGTGGCCAGAATCCAGGCCCAGCCAGCCAAAAACCCTTCCTTCTGGATCTCCAGCACCGCCGTGAACCACCAGTACACCCGGATCGACGGCTTCTGGCTGCCGGCGCAGAACCGCAGCGAATCCAAGGTGCGGGTAGGCGGGACGGCCGTGCTGACCATCGACTACGGGACCTACCAGGTCACGCCCGAAACTCGGGTGGCGCGGGGCGGATCGTAAATACAGCGAACAGGGATTAGAGATGAACGGGCTGACTCGCTAACTTCGCGAAGCGACGCTGACTGGCTGCTTTTACATAGAAAGTGTTCTTCCCAACGGACTCGTCTGGGTGCTCGTCCTGGCATTTCGTTTCGATTCCTT
>Ga0070717_10003821_pt1 | contig 10836 bp, 7 predicted proteins | sample LARL113metaG_FD_71366 | JGI IMG/M metagenome (GOLD analysis project Ga0070717, IMG submission 71366) | Corn, switchgrass and miscanthus rhizosphere microbial communities from Kellogg Biological Station, Michigan, USA - LAR L11-3 metaG | ecosystem: Host-associated > Plants > Roots > Rhizosphere ...
GCCCGCATGGCCTCGGCGTCGCGGTAGGGAAGGTTTGGCTGCTGGTCCGCGAAAGCCAGAACGCGGTAAGAACCCGGCGTCATTTGTGACGAGATCATCTTTCCGTCGGGTGATACCCAGATCTGCTGAAATTGCCCGGTGCTGTCGGGTAAAGGAACGCAGTAGATCCAAGCCTGCCGCTGCGGGATTACGGAGGACATGATTGAGCCGGCGATTGTCGGCTGAGTGACGCCTGCCACTGTGCCCTCGAGTTCTGCTGTATCGTCGCGCATCGTGACTTCGATCGGCGTGCTTGAACCGGGAGCGACAATAAGGGGTTGATGCAGAACATCGACTCCGCCCATGGTGGCAGCTGCCACGTAGCCACGAGAGGAATGAAAGCGCAACCAATAACGGCCGGGTTTCAGGTTCTCGAGAACGATAGCATCATCGGACGGCCCAGTTGGTGGACGAAGCCATGCGCCCTGGCGTTCGAAATCGTCCGCAGGTTCGGCATTGACTTGCAGATAGGCCCGGGGGCCAGGCAGCGAAAAAGAGTTTCCTCCGACGCGCGTGAAGGTCGCTGAGCTTTCTTCCGAGTTCGTTGCATTGAACTCTTCCGTCACGTGCACGGTGATGGAGCTGTTTGGAGTGAGGGTGATGCTCGAGCCTTCGGCAGGCGCGCCAGCAACTCCTAGATGAGCCGATCCGTTGTCCGGATTCTGACTGTAGGACGCAGCTTCTACTAGATAGTTTCCATTGGGCAGCAGGCCTTCGATGCGCTGGGTTTGCCCATTGTAGCCCAGGCTGTAGCCGGGGCCGCGGTGTCCCTGCACGGAGACAGTGATGTTCAGTCCGCCGTTGAGGTCTGCATTCGCGAGCGGAATTCTGACCGGGTAGTAAGGCTGGCGAGTCAGGGGAAGATCTGCCTGGACGGTTTGTCCGGCTGAGAGTTGAATTGTGCCGGCCGCGGAGAAATCCGAGACGCCGGGGTAATACACAGGAGGAAAGCCAAATTGTTGACCGCCCGGAATCGTGGTGGCGGGATCGTTGTCCATCCACTCGGTGGTCATCAGCTTGTAGGTTCCGGGTAAGAGTTCGGCGAAGCGGAATTCGCCGTTGGCGTTGGCGCGCGTGGAGCCCATCTGCACCCATCTAGGCCTGCCGTCCTGCACCTGCCGGGAGTAGAGTTGCACGGTAATGCCCGGCGTCGGATCTGCGTCGGAAGAGATGACGCGGCCCTTGATCAGCGCCTCGGGCACGAGCGGGATCGTGATGGTGAATTCACTACCCGAAGTTTCAGCCTGCCTGCGATCCTTCGGGTCGTTCAGGAAGCCCGGCTTGCGAGCCGTGACTCCTACGAGACCGCCGTTGTAACTTGTTACACCGTTGCTGTCGGGCTTTGGCAAGGCGAAGGAGAAGTTGCCCTCACCATCGGTGAGGCCCGCTAAACGATTGTCGGGGGAATAGACGAGGGCGCGAGCGATGGGAGCGTGGGTGATGGCGTTGACCACGGTGGCTTTTATGCTGGTCGTCGGCTGCTCGTCGGGTTGCAGCTGTTGGAAGGCTTGAGCCGAGGATATGTTCGGTGTCGCAAGAAGGAAGACGATGACCATTGCTGACACCACGCAGATCGACCAGGGGCCGCGCTGCACCGAGGTTCTGTCGGCTCTTGCCAAGGCGTACTCCTAAACGGTGTTTCGGTTGACTCGGGGCGTTGGTTCGGGACTAATTTGACTGCTTTTCAGGTCGGCGTCAACAGCGTGGCGCAAGGTCTCGGAAGCGCTCACGCAGGACCCCGCCCTCCGCCTGAAGAACGGCTACGGTCGGGATGACTCCCACAGAACGGCAATCTTGCTCACAGTGAATCCCGCTACCTGGCGAATCCGCCCTGGTGGTGGGATGCAGGAATGTGGCGGCGGGTAACCCGGGTGTGGCGTGGAGGCACTTTGTCCTCGGGTAACCTTGAGGCGATGGGGCGAGTTGTGTAGAGTCTAGGCATCATCCTCAAAATGAAATCCAATTTTTGCTGGTTACGGGTTGGGTGCGCGCTCATCGGCGTGCTCGCGATGGTCTGCGGGCAGGCAGCGGCTGAAGTGAAGCATCCTACGGCGAAACGTTCTGCGACGCTGAGCCACTTGGGCGGAGTCGATTCCATCATTGAACAGGCGGTGGCGGATGCGAATATCCCCGGGGCCGTACTGGTGGTAGGGCACGACGGGGCGGAGATCTATCGCAAGGCTTATGGATATCGGGCGCTGGAACCCAGGCGCGAGGCGATGACGCTGGATACGGTGTTTGACCTGGCATCGCTGACCAAGGTGATTGCGACTACCACCGCGGTAATGCAGCTCTTCGAAGAGGGCAAGGTGCGGATGAATGATCCGGTGGCGAAGTATCTGCCGGAGTTTGCGCAGAACGGCAAAGAGGACATCACCATACGGCAGTTGATGACGCACTATTCGGGGATGGCGCCTGACCTGGATTTGACGACGCCGTGGGAAGGGAAGAACACGGCTTACCAACTAGCGTTCGTTGAGCCGCCGGAGACGACCCCGGGGTCGGGGTTCGTTTACAGCGACATTAATTTCATCATGCTGGGCGCGGTGGTAGAGAAGGTGTCGGGCGAGACGCTGGATGTGTACGCCACCAAACAAATTTTTACGCCACTGAAGATGACGCGGACACGGTTTGTACCTCCGGGGTCGTGGCGGCCGAAGATTGCGCCCACGCAGTACGACGAGAACGAACGCATGTTGCGAGGAGTGGTGCATGATCCGACGGCGCGGCGCATGGGCGGAGTGGCGGGGCATGCGGGGCTGTTTTCGACGGCGGATGATTTGGCAAAATTTGCTCAAGCGCTGCTGAATGGCGGGGGAGGAATTCTGTCGGCGGTGACGGTGGAGAAGATGACGTCACCAGAGCAGCCTCCGCAGGCGCCGGTGCTACGCGGGTTTGGGTGGGATATTGATTCGCCGTTTTCGTCGAATCGCGGCGACCTTTTGCCCGTGGGATCGTTTGGTCACACGGGTTTCACGGGAACATCGATGTGGATTGATCCGACGACGCAGACATACATTATTTTGCTGACCAATGCGGTGCATCCGCGAGGGAAGGGAAATGCGGTTGGGCTGCGGACGAAGGTGGCGACGGAAGTGGCGGCGACGCTGGCCTTGAATCCGGAAGAGAAAGAGGCGCAGCGGTGGAAGAGTATTACGGGATATAACGAGGCGCTGAGCGCGGCACGTCACGTGAGCACGCGGAACGGGACGGTGAAGACGGGGATTGACCTGCTCGAGGAGCATGGGTTTGGTGTGCTCCAGGCGCCGGCACAGTCGCCGGCGGGAAAAAAACGCATCGGGGTGGTGACGAATCAGACGGGAATCGACAGCCAGGGGCAGCGGACGATTGATGTGCTGGCGAAGGCGCCGGGAGTTTCGCTGGATGCGATTTTCAGTCCGGAGCATGGAGTGACGGGCGAGTTGGACACGACCAACGTTGGCAATTCCGTGGACTCTGCGACCGGCGTGCCTGTCTACAGTGTGTATGGCGCGACGGATGCGGCGCGGCGTCCGCCGGCGGATGTGATGAAGAATCTGGATGCGGTGGTGTTCGACATTCAGGATGCGGGGGCGCGCTACTACACGTACGAGACTACGCTGGGATATTTCTTGGAGGGCGCGGCTGCGGCGGGGATCGAGTTGATTGTGCTGGACCGGCCGGATCCCGCAACGGGGGCGTTTGTTCAAGGTCCGGTGTCGGATGAGGGGAAAGAAAATTTTACGGATTATTGGACCATGCCGGTGCGGCCGGGAATGACGATGGGCGAACTGGCGAAGATGTTCAACGCGGAACGGAACATCAACGCGAAGCTTACTGTGGTGCCGATGGAAGGATGGCAGCGCGGGGACTGGTTCGATTCGACAGGGCTGGTGTGGGTGAATCCGTCGCCGAATTTGCGTAGCTTGACGGAGGTGGCGCTGTATCCGGGAGTGGCGATTATCGAGGGCACCAATGTTTCGGTCGGACGAGGGACCGACACTCCATTTGAGTTGCTGGGCGCGCCGTGGATGAAGCGCAAGGAACTGGCGGCGTATTTGAACGGGCGCGGCATTGCGGGAGTACGGTTCGTGCCGGTTTCTTTTACGCCGACATCGAGCAACTATGCCGGGCAACAGTGCCAAGGCGTCAATATTGTGGTGACGGACCGGAATGGATTTGACGCGCCGGAGTTGGGAATGGAGTTGGCGGCCGCGCTGCGGAAGTTGTATCCGGCAGATTTCAAGATCGAGCGCATGACCGAGTTGCTGATGAATCAGAGTGTGTATGACGCGCTGGTGGCGGGGCAGGATCCACGCAGGATCGCGCAGGATTGGCAGGAAGGGCTGCAGAAGTTTCAGAAGGTGCGGGAGAAGTATTTGATTTATAAGTAGGGCGAGAACAGGGTGGCGCCTTATAGGCGAATATCCATAAGGCGAGACAAGAGTTTTGCTTCTTGATCTGCCAATTCTACTCTTGCGAAATAGTGCTCAATTACGCCACCACCGGACACGATTTTCTCAACGCCGATGTTTACATCGACCGTCCGAGCGTCCTCCGACAGCGAAACCAGTTCTGTAATCCACAGCCGGCCGGGAGGTTCTGAGAGCCGCAGCCCTTCCAAAGAAATGCAGCGTGCAAGCTCCTAGGACTTGAGATTGAGGGAATACGCTCCGTCCCAATTTTCTCCTGTTCGTGCTTTGTCCAACTTCATGGAATTGAACACGAGAAGAGGATGCCCATCGCAGGTCACCGGAGACTCGTAGGACACATCCTCACTTGGGTTGCCGATCTGTTCGTATGCCGCAACGTCCATGTGGCGGATAAACAATCGAGTCGGGAGAAGAAACCTAGAACTGGCACGCAGTTCAAGAATCAGCATCTCAGCGGCACTGTTGTAGAGCAGTTTGTGAGACGTGTATCCAGCAGGAAGCCCCGGTGATTTAGGAGGAGAGCCCAACTGCTGGGGTGGGCTAGTCTCGATCCGCTCACGAGCCATCTTGAGCTGCACGCCTATCTCACTCAGCAGCTTCGCCGCAAAGCAGTCGTGCTGCCGCAATACGCCTAGGAACAGGTGTCCGGTTCCTATTGCCCTTTGGGAAAGCCGGTCAGCCTCCTCGGCAGCGTAAGCAAGAATGCGTTTGCACTCGTTGGTAAGGGGCAAGTCGATCGAGGTCGAGACCTTCTCACGCCTAGCAGTCTGCTGCTCGATTTATTTGCGGATGGATTCAACCGAGGCATACGAACCCAGGAAGGTATAGGCAAGAGCCTTATCTTCGCGCACGAGGCCTAGCCGGACATGTTCTGTCTCGATCTAAGGAGACCCGAACTGGCTTGCTTCGTACCGGGCGAAGAAGATGGTGCGCCTCGCTTTTTCGTATAGCGTTCAAACATGCATAGCTCTCAACGGCGCACATATTTTAGTTGGTCAGATCATAACTGTCGAAATCGTACCGGTCCACACATTGCGTGATTGCGGTCCGACCGAAACTTGATAGGATCAGTCGGAACAAACGGACTGGAGATCCTGCCACATGATCAGCCGCCGCAGCTTTATCATCGCCAGTGGACTTACCGCGCTCGCTTCAACCCGCGTCTTTGGCGCCAACGAAACGCTTCGCATCGGAGTCATCGGGGCCGGTCGCCGCATGAAGAATCTTTTGGATTCGGCTGACAAGGTCGCCCCTTACCAGATTGTGGCTGTTAGCGACGTGTATGGGCCCAACCGCGACGCGGTTGTGCAGCGCTCCAACGGTCTGGCCACGACTCACCTGGATTATCGTGAAGTCCTGGCGAAGGACGTGGACGCGGTCTTCATTGCGTCGCCAGACCATTGGCATGTGCGCATGGCCGTCGATGCGCTGGCCGCGGGCAAGGACGTCTATCTGGAAAAGCCGGTCACCCACACCATGGAAGAAGGCGCCACGCTTACGCGCGCGGTGCGTTCGGGCAAGCAGATTTTGCAGTGCGGCATGCAACAGCGCAGCTGGACCCATTTTCGCGACGCGGTCGATCTGGTTCAGGCAGGCAGTCTGGGGCGGGTCGTTCAAGTGCGCACCTATTGGTGGCAGAACTATCAGAAACACTGGCCAGCAAAACCAGTTGACGCGCAGGCGCTCGATTGGAAGCTGTGGCTCGGATCCGCACCGGACCAGCCGTTCAGCGAAGAGAAGTTTAATTACTGGCGCTGGTACTGGAATTTTGGCGGCGGTGCCATGACCGACTTATTCACCCACTGGATCGATGTGGTGCACTGGGCGATGAAAAACGATCAGCCTCGCCAGGTGCACGTGCTTGCGGACAAATATATTTTCGAGCAGTGGGATTGTCCGGACACCCTGCAGGCGGCATACCGCTACCACGGCTTCGACGTGGTGTACGAGGGCATGATGAATTCTTCCATCGACGACGGCGGCATTGAGTTTCGCGGGACGGAGGCAACGTTGAAGATCGACCGGGGCGGCTTTGCGGTTTATCGCGAAGGCGTTCCCAAGGAGCAAAATCCGGTCCTCACCGAACACAGCTTCCGCGACGGCACCATTTCACACATGGAGAATTTCTTCGAGTGCATCAAGACGCGCAAAGAGCCGAATGCGCCGGTAGAGACCGGGGTCGCGGCGGCGCGGGCAGGGCACATTGGCAACCTGGCCTACCATGGTGGGCAGGCATGGCAGGCGAAGGGCTGATGGAGCGAACAGCGCGGGCCGTGGCGCTAGTTCGGGTATGATTGCTGTCTGTACGTGCCCACAAAACGCCAGCGACCCATCCGTGGGGACGATTGCAATTGATTGGTACTGGCCTGGCCTTGTCGGGAGCGGGATTCGCGCGGATGATGAACGGCATTCAGGTGGTGCGGCACGGAATAGGACAGCCCATGTTCTCGTGGGGGTCTGATATCTGCTGGTCTCGTTCTTGCGCTAGTTCCGGTGTCGTGGATTGCCAAAGTTGCTGAGACAAAACCCAACGAGGCCAGACATCGCCGTTAGCCTCGAGATCAGCACGTTCCAATCCGGACGGTTCCGCCTCCGTCCGGATAACTCCGCACTGGCAAGCCTGCATCCTAGCGGCTAAGCCGTAGTAAGCTGTCATGGAAATGAGTTCGGGGTTTAGGCCTTAGGGAGGTGCTTGATGCGCGGATTCTTGACCGTACTTTTGGTTTCGGGGATCGCTTGGGGGCAGGCGGCGGATACGGCTAAGCCGCCGGATGCTTCCGCTCAGCCTGCGAGTACACAATCAAAAGCTGCGTCTCAGGCGAAAGATTCGAGTGCTGTTCCCGCCTCGGCGACGACCGATCCGAACCTGGCGGAGATTCCGGCGGGGACCAGAATTCCTTTGTCGCTGGCGCAGGCGATCTCGACTAAGAACGCGCGCGAAGGCGATCCGGTGTATGCCACGACATCATTTCCTTTTGTGGTGAACGATCGCATTCTGGTGCCGGCGGGGACTTACATTCAGGGAAAGATTTCGCGGGCGCAGAAGGCGGGACGGTCGATCAAGCGAGCAGAACTCCTGCTCCACTTCACGTCGATGATTTATCCCAGCGGCTATACGGTGATGCTGCCGGCGTCGGTAGAGAACACGCCGGGAGCGGACGACAAGAGCGTGAAAGATAAAGAAGGAACGATCCAGGCGGACAAAGATACGGGGAAGCGGGTTGAGGATGCGGCGAAGGGAGCGGCGGTTGGCGGCACGGTCGGGAGCATTGGTGGACTTGCCGCGGGGGGAGTGAATGGGGCTCGCTACGGCGGGCTAGCCGGAATCGCCGGCGGAGTGGCGTGGGCGCTGCTCAAACATGGTCCGGACGTGAAGCTTCCGGTGGGAACTTCGATCGAGATGGAGATTCAGCGGGCGATCTCGGTCGATGCAAGCCGCATCCAGGTGGCGAGGGCGATTCGGTAGGTCTGCGGCATCATCCACATCTGAGCGGGCTTTGGCTGCTAGACTTCGTCCATGCAGCGAGCAGACGTGTCTGCAATGCGGGGAATTCTGCAACAGCTCTGTCCTCGATGCCGCGCGGGGAAAATCTTTCGCCGATCGGTGTGGCTGTTTCCGGGAATGTATGAGCGATGCCCTGCGTGCGGGTTGAAGTTTGAACGCGAGACCGGATACTTCCTGGGCGCAATGTACATCAGCTACGGCCTGGGCATTGGCGTGATCGCGGCGCTCGCGGCGCTGGTGTGGGCCGTACTGAAGTGGCCTTTGACGAAGAGTGTCGTCGCAGGAATTGTTTTGTTTCTGCCTTTGGCTCCCGTGCTGACGTGGATGGCGCGGGTGCTATGGATTTATATGGATCAGGCGATTGACCCCGACCGCAGTTGATCCGTATGCCGCCCCCGGTTTGTTCTATTTTCGTTTCCTGCATCTTAAAAGCCATTCCCAGTTCCTCCATCTATTGGTCCGGCATTCCTGATATGTGCCGCCGCGCCGCGCATCAAGGCAGGTAACTTTAGTACTCGTGATTTGCGCTCCGCCGTGTGCCGACTGCTATACAATCCGCGGTAGGAGTGTTGTTTGCACTCCGCCGGGTGGAGGCGTCTGTGGAATCTCTTGGCTTTGGATTTGGCACGATTGCCATCGTAGTTGTGGTTATCTACCTTCTTAGTTCCATCAAGATTCTGGCGGAATATGAGCGTGGTGTGATCTTTCGCCTGGGACGGTTGTTAGCCACGGCGAAGGGTCCTGGCGTGACTCTGGTGTTCGCGCCGATTGACCGCATTGTGCGCGTGTCGCTGCGGCAGGAGGCGCTGGAGGTTCCGCCGCAGGACATCATTACCCGCGACAACGTGACGCTGAAGGTGAACGCGGTGATTTTTCTGCGCGTGATCGATCCGAACAAGGCGGTGGTCGAGGTTTCCAACTACGTGTACCAGACTTCGCAGTTTGCACAGACCACCCTGCGGTCGGTGCTGGGCGAGCAGGAGTTGGACGAATTGCTCTCGCACCGGGAAAAAATTAATCTGCGCCTGCAGAGCATTCTCGATACGCACACCTCGCCATGGGGCGTGAAGGTGACCAACGTCGAGGTAAAACAGGTCGACATGCCGGAGTCGATGCTGCGCGCCATGGCAAAGCAGGCCGAGGCGGAGCGCGAAAAGCGGTCGAAGATTATTCACGCTGAGGGCGAGTTCTCGGCGGCGCAGAGGTTGGTGGACGCTGCGCATTTGCTGGCGACTGAGCCCGTCAGTGTGCAGTTGCGCTATTTGCAAACTTTGACCGAGATCGGCGTGGAGAAAAATACGACTGTGATTTTCCCCGTGCCGGTGGACTTTTTCTCGGGTCTGCAAAAGCTGCTGGCAGGTGGAGACGCGCCGGCGGCTCCTGCGAAGACGGCGTAGTTTCGAAGTCTCGATGGCAGCGAGAGCGAGATGTCCTCGCGCTACGATTGGCGGGAAATGCTTTAAGGGGAGTTGCGCTATGGCTTCTTCACAAGATACGGAAATCACGCTGGGGACAGGCAAATTATTGTTTTTGTTCTTCGGGCTGGTTGGAATCTGCGCAGTGTTTTTCGCGCTGGGATATTCGCTGGGGCGGAAATCAGAGCCGGCGATTACCACCGCGAGCGCCGCGGGATCGCCGCAGATCGTTCCGGGCACGACCAAAGCGAGCAGCGGATCGCCGTCCGGGCCCATGACGTTCTATAAGTCGGTAGAGCAGAAGGATGCCAGCCCAGAGTTGACCACGGTGGCGGACGCTAAGACGGAAACGGCGGCAGCAGCGAACACGGCTACGGCGCCCGCGCAATCGGCGCCAACTGACGCGCCGGACCCCGCGACCATTTTGCCCGCGTCGGGATACTTTGTGCAGGTGGCTGCGGTGAGCAAACAGGAAGATGGGGAAGCTCTCGTGGAGGCGCTCAAGAAAAAAGATTATCCGGCTTTCGTAGCGAGTCCGGTCCCGGCAGATAAGTTGTTTCACGTGCAGGTTGGGCCGTTCGTCGACATTAAGGACGCCGAGGCGATGCGGGCTCGGTTGATTGCGGATGGGTATAGCCCCATTCTGAAGAAGTAGAGTTTTGCATTTATCAGATTAATCAGTTCTTTCCAGCACGAACCGCACATCCGCCCTGTGGCGCGGCGATTGAATCACTCTCTCGACGATCTGTTGACCGCCCGGCGCGAGACTACGCGTGTCGGTTCCCTGCATGAACTCTTCACCGTTTCTCAGCATTTTCCATTCCGTGACCAGTTTTCCATCGTGCCAGTGGGTGGTCGCGGTACGCATACTGCCCGGGGCGTCGGGTATTGGGTCGGAGACTTCCTTGCCGCTGGGATCAATCGTTTAGACGGCGGTGGTTCCGGCTTCGCCGCCTACAATTTTAAGGATATGCCCCGAGAGTCGTATCTGCTCAAGCGTGTACTCATGATCGGGCGGAGGCGGCGGTATCTGGGGGCACTGTCGGGATGAGTCTTGGGAAGATATATCTTTGAAACCACTTTGTCGGGATTGATGTGCCGCGTGCCTGAGAAATCCTGAAGCTTCTGAGCAGTGAGGCTCGTTGCGAGAAACCGGCATGCGACGTATAGGACTATGCGCATGTTTCACTCCTAAGGAAAGATTGCGACAATGCGGTGACTGTGGGCCCTGGGCGAAGTGCGCGTACCCGCTATGTGACATTGGACACCAAAACGTGGGACATGGTTGCCGGCCGAGAAAAAGCAGACTGCAATCGGCGTTTTCTTTACATTGACACTCATCGATTTCAGAGCTATTCCTAGTGCATCCATGTCTTCCGGTGGTGCAACTCTCGATCGCGCTCTGCACGCCATTGCCGATCCGACCCGGCGGCGGATTCTGCAGGCGCTCAAACAAGGCGAAGTG
>Ga0070717_10003822_pt1 | contig 10835 bp, 10 predicted proteins | sample LARL113metaG_FD_71366 | JGI IMG/M metagenome (GOLD analysis project Ga0070717, IMG submission 71366) | Corn, switchgrass and miscanthus rhizosphere microbial communities from Kellogg Biological Station, Michigan, USA - LAR L11-3 metaG | ecosystem: Host-associated > Plants > Roots > Rhizosphere ...
CCTGGGGAGCCACACCCTCGTGGCCGGCCCGGTGGACTGGCACCGCTGGGCGCACTCTGACGAGGTCTGACGCCGTGTTCGAGCGCGTCCTCATCGCCAACCGCGGCGAGATCGCGCGCCGGGTCATACGCACGCTGGACCGCCTCGGCATCGGCTCGGTCGCCGTCTACACCCCTGTCGACCGCCACGCGCTGTTCGTGCGCGAGGCCGAGCACGCGGTGGCGATCCCGTCCTACCTGGACATCGACGCGGTCGTCAGCGCGTGTGGGCAATGGGGCGCCGAAGCGCTGCATCCCGGTTATGGCTTCCTGTCGGAGAACCCGGCGCTGCCGCGGGCCTGCGCTGCCGCGGGCGTCATGTTCATCGGGCCGCCGCCTGAGGCCGGCGAGCTCATGGGTGACAAGCTCCGCGCCAAGGAGGCGGCGGCGGCGGCCGGGGTCCCGGTGGTGCCCAGCTTCACCGAAGCCGAGGCACGAGACGCGGGCGGGGGCGACGGCGTCTACCCGCTCCTGGTCAAGGCCGCGGCCGGCGGCGGTGGGCGCGGCATGCGCGTCGTGGAGCGCCCCGAGGATCTCGACGCGGCGCTCGCGTCCGCGCGGCGCGAGGCCAAGGCGGGGTTCGGCGATGACCGTGTGTTCATCGAGCGCTTCCTGCCGCGGGCGCGCCATCTGGAGGTCCAGGTGATCGCCGACGCCCACGGCAACGTCCGGCACCTCGGCGAGCGCGAGTGCTCGCTCCAGCGCCGCCACCAGAAGGTGATGGAGGAGTCCCCCTCCCCTGTCGTCTCGCCCGAGCTGCGCGACGCCCTCGGCGCCGAGGCGGTGGCCCTGGCCCGCGCCGCCGGGTACGTCAACGCCGGAACGGTCGAGTTCATCGCCGATTTCGCCGACCCCGCCGAGCACTACTTCCTGGAGATGAACGCGCGGCTGCAGGTCGAGCATCCCGTCACCGAGCTCGTCACCGGGCTGGACCTGGTGGAGCTCCAGCTGCGCGTCGCGGCCGGGGAGCCGCTGGCGTTCGCTCAGGGCGAAGTCACCCTGGACGGCCACGCGATCGAGGTCCGTGTCACCGCCGAGGACGCCGCGCGCGACTTTCTGCCCGCCGCCGGGCGGGTGCTCGCCTACGCTCGTCCGCGCGAGGTCCACGGGGTGCGCGTGGATGACGCGATCGGCCCGGGCTCCGTCGTTGACACCAGCTACGACTCGCTGCTGGCCAAGGTCATCGCCCACGGCGCGGACCGCACGCAGGCGCTCGACCGGCTCGACCATGCGCTCGCCGGTTTCACCGTCCTCGGCGTCACCACCACGACCCGCTACCTGCGCGGGCTCCTCGCCGACGACGCGGTGCGCGCCGGCGATCTCGATACCGGGCTCATCGATCGGCGCGGCGTCCCGGCGGGGCCCATGGATGACGAGGCCGTCGCCATCGCCGCCGCCATGCTCATTCAGGGCGACCGCGCGGCGAGCGCCGACGACGATCCGTTTCATCGCGTCGACGGCTGGCGGCTGGGCGGTGCGCGCGCCCCATCTCACTGGCGCGTCTCGGTGAGCGGCGGGGAGCCCGTCGACGTCACCGTGCCCCAGGAGTACGTGGCGATGGTCAGTCCGCTCGGTGGCGGCCGGTTCGCGATCGAGGGTCGCGGCGAGTGGCTGCTGGCGCGCGACGGTGACGTGGTGTGGATCGGCCACGGCGGCTCGGCCTGGGCGGTGCGCCACGCGTCCGCCGCCGACCTCGGGGACGCTGCCGCCGACGGTTACGTGCGCGCCCCGATGCCCGGGCAGGTGCTGCTCGTGCACGCGGCGGCCGGTGACCGCGTGGCCGCCGGCGACCCGCTGGTGGTGCTCGAGTCGATGAAGATGGAGCTTGTGCTCACGGCGCCCCTTGATGGCGAGGTCGCCGAGCTCGCCGTGGGCGTCGGTGACAAGGTGGCCGTGGACCAGCCACTGGCGCGAGTGGAGGCCGTGGCGTGAGCGTCCTGCGCTCCCGTGCCAACCCCGGCTCTGACGAGTTCCGGGCCAACCAGTTGGCCAACTCGGCGCTGGTGGATGACCTCAACGCCGAACTCGAGCGCGTCCGTCAGGGCGGCGGCGAACGGGCCCGCGAGCGCCATATCGGCCGCGGCAAGCTGCTGCCCCGCGAGCGCGTGGATCGGCTGCTGGACCCCGGGGCGCCGTTCCTGGAGTGCTCGGCGCTGGCCGCGCACGGGCTCTATGACAACGAGGCCCCCGGCGCCGGGATCATCACCGGCATCGGCCGGATCTCCGGGCGCGAGTGTGTGATCGTGGCCAACGACGCCACTGTCAAGGGCGGGACCTACTACCCGATGACGGTCAAGAAGCACCTGCGCGCCCAGGAGATCGCGCTCCAGAACCGGCTGCCCTGCATCTACCTCGTCGACTCCGGCGGCGCCTTTCTGCCCCGGCAGGACGAGGTCTTTCCTGACCGCGAGCACTTCGGCCGCATCTTCTTCAACCAGGCGACGATGTCGGCGCGGGGAATCCCGCAGATCGCGTCGGTGATGGGCTCGTGCACCGCCGGGGGCGCCTACGTACCCGCCATGAGCGACGAGACCGTGATCGTGCGCAACCAGGGCACGATCTTCCTCGGCGGCCCGCCGTTGGTGAAGGCGGCCACCGGGGAGGAGGTCACCGCCGAAGAGCTCGGGGGCGGCGAGCTCCACTCCCGCACATCGGGCGTCACCGACCATCTCGCCACTGACGACGCCCACGCCCTGCAGATCGTCCGCGACATCGTGGCCACGCTCGCTCCGCGGGCGCCGCTGCCGTGGGAGCGCGCGGCCGCACAGCCCCCGGTGGTGGATCCCGCCCAGCTGCTGGGAGTCGTGTCCGCGGACCTGCGCAAGCCCTATGACGCCCGGGAGATCATCGCCCGGATCGTCGACGGCTCACGCTTTCACGAGTTCAAGGAGCTCTACGGGCCCACCCTCGTCACCGGCTTTGCCCACATCCATGGCCACCCCGTCGGGATCCTCGCCAACAACGGGATCCTGTTCTCCGAGTCAGCGCTCAAGGGCGCGCACTTCATCGAGTTGTGCGACCAGCGCCGCACTCCCCTGGTGTTCCTGCAGAACATCACCGGCTTCATGGTCGGCCGCGACTACGAAGCTGGCGGAATCGCCAAGCACGGAGCCAAGATGGTCACTGCGGTGTCCACCGCGCGCGTCCCCAAGCTGACGGTGATCGTCGGCGGCTCCTTCGGCGCGGGCAACTACGGGATGTGCGGGCGCGCCTACTCGCCGCGGCTGCTGTGGATGTGGCCGGGCGCCCGGATCAGCGTCATGGGGGGCGAGCAGGCGGCCGCCGTCATGACCGAGGTGGGACAGCCGGAGACCGGCGCTCAGCTACGCGAGCAGTACGAGCGCCAAGGCCACCCCTACTACGCCACCGCGCGCCTGTGGGACGACGGCGTCATCGACCCGCGCGACACGCGCGACGTGCTGGGACTGGGCCTGTCGGCGGCCGGCAACGCGCCGCTTGACGACGTGCGCTACGGCGTGTTCAGAATGTAGGGCGTGGGCCCCACGATTCACACGATCACCGCGGCCGACGGCGTGACGATCGCCTACGAGCGCTCAGGCAGCGGGCCGGCGCTCGTGATCGTCAATGGCGCGCTCAGCACCAAGGCGACGGGCGGCCCACTGGCGCCGCTGCTGGACGCCCACTTCACGCTCTATCGCTATGACCGGCGCGGCCGCGGCGACAGCTCCGACGCCGGCGCCTCCACCCCCCAGGACGAGCTTCAGGACCTGGCCGCGATCGCGGCCGCCACCGGCGAGCCGCCGTTCGTCTTCGGCCAGTCCTCGGGCGCAGCGCTGGCCCTGGAGGCCGCCGCATCGGGCGTCCATCTCCGCAGCGTCGTTGTCCACGAGCCGCCCTATGTCCCAGGTCCTGCCACCACCGCCGAGAACGCGAGCGAACTGGCGGGCCTGGCCGCCGACGGCCGCCGCGACGAGGCCGTGGAGCGCTTCATGCAGGGCAGCGGAGTGCCGGACGCCATGATCGAGCAGACGAAGGCGTCGCCCGGCTGGCCGTCGCTGCTCGCCCTCGCCCACACGCTCGCCTATGACGTGCGCCTGCTCAACGAGGGCGTGGTCCCCGCCGAGCGGTTCGGCGCGATCACGTGTCCGGTCCTCGCCACCGCCGGCAGCCTCAGCCCACCGTGGGCCGCTGCGTCGGTCAGCGCCATCGCCGAAGCCGTCCCTGACGGCGAGTGGCGCGAGCTGGAGGGCCAGGCTCACAACCTCGCGCCCGACGTGCTGGCCGGGGTGCTCCGCGAGCGCTTCCTTCACGCCGCATGAGCCGCGTCCTGGTCACCGGCTCGGCCGACGGGCTGGGCAGGCTGGCGGCGACCCAGCTCGTGCACGAGAGCCACGAGGTCGTGCTGCACGCCCGCAGCGAGGCGCGCGGCCGCGAGGCGCGTGACGGCGTCCCCGGCGCCGCGGGCGTTATCTGCGGCGACCTGTCCAGCATCGCCGAGACCCGCCGGCTGGCCGAGCGGGCCAACCATGGCGGCCGCTTCGACGCGGTCATCCACAACGCCGCCCTCGGCTACCAGGTGTCGGGCCGGTCAGAGACCGAGGACGGCCTCGCGGCGGTGTTCGCCGTCAACGTGCTCGCGCCCTATCTGCTGACCGCGCTCATGACCCGGCCGGACCGGCTCGTCTACCTGTCCTCGGGGATGCACACCGGTGGCGACCCGGCGCTTGACGACCTGCAGTGGCGCGATCGCCGCTGGAATGGGGTCCAGGCCTACTCGGATTCCAAGCTGTTTGACCTCGTGCTCGCTTTCGCCGTCGCCCGCCGCTGGCCCGACGTCTTGTCCAACGCGGTGACCCCCGGGTGGGTACCGACGAGGATGGGCGGCCGGGGCGCACCTGACGACCTTCCCCTGGGCGCCGATACCCAGGCGTGGCTGGCGGTCTCAGACGAGCCCGCCGCCCGGGTGAGCGGCCGCTACTTCTACCACCGCACCGAGCGGACCGCGGACCCAGCCGCGTCTGACCCGACCGTCCAGGACGACCTGCTCGCCGTCTGCGCTGAGCTCAGTGGAGTAGGGTTCCCAGCCGGCTGACCATCCCGCCCACGCCGGGACCCAGACTCAGCCGACGCGGGCTCCGGCCGCCTCCGCTGGCCGCGCCGCCGCCCCCGACCGCGCCGCCGAGACCTCAAAGTCGCGGCTGCGGATGAGCACGAAGGTCAGCACCGCCGACACCAGCGTGAGGATCGCGCCGAGCAGGAACACCTCGTTGAGGCCGGTGACAAAGCTCGAGCGCAGCACGTGGACGGCCAGTGGCCGGGCCCGGGCCGGGATGGAGGCGAGCCCGCCTGCGGCCCCGCTGCCCTGGGCGACGTCGCCGGCCAGCCGGTGGGCGGCCGCGGCGCTGACCAACGGAACGTGGCTGAGCAGATTGACGATGTGCGTGCGCACGGTGTGGGTGAACAGCGCGCCGAGGCCGGCGATCCCGGTGGCGATCCCCACCTGGCGGAATGTGGAGTTGATGCCGCTCGCCATGCCGGCGCGGTCGGGGGTGACCACGCCGATCGCGGTCGACGCCAGCGGCGGGTTGATGAGCCCGGTGCCGATGCCGGCGAGGATGAAGCCGGGGATCAGATGCGTCCACCCCGAACTCCCGGTGAGCCCGCGCATGAGCAGCAGCCCGACCCCGACGAATACGAGCCCGGGGGCGATCAGGAGCCGGATCGGCACCACCGAGGTCAGCCGGCCGGCCACTCCCGAGGTGAGGAGGATCGCGCCTGAGAGCACCAGGAAGCGCAAGCCGGTCTGGAACGCCGAGTAGCGCAGGATGTCCTGCATGTAGAGCGTCAGGTATAGGAACAGCGCAAACAGGCCGGCCGACAGCGAGAAGGCAGCGATCAGACCCCCGCTGAACGTTGGCTTGCGAAACAGCTTGAGGTCGAACATCGCGTGCTCGCGCTGCACGACCTCGGCGATCAGGAAGACGATCAAGAGCACCGCAGAGCCGATCAGGCAGGCCAGGATCTCCGTGGACCCCCACCCCTTGCTGTTGCCTTTGATCAGCGCGTAGATCAACGCGCCGAGTGCGGCGCTGAACGTGATCACGCCGATGATGTCGGGCCGTTGGGCCCCCGGCTGGCGGGACTCGTCGACCTTGAGAACAGTGATGGCTACTGCGACCGCGCCGATCGGCACGTTGACCAGGAAGATCCACCGCCACGAAAGGCCGGTGGTGAGCGCTCCGCCCACCACCGGGCCCACCGCCACCGCCAGGCCGGTGACCGCGCCCCAGGCGCCGAACGCGGTGCCGCGCTCCCGGCCCTGGAAGGCCATGCCGAGCAGGGCCAGCGAGGTCGAGAACATCGCCGCGCCGCCGATCCCCTGGGCCCCACGCGCCAGGTTGAGCCACAGCGGGCTCGCGGCCAGGCCCGAAAGCAGCGAGGAGCCGGTGAAGATGACCAGGCCGATGAGGAACATCCGACGCCGCCCAAATAGGTCCGCCAGCGACCCGGTGGTCAGCAGCAGCGCGGCCAGCGTCAGCGCGTAGGCGTCCACGACCCACTGCAGGTCGCTGAAGCTCGCGTGTAGAGAGGCCTGGATCGAGGGCAGAGCGACGTTGACGATCGTGACGTCCAGCAACAGCATGAACGTCCCCACGCATACGCCGATGAGCGTCCACCACTTGCGGTCCACAGGCTCAACTCCTCCGGTTGACGACCGTTCCGCCTGTCCAGAGTACCGAGGACGCTTGCGCTGCTGACCGTGGCGGTCAGCATGCCCAGCGGCCAGGGCGCCAAGCAGATCGGCGGCGGCCTCAGCTTCGTGCGCGGCGACGCCGTTCGCGGCTCACCACCGCGGCCATTGTGTGGATGACGACGGCGATCGCGACTCAGGGCAAGTCGTGGCGCGTGAGCTTAACCACGGGCAGCCCGTCAGGCTCGAGTGACCGCCGGCACGCCGCGTGCTCGGGCGCGCCCAACGCCGCGAAGCCCGCCTCCACCGTGCGCACGTAGCCAGCGTCGATCACGGCCGACCCGTCGCGCCGGCCCGCGGCCAGCCGCTCGCGCGCCGCCGCGAATCCCATGTAGGCCCATACGCGAGCGCCACCGGCCTCGACGCGATCGGAGACGTCGACGCGCTCGTAATTGCGCTCACGCCGGTCGAGCTCTGGCAGCAGGTGGTCGTCCACCGGCAGGCACAGGCCGTTGACACCCGCGGCCCGCTCGTCGGTCGCGGTCACCAGGTCCAGATACGCGACGTAAACCTGCGGCCGCTCGCCCGTGGCGTCGGTGTAGTACTTGTAGCCCGGCAGGTCGCGCCGGTTGTCCATCGCGACGCCCCAGACGCGGCGCAACCCTGCCACATTGGCAACGAAGCCGTGCTCTTTGAGGTCGCGGGTTCGCACCGGACCGGGCCGGGCGGTCAGCGACCCGTAGCCGAATATGTATTGAGCCTTAGACCGGGTCACTCATCCCGCTACATCGGCTGTGCCGCCGCTCCGCAGATCAGAGTCCCCGTCCAGATCGGGATCGGTCAGCTCGCGCAGCCGCGCCGCCGCTCGTCGCAGCAGTCGCGAGACCTGCATTTGCGAGCACCCCAGCACCTCCGCGATCTCAGTCTGCTTGAGGTCGCGCTCGAGGCGCAGAACGAGCGCCTTGCGCTCCAAGTGGGGCAGCCGTTCGACTGCGGCGCTCAGCGACATCGTCGCCTCCACCAGGCCGTAGCTCTCGTCCATCTCGCCAAGGCTGTCGCCAAGTGTGTCCGGCTCGTCCTCCTCGGCGGCTGACAACGGGGCGTCGAGCGACACGGCGTAGTGCGCCGTGCCGGCATCGAGGCCGATCAGCACCTCCTCCTGCGACAGCTCGAGAAACTCCGCCACCTCGTGCACGCGCGGCTGACGCCCGGTCAACGCGGTCATCTGGCGCACCGCACGTTCGACCCGCAGCGCCATCTCCTGGGCGCCCCGCGGCACGTGCGCCGACCAGCCGGTGTTGCGGAAGTAGCGCTTCAGCTCGCCCAGGATCGTCGGCACCGCGAACGCGGGGAAGCGCACGCCCCGCTCTGGGTCGAAGCGGTCGATGGCGCCGAGCAGTCCCACCGAGGCGACCTGGATCAGATCCTCAAGCGGCTCGTGCGGGTTGCTGTAGCGGGCGGCAAGTCGGCGCGCGAGCGGCAGGAAGCGGGCAAGCAATTCGTCGCGGGCCTCCGCGTCGCCATCCTGTTGCCAGCGCTCCACCAGCGCGTTCGTCTGCGTATCCGGGTCGGCCGAGCGCAGGACGCTCGGTATCGGCGGCGACTGTGTGTGCACGGTGCTCCTTTTGATAGGGCTTGCGGGAAAACCTCAGGCCCGTCAGAGGACCGCTGCGCGATCACCTGCCGTCTCGACCTACTACGTGCCCCCCGCGCACTTGTCGCGGGCGGCTTGGTTTTGAACCTACCCCGATTCGTACGAGCCGAGACGAAATCCAAGTGTGAGGACCGCGCACACAGCCCGATCTCCCCCTCCCACCGAGGATCGGAGATGTCAGTGGGCTGACCTCCGAGTTCGCGATTGCCGGCCCACGGCGTCGGGTAGCCACCTTGGCGACCCATGAATCCGCTGCTCTTTGCCGACTGGGGTCGCATGAACCGCCTGTTCACCCGCGCGATGTGGCTCGCGGTCGCGGTGCTGCTCTGCGTCGTGTGCGTGGCGCTGGCCGCGCCTGCCCCGTATCACGTCAACCCAGGCGCCCACCCCCCTGCGCCGGCCGCCGCTGCGGCCGCGGCGAGCGCGAGCGGCAGGGGCGGCGACACCCGCTGACGGCTGGCCGCCGCGGGCGACGCGAGAGACCGCGGACGACCTGAGCGACCGCGGACGACCGAAGCGACCGCGGACAATCTGAGCGCCGGTCGGCTCACACTCTGCCTTCGGCGCATGATCGGGGAACGCGGGCAGGTAGGCGATGGTGCCGCCGACGCCGTACCTACCCGCAGTCCCGAGGGAGGAGAGGCCTAACTGGCTAACAGGCCGCTGGGCGTCTACCCCGCTCCGGGAGGAAGTAATCATGTATTGCGCTTGAGTAGGTTCAAAAACGCGCTCGCGAGGTTCCAAAAGCGACCGGGCGCGGCCCCGTCGCGGCCCTCCGTGAGGCTGATTTCCCGCTGACTCCCGGGTTTGACGGCCCGGCTCAACGGGCAACGGCAAGCACGAGGGCGCGCTTGGGGCAATGACGGTTGCCCGCGGCTCGACCTCGCCCGCAACCGACACCAAGGAGCACGAGACCGCTATGGCACCCAGGACCAAAGAGCTCAACGAACGCGACACCAAGCTCGTGCAGTGGCTGAATGAGGCGCACGCCAAGGAGGCCGAACTCGAGGCGGCGCTCGGTGCCCACGTCGGATTGACGCAGAAGGCGTCCTACAAGAAGCGCCTCCAACAGCACCTCAAGGAGACCCGCGAGCACAAGCGCGCCGTCGCCCGGCGCATCAAGGCGCTGGGCGGCGCGCCCCAAGCGGGTCCAGGGTTGCCCGCCGTGCCGACGGGCGTAGGGGCGGCGGCCGGCAAGGCCAAGGCCGCGGTCAAGGCCCAGGCCGGCGCGGCGCGAGCGCTCATAACCGAGCAGGCCGAGACCCACCTCCGCAACGTGCAGGAGGAGCTGCGCGAGGAGCAGGTGGAGATCGCGCTCTATCTGCGGATCGAGACGTTCGCCACCGAGGTCGGCGACCGGGACACCGCCAGCCTGGCCAAGCGCATCCGGCGCGACGAGGAGCGGATGGCCAAGTACCTCACGGCCGAACTGCCGCGCCTGGTCAAGGACGTCGTCCGAGCGGACGTCCCGCGCGACCAGCGCCCCACGTCGTCACGGTCGGGGCGCGGCTCGAGCCGCTCGCGATCCACCTCGCGCAGCGCCACGTCGTCGCGCGGCGGCACGTCATCGCGAAGGTCGGCGGCTGGCTCCGGCGCGCCGGGCCGCGCCTCGGCGCGGCGCTAATCCGGGACGCTGGCGGCGGCCTGCCGGGCCATCGACTCGGGCGGGTCGCCGCACAGCAGCCAACGGCGGTCGGGCGTGCGGCGCAGGCGGTCCTCGTCCTCGAGTTGCCGGATCGCGGTGGTGACCGAGGGCCGTTGAGCCCCGACCAACCGCGCCAGCGTCTCGTGGGTGAGGCGAAGGGGCACGACGACGCCGTCGGGAGTCACGCGCCCCCAACGGTCGGCCAGATACCAGAGCAGGACCAGCAGACGCACGTCGACGCGACGGAGGTTGGAGACGGCGAGAGTGATCGCCAGCGAGTGGGCGCGGTTGCTGGCCCCACGCAGGACCGCCTCGACGGCGGATGGCCACTGGCCGAGGACTCGTGCGAACGTCGGATCGAGGACGGCGAAACGGGCCGGTTCCAGGACAGTCCACGACACGCCGAAGGGGATCGGCGCGTTCTCGCCGTCGCGGTCCCCGGGCCGCAGTAGATCGCCCTGACCAACGAGCTCCGCCGCCAGCGGTTTCTCGAGGATCACGTCGCGGGTGAGCAGCCCGTCGAGGACGAGCAGTCCGAGGTGTCCGGGCCGGCCACCCGGCACCTGGGGGCGCCAGTTTCCGGTCTTGGCGACGATGAGCTCGGCCACGAGCTGACGGCGCGCCACCTCGCGCTGCTCGACGTCGAGGTGCTCGACGATCTCGGGGAGCTCTTCGGCAACCCGCACGCGCCGGGGCACCGCGCTCATGGCTTGGACCGAGCTTCCGGACATCGCCTCTGGGGTGTGGCCCGACAGGGGTACGTTGACAGGCCAGAGGGCATCGGGAAACGGTCCTCGCCGCTCACGGTTTGTTGATTGGTGATGGCGTCGAGTGAAGCAACGGGCG
>Ga0070717_10003823_pt1 | contig 10835 bp, 11 predicted proteins | sample LARL113metaG_FD_71366 | JGI IMG/M metagenome (GOLD analysis project Ga0070717, IMG submission 71366) | Corn, switchgrass and miscanthus rhizosphere microbial communities from Kellogg Biological Station, Michigan, USA - LAR L11-3 metaG | ecosystem: Host-associated > Plants > Roots > Rhizosphere ...
GGTAGGACACCTCTATCTGGTGGATGGGCATAAGACCCCCTTGCGCAAGCGAAGCAACGGGCGAGGCCGGATTGAAGCAGGACAAGAAGCCTCGCTTTTTGCCTTCTTTGGCCGCCCCCGCCGCTTTGGAGCAACGAAAGGCGGAGGAGGGATGCGGAAAGTCAGCACTTCCCGCACACTCCAGAGATGATCGGTGAGTCCAGCGGCCATCGCCGGAGAAAGCGAGATTTCGCCCCGATGTCCCTGAGCGCATGCCACCCGTCGGCTCAACTCATGATGCGGCCAACAGAAATTGTAGGTACAGCCGACCAGCCACATGCCCGCTTTGAGAGCCGCAAGGCGACGACTCGCGTGGCGAGAGCGACGGGTCAGACTGGCGAGACGCTCTCGCATCGTCCCATTGAAGCGCTCAATAAACGCCGTATTGAGTTGGATGCCTCCCGCCGAGAGAGCCAGGAGTTCCTCTGCCCGCTCAATGGTGCCTTGGGCCATACGTCGAATGACCTCGACCACCCGATGTTTCGCTGTTTTCTTGACGATTGTGCCAATCACGATCTCTGGCCATTCCTGCAAGCGGCAGCGTCCGCGTTTGCCTGCTGGTTTGACTTTCTCGCGGAACGCCCGCCGGATACTGTTGGGGTAGGCCGACCACCCATCGGTTAAGACCAACAGCGCACACAGGGGCAAACAGCACCCCTTGACCATCCTCAACAACTGCTCGGCGAGTTGGCGATCCCGACGTTCGCTCACAATCCCTCCTAACCACAGACGCGTGGAGACCATGATCGCCATCGCCATCCACGAGATCATCCGATGACCTTTCACGCGGATCTCATCGGCTTGCACATGCTCCAGGTTGAGTTTGGCTTGCGTCACCATCGCCTCATGAACCCTTTGGCACTGCTGCCCAGCTCGTTCTTGCCATCGTGCGACCGTGCGCTCATCCAGATCAAAGGCGTGAACAATCGCCTGGCGCGGACAGCCATAGGACAACAGCGTTACCACCAGCGCGATCAGTTCCTCCGCTTTGCGTAGTCCGGCAAACATGGTCCCCGCATGGGCACTGAACGTTTTCCGGCAGGTCGTACACCGATATCGGGGTCGGTGCCGACTATGAATGACAATATTGCCTTGCCCCCGTTTTCCTCTTGCCGGACACTCCAGATTGGGGCAAAATACCTGGGAAGCATCCATCTGGCTCTCTGCTTGTGTTTTCATACTCGCAGCTTGCCAGGTGTTTGCTCAGGTTTCAAGACTACTCTCTCCCCTTCAATACATGCGTTACTAGACCCTGGACAGTCTGCTCCACATCACGAACAGCGCACACCCCACAAAGCCGACAGCCATGAACCCAAAGACCGCCTGTGCACCAAATGCAAAGAGCAAGAATCCTCCCAGAGCTGCCCCCAGCGGCTCACTGCCATAGCTCAGGCTACGAAAGGCGCTATTCACCCGCCCCTGGAGAGCAGTCGGCGTCAGTTCCAGCCGATAGGAGACGACGATCACGGAGTAGATGGGGTACAGGAGGCTGATCACGAATTTGCCCGCAACGACCAGCGGCAGCCAGGGAATCAGCGCCAGGAGCAGCGTAGTAACGGCCCAGATGCCCGCGATCAGCAGGAGAAGCCGTCCGCTGCTCAAACGCGAACGCAACCAGGGTGCGAGTAGCCCGCCCAGAAGACCGCCTACGCCGCCAGCGCCCAAGATGAAACCCAGCATCTGCACGCTCAGATGCAGCCCATTCTGAGCCAGGGCGATGAATGCCAGAATGATTGGGCTGGTCAAGAAATTCACCAGCGCGGTCAGCAAGGCCATCAAACGAAGATTGCGCTGCCCCCAGAGAAAGCGGAGTCCCTCGGCAATCTCGTGAACAAGCTTGCGCGGCTCGCGTCTCTCAACCCGCTCGATCTGGAATGAAATGCGTATCCAGAGCAGCGAGAGAACCGAGATCAGATAGGAGAGGCTATCCGCCAGATAGGCCAGCAGCGCGCCAACCTCCACAGTCTGGGCCAGACCAATGATAAACGCCGCCAAGGTAGGCCCCAGCAGGATACCAACATACTCCATGATTGTATCAAACGAGTATGCCCGCGAGAGATCTTCCGGCGCGACCACCTGGGGCAGGGCTGAGATTTGCGCCAGGCTAAACAGCACATACGCGCTCCCCTCAAGAAAGACTACCAGATACAGATGCAGCAGCGTCAGATACCCTAACGCAAAGGCCAACGGCACCGAACCCAGCGCCAGCCAGCGCACGACGTCACACCAGACCATGGTCGTCTTGCGATCCCATCGGTCCACCAGCGCGCCCGCGGGCAGGCTAAAGAGCAGGTATGGCAGTTGGCGCGCCGCTACCAGCAGGCCAGTCAGCGCCAGTGAATGCGTGAGCGCCAGCATCAGCAACGGCAGGGCCAATGTCGAGATGCTTGTACCCAGCGTCGAGATCGTCTGCCCGCTCCAGATCAACCAGAAATTGACATTGCGCCAGAGAGCAGGCTGCGCTCGTCCCATCTGTGGCTGCTCTAAGGATCCTTCTCTCCGATCCATTTCAGGAATGCTCCTTCCAAAACCATGCTTTCAATGAGAAGAAAAGTCGTGTTGAAGGGAGCAGAGGAGGCCCGCGGGCACACCAAAGAACGCGCCCCGAACGTGACGCGCGAGAAAGCATATGCCAGGATGAACGCCATCCCGGCCAGAACCAGAAGATGCTAACTTATGCGGATAAGAGACACAGGTGTTCCTTTTGGAGGAGGCAAACTGCCTCGATACGATTTTCTCTACTATAGCATATGGGGAGCCAAAATGCCAAAGTTCTCCCGGAATTCCCTCACTTTCCACCGGTTAGGGGAGTCCTACCAAGATCATACCACCCCCTATATTCTCTTAAATAATGTAGAATTGCCAGGTAAGGCATTTTTTTCTAGTCTTGGTCTGACTGTCGTTTTCGCCTTTGTTTTTCAATAAAGGCATCTAAATCTCTTCTGCTTATCCTGTATTCCCTACTACCAATTGCAATAGTCGGGAGTTCCCCACTTTGTACCCAGTTGCGAACAGTCTTTATACTGACTTTCATGATCTTTGCCACTTCATCAGCAGTAAGCATCTCATTATCGTCCATTGGGCTTTACTCCGCTTAGTTAGTTAGCAGTATTATATGTGTGTTCCCTTATTGCGTCAATAATAGACTTCTCTTCTCTTTTTGACACCTGAAAGCCTTGACTTATCCCTCTCTACTCGTGTAGACTTCTCTTTAGAAGAGTACGCCATATTCAGAAAGGAAGGTAAAAAGAAGACTCTGGTATCTGATACATACCAGAGCCGTGAGTGTTGAGAACATACAACCCCTTTAAGCGTAGCGTATGCTCTCAGGTGTAATGTATGCACCTTTGGGCATCAGTGTCAAGAAACCGTTGCAAGAAAGGAAAGACACGATGCAAAAAAACCTCTGGGAAGGAGATGATTTTATCGATCTCCAACGCATGCCAGGACGAACACCCGAAACCACACCGTATACCCCTGTACACTGTGAGATTTACGGTCACACCTGGGAATATTTCGGCATCACCGGCTTAAAACGGTGCAGCGTATGTCAGATGAAAGGGTATTGTCCTCTTTGCACCCAACACCCGCCAACAAAAGACGCGAAGCCCTTTTATTGTACAAAGTATACCGCGCTTCGAGGAGAAAGCGAGGGGAGAGCATGAGTTACTACTACAGCAAAAAAAGGGAATGCCCGCTCGAGCCTCCGGCATCCTCGCAGCGAGCAGGGCATTCTGCTGGATTACACGATGAGAGCCAGCCCTTTTACTCAGGCAATCTCACCCACAAACAAACCAAAGGACACCACCGCCCCGTACAACGATTAGAGAAACTACCGGTTGATGTAGACGACACGGAAAACTACGCAGATGCGGACATAGATGGCAATGGGGATGTCTGGCCGCCGTCAAATTTAGCAACCAGCATGTACCGCTATAACACCGTAGTACCACATGGCGGTAACGTTCGGTATGAGCTTCACCCCGACCAAGTACAATCCATTCCCCGCAGACGAGGCGCAACCACACAAGGGCACCAAGTACAAGGGCAACGGGTAAGGCAAGCACCACAACCAGCGTATGCAGAAGATGAAGACGAAGAACTACGAGCAGGACGGCCAAGTGGATACCGCAGACGGGTACACCTGCCCTGGTATCTTTTGCTGGCAATAGGCGCACTCCTTGCCCTCACCGTCTGGATAAGTGGAGCGTGGGCGAATACCTGGTGGACGGACACGCAAAACGACTGGACGTATACCGCTCAGTTTCGCACGTTTTCCATTGATGCGGCTGTGGGTCATAACCACGACTCGACAGCCCACCCCTCCCATTTTATTGTGCAGAATGACAAGCGGCATATTCTCATTATTGAGCTACCCGCCGATGACTGGTCAAAGGCGATTATCTATTCTGCCCCGACGCTCATAGGCGACGGGCAGGAGAAGACACCCGCAACTATCAGCTTTCAGGTAAACGTGCAGACGGGCCGGCCTGATCTGGTGCTGCATGTACAAGATCAAACCTACATCTTTACCAACAACGGCACGAAGTTCGTCGCACCGTCGGGACAGTAGGGGGTACAATCCCCCACAACCACGCGAGGGAGCACATGAGTAAGGAGCACGATAAGTATGATCTCAATGCGAATATCCGAGAATTGCTTAACATCCTACAAACGCCAGGAGGTACGGGAGAGGACTCAAACACCGAACCAGACAGAGAAACGCTAGAGACTATCCATGTCTACCCTGTAGAGGGTGGAGGCATATTGTTTACACGAACCCCGCTGGAAGAAGACGAAGACTTAGACACGACACCGCTACCGACACAACCAGTAGATCAGCCCACGTCAAACGACGAAACAGGGGTAGTGTTTTTCGGACTGTTCGTGATCCTCACCTGTCTCCTGTGCATCCTGGTGCAATGCTCTCTCATCGTGAACCCGTACACCGTCACCGTTACCCTTGCAGCCAAAGAGCAGCAAGTAACACTCACAGGAACGCTCCAGCTAGGATGGGTATTAAATCCGATCACTTTGAGCCAGTCACAGACTGCACCGACAACTGGCAGAGGACACCAGAACGCGAAACAAGCGGCAGGTATAGTTACCTTTTACAACGGCCAATCTAATCAAGTCACCATACCAGCAGGAACGGTAATGACAGGGAATGATGGTATCCAGGTAGCGACAGATCAAGCGGTAGCAATACCGCCAGATAACCCGCCAGTAAACGGGCAAGCGAGCGTATCAGCACATGCCATGAGCACAGGGAGCGCGGGGAATATAGCGGCAGGAGATATTAACCAAACTGTTGCCATAGCTGTCTTTGTCAAGAACACACAAGCCTTTTATGGCGGGCAAGACGAGCGCGATTTTAGAACCGTTACCAAGAATGACCTATCCCAAACAGCAGCCCCGTTACAAGCAACTCTCAACCAAAGCGTACAAGGCGCACTGCAAGGGCAATTAAAAACGAATGAAGCCTTAGTTACGCCAACATGTACGACCACTACCACCGCCGGCCACCAACCAGGGGAAGAAGCAACGCAGGTAAAAGTAACCGTGAGTGAAACTTGCAGCGCGGTTGCATACGACCAAGACGCGCTCCAAGCAAAAGTAACAGACCTGCTCAACCGTCAGGCAGAAAAAAAGTTAGGAGCAGGGTATAGCTTGTTAGGATATCCAACGATCACCATAACTCAGGCAAGCAGCCAAAACAGTAAAGCGGTTTTATCTTTTTCAAGTCAAAGCACATGGGTGTATGCTCTGAACAGCACGGAGCAGCACCATATTAAAAACGGCATTGTGGGGAAAACAAGAGAGAAAGCTATGCAGCTTCTTGCCGCACTTCCAGGTATTGAACGCATAGCAATGCACTCGTCAGGGTTCGGAGACGATACGAAACTGCCAAAAGATCTAGCGCACATTCATCTACTCGTTATCTACGCCGCAGAAGGACTGTTTGCAAGCAGGAGGAGCAGCTGATGGGACAGACGGCGAGGACCACAAAACTCCTGCTTGATCTCTGCGCACGAGATCAGGGAGGAGCGAATGCAGGCAAACGAAGCCATCTCGAAGAAACGGCGAAGATCCTCGATGCAGCCCGCCGGTTCTATCTGGACTTTTTTCTGGCACATCCTGAGAAGCTGATGGAGCGGGTCGAGGTGCTTTCCAAAAAGACCGGAGAAGTGAGTGAACGGCTGATTTCTGCTGACAAGTTGCTGACCTGGGCCGAGTTTCACACGGTTGCAACGGCTGAGCATCCAGATCCGCTCCCGCAGTGGAACTTCAGCCAGGCATTTCCCGATTTCCCGAATCGCTATCGCCGCTCGGTGATCAAGGATGTGATTGGCAAAGCTCGAGGCTATCTCACCACGCTCCGCAAATGGCAACAATCCGGGAAAAAGCAAGGGAAACCGGGCATCCCAACGGCTGCCAATCACCCCACCCTCTATGCGGGAACCTACACACTGGATCTGGATGAGGTGGATTTACGGAAGAGCTTTGTCCGACTCAAGGTCTATACCGGCTCCACATGGGCGTGGGTGCAGTATCCCACCCGCTACAACCGCTATTTTGAGCAGCGTCGCGCCGAAGACGGATGGGAGCAGGAAAGTCCGAAACTGGTCCTGGGCAAGCACGAGGCTGCCATTCATTTCGTGCAAAGCAAGACGATCAAAGCCCGCAAGATCGTGGAAAGCAAGCGTGATCCTGATCTGGTCACGGTCGCGGTCGATCTAAATGTCAAGCAGCTCGCGGTGATCACGGTCAGGCAGCATGGAACGATCATCCAGACGCGTTTCGTCTCGGATCGGGGACTCGATCAGGCACGCTTTCGGCATCTGAGGCGCGTCGCAAAGAAGCAGTGGCAATCCGGCCAGGCCGTCAAGGGTGAACGAAGCAACCAGCAACTCTGGCGGCATATTCGCCGGCAGAACATCGATGCTGCTCACAAAACAGCACGAGCCATTGTCGAGGTGTGCGAGCGCTATCCTGGGTGTGTGCTGCTCTTTGAACGCTTGCGCGCGATCAAGCCAAAGGGGGGCAGCAAATCCAGGCGGCTCAATCGTAAACAAGCCAACCAACTCAAAGGCAAAATCAACCAACTCGCGAAAGAAAAAGCGTATGCAAAAGGCGTGGTGAGCGTCGAAGTCAATCCGCATGGCACGTCGCAGTATTGTGCCCGTTGTGGAGCCAAAGGGATGAGGTTCAGCCTGCTGGCGGGGCAACGGATCACGGGCAAAGGGGGCAAACTCTTTTTCTGTCCCGTTTGTCACTACGAGTGCCATGCCGACTTCAATGCATCCTGCAATGTGCATCACAGCTTCTTCCGTGAATGGCATTGGCAGCCGCGCAAGAAACCGAGCGGCTGAACGCCCTGTCCGGCTACAGGTCGGATGGGAGAAGGCTGGGGAGGGCAATCCCACTGATCCAGCCCAGGCCCGTTCGCAAATGAGCGAACACGTCAAAGTGGTGGGGCTACTGCTGGTCTGGCGGGGGCACGTTCCAACCCACATGTTCTCGCGGACAGCACCTCAAGTCATAACACATCGGAATGTGGCGGGAACGCTGGTGTGCCGGACGGCTTGAGGGCGGCAGAAACTGCTTTTGTCTATCTCTGTCTACAGAGATGGGCAACGCTTGACACCACGTTTAGGCCTGCCTGCGTTTCCATCTCCTGTACATCACCTCGTCCCCCAGGCTGAGAAAGCCCCAGGTAGTTAAACCGTGCACGATCACGACAGCCAGCAATGAACGAGGCTCAGGTTGTGCCAGGTATAAGAAACTGAAGACCAGACCTGCCAGGCCCACCCCTCCTACGCTCCTCCAGCTCCATTTGCCCAGGCGATGATACAGGGTGTAGATGGCTGTACTGACAAGCCAGCCCCAGCCTATCCAGCCTGTCCACTGCGTTACAGCTGCCAGCAGAAAGCCACGGAAAAATAGCTCTTCGACTGGCCCATTAATGACCAGGTAGAAAAAGCCCTGAAGCAGGTGGTCGCCGGGTGTAGGCCAGCGAAACCAAGGGCCAACGATCAGTATGCGATACGTGATGGCGAAAGAAGTCATAACTACGCCGACAACCAGGCCAATAACGAGTTGTTGGGGCCAGTTGTGCAGCGTCAGACCCAAAAATGCCAGTGGCAAGTGAAAAATAGCGATGTAGAGAAAGGGGATGATAGCCAGGGGAATGATGCGCATGAGCATATCGGGCCACAGCCAGCGCCAGGTATCGGCAACTGTATTTCTTACAACCTGAGATGATTTTGTCGTTGACACGCGTGTACCTCTACGGGGCAGAAAGATTTGCCGGGTCTGGCTTGCAGGCATGCTCTATACTTACTTTCCTGGAATGGTTTTGTTAATAGCAAGTTAACTGCCAAGTTAAACTGTATTAAGTAAGTGTAAAACAAGCAAAGGTAATTTGTCCAGGTGCCTGCCTGCTAGCGTTTGAATCCTAACAAGCGTGCCAAATGCTCTTCTGCCTCTACTCTTGAAAAATCGCCTGCGCTCAGCGCGGCATCGCTTTTCCTCTTGAGCCGTTGGTAAAAGGCAATGCCGCGCGCAAGTATATCTCTATCTGGATTGCCTGTTTCGAGCATTTCAAAGAGCAGGTCCGCAGCCCTGGCATACCTGCCCGTTTGATCAAAATACTGAAAAAGCTTCAGTTTTGTATTGACCGGTAATTCGTAGTCGCTTAACTTGTGCAGGAGGCCCTCTACCTCGGGCACAAACTCCGTACCGCTGATGGCAGTGTCGAGCAACAGGACTTCGAGGAACAGGTTCAATGCCTTGAGATAGCTATAGTAGCTTTCATCGGAGTTGCCCTGATCCTGGTAGATGTCGCCTTCCACTTTAAGCAGTGTGGCAAGCAGCCAGCACTTTTCGGTGTTCAATGTACCAAACGACGTGAGCAGCGACAACACCGTTTCCTCGGGCAGCGAGTGAATAAAGCCGAGACCCATGCCGAGTGCCTGCTTACATTGTTCATCGATGAGGCTATGGGCTGCCGCGTAATCCTTGATTTGCCGGTGATAGACTACCTGGGCTAACGCCCTGCCAAACTCTTCTACTATTCTGAGAATATAATCTCTCTGTGACATATGATCCCTCTTCGGGATGGCTCACCGGGACGGTGTCAACTGGCTGGCCTGACAAATTCAGGCCAGCTTTGCTATCGCTTGCTCGATGCGCTGCAACGTGCGCTTGCGACCGAGTACTTCCATCATCTGGGTGAGTGGGGGAGTGGCGTTGCTTCCACTGACTGCTACGCGGATGGAACCGAAGAGCTGGCCTGTTTTGAGGCCAAGCTCCGTTGCCAGCTCGCGCAGGGGTGGCTCTAAGGCGCTGTGTTGCCATGGTTCGATACCGGACAACAGGTTTAGAGCGGTTAATAAGGCTGCTCGTGTGCTGTCTGCATCCATGCCCTTCTGAATCAACATACTGGGTTCGTAGGCCAGGTCATCCAGGTAGAAGAACGTAACTTTGGGCGCGGCATCGCCTAATGTTTTCATGCGCTCCTGCTCAAGCTGGAGCACGCGTGCTGTATATGCGGGATCGAGTGGACGCGGGATACTATCGGGCAATCCGCCCTCAGCCTCGGGGCGTTCCAGGTAGGGAATGGTGCGTTGTGTCAACTCGTCCAGGGGCAAGTTGCGGACATAGACGCCATTCATCCACTCGAGCTTCTCCATGTCGAGAATGCCACCGGCGACACCGATGCGATCCAATGTGAATACGCGAATCAATTCCTCGCGTGTGAAAAACTCGGTTTTATCGTCATATGACCAGCCGAGTAATGCCAGGAAGTTGAGGACTGCCTCTGGCAAGTACCCCTTCTGCTGTAGTTCTCTCCAGGATGGTGCATTGTGGCGCTTGCTGAGCTTCTTCTTATCCTTTCCCAACACGTCTGGAACGTGGTAGAGTAGCGGTGGCTGCCATCCAAGCGCCTTCCAGGTTTGTATGTGCCGTGGTGCGCTGGAGATCCATTCCTCGGCCCGCAGCAGGTGTGTAATACCCATCAGGTGGTCATCGATGATATGCGCGAGATGATAGGTCGGCAAGCCGTCGGATTTGAGAATGATGTGATCGTCAATGTCAGCATTATTGAAAGCGATATCTCCATGCAGTTCGTCATGGACAACCGTCTCACCATCAAGCGGCATGGCGAAACGCACCACCCATGTGAGGCCTGCGGCATCATTGGCCGCGCGCTCCTCTTCGCTCAGATAGCGACAGCGCCGGTCGTAGCGGGGAGGCATTTTATTTGCGATCTGCTCATCGCGCATCTGTCTCAGCCGCTCCGGCGTGCAGTAGCAACGGTAAGCGTGACCGGATGCGATCAATTGGTGCGTGTAGTATTGATAGAGCGCCTTGCGCTGCGTCTGGTAGTAAGGGCCATACGGCCCTCCGACCAATGGGCCTTCATCGATGTCCATACCAAGCCACTGAAAACCTTCTATGAGGTACTCAACCGCGCCTTCCTCTGTACGTGCTACATCGGTGTCTTCAATACGCAGAATGAATGTGCCACCAGTGTGGCGTGCAAAGAGCCAGTCAAAGAGAGCGGTGCGATACCCGCCAATATGCGCAAGTCCAGTTGGACTGGGAGCGAAGCGCAGGCGTGGCTTGCTTCCCGCTCTTGTGTTTTGCTGCTCCTGCGGATGATTGCCTGTCTGTATCATTAGTGCGAAATTCTCCTCTACGTGACTACGAATATGGTCTAATTCTATCATAGGATGCCAAGTGGCGGGGATTAAAGGGAAGACGGATTAGCTCTTATGGGTGCCCTCCTG
>Ga0070717_10003825_pt1 | contig 10834 bp, 10 predicted proteins | sample LARL113metaG_FD_71366 | JGI IMG/M metagenome (GOLD analysis project Ga0070717, IMG submission 71366) | Corn, switchgrass and miscanthus rhizosphere microbial communities from Kellogg Biological Station, Michigan, USA - LAR L11-3 metaG | ecosystem: Host-associated > Plants > Roots > Rhizosphere ...
GTCCGGCCGTAAAAGACGGGTCTTTCGGGATGAATCCTCCCCGGCGATTCCTCAGCAACCGCAGAAGTCAGCAGCGGCATCTGAATGCCGGCCCATCCAACGGGAGAGACGAAGCAGCTAACAGATGAGCAAACGGACGTTTCGCTGGATTTCTTATACGACTCTAATTGTGGCGATCTGGGGTTCCTTTTCCTGCGGAGACTCCAAGTCCAAAGCTACTCCCGCTATCACTCTTTCGGCGAGCACGAATTCGCTCAACACCGGACAGAGCGTCACTCTGAACTGGCAGTCCACCAATGCAACAGCGGTGACCATCACCGCGACTGCTGGTTCATCGACTCGCACGCTCGTCAGCGGCACGCAGCTTTCTGGAACTGTGCAGGACTCTCCCACCGCCACGACAACGTACACGGCGATGGCGTCGGGTCCCGGCGGCAATAGCCCTCCACAGAGCACGACAGTGCAAGTCGCCGCGGCCGGACCTCCGCAGATCACGCAATTCGCCGCGAAACCCACGGCCGTGAGCGCCGGGCAAACCACGACACTCACATGGGCTACCACGAACGCCACGTCGATCACCATCACACCCACTCTTCCCGTGGGGGATGATTCGGGTCCTCTTCCGACGACTGGCTCGGCCACGGCTCCCGTGAGCGCGACGACCACGTACTCGCTCACAGCGACAGGCCCGGGCGGCAATGCGGGACCGCAAACGGTCACTGTCACAGTTCCACTGACCGTGAGCCTCAGCGCCTCTCCGGCCAATATCACCGCCGGACAAAGCGCCACGCTGACCTGGCAAGTGACCGGAGGCACACCTACGGCATTTACGATCACCGATGGCGCGGGGAATGCTGCTTGCAACCCATGCTCGCCGACGCAAGGAACAGCAACCGTCACTCCCGCAGCAACGACTACTTACACTGCCACCGCGACGGCGAGCGACGGTAGCACCATTACAGGGGCGGCTACCGTCACAGTCAGCAGTGTGACCACGGGTGTGATTAAGCACATCTTCTTCATGCTCCAGGAAAATCGCTCGTTCGATATGTACCTCGGACAGCTCGGGGCGTATCGCGGACCGCGCCTGGCGCCATTTGGTATCACTGACACGCAAACTATCGATGCGTTTGATCCAACTGTCACGTTGACCAACGCGCACACCGGCGCAAAGGTGCAGCCATTTCATGAGGCCACCGAGTGCACGGAAAACCTCACGCCAGCGTGGGACGAAAGCCATCACGACACAACGCTGACAGGCGGCGATGGCGCCTGGGCCACGACAACCACGTTTACGAACACTGATTTCGGAATGGCAGGATTTCTCGACACAACCACTTCGGTTCCCAGCACGATCGATCCGAATGGTACTCGCGCGATTGGCTACTACAACCAGCTGGATCTTCCTTACTATTACGATCTCGCCACGTTCTTCCCCACAAGCGACGCCTGGCACTCGCCGATTCTCGCCAACACCGTTCCCAATCGCATGTACCTGATGGCAGCCACGTCGTTTGGCCACGAGTATCCCGATCAGTCGGGTCATCCGCTGTATGCCGCACCGACGATTTTCCGCGCCTTGAATACTGCTAATGTGAGCTGGCTGTATTACTACAAAGACGGCGTCTTCCTCGCGAACTTCCAGGATTTCCAGGACCCAACGATCCAGACCAAGGTGTTTCCGGATACAGACCTGATGAACCGCCTGGCGGGAACCTGCAGCGGAAGCCCATGCGATCCTGATCAGGCCCTGCCACAAGTGATTTTCATCGACAGTGCCTCGGGAGCAAGCGGACTCGACGAACATCCTGACAACAACATCCAGACAGGGGCCGCTTACGTGCAGAGCATCATCTCGGCCCTGATGCTGAGCGATGCATGGAAGGACTCGATCTTCATCCTGAGCTACGACGAAGGCGGAGGCCTCTACGACCACGTTCCGCCGTTCATGGTTCCCCCGCCAGATGCTGATGCGCCGGGACAATGCCCTGATCCGAACAACGGCTCGCCGCTGTACTGCACAATGGGCAAATTGGGAGGGACCTTCAACCTCACGGGATTCCGGGTTCCGCTAGTTGTGCTCTCGCCGTATGCGAAGCCGAACTTCGTCTCGCATACGCCACGTGACTACACAGCGATTCTGGCGTTCATCGAAAGCGAGTTTGGTGTGCCCGCGCTGACCGCGCGCGATGCGTACTGGCAAGATCCGTCGCGCAACATGCGCGAGTTCTTCGACTTCACCACGCCCGCAATGCTGAACGCTCCGAATGGACAAACATGGACCCAGGTGTTGACGACGCAACCGACCACCGGAGTATGCGATCAAACGAAGGAAGTCGGACCGACCAAGTAATCGCCACGATAAATCAATGTGAATAAATATGGGTGCCCCATGTCTCGCTGTTGTTGCGAGACATGGGAATCCGAAATGCTGGACGCAAAATGGCAGGGACAATTTCGCGAAACCGAAACCATCTGCTTGTTGTCTTTTGTTGGCGAGCCCAGGCTCGGCGCACTAAACTGCGTTCCCGAAGATATTCCGGTTGAGAAACTCGTTGCGGAACTTTCCCTTAGGGTCGTATCGCCGGCAAAGTTCCACGAACTCCGGCAGCTTCTCGTAGCTGGAATGTAATTGCGCCGGCGGGATAGTGAACAGTTTCCCCCAATGCGGCCGAGGCTGAAACGGTCCGAGTTCTTTCTCGATGAGTGGCAGCACCGCGCGCACTGCGGGCCACTCCGGTTTCCAGGTAAAGTGAAGCGCCACGTTATCCCGTTTGTAGCAGGGACTCATCCACAGATCGTCTGCCGCGATCGTGCGGATCTCGGAAATCATCAGGTGTGGGCTGACCTGGTCGCGCAATTTCTCCACGGCAAGGATGGCATCGACGGCGTGCTGCCGCGGAACGAAGTATTCGGTCTGTAATTCCTTCCCGGCGCTAGGCGTGAATCCCATGCGGAAGTGCGGCAGCCGCTCATACCACGGCCCCACCACTCCCAGTTGTTCCGTGCAGTTCTCCGCAGAGAGATCGGCAATGGGATGAAGGTTCTTCTTAGCCCGCGTTGCTCCGTAGAACTCCTCCGGAGCATTTGCTGACTTTGCATCATCAACACGGCTCTTGAGCCAGACTTCATTGATCCGTTGCTTCTGCCAATCCGTAAACAGGCTCACGCTGTACGCGCTCGACATGATGTCGTCAAAATGATCTTTGAGCTGATTCAGCGCCAGATTCTCATAGACGTACTGCCTCATCGTGTATCGGGGCTGAACATCGACTGTCACCTTGGTGATAACGCCCAGCGCTCCGAGACCGACAACAGCGCCGCGGAACGTCTCTCCATCCCGCTGCCGCGACAACTTCACCGGCTCGCCGGACGCCAGCACGAATTCCAGCTCCGAAACTGCGGTCGACAAGTTTCCATTACGCACGCCCGATCCATGTGTCCCCGTGCTGCAAGCCCCGGCGATCGAGATGTGGGGCAGGGAAGCCAGATTGTGCAACGCGAATCCCTGCTCATCCAGGTGAGGACATAGCTGCCCATACCGAGTGCCAGCTTCGACTGTGACCGTGCGGGCCTGCTTGTCGAGCGAGATCTCTTTGTCCATGGATGGCATGGAGAGAAATCCGTCGACACTGTCGGCAATATTGTTGAAGCAATGCCGCGTGCCCAGCACTTTCAGGCGTGACTGCTCCTTCACAAATTGCCGCACCTGCTCGAAAGATTGGGCCAAGTGCAACCGATCCGTGCCGTACTCCAGATTGCCGGCCCAATTCGTCAGTTTCTCAGGCGTCGCCCATGCGAACAAACGCGCAACGAGCGGCGTCGCCGCAAGCGCCGACGCAATCTTCAGGAATGTTCTCTTCTCCATACCCCATCTCGCGGTGGGAAGTTTAGCACGCACCGGCGCGGGCGATACCACCCAGCATTTCCTCGTCCGCGATTTCATCATCCCGGGAGCAAGTCCGCCGTTAGTTATTGGCTGCGGTCTCCAAGTGTGCCCTGTCGATTAACGCGCTGTGTGAGGGGACGCGCTAAAATGCCAAGGATTTTACCCACCGCTTTCATGACTCGAACAAGGGGAGGTGTTGCATGGCTCCAGAAATGACACAGCCGGAATCACCGTACTGCCTCAAGATTGAGACCGCGACCGGGCAGTCGTCTACGGTTCCCATTGCCTTTTTGACCTCGAAGCAATTGGAAGTCTTTCTCCAGACTGAGTTCAAGAGATTGGCGCAAGAAGCAGGCGTAAAGGGTGCTCGTATTCATGTGGAGCGGGCGATCGCCGCAGACTACGAACAGGTCCTGCGCGAAGTTTCGGCGTGCCTGCAATCTGCGAAGAAACGGGCCGCCTGACTGATGAACTGCTGACCAAACCCACAAGGTGGGTGCCCCACTCTTCGCGCACGTTGCGAAGGGTGGGTATCCGAGTGCCGACACGGTTTGATTTTTTGATCACTCAAGTTCGCCGTGCAATTTTCCACAGCCGCCCAATGTGACATCTGCCCTTGCGTTCCACAGCCCCAACATCCGATCATGTCATTGCCAGAGGCACAGCGCGCGTTAGACGCGACTAGGGCCTCGGTACTGTCCAGGAACTCCGTATTCGAGAGTCCGATTTCAGGGTTAGAATAAGTTCTTTGAAAAGAATATTTTGCCCGCAAAATCTTGAGCGCCAATAACTTATTCCAGTATTTGTCGTAACCCCATGATTCCATAGGATCAGCAGGGTAGGGGTAGAGGGCGAGATAGCGCCGGTAGATATCTTTAGTGTAGCCCCGGACGCATTCGTCCGGGGCGCCCCACGCGCAAGTTTTTGGCGCGGGGCGTCTCACTGCTGCGACAACCACATATACGTGGAGGTTCGCTGGTGGAATGTTTTCTTACGGCTGCAGCGGAGCCAATTCAGGCAGCGCATCCAGCGAATTGTCTTGCAGGAATTTTGCCTCGAGCATCGGATAGTCGCGGAAGGAATTGTAGTCAGCGCTGAGGAGGCTATGGGCGGCTAGCATAGCCAAGTATTCATGCCGCAAGAAGTATTTCAGCGCCTCCAGCCTGTCCACGCGACCCAACAGAAAATCGTAGATCTCGTCTTTGCCAGGCGACTCATGGTCCAGGGAATAGTAATAGTCAAGCGTCAAGGGCCGATTCGCCTGAGACATGTAGATATTCTCCATCTGGTGAGCGAGAAATTCCTCGCTGCTCCCGCAACTCGATTGGGGCCGGCGTGGGTCTGTGTTGGGGGGAACTTCAATGCAGATCGGACTGAACTTCTTGTACGAGTACCGGTAGGCATGCACCAGTTCATGAAACAGCGTATCGTCGCCCAATTTGGGGTCGAATTGAATCACCGTATCACCAAACCCGACTCCGCGACCCACGCTCCCCTTTTGGGGAACGTAGTCGAGGGGATTGGTCTGCGCGCAACTGCATTTCTTCATGGCATCGGTTTCTGGAACGATCCAGACCACCGTCTGCTTGTTGATCAAGCCCAGAACCATTCGCCCTACCGCGTTGCGTTCAATCGTTTCAAGGCATCGGAAGACAGTCGATTCGTAGTCATCGATCTCTACCCTGTACATATTATTTTCCAGAGTTTCATCCGAGGTTCTTGTGGTCTCGATATAAACCCGCTTTTCCTCATCCCGTTGGTTCGCCGAATAGAAATCGTCTTCCTTGTGCTTGTTACGCAGTTGCATATGAAGGTTGTAGTTGATGATGATCGGGAACGACTTATACTTCCGCATAGAAAGCCTCCAGCCGCACGCGTCGTATGTACCGCGCGACTTATTTTAATGAGAGCTCGACTGAAAACCGGCAGTCACAAAGTAAAAGTTCTGTCTCCTGAGGAAGAGATCGTAAATGGACGGCGGGAGCCGACAAGGGATGGGCAATTGTGTCTTCGTGGTTGCCGTACCGCGGTTCTTTTGAGGCGCGAAAGGGGCCCGGGGCACGAGGCGTGCAAAGGATCCTTCGACTCCGGAACGCGATTCGCAGAACGAATCACCTTCCTACGCTGAGGATAACTTGGAGGCCGTTGCAGGTTCGCAAGCGGGCGGCAGTCTGTCCGACAGACGACGGCCGGGAGTCGGCACAAACAGCGGCGGGAGCCGCTTGACAAACTTCCGCTCGTCTCTTTAGAATTAGCACTCGGTGGGCGAGACTGCTAACAACAGATCCTAATCGCCACCAAATCATAGGATTACCCAGGTTCAATCGCAGCAACCACCAAACTTTTCAATCATTTGAAAGGAGTTCACATCATGGCGAAATTTACACCGCTCCATGACCGCATTCTGGTGCGGCGAGTGGAGGAAGCTACCACAACGCGCGGCGGCATCATCATCCCCGACTCGGCGAAAGACAAGCCGCAGGAGGGCGAGGTCGTTTCTACTGGCAAAGGGCGCACCAATGACGAAGGCAAGACCTTCCCGCTGGCCGTCAAAGAAGGTGACCGAATCCTGTTCGGAAAGTACTCCGGCACGGAAATCAAGATTGATGGCGAAGAGTTCATCATCATGAAGGAAGACGAAGTTCTGGGCATTCTGGCCGGCTCCAACGCCCCGGCCAAGAAAGAACTCGCCGGTAGCAAAAAGTAGCCGCTTTTTCCCCCCTGAAGCTGCAAGGGGGAATCGCATGGCGGTAAGGTCCATCGCATCTCGCTTTGCGCGATGCTCAGGATGACAAGAGATCAGCTAGGAGCTAGCGGCTGGAAGCTTTTGGTCAAAGCTCATCGCTCATTGCTCATAGCTCAGCACAAACGAAATTGATAAGGAGATTGACACAATGGCAAAACACATCGTTCACGGAGAGGAATCGCGGCAGGCGATTCTCCGCGGCGTCAACCTTCTGGCCGACGCCGTGAAGGTCACACTCGGCCCCAAGGGCCGCAACGTTGTAATTGAGAAGAAGTTCGGTTCGCCGACCATCACCAAGGACGGCGTCACCGTGGCAAAAGAGATCGAATTGAAAGACGGCCTTGAGAACATGGGCGCCCAGATGGTCCGCGAAGTCGCTTCGAAGACCTCGGACGTCGCCGGCGATGGTACCACCACCGCCACCGTTCTAGCACAGGCTATTTATCGCGAAGGCGTGAAGACCGTTGCTGCTGGCGCCAATCCGATGGCTTTGAAGCGCGGCATCGAGAAGGCCGTCACCGTCATCGCCGGTAAGCTCGACAAGGAAGGGAACCGCGTCAACGGCGATCTCGACAAGCTGTCGAAACCTGTCTCCGGCGAAATGATCGCGCAGGTCGGCACCATCTCGGCCAACAATGACGAGACGATCGGCAAGATCATCGCCGAAGCGATGAAGAAGGTTGGCAAGGACGGCGTCATCACCGTTGAAGAGTCCAAGACGCTCGAGACTCAGCTGGAAGTCGTCGAGGGCATGCAGTTCGATCGCGGATACCTTTCGCCCTACTTCGTCACCGATCCGGAGCGCATGGAAGCGGCTCTGGAGAACGCCTACATCCTGATCAACGAAAAGAAGATCAGCTCGATGAAGGACCTGCTCCCGCTGCTCGAGCAGATCGCGAAGAGCGGCAAGCCTCTGCTCATCATCGCCGAAGACGTCGAGGGTGAAGCGCTGGCGACGCTGGTCGTCAACAAGCTGCGTGGCACGTTGCAGGTCGCGGCCGTGAAGGCTCCGGGCTTCGGCGATCGCCGCAAGGCGATGCTGCAGGATATCGCCATCCTGACCGGCGGCAAGGCCATCACCGAAGATCTCGGCATTAAGCTCGAGAACGTGCAGATCCAGGATCTCGGCCAAGCCAAGAAGATCACCATCGACAAGGACAACACCACCGTCGTCGAGGGCAAGGGCAAGCACGCAGAGATCGAAGGCCGCGTGAAGGAAATTCGCAGCCAGGTCGAGAAGACCACCAGCGACTACGACCGCGAGAAGTTGCAGGAGCGGTTGGCGAAGCTGGTCGGTGGCGTAGCCGTGATCAAAGTCGGCGCCGCAACCGAAACCGAAATGAAGGAAAAGAAAGCTCGCGTGGAAGATGCGATGCATGCGACCCGCGCAGCCGTGGAAGAGGGAATTGTCCCCGGCGGCGGCGTAGCTCTGGCTCGTTGCGCGGCTTCACTCGACAAGGTGAAGGCCGAGGGCGATGAGCAGATCGGCATCAACATCGTGAAGCGCGCCATCACCGAGCCTCTGCGCCAGATCGTCGAGAACGCCGGCGAAGAAGGTGCAGTCGTGCTGGGCAAGGTGCTCGACTCCAAGGAAGCGAACTACGGATTCAACGCCTTCTCGAACGAGTACGAGGACCTGGTCAAGGCCGGCGTGCTCGATCCGACGAAGGTGGTCCGCACCGCGCTGCAGAACGCCGGTTCGATCGCCAGCCTGATGCTGACGACGGAAGCCCTGGTCGCCGAGATTCCGGAAAAGAAGGAAGCTCCGGCAGCCCCAGGACACGGCGGCGGCATGGGTGACATGTACTAAGAGCTATCAGCTTTCAGCAACCAAGGGTGCCCCACTTCTGGGCGTTTTTGCCAGGAGTGGGGCTTTCTGTTTGTGGGACGGACCCATTCGTCCGTCCTTCCGAGCGAAGCAAAGCAGCTATGGGCAGCAGCTTTCTAAGCCGCTTGTTGGGCTGTCGCGGATAAGATCCCTAACTGCTGCATCATCCCGAGTGTGTCCCAGTTGCTCCAAGCTTCCACAACTTTTCCGTTTTCCACGCGGGCGCAGCTGATGCCAGTGACGGAGACCTTCCGTCCGGTCGCTGGAATGGCTCCCAGGCTTCCGGTATGCGTGCCGTTGACCGTCCATCGCGTCACGACCATTTGTCCCTCGGAAATCTCATCTTCCACAGTGAAGTGAGAGTCGGGGAACGCAGTGAGATAGTAGCGTACGAACTGTTTGTATCCTTCGATGCCTTGTACGGACGATTGAGGATCGTGGTCGACAAAGTTTGAAGCGATGATCTCGTCAGCTGCGCTCAGGTTCTGGTTGTTCCAGACTTCTTCGAAAATTCGGCGAGAGAGTTCCTTGATATCGGTGGCCATTAGTATCCTCCTTGTCGATTGTCGGACTGGTTTGCAACGTACGAGGGCCGGTTTCGCCTAAGAGTCGGTCCCAGGGCCGGGGAAACTGCCCGCCATCATAGTCGGCAAAGTGCGGTTGTCAAGCCTGAGCACAACAAAGGACCCCGTTTTGCGACAGGGAAGCTTTTACCAGGATCCACTACTGAAATTGCGCCACGGCCAAGCCTTGAGGCTCCTGCGAGCCAAGGACTGGCGACTGCGGATTGGCCGTGAGCGCACCAGTGGTCGTATTGATGTCGAAAATAATAAATGCCGAAGGCGGAGTCATCGCGGGCGGCGGCACCGCAGTCAGATACAAAAATTTTCCGGAGGGGTCGACGACTAAATCACCTTGTGCATTGGGAGTAATAGCAAATGGGGAGCCGGAGATTGGGGATAGTACACCACTGGTCGAGTCAATCGTAAACGCCGCAACAGTATTGCCATTCAAATTGAATGCGTAGAGGAATTTGCCCGTCGGGTGAATCGCGATTTCATAAGTCTGCGTGAATTGCATTGAAGACGTTGGAAATGGGGAGCCCGGTACTAATGCGAGGGTGCCCGTCGCGCGGTCAATAGAGAAAGCAGCGATGCTATTGGAATTTGATAGCGCAACATAAAGGAACTTGCCTGATGGCTCTACCGCCAATCCGAAGGGTTGACTTCCGGCAGCGAAGGGAGATCCTGGAACGGCTGTAAGTGTCCCGTCCTGCGCGTTGATGCTGAAGGCCCAAACACTCTGGCTCTGATCGCTGGCATAAAGAAAAGAGCCGCCGGGGTCTATTGCGATTCGAACCGGTGTGCCTCCTCCGGTTTGTTGCGAAAAAGTCGAGAACGGGCCGCCAGTACCGCTGAGCGTTCCGGTCGTGCTATCGATCGAGAAACTAGCAACTCCGCCAAACCCTGCTGCGGTTCCCACATATAGAAACTTGCCCGAGGGGTCAGCGACAACCGTTGACAGGAAATTTGACGGCTGAATGCCAGGTAGGACCGGGAAAGGAGACCCAGAAATCAGCGATAGGGTTCCGGATTTGCCAGTGGAGTATGCGTTTACGCCCATGCCGGCGGTGTTTAGGGCGTACAAAAAAGTGCCCGTAGGGGTCACCGTCAACTCAGTGTTGGAGTTACTCAGCCCGCCCGGTGCAACGCTTGCGGTTTGAGTCAACCCCCCACTGGTTTGATCCACTTGAAACGCGTAAATGGTATTGGCGCCGTTAGCACCATACAGAATCTCCGTTGTACTGGGAGGAGGATCGTTGCCTCCTCCGGAGTTATTCCCACTGCTTCCTCCACACGCAAAGATGGGAACGAGGAATAAAATGACAAACAAGAAACGAACCCAGCGATCGGAGTTCATCAATACCCTTGCTTTCCCCAAGCCGTGGAACGCGAGATGATATCACAGGGATTGTTGCTATCGGATGATCGCCAGTCACTCGCCAGTGGGCGAAAAGATTCGCTACCGGCGTTATAATCCGCATCAGCTCGCGACAGATCATCCAAGACCGCGGAAGAACGGAGGAAGAAGCCAGATGAAACTCAGCGAAGCGATTCTTTTGGGAAGCACCGTGCTGGCTCCAAGGGCTGGTGGACAGCACTTCTCCGAAACGCAGCAAGGCTGTGCGCTTGGCATGGCGGCAGTAGCGCGGGGGTACACGTTTCACACAGTCAGCAGGCCCATCGACGACAAGGACCGGCGAACCCTCGGCGTCGAAGGCGTGTGGGGGGACTGGGTGCTGAAGGAAGTGGGGCGTCCTTGTGACTGCTGGCGGCTCTGGATACGGCGCAAGATGCGAATTAAGGACATC
>Ga0070717_10003829_pt1 | contig 10824 bp, 10 predicted proteins | sample LARL113metaG_FD_71366 | JGI IMG/M metagenome (GOLD analysis project Ga0070717, IMG submission 71366) | Corn, switchgrass and miscanthus rhizosphere microbial communities from Kellogg Biological Station, Michigan, USA - LAR L11-3 metaG | ecosystem: Host-associated > Plants > Roots > Rhizosphere ...
GCGCACAGGCCGTTGCAGCGCACCGCCATCGCCGCCCGGGTCAGCTCAGCCGGCAGCGGCTCGCCGACGGACATCGCTCGGCCCCGCAGCGTGCGCAGCGAGAACTCGGCCGCGATGGCTCCATCCACCGGCTCACCTACCCGCGATCCCAGCCCGGTGGTGAGACCGTAGACGGGCATCCCGGTGCGGGCGGCGCGGCCGACCACCGCCGCCGCGGCGAGCATGCGCTCGCGCGCCTCCGGCGCGATGGCCACGCCGATACCGCCCCGGGCGATGTCCGCCACCTCGTCCGGGGTCAGCTCGGATCCATCCAGTAGCGCGCACCCGTCCATCCGGCCGACGATACTGATCGCTCGTCCGCCATTAGAGTGCGCCGCCATGTCAACCTCGGCATTCATCGATGGCGAGCGGCCCCCCGTCATCCTCGACGGGTCGGGCCTCACGCCGCAGGGCGTCGCCGCCATCGCGCGCGACGGCGCGGAGGCGGTGCTGGCGCCGGAGGCGCGTGCCCGCAACGATCGCGCGCGCGAGGCGATCGCGGCGCTGCTGGCCCGCGGCGACGACCTCTACGGCGTCACCACCGGCGTCGGCGCGCTCCGCGCCTATCGGGTGCCCGAGGAGGACCGGGAGAGCTACGGGCTCAACCTGCTGCGCAGCCACGCCTGCGGTGCCGGCCTGATCCTCAGCGCGCCCGTGGTCCGTGCCGCGATGGCCACCCGTGCCAACCAGATCGGCGCGGGCGGCGCGGGTGTCGCCGGGGAGCTTCTCGACGCCCTCGTCGGCGTGCTCAACGCCGGGTTGACGCCGTTCACCCGCGAACTCGGGTCGCTGGGCACCGGCGATCTCACCAATCTGGCCGACGTCGCGCTGGCCCTGCTGGGCGAGGGGCGAGTATGGCGCGGCGACGAGCTCATCGAAGCCGCCCAGGGCCTTGCCGACGCCGGCCTCGCGCCCGGGCGCCTCGGCCCCCGCGACGGGCTGGGGTTCATCAGCTCCAACGCCTTCAGCATCGGGTACGCGGCGTTGCTCGTGGTCGACGCGCGGCGCCTGCTCGACGCTTGGCTGTCAGTGGCGGCGCTGTCATTTGAGGCTGCAGCCGCCGACCCGGTCGTGCTCGATCCCCGCATCCACTCGTTGGTGCACCGGCCGGGCCAGGCGGCGGTGGCCGGTCGTATGCGCGAGCTACTCGGCGGCCTCGCCGAACGCGCTCGCGAGCCGGGGCCGCTGGGGATTCAGGACCCGTACCCGTTCCGCGCCCAGCCCCAGGTCGACGGAGCCGTGCACGACGCGCTGCGCGCGCTCGAGGAGACGGTCTGCCACGAGCTCAACTTCGCCGGGGAGAACGCGCTCATCGTCCCGGGCGACGACATCGCGCTGCCCAATGGCAACCCCCATGCGGCGCCGCTGGCCAACGCCATCGACGGTCTGCGCACGGCGCTGGCCTCCTCGGCGGCCCTGATCGCCGCCCGCGTGTCGACGCTTCTCGACGCCGGACTCACCGGGCTGCCCCCATTCCTGGCACGCCATCCCGGCCCCGAGTCCGGCGCCCTGGTGCTCGAGTACACCGCCCACGCGGCCGTGGCCGAGGTCCGCTCGCTCGTCACTCCGGTCGCGGCCCAGACCGTGTCGGTCTCCCGCGGTGTGGAGTCGCACTCCAGCCTGGCGCCGATCGCCGCGCGACGTGCGCACGAGACCCTGGGCGCGCTCCGGGTCGCGGTCGCCACCGAGCTCGTCGTCGCCGTCCGGGCCCTGCGCCTGGCCGGTCAAGAGCCGGTCGGAGCCGGGACGCGTGCGCTGTGGGCGCTGGCAAACGAGGCCCTCGATCCCGATCTCGGCGACCGGCCGCTGCACCCCGACGTCGAAGCGGCGCGGCAGCTCATCGCCGGCTGGCCGACCGGTCTTGCCTAAGCCCCCGGGGCCTGGCCCGCTGTCACCGCTGCGTCTGAATCGATACGACGAAGGTCCCATTGAATCTCGGACCGGCGGGGGCGCACGATGGCCGGGCAACCCATCCATTCCTCCAAAGGAGAACGGCTGTGTATTCCCGATTCACAAAGACCCTCGTCGCGCTGACGGCCGTCGGCGCACTGGCGGTGCCGACGGTCGCCCAGGCCAGGCACGGCTCCGACGACCCGGCCACGCACGTGCGCCATGAGCATCATGGCGTCAGGCATGACGCTGCCCGCCACCACGACCGTCCAGACCGCGACCGCCGCGGCGACCGGGACAACGACCGCGGCGACGACCACGGCGGTCGCTGACCCCTCCCTCGTTGCCCCTCGCGCCTGCAGCGGCGCTGTGTGCCTCAGCGGCCGACCTTGTGTCGGTGGGCCCACAGTGCCGCTTGGGTGCGATCGGTGACGCCGATCTGCGCAAACACGCTTGTCAGGTGCGCCTTCACCGTCTTCTCTGAGATCTCCAGCCGACGGGCGATGAGCTTGTTGGGCAGACCCTCGGCGACCAGCGCCAGCACCTCCTGCTCGCGGGCGCTCAGGTCAGGGCCGGACCGCCCGTGGCCCTCGGCGCGTTCCACCAGCAGCTCATGGGCGGCTCGCGGGGCCAGCGGCGAATCGCCGCGCGCGGCCGCGCGGACCCCGCGGATGATCTCCTCCGGGTCGGCATCCTTGAGCAGATAGCCGAGCGCTCCGGCATCCAGCGCGCCGAGGATCCGGTCGCGATCCGAGAAGGTCGTCAGGACCACGACCCGCGCGGCTAACCCGGCGTCCCGAAGGGCGCGCGTCGCGTCGGTGCCGTTGAGCTCGGGCATCTCGAGATCCATCAGGACCACGTCGGGCTCGGTCTCCAGCGCCGCAGCGACCGCCTCACGGCCGTCAGCCGTCACTCCCACCACCTCGATGCCCTCGGCGCCGGCGAGCAGATTCGCCAGCGCGTCGCGTACCAGTGGGTGGTCATCGGCGATGAGCAACCTGATCACGGCAGCGGCACCTGCAGGCGCACGAGCGTCCCGTGGCCCGGTGAGGAGAGCACCTGCAGCGTGCCACCGGCATGGTCGGCGAGATCGCGCATGAGGCGCAGCCCGAAGTGGTCGGCGCGGTCATCCCCGGCGTCAGGACAGAATCCCCGGCCGTTGTCAGACACGCACAGGATCGCCGAGCGCTGATGGGTCTCGATGGTGAGCTCGACCGCGGTGGGGTCGCCGTGCGTGCGAGCGTTGCGCAGGGCCTCCTGGGTGACCCGGTACACCAGCGCCTCGACGCCGGCCGGGAGCTGGAGATCCCCGGGCACGTCCAGCGACACCCTGACGCCCGCCGCGCTCAGCGGGGCGACGAGGTCGTTCATGGCGGCGCGGAGGCCGGAGCGCTCCAATGTCGGGGGGTAGATGTCGACGAGCAGCGTGCGCAGCTCCCGGATCGTCTCGCGGGTCTCGGCCGCGGCCCGCTCGAGCTGCGTGCGGGCGCCGGCCTCGCCGGCTGCGCCAGCAGCGTTGGCGCTGGCCGCCAATGACAGCGACACCCCGGCCAGCCGCTGGACGGTGCCGTCGTGCAGGTCGGCGGCGATCCGTCGCCGTTCCATGTCGGACGCGTCAATCGCGCGCCGCAGGAGCTGCTCGCGCTCGCGCTGGCGCGCGGCCAGCCTGCGCGCCAGCGAATAGGCGAGCGGCACCTGGATGAGGTAGAGGACCAACAACGCGCCGAGGAGCGCGGGCAGCAGGCTCATCCACTCGCGCTTGCTCGTGGCCGCAATCGTGCTGGCCCGCTCGTAGTCCTCGTAGAGCAGCCGCCTCCCATCCGGTGCCCGGATACCGGCGTAGACCTCGAGCAGCTGGCGAAAGCTGCGTTCGGACCGGTTCTCCGGCCGTGACAGATTGCTCTCGTCGGCGATCGTGCCGCCGCCACGCAAACTGTGCAGCTCGTCGGCGCCCAGCGGGAACGCCTTGCCGATGAGGCCGGGCGCGTCGGAGTACACCACACGGCCCGCCTGATCCCAGATCTTGACGCGCACGATTGGAGTGCCGCTGAGGATGCGCCCGCGCACCACGCGGTCGAAGCGACCCAGCGCGGCCGGGTCCCCAGCCAGGACCCCGCGGGTGATGAGCGGCGCCGCGATCCCCCGTCCCGCCAGCCGACTGAGATCCTTGGCCTGGGAGATCGCATCCGCGGTCGCCTCGCGGCGCAGGATGGCGAATCCGGCCGCCCCGATCACCACCATGGCCACCAGGCCGGTGAGCGTGAAGCGGACGAACAGGCGCGCGAACGATGGATCGCTGTCCCGGGCCGCCATGGCGTGGCTACCGCCGTTCAGCGGCCCGGGCAGGGCGGCGTCGCGTGCGGTGGTCACTGAGGCCATCAGCCGTCGCCCCAGACGGCGGGCCCGGTCCCACGGCGCCGCGAGCGCTTCCGATTGTCGGGGCGGCACACGCCCGAGGCTACCGACGGCATGGTTCCGCCACGCTACGTGTCGTCCGCGGCGCCGGCCATTGGACGATGGTCGTACGACCACCGGCAGCGTCTAGGATCGAAAGCACGTGAGTGCCACCGCTGCCAGGGATCAGACCGGGCCGGAGCGCCGGACGCGCCTGATCATCCTCGGCATCTGCTCGATGAGCCTGCTCATCGTGGGCCTGGACTCCACGATCGTCAACATCGCGCTGCCGGCGATCCACCGCTCGTTTCACTCGGGGCTGTCAGGGCTGCAGTGGGCGATCGACGCCTACACGCTGGTCATCGCCAGCCTGCTCATGCTCTCGGGTTCGATGGCGGATCGGCTCGGCCGCCGGCGGGTGTTCCAGTGTGGCCTGGCGCTGTTCTCCCTGGGCTCCCTGCTCTGTGCCCTGGCTCCCAGTCTGGAGATGCTCATCGCGGCCCGCGTCGTCCAGGCCGTCGGCGGCTCGATGCTCAACCCGGTGGCGATGTCGATCATCCGCAACGTGTTCGAGGATCCCCGCGAGCGCGCCCAGGCGATCGGGGTCTGGGGCGCGCTCTTCGGCATCAGCATGGCTCTCGGGCCGGTGGTGGGCGGCTTTCTCGTGGACTCGGTCGGATGGCGCTCGGTGTTCGTGGTCAACCTGCCCATCGGGATCGTGGCCATCGCCCTCACCGCGCTGTTCGTCCCGGAGAGCCGTGCGCCCCACCCGCGCCGGCTCGACCCGGTCGGGCAGGTGCTGGTCATCCTGGCGCTCTCCACGCTGACCTACGCGATCATCGACGCTCCGCAGGCCGGCTGGCTCTCGGCGCAGTCGCTGGTCCTGTTCGGCGTCTCGGTGACCGCGTTCGCCTCGCTCGTGCTCTACGAACGCCGCCGCCGCGAACCGCTGTTGGAGGTGCGGTTCTTCCGCAGCGCGCCGTTCTCGGGCGCCACCGCCTCCGCCGTGGCGGTGTTCATGGCCATGGGCGGCTTCCTCTTCCTCAACACCCTCTACCTCCAGGACGTTCGCGGCCTCTCGCCCCTGGAGGCCGGGCTCTACACGCTGCCGATGGCGGGCGTGATGATGGTGGTCTCACCGATCTCGGGTCGGATCGTCGGCAGCTTCGGGACCCGGTGGCCACTGGTGGGCGGGAGCATCGCCCTCATCGTCAGCGGCTTGATGCTCACCACCCTGACCGCGCGCACTGGATACGCGTTCCTGATCGCCGCCTACGTCGTGTTCGGCGCTGGCCTGGGACTGATCAACCCGCCCATCACCAACACCGCGGTGTCGGGGATGCCGCCGTCGCAGGCGGGCGTGGCCGCCGCGGTGGCCTCGACCGGTCGGCAGGTGGGCGTGACGCTCGGGGTGGCGGTCATGGGATCGCTGGCCGCCGGCGGGCTCGTCGCCATCGGGCCGGGGTTCGCGGCCGCGACGCACGCGAGCTGGTGGATCGTGGTGGGGCTCGGGGCGCTGGTCCTGGCGATGGCGTTCGTCACGACCTCCTCCTGGGGGCTGGCCACCGCCGGCCGCGTGGCCGACGAGTTCCGCGAGATCGACGCCCCCTCCGAACAGGCCGAGACCTACGACCACGCCGCCAAGGTGATCGCGGGCTGACGGTGAGACAGAACGCGCCGCGCCGCTCGCTAGCGTGGCAGCGATGAAGCTCGTCCCCGACCGCGCACACGTCGAGCTGCGCCCCGACCGCGACGGGGACCAGACGGTGGTCCTCTCGTTTCCCTATGACCGCGGGCTCGTGGACCTGTGCCGATCGATCCCGCACCGGCGGTTTGACTGGGACACGCGCGAGTGGTCGGCGCCCGCCAGCGATTGGGCCGCGATGAAGGTCACCGAGGCGCTCGAGCGCTATCCCGACCTCACCCCCAGCCCCGCGGTGCTCGAATGGCTGGCGGGGGTCAGCCAGCGCTGGATCGGCTCGGTGAGCACCACCCGGTATGACGGGCGCGGCTGGCTCGTGCTCAAGACTCTGGCCGGCCCGCTGCCCGAGCCGCTGACCGAGGGCGCCGTTCAACACGAGGGCCGGCTCCTGGCCCCGCTCAGCCTGGCGGCCGCGCAGGCGCTGCGCGCCCAGCGCTCGGCGCACCTCGACATCGCCGCCGAGCGTTGCCTGCAGATCGTCGAAATCGGCGGCGAGCCGCCGCCGGCGCGCCTGGTCTACGTGCGCGGGATGGACGGCGAGGAGCTGCGCCTCGAGGTGCTCTGGGATCCCGACATCGGCCTCGCCTTCACCGAGCTGCCCGGCGCGGGCGGCACCCGCAGCGTTCCCCTGGATCCCTGGCTGGCCGAGGCGCTGGACGCATTCGTCGCGCGCCACGAGGTGGAGGTCGCGGGCGAGGCGGTCGAGGTTCTTCAACGGCTGCTGGACGCGCACCGCAGCGCCGCCGACGCGGTGCGGCGCTCCCGGGCCACCGAGGCCGAGCCGTTCGCCGAGACCGCCGCGGTGCTCGGCGGCGAGCCCGCACCGTTTCAGTGGGCGGCGGTGCACTACGCGCTGCAGGCTCGCGGCACGTTCCTGGCCGACGAGCAGGGGCTGGGCAAGACCGTGGAGGCGCTGACCGCGATCGAGGCCGACGGCGCCTATCCGGCGGTGGTGGTGTGCCCGGCGTCGATGAAGCTCGGTTGGGAGCGCGAGACGCGCCGCTGGCTGCCTCACCGGTCCGTGACCGTCGTCCAAGGCCGCGGCGTGGTGCCGCGCACCGCCGAGATCACGATCGTCAACTACGAGGTCGTCTCCGCCCACCACCACGCGCTGACGCGCGAGCGGCCGCGCGCGCTGGTGATCGACGAGTCGCACTACTGCAAGAACCCGCAGGCCAAGCGCACCCAGGCGGTGCGCCGCCTATCGGCGGGGGTCGCCCCCGGCGGCCTACGCCTGGCCCTGAGCGGCACCCCGGTGCTCAACCACGCCGAGGAGCTGATCGCGCAGCTGCGGATCATCGGGCGCATGGAGGAGTTCGGCTCGGGCGCCAGCTTCGCCCGTCAGTTCCGTGGACAGGTGAGCGAGGAGCGGCTGCACTGGCACATGCGCCGGGCCTGCTTCGTGCGCCGGCTCAAGTCAGAGGTCCTCCCGCAGCTGCCGCCCAAGCGCCAGGTGGTCATCCCGGTGGCGCTCACAAACGAGTCCGAGTACCGCCTGGCCGAGCGCGACGTCATCGAGTGGCTGCGCTCCCAGCCGCTCGACCTCTCCGAGCTCAACGCCAAGATCGCCGCCACGCTGCGCGCGCAGCGGCTGGCCCAGCTCGGAACGCTGCAGCGGCTCGCCGCGCGGGGCAAGCTGGCGTCGGCGCTGGCGTGGATCGAGGACTTCCTGGCCTCCGACGAGCCCCTGGTGGTGTTCGCCCGCCACCTCGAGGTCCAGCGCGCCGTGCTGGCGCGCTTCCCGAAGGCGGCGCACCTGCTCGGCGAGGACTCGCTCGAGCGCCGCGAGGAGGCGATTCGGGCGTTCCAAACGGCCGATGGTCCGCAGCTCATCATCTGCGCCACCCGCGTCGCCGCCCAGGGGATCACCCTGACCCGGGCGTCCAACGTCGCTTTCCTCGAGCTCGAATGGACCCCGGCGATGCATGACCAGGCCGAGGACCGTTGTCATCGCATCGGCCAGCGCGACGCCGTCACCGCCTGGTACCTGTTGGCCGCCGGCACGATCGACGAAACCATGGCGCGGCTCATCCAGTCCAAGCGCGCGGTCGTGGCCGCCGTCACCGACGGTCGTGTTCTCGCTGACGACGGCCTCGTGGACGGGGTCGTGCGCGAACTGCGCAACGGACGTCCCTTCACCCACCTGCGCGCGGTAGGGTGACCATGTGCCCGCCGCGCCCACCCGCGTCCCCAATGTCCATCCCGCCTGCCGGAATGTCCCGGGCATCAGCAAGGATGGCTTCGAGGAGCTGTGCCACCTCGTCACCGAGGAGGACCCCGACACTGCCCTGTGCGGCAAGGACGTCACCGGCTACCCGTGGAACCCGCCGTGGCCGCGCTGCGAGGCGTGCCTGGTGGTGGCCCGCGGCGAGCTGAACTAGCCTCAGCTCCCTGCGGCGCGGCGGTAGCGCCGGACCGCGAGGGGCGCGAACACGACCAGGATCACCGCCGCCCACACGACGGAGCCCCAGACGTAGTTGTTGGCCGGCGTCCCGATCCACAGCGCGCGCATTGCGTCGACGAAGATCGTGAACGGGTTGACCTGCGCGAACGTCTTAAGCGGCTCGGGCATTGTCGCCACCGGCACGAACGCCGAGGAGATGAAGGTCAACGGGAAGATGATGATGAAGCCGACGGAGTTTGCCGACTCCGGCGTCGATGCCAGGAGGCCGACAAACGCGAACACCCAGGAGAACGCGTAGCCGATCAGGAGCAGCAGGAGGAACCCGGCGACCACGTGCAGGACCGGCGCGTTGAACGAGAAGCCGATGATCAGCCCGGTGATGACCAGGATGCAGACCGACAGGAAGTTGGTGACGACATCTGACAGCGTCCGGCCCGCGAGCACCGCGGGCCGGGCCATGGGCAACGAGCGGAAGCGGTCGATGATGCCCTTGTGCACGTCCTCGTTGAGGCCGAGGGCGGTGACAAACCCGCCGAAGGCGATGTTCTGCACGATGATTCCCGGGATCAGGTACTGGACATACGGGACGCCGCCCGTGTAGATCGCGCCGCCGAACACGTAGCGGAACAGGAGCACGAACATGATCGGCTGCACGGTGAACGCCAGCAGCAGCTCGGGCCGGCGCGGCAGGCGGATGAGGTTGCGCTCGGCGATGATCAGCGTGTCCGTGGCCAGCCGTCTCACGCCGTCCCCTCCTCGTCGGGGTCGGCGGGCTCCTCGGCCGCGTGGCCGGTGAGCGTCAGGAACACGTCGTCAAGCGTCGGTCGCCGCAGGTTGATGTCCTCGACGCCGATGCCCCGGTCCGACAGGAGCCGCACCGCCTGGGCGATGACGCCATGGCGCGTCCTGACCGGGAGGCTGACGAGCGAGTCGCGGGCGGTGGGCGAGTCGGCCGCCATCGGCGCCAGCGCCGAGACGGCGCGCTCGCAGTCAGCCGAATCCTCCAGCACGACCTCCACCCGCTCGCCGCCGACCCGGTCCTTGAGCTCATCCGAGGTCCCCGACGCGATCACTCGCCCGTGGTCGATGACGGTGATCGAATCGGCGAGGCGGTCGGCCTCGTCGAGGTACTGGGTGGTGAGCAGCACGGTCGTCCCTTCCGCGGCAAGTTCCTCGATCGTCTCCCACAGGCTGATTCGGCTCCGCGGATCCAGCCCGGTTGTCGGCTCGTCCAGGAACAGGACGGGCGGCTTGGCCACGAGCGCCGCGGCCAGGTCAAGGCGCCGGCGCATGCCCCCGGAGTACGTCGAGGTCACCCGGCCGCCAGCGTCGACGAGGTCGAAGCGCCGCAGCAGTTCGGTCCCCCGTCGCTTGGCCCGCGCGCGCGACATCCCGTACAGCCGCCCCACCATCGTCAGGTTCTCCAGGCCGGTGAGGTTCTCGTCGACCGCGGCGTACTGGCCGGCCAGCCCGATGCGGTGGCGCAGCGCCGCCGCGTCCTGCACCACGTCGAGCCCGTCGACGGTGGCCGTTCCGGCATCCGGGATGAGCAGCGTGGTCAGCACCCGCACCAGCGTCGTCTTGCCGGCGCCGTTGGGGCCGAGCAGACCCAGGACCGTGCCCCGGGCGACGTCGAGATCGACCCCGCCCAGCGCGCGCACTGAGCCAAACGATTTGGCCACGCCGCGCACCACGATCGCCGCCTCCGCCTCCGCCTCGGTCGTTGGCGCCGTGCGGCGCTGAGCCTCGGGGCTGGCGGACATCGCCTCCACGTTACGGGATCGAGCGGCTCGGCTCCCGGAGACCGAGGACAGGAGGTGTCCGTGGCGGCGCGCCGGGAACTCAGCGCTTGCGAGTCCGCCCCCTGGGCGTCGCGCGCGCCAGGCGCCGGCGTCCCTGCTCGATGCGCAGCGCGATCCCGATGGCCGCACCGATCAGCACGGCCCCGAGGTAGAACGGCGCGACGAGGAGCATCACGGCGATCCCCAGCATGGCGAGCCAGATGGCCGGCCGGAACATGCGCCAGTCGTTCATGACCGGGCCAACCCTATCTCGCCCCGCTCACGATCGCGCGCGCGTGCCCGCGATGAGCTCGGCGGCCACGCGCTTCTGGATCGTGGCCACGGCGCGAAACGCCTGGCTCAGCTGGACGCGCATGAGGGGGCTGAGCTCCTCGGGGTCGACGTAGTCGTCGGGCTGGCGGCCCGCCCGCATCTGGGCCACCTGATGCTCGAGCCGGAGGTTGTTGATGAGCTCGAAGGCGTCGCGCAGCGTGTGGGTGTCGTCGGCCTGAAGCGTGCCCGTCTCGCCGGCAGCGCGCAGCCGCTCCGGGGTGGTCGCGCTCGTCACTCCGGCCGTCATCGCTCCCCACCGCGCGAGGTCCTGGATGGGGACC
>Ga0070717_10003830_pt1 | contig 10824 bp, 10 predicted proteins | sample LARL113metaG_FD_71366 | JGI IMG/M metagenome (GOLD analysis project Ga0070717, IMG submission 71366) | Corn, switchgrass and miscanthus rhizosphere microbial communities from Kellogg Biological Station, Michigan, USA - LAR L11-3 metaG | ecosystem: Host-associated > Plants > Roots > Rhizosphere ...
CGCGGCGCACTCGACATGAAGGGCGGGGTCGCGATGATCGTGGACGCCTTCCTGCGCGCCGCGGGCGGCGAGATCCGACCGCGCGGCGATGTCATCCTCGCGATCCTCAGCGACGAGGAGAACGGCGGCGACCTCGGCGCGCGCTTCCTCGCGCAGGAGCACGCCGACCTGTTCGATGGAGTGCGCCACGCGCTGGGGGAGTTCGGCGGCGCCTCGCAGACGATCGGCGGGCGCCGTTTCTACCCGATCCAGGTGGCGGAGAAGCAGATCTGCTGGCTGCGCGGCCTCGTCCACGGACCAGGAGGCCACGCGGCGCTCGGCGTGCCCGGGAGCGCGATGGGCAAGACCGGCCGGATCCTCGCGCGGCTCGACTCCGGCAGGCTGCCGGTGCACGTCACACCGGTCGCGCGCGCGTGGATCGAGGGCATGGCCGAGGGCTTGCCGAGTCCTCAGTCGCTCGTGCTGCGCTCGCTGCTCGACCCGCGGCTCGCCGAGCTGACCCTGCGCGCGCCGATACCGCAGCTCCGGATCCTCGACCGCGCGCTGCGCAACACGGTCACGGCCACCATCGTCCACGGCGGCGCGAAGATCAACGTCGTTCCCTCCGAGATCGAGCTGGAGCTGGACGGCCGCACGCTTCCCGGCTTCGGCCCGGACGAGCTGATCGCCGAGGTGCAGACGCTCGTCGGGCTCGACCTCGAGCTCGAGGTCGTGCGCCACGATGCGTATCCGGCGCACTCCGACCTCTCGCAGATGGACGCGCTCTCGCGCGTGCTGCGGGAGCTCGACCCCGATGCCGTCCCGGTGCCGATGCTGCAGGTCGGCGTCACCGACGGCCGCTTCTTCGCCGGGATCGGCATCCAGACGTACGGCTTCCTCCCGTTGAAGCTGCCGGACGACTTCGAGTTCACGAAGCTGATCCACGCCGCCGACGAGCGCGTGCCCGCGGACGCGATCCGCTTCGGGGCGAAAGCCGTCGGTATGGCGATCGAGCGCTACGCCGCGTGAAGCTGCTCGTCTTCGGGGGAACGAAGTTCCTCGGACGCGGCGTCGTCGAGGCGGCAGGCGCGCACGACGTCACGCTGGTCAACCGAGGCCGCACCAACCCCGAGCTGTATCCCGAGGTCGAGCGCATCGAGCTCGACCTCACGGGCGACCTCGAGCCGCTGCGGGGACGGCAGTGGGACGCCGCGATCGACATGGACCCGACGCAGCTTCCGCGGCATACCCGCCGCCGCGCGGAGGCGGTCGACGTCGGCCACTACGTGTTCGTGTCCACGATCTCGGTGTACTCCGACACGTCGCAGCCGATCGACGAGAGCTCGGCCCTCTTCGATCCGCCCGATCCGGAGCCGGAGACGTTCGACCCGGAGCAGTACGGCGGGCTCAAGGTCGGATCGGAGCGCGTCGTGCTGCAGGTCTTCGGCGAGCGCTCGGCGATCGTCCGCGCCGGCCTGATCGTGGGGCCGCACGATCCGACCGACCGCTTCACGTACTGGCCGCGCCGGCTCGCCGAGGGCGGCACGGTGCTCGCCCCCGGCGACCCGCAGCAGCCCGTCCAGCTGATCGACGCTCGCGACCTGGGCGCGTTCCTCGTGCGGCTCGCCGCGGAGCGGACGAGCGGCATCTTCAACGCGACGGGACCCGCCGAGCCGTTGACGCTCGGTGAGACGCTCGAGCGCATCGGCGGGGCCGACCGGCTCGTGTGGGTGGACGACCAGACGCTGCTCGATGCGGGCGTCGGCCCCTGGATGGAGCTGCCGCTCTGGCTCCCGGGCGACGAGTACGCCGGCCTGCTGCAGGCCGACGTGTCGCGCGCGATTGCCGCCGGGCTGACGTTCCGCCCGCTGGAGGAGACGGCGCGCGACACGCTCGCCTGGAGCCTCGAGGCGGGTGAGCAGCGCCCGACGCTCTCGCGCGAGAAGGAGCGCGAGCTCCTCGCCGGTGCCTGACCTGTCGGAGAAGCTCGGCGCGAAGCCCGGACCGGAAGCGCTCCGCTTCGTCTACAGGCTGCGCGACCGCTGAGCGGCGTCCGCCCAGCGTGGATCGTCGCGCCGGATGCGATCCGGATTGCGGCCACGCGCATCGGCGATCGTCACGGCGAGCCGCTGGAAGAGGACGATGTCGACGACCGGGTGCCGCGTCGGCACGAGCGTCACGTCGCAGAGAGCCTGTAGGCCGGCGAAGGCATCGGCGGCACGCGGGCCGTCGAAGACGAATGCCCTGACGCTCTCGTCGATCGCGGCGAAGTAGCCGTGCAGGAGCTGCTCCGTCTCGTACGCCTCGGCGGCGACCCACGCGCCCTCGCGGAGCTTGAGCACCGCCTCGTGCGCGGTCGCCAGCTCCCGGCCCGCGCCGGCGACGAGGAACCGCTCCTGCTCGCCGACGGCCGGGAGCTCGGCCGCGAGCGCGTCCTCGACCGCCGAGGGCAGCCACGAGATGTCCTCACCGCGCAGCGCCGCGATGGCCGCGACCGCGCACGTGTAGCTCGCGGTGTGGCACCAGCTCTCCTCGATCGCCGGAGTGCACACGATCACCTCGTCGCACAGCTCCGCGATCGGGCCGTCCGGCTTTCCCGTGACGAGCCACTTCGGTCCGGGCCAGATGCGGGCCGCCTCGAGCGTCGTCTCGGTCGCGCCCTCGTGCGAGACGAGGACGAGCACGTCGGCGTCCCGCTTCGGCGCGAGCACGAGCTCGAGCGCCTGCACCGCCTCGCCGCCCGTCATCGCTGCGTGAAACGACGTGCCGCAGCCGGTGAAGAGCGCTCGCGCACCGTCGGGGAGCCGCTTGTCGGTCGGAACCTTCGCGAGCCATTCCGGCTGCGCGGCCATCGCCGCCCTCGTCATCTCCCCGGCCACAGTGCGTCTATACCATCGAACGGGTGGAGGGGTTCCCGTTCGTGCACCGCGAGACGGTGCGTTTCCGCGACCTGGACGGCATGGGCCACGTCAACAACGCGGTCTTCTCGACGTATCTCGAGCAGGCGCGGCTCGCCTGGTTCGGCGAGGACGAGGAGATGCCGCTGCGCGACGTCATCCTCGCGCGGACGGAGATCGACTTCCGCGATCAGGTCGGCGTGGGCGAGGTGGTCGAGATCGGCGTGCGGCCCGTCCGCGTGGGAACGAAGAGCTTCGAGCTGGAATACGCATTGCACTCCGCCGGGCGCGTGGTCGCGGAAGCGAAGAGCGTCCTCGTCGGTTACGACTATGCGCGGGGCGAGAGCATTCCCGTGCCCGATCGCTGGAAGAGGAGACTGAGCGCATGAGCACATTCGAGCGGCACGTCCTGGACAACGGCCTGCGGATCCTCACCGCCGACCTCCCGCACGCGCAGTCGGTGACGTGCATGGTGATGATCGCGGCCGGCTCCAGGTACGAGACGGCGGAGACGAACGGCATCGCGCACTTCTCCGAGCACATGTTCTTCAAGGGGACGGAGCGGCGGCCGGACGCGCGGACGATCGCCGGCGAGATCGACGCGATCGGCGGCGAGTTCAACGCCTTCACGAGCAAGGAGTCGACTGCGTACTACGTCAAGTGCGCCGCGGAGCACCGCGACGTCGCGCTCGACGTCCTCGTCGACATGCTCCGGAACTCGCGCTTCGACGGCGGCGAGATCGACCGCGAGAAGGGCGTCATCCTCGAGGAGATGAACATGTACTTCGACACGCCTCGCGACTACATCGGAGGTGTGTACGACGAGCTGCTGTACGGGGACCAGCCGCTCGGCTGGGACATCATCGGCCGCAAGGAGACGGTGCGCGCGGCCACCCGGGAGACGTTTCTCTCCTACCTCGAGCGCTGGTACCACCCGGAGCGCATGGTCGTCGGCGTCGCGGGTCGCATCGGCGGCGACGCGGTCGAGCACGTGAGCCGGCTCCTCGGCGACCTGCCGGCCGCTCGGACCGGCGCACCGTCGCCCGTGCAGGGCTACGAGAACGGGCGCGTGAAGGTCTTCACGAAGGCGTCCGAGCAGGCGCACGTGATCGTCGGCGTGCCGAGCTATCCGCTCGAGCATCCCGACCGGTACGCGCTGCAGATGGTCGCGACCGTGCTCGGCGGCGGAATGTCCTCGCGCCTCTTCACCGAGGTGCGCGAGCGCCGCGGGCTCGCCTACTACGTGTTCGGCGTGAACCACAGCTACACCGACGCGGGCTCGCTGTACGCGCAGGCGGGCGTGGACATCAACCGCATCGACGAAGCGTTGACGACGATCGCGACCGAGCTCAAGGGGATGGCCGACCGCGTCCCCGCCGACGAGCTCGAGAAGGCGCGCAGCTTCTCGAAGGGCCGATTCGTCCTCCAGCTGGAGAACCCGCAGGGGTTGATCATGTTCGGGCTGCGCAAGGAGGTGCTCGAGGGCCGCGCTCCCGATCCGGAGGAGGTGCTCGCCGGCATCTCGGCAGTCACCGCGGAGGACGTGCAGCGCGTCGCGCAGGATCTTCTCGCGGACGACAAGCTGCGCCTCGCGGTGATCGGCCCGTTCGACGACGCCGAGCGCTTCGAGAAGCTCCTCTAGCGTTGTTTCGTGTCAGACACCCACCGGTGTCTGACACGAAGAGTCGGCCTTGGTCGGCGGTCCAGTCAGCACCTATGCCCGGAGCCGCCCGTCAGAGTGCTTTCGACCCGGCCGGAAGCTGTGTCTCTTCTATCACCGTTCTCGGACGGACGGAAAACTCCTACCGCCGATGGTCGCGAGGTCGGACTCGAGCAGGAGTGCGCACGCGCGCGCGTCTGGTTCAGGGCCGCCGGGAGCGTAGAGCCTAGGGCGCCGGTGCGGCCACGGTTGCATGCCACGTCTGCGGCCCGACGACGCCGTCCACGGCCAACCCCACCTTGGCCTGGAACGCGCGGCAGGCAGCTTCGCTCTCGGGGCCGAAGACGCCGTCGACCGCGAGCGTCCAGCCGCGGCCGCGCATGAGCTCCTGCCAGCGGCGGACGTCGCTGCCGCGCAGCGGCGGGGGCTGCATGAGATACCGACCCGGCCACCGCCCCGCCCGCGCAGGCGGCGGCCCGTAACGGAGGCCCGGAACGTACGCCGCGTGGGTCCAGTCCCGGCCGGCGGCGGGGAACTCGTTGACCCCATACACGCGGCCGCGCGCCTCGATCGTCGAGCCGTTGCCGAGGGACACTGCGACATGACCGTCCGCCGGCGTGTGGTGACGGAACAGGAGCGCGCCCTGGATCGTGAACGCGCGGGCAAGCGGCTGGATGAGCGTGCCGCGCCTGATGCACTCCTGCAGCTGCAGCCACGAGCCCTGCGGAAACGACACCCGCAGGCGAGCCAGCGCCCACCAGACGAGCCCGCTGCAGTCGAATGCGGCCGGATTCGGATCACTCGCCGGCGGCTTCGCCCCCCATAGGTACCGGTCGCCGCGCTGGTCGAGGCACAGGCCGACGAAGTCGCTCACCGGGGTTCGCATCGCGAGCGCCGGTCGAGCCGGGAGTGCGCCGGCGGGCTTCGGCGTCACGGCGGCGAGGATCGTCTGCCACTTCACCACGCGGGGCATCACCTGCCTGGCATAGGCCTCGCTCCCGTTGTAGTTCCAGAACCCTCGGTACGCACCGCTCCGCCTGATCTGGGCGCGCAGGATGCTGAACCCGACGCGCAAGTTGACGCCGTAGTTCCAACACCCGCCGAGCGCGTCGGCGCGGTCCTGGTATCCGGGCCACGTGAGCTGCGTCGGACCGACCCCGTTCGCGCCGAGACCCAGGTCGCGAAACCGCTTGTACTCCGCGTAGCTGCTCTTCGTCACCTCGACGCCCTTGATCGGATTCCGAACGTTGTCGTGACCGAAGACGTTGTGGCCGCCGCTCGTCTCCTGCTCGAGCAGCGCGCATGCGAAGGGCAGCGCCAGCATCACCTCGCGCGCCGCGCTCAGGGTCGCCGCGGGATCGACGATCCCTCCCCGCTTCATCGCCTTTTCGAGCTGTGCGTCGGTCACTGCGCGGCTCCCTCGACTCGTGCTCGACCAGCACCGCAGCGGTCCGACGTCCGACGCCGACAGCTTCCACCCGGGACCGCGAGATTGTCAAGTGCGCGTCTTGACTAAACGCGACAACCGTCTTACTGTCCCTCCTTCCAACGACTCTGCGGCGCACCCCATGAGTCAAGGGGCGGAGCGCGGCACCGCTCCACCGTTGAAAGGAGCAGCGCCGTGAAGTTCCTCAACGACTCGATGCCGTGGGCCACGATCATGATGGCCGTCCTCGTGGGCATCGCCGCCATCGCAGGCGCGGTCGTGGTGATCGTGCACCCGAGCTCGCTGCAGTTCCAGCAGTACCTCGACATCCTCAAGAACTTCGCGATCGCCGTCGGCATCGTGGGTGTGGGTCGCGGCATCGCGTCGTACGGGAAGCAGACGAAGTCGGCGGCGCTGCTCGGCGACGCCGGCCTCGTGCCTCAGCCGGGCGTCGGCGCCGTGCAGCCCGCGGTCGCACCGGGCGCCGCCTATGACCCCTATGCCGACGTGGCCTGGGCGGAGGCCGCACCGCCTCCGCAGCCCGCCGCCCCGGCGGCGGTCGGCAACGGCGCCCCGCAGGAGATCTGACCGACCGGGAGCGCCTCTTCCGGTGGAACCCGTATTCGTCGCGGTCGTCGAGGAGCACGACATCTTCCGGCGCGGAATCGTGGCGTGCCTCGCCGACGACCCCGACGTCGAGGTCGTCTACGAGGGCGCCGCCGGGCCGCCCCAGGGTGACGCCGTCGTCGCCGTCGTCTCGCATCGGGCAGCGAGAAGCGAGCGGTTCCCGTGTGCACTCGTCGTGTGCACGAGCGAATCCCAGGCGCCGGACACGTACGCGCCGAACGTGGTCCTCGGCGTGCTGCCGCGAAACTCGCTGACCGGTGCGCAACTGCTCGCGACCGTGCACGCGGCCGCCGCCGGGCTCCAGGTCCAGCCATCCGGCGCTCCTCAGCCGAGCCGTCCCCTCGACGACCGGAGCATCGAGGTGCTGCGCCTCCTCTCACGAGGCGCAGACACCCATCAGATCTCGGATGCGCTCTGCTACTCGGAGCGAACTGTGAAGACGCTGATAGCAGACATCCAGCGCAGCCTCGGTGCACGAAATCGCACGCATGCCGTCGCCGAGGGAATCCGCAACGGGTTCATCTAGACCGAACGACCGCCCAAAGGTGCACGTCGATCCGACCGTGCTCCGTCACGATCGGACGTTCACAATGCACGAACGTCGGCGCAGGATGTTGCCATCCGATGCAGCCACGAGTCTGGATCGACACCTCGAACGCGATCTTCCGACGAGGGCTGTGCGGGTGCGCGCTCGACGCGGGCTTTGCCGTCGCAGGCGAAAGCGAGGCGCTGACACCGGCACCCGAGCCGGGACGCGTCGACGTCCTCGTCTTCGACCTCGAGCAACTGCCCGGCGTTCTCCTGCTCGAGTCCGCCGCCGACCACTTCGTCGCGCTCGTCGACGCAGTCGACGATGCACTCCTGCCGACCCTGCTCGAAGCGGCGGTCGACGGCTTCCTGCTGCGCCCGCAGTTGCGGCCGCCGGAGCTGGTCAGGTGCCTGCAAACGGTCGTCTCGGGCGGACGCTGGTACCCGGCCGCACCGCGTCCCGTCCGGCCGATCACCAGGCAGCGGCTCACGCCGCGCGAGGTTGCCGTGCTCCGGCTGCTCGCCGACGGGGACCGCACGACGGAGATCGCACACGCGCTCTCGTACTCGGAGCGCATGGTGAAGAACATCGTGCACGACGTGATGACGAAGATGGAGTGCCGGACGCGGGCGCAAGCGGTGGCAGTCGTCGTCCGCGAGCACGTCATCTAGGTCTGCGCGTTCGACTGCCCCTTTTCTTCTCCCGGTCGCACAGGTCGCGGCATAGCGTCACGCGTCGTGCCACGCGTGCTGATCGTCGACTTCGGCGCCATCGCTCGACGCGGCCTGCTGGGGTTCCTCGACGACGCCGGGATCGACGTCATCACCGCGAGCTCGCGAGAGCACGTCGTGACGCGGCTTCGCGAGACGAACGCCGACGTCGTTCTGCTCAATCTCGATGCAGACGGCGCAGGCGAGCAGGCGAAGCAGATCGCCGACACGTTCCCGGAGCTCAAGGTGATCGCCTGCTCGTCGGAGCGGCCGACGATGCTCGTCGTGCCGCCGCACGGTGCGGGCTCGTACACGTCGCCGCTCACCTCGGCGCGCTTGCAGGAGGAGGTGGGTGCGCTCTAGTGCCCTCGACGCTCGTGCATCCGATGGACACGGCGTGGGTCTCGTCGGCTCCTGCGCTCCAAGTCACGGTCGAGCCGGTCGGCGCCACCGCGCCGGGGACGAGCAACCGGCTGAGCGCTCCGCTCGGCGCCGCCGGCGAGACCGCGACGTACACGCCGGCAGGCCCGCTCGACCTCTCGGCGTTCGACGAGCTCCGCTTCTGGGTGAACGCCGACCAGGACGCCGAAGGGACGGACGACGCCCCGTTCTGGCTCGAGCTCTCGTACCACGACGTCAACGACGCTATGAACGAGGAGCACCGCTGGTTCGTGCCGGTCAATGCCGCGAACACGTGGGAGCAGCGCCGGGTCGGGATCGAGTCGGACCGACGGTCTGCGATCGACCGCTTTCGGTTCACCGTGCTCGACGACCGGTCGTTCTCGATCGACGTCGACGAGCTGCTGGCGGTGCACGAGCTGATGCTGACCGACGTCGAGGCAGCGCTCGTGGATCGGATCGGGGCGCCGGCTGCGATCCCGTCTCTCGTGGACGTCGTTCTGACGGCGACGGCGAACCCCGGCTCGCCCACGATCTCGGTGCCCTCGGCGGCGCCGTTCGCCGCAGGCAACAGGATCCTCGTCACCGGCGGCAGCGCCGGGGACGAGACGCACGACGTGACCCTCGTGACTCCCGGACTGCCGGGCTCCAACCTCCTCCACCTGAACGGCACGGTCGCGGGGACGTTGACCACCGGCGTCGCCCGCGTGACCGTGCTCGTACCGGTGATCGTCGAGGCGCCTCCGGCGCCTACGCCCGCGATCGTCCCGGCGATCGTCGTCACGCCGCTCGCCGCGATCGAGGATCACGAGCGGACGCCGTACGTCGATCAGCGCGACAGCTTCAGGCCTCGCGGACCGCTCGTCGCCTGCAGCGTGCGCGCCTCGGCTCGCGCCTACCTGATCGACTATCAGGTCGCTGTGGTCGCAGCCGACCGGCCGCAACAGGTCGCGCTCACCGACGAGATCCAGCTCCGGTTGTCCGCCGACGAGCCGCTGCGCGTCAACGGGGCGTCGTGGCCGGTCTCGATCCAGCCGACGCTTCCACTCCTCAACCGCGAGTTCGGGACGCTCGCGCCCTCCATCTACGTCCGGGTCAGCGCGCGGAGCGAGGTCGCCCCGCGCGTCGAGATCCCATGGGTACAGCACGTCCGCGTCGGCGCCGGCCGGCCGGACGCGCCGTCCGAGACCGAAGCGATCGAGATCACCCTATGACCGCGTTCCACGCGAGGAGCAGAGGACGGATATGAGCACGTACGTCGGAGTCAACGTCGTCGAGGTCGACGGGCTCGCGAGCCCGACCATCGTTCCCGCCGCCACATCGGTTGCCGCCTTCATCGGCGTCACCGAGCGTGGTCCGGTGAACGCACCTGTCCGCGTGAGCGACGCCGACGAGTTCGAGACGCGCTTCGGCGGCGTCATCGCAACCGGCTACGTCGGCTATGCCGTACGGGGATTCTTCGGCAATGGTGGCCGCGAGGCGCACATCTGCCGAATCGCCGGCAACGCGGCCGCGACCGCCTCGGCCGCTTTGGAAGACCGCGACGGCGGAGCGCCGGCACCGACCCTCAAGCTCGAAGGCGGCTACCGCGGCAGCGAAGACCCCGGAGAGTGGGCGGAGCGCATCCGCGTCGACGTCAGAGACGACCCGCGGGCGACGACGACGGCCGCGGGTGCCGCCGGCGCGAACGCGACGTCCGTGCAGCTCGCATCCACCGACGGGATCTCGATCGGGAGCGTGATCGCGTTCGACGATGCTGCGGCGACGCTCACGTATCGCAAGCTGACGGCGGTCGACGCGGACGGAACCGTGCACTGGACCGCTCCGGTCGTCGCCGGGATCTCGTTGCACGCGGCCGTTGCGACGATGGAGTTCCGCCTGCTCGTCCGCTACCGGGCGACGTCGTCGGGGCCGCTCGATCTCGTCGAGACGTGGCCGAGCCTGAGCATGGAGAGCGACAGCGCCGACTACGTCGTCGACCGGCTCAACCATCCCTTCACCGGCTCGCGGTTCGTGCTCGCCACGGATGTCAGCGGCACGGTGGAGAGCGGCGTGAAGGTGCCGGCGGTCGTGTCGAACGCCGCGCTGCAGAACGGCGTCGACGCCGCCCCCGCCGCCCTCGACTTCGTCGGCGACCCCGGGGCCCGCACGGGATTCCACGCGTTCGACGGCGACTCGGTGCAGCTGCTCGCAGCGCCGGACCTGCACTCGCTCGCTGCGCCCGCCGACCGGCAGGCGGTCGTCCAGAGCGCGCTCGACTACTGCTCGGCGCGCGGCGACCTGATGTTCGTCGGCTCGGCGCCGGACCGCGGCCGGCGCGCCGGCGTGGCGGTTGCGCGCTCCCGTGCCGACTATCAGCAGCTCGAAAGCGCGTTCGCCACCGGCATCGAGGCGTTCTCGACGCAGTTCCAGGCGCCGAAGGTGTACGGCGCGCTGTACGCGCCGTGGATCCGCGTCGTCGACCCGGCATCGGGTGGCGGGTCGCCGACGCGCTTCGTCCCGCCCGAGGGGCACGTGATGGGGATCTACGCCCGTACGGATCTCGAACGGGGGATCTGGGTCGCCCCGGCCGGCATCCGGACGACGGTGAGCGGCGC
>Ga0070717_10003831_pt1 | contig 10824 bp, 8 predicted proteins | sample LARL113metaG_FD_71366 | JGI IMG/M metagenome (GOLD analysis project Ga0070717, IMG submission 71366) | Corn, switchgrass and miscanthus rhizosphere microbial communities from Kellogg Biological Station, Michigan, USA - LAR L11-3 metaG | ecosystem: Host-associated > Plants > Roots > Rhizosphere ...
ATTCCAGAAGTTGTTGTTCATCACTGTCACTGAGGGTTAAGGACGACACCGGAGTAGGCATACGCAAACATAGCGTACCCTCTTGTATGTGTCTAGTTATTTGTTGGACATAACACTAGCGTCTTCTGTTGACTGTCTGTCTCACTCTGACGTGCCAAGTGCCGATCATGCGACATCAAACCTGCGTAAGTCTCTGATTCCATGCACGCGGAACTTGGCTGCTCAACTGCTATGTCCTATCGGGCAATAGTCAGCATGTACTGCCGTACCATCGGCAACCAGAACCTTGAGACCTAGAATGGCTTTTGGTTTACCAGCTTTGCAGTTTATCCGGGAGTAAGACCCATGAACACGACCCAGGCCCCAACCGTCAATACCAGGATGTCCCAGGCTGTTCTTCCGCGCGCGAGCGAAATCAACGCCGCAAACTTTGCCACACCACGGCGTGGCGGCTATGGAATGCCCTGCGCGAAGTGTAAGACCTATTACTCTGCCGATCTTGATTTATGCCCGGTGTGCAAGACGACTGAGCGCGTTTCGCCGATCCCGACTGGCGCGGCTGAGCTTGAAGCCGCTGAGCAAGAGCTAAGCCCCGATGAGGCCGCACTGGAAGCCGAACGCGAGCGCTTTCTGCGCGAGTTCAAGTCGCAAGTGTATGCCTCGCATATGCAGATCAATACCGCTGCCAGCTTCCGCTGCAGCAAAGAGGAAAATCATCAGGGGGCATTCGAACCAGCCGCGGTATGTCAAGACTGTTACGACCAGGCGCGCGGGCAAATGGACTTGATGGAAGCCGCCCTGCACATGGATTTAAAGGAAGCCACGCAGATCGTGTATGACGCCGTGTGGTCGGATCCTTCCGACCCGGGCAAGACCTACCAGAACGCCGCTCAGGCACTGCTCACCGAGTTACGCAACCGGGCTGGAATTTCTGCTGTTCTGGGTCCGCTGCAAACCTTGCCGCATTAATTTTTGGATGCCGGGATCACTGCGCTTTGAGGGTGACCCATTTTCTCCCGGCATAGAGCCGATATCCGTTGCCGTCCTCGACAATCTTCAGGGGCACAGGATGAACCAGCTTGTCCTCAAGGTTTGCGCTCACACTGAGCACATCATTGGCGCCAACGTCCATGACAAGAAATTTGTTAGCTTTTGAGAAAGCGAAGCCATATTGTCCTGGCGCAAGCTCTGTTCCCTCGACGCTCAATTTCACCTCAGTAATCAGGAATCCCTGATACTTGGCCTGCACATCAGCTGCATAACCGGATGTATCCACGAGCCCCGCTAACACCAGCTTGCCACCGGAATTGCTGAATCCCACGGAATTGCGAAGCTGGACTGAGGCTGATTGCCCTCGAAAGAAGTAAGCTGCCGGGACAACGCGCTTCAGATCCTCGGCGCTGAGCACGTCCGTTTTGGGCGCTTGGGCCATCGTAACGGACGTGAGAAGAGCAACTAGAAAACTTCCTAAGTACACACGAAGTCGTGCAGTCATCGATAAATCCCCTCCTAAATTCTTGTGGCTACTACTTAGCTTCACCCGCCCATCTGAGAACTGAGAACTTAGGAACTGAGAACTGGTTTTTAAAAGCCACGGCTACCCTGCGGTTACCAGTTCAGACTGACGTTCAGTCGCAACGAATACTGAGCGGCCTGCGACACAAAATAAGTTCTCAGTTCCTAGCAACAACCTGCAATCGCCATCAGGGCGCAGCGGCAAATCGCAACTTACCGAACGCGCTGGGCACATGAAAATTCGGTGCGGGTGTACGAGTAGGTTGCCATGCCATGTAGAACCGCGGTTCTTTCGATCCCTCGATGCGATAGAAATTCGCGCGCCAAACCAAACTGGGATCAAAATGTGCGGTGAGTGCTCTCATCGGAATCGCCAATTCGGCGGCCCAGCTATGCGATTTATCGTTCATCACAACCGAACGCTGCATACCGCTTTTCAAGTCTGAGATGCCACCCGGGAAAACGTCGAGATCGATCCACATGCCATTTGGACCGACCTCGAACTCTTTATAGTAGCGCTCGCGCGAAGGATCGGGCTGCAAGAAAGCCTCAGCCACATCGCGATCCCAAAGATGATCGCGCCGGCCGCTGGCATCGGCATCGTCGAACAGGTAAAGCTCCCGGTACCGGCACTCATAGCGCACGTACAAGGTGTCGCGCGACCACAGCACGCGCACTTGCGTCTCCCGCTCGAGGTCGGGATTTTTTGCCTGCCAATCAGAGCAGAACGAAACTGGTTTGGCAGTTTGCCACTCGGCTGCGGGATATGCCGCATCAATCTTGATTGCATGAGAAACGTATTGAGCTACTATTTCGCCATCAGGGGCCGCACACGAGATTGCCTGCCTAGTTTCACTCATCATCAGATGTGCCCCCAGGAGCAGTGGGACAATAAGAAGTTGCCGAAGCACCGCACCAGCATAGCGCAGAAAATCAATTTGACAGCAATATCTGGATAGCTCAAGGAGACGGTCGCGCATATCTTGGGATTCATGACAAGCAATGCGATACTCAATCTGACGGAAGTACCCGACATGAGCCGCGCGAGCGAGGTTCGGCAATGGGAAGCGGTCATGAGCCGCGATCCAAACCACGATGGCCGTTTTGTTTTCGCGGTATCCTCAACCGGCGTGTATTGCCGGCCCTCATGCCCATCGCGGCGTCCGCGGCGCGAGAACGTTACTTTTTTCCGCAAGCCCGATGAGGCCGAGAAAGCCGGCTATCGCGCCTGTTTGCGCTGCCGCCCCCGCGCTATCGGCGGAAATGCGCAGATGGAAATGGTGAAAGCCGTCTGCCGCTACATCGAGCAGCATCTCGATGAGCCGGTCACCCTGGCTCGGTTGGGTGAGGCCTTCCGCCAGAGCCCCTTCCATTTGCAGCGCACGTTCAAGGCGGTCTTGGGAATTTCGCCCCGCGCCTATGCCGATTCCTGCCGCATGAATCAGCTCAAGCGCAACTTGCAGGCCGGGCATTCCGTGACCCGCGCGCTCTATGACGCGGGTTACAGCTCGAGCAGTCGTTTGTACGAGCGCACTGCGTCACAGCTTGGCATGACTCCGGATAAATACCGCCGGGGGGCAATCGCCGCTCCAATTCGCTACACCTTGACTGATTCCCCGCTTGGGCGCATGCTCGTCGCAGCAACGGAAAAAGGAATCTGCGCGATCCAATTCGCGGATTCTGATGAGGAACTGGATCAGGGGTTGAAGCATGAGTTCCCGTTTGCAATTCGCCGCCGGGATGACTCAGGCATGCGTGAGTGGAAAGACGATCTGCTGCGCCACATGCGCGGCCAGAAACTAAACGCCAGCCTTCCGCTTGATATTCAGGCGACTGCCTTTCAGCGGCGAGTGTGGATGTATCTTCAGTCGATTCCTTTTGGCTCGACCAAGTCCTATAGCCAGGTGGCGAAGGCGATCGGACAGCCCACAGCAACACGAGCCGTCGCACGGGCTTGCGCTACGAACCAGGTGGCTGTGGCAATTCCTTGTCATCGGGTAGTTCGCGAGGATGGCAGGATGGGCGGCTACCGCTGGGGGATCGATCGCAAAAAAGCATTGCTCGAAATGGAACGAATCTGATGTATCGATGGAGGGCGGGCGTCCTCGCCCGCCCCTATTTCTCCATGCGCTCGTAAATCGATTTCGCATAGGAAAGCAGACTCAGGACCGCTTTCTTCTCCGCTTCCGTATTCCAGTCTTTGTTTGAGTTCGCAGCATCGATCATGCGATCAATCCAGGCGACAAAGTACGCCGCATCTTCTGCTGGCCTGAGCGGTGAACCGGCCACGCTCACATAAATAGGACTAGTAGTAGCGTAAGGGTACGAATCGAGCACCGGATACTCCGGCTTTTCACTCCAGGCGCGCAGCAGACACCAGCCGCTGCGGGAGATTGGGATCGTGTTCTCCACGTCCGCGCTTACCCGACCGGCATTCAATTTCAAATCTCGAGCCACTTGCCCGTTGCAGATGACCTGAAGATGATCAATGGGAATAATGGAACGCAACGAGGCGGTGAACTTCACCTTGTTATCGCCAGCAGCTAAGCGCAGTTCATCGCCCAGTTCGCGGTCGCCGAGCGTAAATTTGAGCAGTGGGCCGTTGGTTGCGAAACTGCGGCCTTGTTTCAGCGACACGAGCCAGGTACGAATGTCGAGCGGGCCTGCGGGCACATTAACGTAGACACGATTCAATCCCACAGGGCCGCGCAGCGAGGCAAAGTTGGCCATCGCGTCAGTGCCTGCCGCAGTGGGCAGATGAAAACCGCAGTTCAGCAGCCGATACCAAACCGCAGCAGTAGACTTATGGTCGCTAAAACCCATGACCTCGATGTAATCCACTTTCTGGAGGGCAAGATCAACGGGAAGCTCGTGAGTGAGCGATTCATCCTTAGCCGGATCGGGGATTGAATCATAGGGATGAACGTAGCCAACTATTGCCTGCTGTTCGTGAGCAACGTCGGCCACGATAGCATTGGCCGGAAACAGGCTTGCCGCAGCGCTGTTGGGATAAGCTGCGTAACCGGGAATCAGAAAATTGCGGGTGAGATTTAGCAAGCCAAGATGTCCCCAATAGCTGGTGTGATATTCCTGGGAATGCAGCAGCAAATTTGTGGCGGTCGACGCCGGATCGGGCTTGGTACTGAAGTAAGCAATATCGGGAATGCGCTGCTCTTTATTAACCACCAGATCTTCGACAATCGAAAGATTCTCGGCCGCTGCCTGCTCAATCAAATGCTTCGGCGTGTTGCGATATGCCCCGCCATAATTCATGTGGACATGAACATCGCCGCTGACCCACTGCGAGTGCGAGTCTTTCGGCAAGCTGATCGGTTTGAGATAGATTGTCAGGTTGGAGCGACGCCCAGGCGAGATCAACACACGTTTCTTCTCGACTCCGTACTCGAATCCTTTCATCACTTCAACTTCTGTGGTGCCTGCGGGGACGGTCAGCTCCGAATTTCCACCGCTATGAAAGTAGTGCGCCTCGAACGGACGCTCGGAACGAACGAAGTTGTCGTCGACATGCATCCAGGCATCATCAGGAGCATAGGCGCGACCATCTTCACCGGTAATGAAAATCCGCGCTGCACTTGCATGTCCGTTTGCTGCCAAAATAGTGATACTGAGCTGGCCCGTGGGCTTGAGATAATGCCGTTCTTTAACGATGACCTGCGCCTGCGCTCCACCCAAAACTTCCTGGGTCCACAATGAAGTATTCCCACCGCGATTGGAAATGAAGGCAATACGTTTTCCATCAGGCGACCAGCGTGGCGCGACGTTGTCGAAATCGCCATAAGAGAGTGGAAATGCGTCACCACCCTGTGACGGCATCACCCATGGCTGGTGCCATTGCTGTCCAAGGTAAGAGGCGTACACCAGGCGTTTGCCATCTGGCGAAAAATCCGGTCGGGCCTTCCAGGCAGTTTCTTCATAATGAATTTCGTGCGCTTCGGCGCCGGGCTGCGCCTTCATGCGCCAGAATCCGCCGGTGCCGTAGATGTGGCCGCGGTTAGAGACAAACAGGATCTCATTGCCATCGCGCGACCAGACTGGACTGATTTCGTGATCAAACTGGCTATAGTAGTAACGTGGCAAATCGCTGCGCGTTTCTCCAGCGAGGCGCTGTACGTTCTTAAGCTCCCCATCAGCAAAATCAGCGACGAAAATATGAAAGTGCCCCTTGTACAAAGTAGAGACAAACGCCAAGCGTTTGCCATCCGGTGAAAGCCTGGGCTCAACGTTCACCGCTCCGCCTGAGGTCAGTTGGCGAGTCTTCTTAGTTTGCAGATCAAGTGACCAAAGCTCGATAGCATCTTTCTGATAGCTCGCATATACAACCCAGCGGCCATCGGAGGAGCAATCTGGCTGATAGTCGTAGCCGGGGCCATCAGTCAACTGTTGCGCGGCTGTGCTCTCCAGCCGCTGTTCCCAGAGCGAGCCTGCCATGGAGTACACGAGCGAACGCGAATCAGCGGTCCATGCGGCAGAGCTCGGCCCCGCCGTGACCTGGGGAAGATACATTTCTCGGTAGTAATACGAATGCGGCAAGTCGATCTGCTTAAGGACAGGCTCGCGCTGTGCCAGCAGCGGCAGAGAAGTGAAAAAGAGAACCAGCAGAAACCGGCTGCGAGTTTGATTTGACAAGATTCCTCCCTGACTCGCTTCGACGGCGGAGATTATATCCAACATGGCGGCAGCCGTAGGTCTGATGTCCGATCGTCTGTTGTCTAACGTCTGAATTCCTCAGCTCTCCACAAACTTGCCCAGACCTCCACAGGATGTGCACAGCGATATCAGCTTTGCCACTTGCGCGAATCGCGGTTGCAGGTGCAGAGTCAATTCACCTCATGAAAGTTGCTGCGGAACTTTGCCCACTGTGTGAAGGCACCGGCTGGAAATCTGTTGCGAACGGTTCGGATCGTCGCGTCACCCGATGCGATTGCCGCGTGCAGGCCAGGTCCGAGGCACTGCTGAAAGCCGCACGAATTCCAAAACGCTACGAGCACTGTGAGCTTTCAAACTTCGAGTATGAAGGCCCGCACCAGGCGCTCTTTCCAGCACGCATGGCTGCTTGCAAGTTCGTGGAGGAGTATCCAGTCGACAACACCGGGCTGCTCCTGATTGGCACGATTGGCGTGGGCAAGACACACCTTGCCGTAGGAATCATTAAAGAATTAATTCTCAGCAAAGGCATCGGTTGCCTCTTCTATGATTATCGCGAGCTGCTCAAAGAAATTCAGAATTCTTATAACGAATCGGTAAGGGCGACTGAACTCGAGGTGCTGCGTCCGGTCTTCGAGACCGAGATCCTGGTTCTCGATGAACTTGGCGCCGTCAAGCCAACTGAATGGGTTTGGGACACTGTCAGCCTGATTTTGAACACACGCTACAACGACAATCGCACGACGATTATCACGACAAATTTCGATGACAAGCCTGCGGGCGCTGCTGGCGGTCCACGCGGAGCAGCGCGCGATGAAAACCTCGGCGACCGCATCGGCGAGCGTATGCGTTCCCGCCTGCACGAGATGTGTCGCATTATTAAGATGGAAGGCGACGACTTTCGCCGGAAATTCCTCAGCGCCAGCTTCCGATAAATCATCGGCGGACCAGATTTGCTGCGCTCTATCCCTTGTCATTCCGAGCCGTTCGTAGCCGCGTTTTCGCGGCGAGAACGTGCGAGGAATCTGCTGTTCTATCCAACTCCTTTGCCGCTGACAGCTAAAATGGCCTTGTGCTGACCAATCGCGTTGAGTTCATCCCTGCAGCGGATGCAGAGATCTTCCTTACTATTCCTGCAGCCCCGGCAGTTTTCCTGCTGCGTGGTGACGATCCGCAATCTGAACCATACGTCAGCAAGACTGCGAACCTTCGCCGTCGAGTGCAACGGCTTCTCGGCCTGCCAACTGAACAGAGCAAGAAACTCAACCTGCGCGAGCGTGTCCGCTGCATTGAATACACACCGGCTGGCTCCGATTTTGAATCCGGATTTCTCCTTTATCGGCTCCTCCGTTCTCTATTTCCGAAGACCTACTCTGACCGTCTCCGCCTACGTTTCGCCCCGCTTGTGAAGCTGCACCGGGAAAACGAATATCCTCGCGCTTCAGTGACCACACGCCTTGGACGGCTTGGCGGCCGGAACCTCTATTACGGGCCGTTTCCCTCCCGCCCCGCTGCAGAAAAATTCGCCAGCGACTCGCTCGACTTTTTCAAAATGCGCCGCTGCGTGGATGATCTCCATCCTGATCCCAAGTTCCCCGGCTGTATCTATTCGGAAATGAAGATGTGCCTCGCGCCCTGCTTCAAAGGTTGCACTGATGACGAGTACCGTGCCGAAGTCGCCCGCGTGCAGAATTACTTTGACAGCGTCGGCGACTCCCTGGTGCGCGAAATTTCGGCTCAGCGCGATCAAGCTTCATCAAATCTCGACTTCGAGAATGCAGCCGCCCTGCACGCACGCATTGACAAGCTCAAGCCGGTGCTCACCCAGGTTCCCGAAATCGTGCATCGCATCGACCGCCTGGCAGGGGTCATCATCCAGCGAAGCATGCTGCCCGAATGTGTTGCGCTGTTCCGAGTGGGCCGTGGACTCGTTTCAGAGCCTGTTATTTTTCCGATTCAGGCATCCGAGCATACGAAATCGCAATCCATGGAGTCCCGCTTACAGGCGGCCCTCGCGGCAATTCCCGCCGATAGTTGCCAGACTGCACTTGAGACCATGGAGCACTTGGCCATCCTGAAGCGCTGGTATTACCGCAGCCGCCGAGCGGGAGAAATTCTCTTTGCCGACGAGAACAGCACTATGCCGTGGCGGCGTATCGTGCGCGGGATTGCCCGCGTCTACCGAGGCGAGCAGGCCGAGGCATCGTCCGCACTGACAAATCCCACGCCAATAAACCCGCCCAGCTTGTAAATCATCAGCCTCTTTTGTTATTGTTGGCCGCCTCGAAGCTTTCCTGCCCGAAACCGCATGCCCTGGGGAATCCTATGACGAAAGGCGTGACCATTACCGTGAATGGAGTGGACCGCCGCGCCTCGGTTGAGCCGCGTCTGCTGCTTGTCCATTTCTTGCGAGAAAACGCTGGCCTTACCGGCACACACGTGGGCTGCGAGACGTCTCTATGTGGCGCCTGCACCGTGCTGCTGGATGGCCAAGCCGTGAAATCCTGCACCGTCCTCGCGGTCCAGGCCGATGGCCGCAAGATCACAACCATTGAAGGCTTGGCGGCCGGAGATCAGTTGCACCCCATCCAGGAGGGATTCTGGGAGGAGCACGGCTTGCAATGCGGCTTCTGCACGCCGGGCATGATCATGTGCTCGCATGATCTTTTAGAGCGGCACCCGAACCCTTCGGATAGCGAGATTCGCGAGGGAATCAACGGCAATCTCTGCCGCTGCACCGGTTACCAACACATTGTCGCCGCCCTGAAGAATGCGGCGAGAAAAATGTCCAGGCCCGTTGCGGCCCGGGCGGGAGCGAGGTGAGCCATGGCCACTCCTGCAAGGTCTCCAGCTCCTCAGAAAAAGACTAACGGCAAAGCCGGAAACGGCGCTTGGGTCGGCCAGCGCATGAAGCGCAAAGAAGACCCGCGCATGATTCGCGGGATCAGCCACTACACCGATGACTTGAAGCTGGCGGGCATGGTCCATTGCGCCTTCGCGCGCTCGCCGCACGCGCACGCCGAAATCAAGGCCCTCCGGACCGACGCTGCCAAAGCTCTGCCCGGGGTGATCGCCGTCTGCACCAGCGCGGATACAACCAGCCTTGGGCCAGTGCCGTGCGCCATCCAGATGCCGGATTTGAAAGTTCCGCGCCACCCCGTTCTGGCCGAAGGGCGCGTGCGTTACGTTGGAGAGCCGGTGGCCGTGGTAGTCGCCGAAGACTTCTACACCGCACGCGATGCCGCCGAACTTGTGGAAGTCGATTACGAGCCGCTGCCCGTCGTCACAGACCTGGAGAAGGCTCTCAGCAAGGATTCTCCACTTGTACACGAATCGCTCAAGAGCAACCAGGCCTTCACTCACCAATTAAAGAACGGTGACGTCGAGGCCGCATTCAAAAAAGCTGATCGCATTGTCAAGCAGCGCATGATGAACCAGCGTCTGGCGCCGATAGCGATGGAGCCGCGCGCTGTCGTCGCCGAATATCTGCCCGGCGAGAATCGACTTACCGTCTGGTCGTCAACCCAAATTCCGCATCTTCTGAAAACGCAGATTTCTTTGCTGGTCGGTTTGCCCGAAACCGCGGTGCGCGTGATCGCTCCCGAAGTCGGCGGAGGATTCGGCAGCAAGCTGAACGTCTACGGTGAAGAAGGCGTTGTTCCCTGGCTGGCCATGAAAACCGGGCGTCCGGTGAAATGGAATGAAGGCCGCCGGGAAAATTTTATGGCGACCATTCACGGCCGAGATGCGCTCAACGACGTGGAGCTCGCGCTTAAGAAAGATGGCAGCATTCTCGGGCTGCGCGCCCGCGTGCTGGCTGACATGGGCGCCTATCATCAGTTACTCACCCCATTGATTCCTCAGCTCACCGCGCTCATGCACGCCGGCTGTTACAAGATTCCTGCAATTCAGATCGATATCGTCGGCGTGTTCACCAACAAGATGTCCACTGACGCCTATCGCGGAGCAGGCCGTCCGGAAGCCACTTTCAACGTCGAACGCATCATGGAGCTCGGAGCACGCGAAATGGGCATGGATCCGGCTGAGTTTCGGCGCAAAAACTTTCCGCTGCCAAAAGAATTCCCTTATACGACCGTAACCGGGCTGACCTACGACTCCGCCAAATATCAGGAGAGCCTGACCAAAGCGCTGAAGCTCTCCGGCTACGACAGCCTGCGCCGCAGGCAGAAGGAAGGATGGAAAAAGGGCCAGTACTACGGTATTGGAGTTTCGACCTACGTTGAGATATGCGCGATCGGTCCATCCGCCGCAACTCCCGCGGGCGGCTGGGAGAGCGGCACCGTTCGTATCGAGCCTACCGGTAAAGTCACGGTGCTCACCGGCGCCTCCCCGCACGGGCAAGGCGAAGAGACGACCTTCGCCCAGCTCGTTGCCGATCAGCTTGGCATCGATCCTCAGGATATAAACGTAGTCCATGGCGACACTCTCGCGGTTCCTTATGGCATCGGCACGTTCGGCAGCCGCGCCACCGCGGTCGGCGGAACCGCTATCTACATGGCTACGCAAAAGCTGAGGGCCAAGCTGAGTACGCTCGCGGCGCACCTACTTGGCTCCAAGCCTGCAGACATCGGCATTGGCCGCGGTCAGCTCACAGCGAAGGGTGGCAAGAAAATTTCCTTTGGC
>Ga0070717_10003836_pt1 | contig 10821 bp, 9 predicted proteins | sample LARL113metaG_FD_71366 | JGI IMG/M metagenome (GOLD analysis project Ga0070717, IMG submission 71366) | Corn, switchgrass and miscanthus rhizosphere microbial communities from Kellogg Biological Station, Michigan, USA - LAR L11-3 metaG | ecosystem: Host-associated > Plants > Roots > Rhizosphere ...
GTCGCGTGCATGGCGTCGGCATCGCGGAAATCCGTCAGATACTTCGTCACCTTCACCACGTCGCGCCAGCCGGCACCGACCTCGTCGAGGATCGACTTGATCGCGTCCATAGCGCGCTTGGTCTGCTCCTCGATCGAGTGCGGGTGAATGTGCTCGGCATCGACGTGAGGATGCTTGTGATAGAGGGGCGAAGGCGTTGCGCCCGACAGGAACATGAGATCGCAGGCCCCGACAATCCGCACGGCCGGGGCATACGGCATGGTGTGTGCTTCCTCGGGTTTCGGGTGTACGGGTTCGAGCCGGACGCTCTGTTGCGGCTTGGTCATCACGGTCATCGCGGGCCTCCCATCGGCAAATAAATTCGCGCCATTTGGGACCGAAAAACGCCCTGACGCAACCGCTTCACGCGGGCCGCCTCGCGTGTTGATCACCGCGCGGGAAAGGCTAACGTGCGCCCCGACAGGAGAACCCGAATGCCCTCCACTATCCTCGATTCCGCGGTCTTCCGCGACATATTCACCACCGAAGCGATGCGGAACGTATTCTCGGACGAGAACCGCGTGCAGAAATATCTCGACTTCGAGGCGGCACTCGCGCGCGCCCAGGCCAGGCTGGGAATCATCCCGAAGGAGGCAGCCGCCGAAATCGTTCGCCATTGTTCGGCCGACAAAATCGACATGGCGAAACTCAAGGAAGCTACCGAAAGGATCGGCTACCCGGTCCTCCCCGTCGTTCAGCAACTCGTAAAGCTGTGCAAGGACGGACTCGGGGAATGGTCGCACTGGGGCGCAACCACTCAGGACATCACCGACACGGCGACCATCATGCAAATCCGCGAGGCGCTGGCGCTCGTCGAAAAAGACATCGACGGCATTTGCGATGGTCTCGCGAACCTCGCGAAAAAGTACCGCGATACGCCCATGGCCGGCCGCAGCAATCTCCAGCAGGCCGTGCCGATCACGTTCGGATACAAGATGGCAACGATGCTCGCCGCCTTCGAGCGCCATAAGCAGCGTCTCAAGGAGCTGAAACCACGCGTGCTGGTTGGCGAATTCGGCGGCGCCGCGGGCACACTCTCTTCGCTCGGCAAAGACGGCCTGAAGGTTCAGGACGAGCTGATGAAGGAGCTCAAGCTGGGGCAGCCGGAGATTTCATGGCATACGGTGCGGGATCGCATCGCGGAGGTCGGCTGCTTCCTCGGCCTCGTCACAGGAAGCTGCGGCAAGATCGCATTCGACGTCAAACTGCTGATGCAGACCGAAGTCGAGGAGGTCTACGAACCATTCCATGCGGGGCGCGGGTCGTCCTCGACCATGCCGCAGAAACGCAACCCGATTTCGTCCGTCTACATCACCGCGCAGACCGCGATGGTGCGCCAGCTTGTTGCCGCGCTGCTGGATGCCCAGGTGGAAGATCACGAGCGCTCCACCGGCCCGTGGGAAATCGAGTGGATCGCGCTGCCGGAAATTTTCATGTTGTCCGCCGGCGCCCTCTCGCAAACGCGGTTCCTCGTCGAGGGCCTCCAGGTTAACGAGAAAAAAATGCGCGAGAACCTCGACATCACCAAAGGGCTGATCATGTCGGAAGCGGTGATGATGGGGCTCGGTGCCGAGCTCGGTCGCAACAAGGCGCACGATCTGGTCTACGACATTTGCCGCGACGTCGTGAAAACCGGCCGCCCGCTGATCGACCTGCTCGCCGAAGACAAGGAGATCAGCAAGTACGCCGACCGCAAGAAGCTGGAACGCCTGGTCGACCCGGCCAACTATCTCGGCGTGGCCGGCGAGATGGTCGACCGTGTGCTGAAGATGCGAAAATAGGATTCACGTCTTCGGCATCGTTCGCCAGATTGCGAACGCCACGGCGAGCGTTGCCGCACCGATCAGCAGGAACAGCGCCGGTACGGTCGCGCCAAGTTTCTGCATCAGCGCCACCAGAATCGTCGCGCCAGTCATGAAGGCCGCGTTCAAAATATTGACGGCGGCAATTGTGCGCGCGCGGCGATCGGCGCCACTCCAGGCCTGCACCGCGGCAAAGGCCGGTACAATGAACAGGCCACCCGCGATCGCAAGGCCGCATAGGTCGATCGCGGCACGCAGCCCGAGGGTCGACGCAAGCACAACGGCGGGACCCTGTGGCGTGGTCGCCGGAATTGCGCCAAGAGTGGCAAAGCCGAGGTCGAGCGCAAACGCGCCCAACAGAACGGCACCCGCGAGCGTTGGACCGAGAACGATGCGTCCACGTGCGATTGCCGCCGCCAGACCGGAGCCGATACCCACCGCGATCGAGAACAGGGCGAGATAGGCGGTGATGGTTTCCTCGTTTCCACCGATCAGCGTTTTGATCAGTGGAGGCAGCAATGACAACACCACGATGCCGACAAGCCAGAACCAGCTGACGACCAAGGCGCCCCACCACAATCTCGAATCCGCATGCAAGTGCCGCATCATCGCCACGGTGGACGCGGCAATGTTGGCCTCGATTTTCAGCTGTGGCGCGCCTTCGCCCGTCGCGGGAATCAGCAAAGCCGAAACCCAGCAAGCCAGCGCGAAGCTTATGACGAGAGCCGCGAAGGTCGCGGTCTCACCCCCGCGTGACGCGAGACCTGCTGCGATCGTGCCCAGAAGAATGGCGACAAAAGTCGCGCCTTCGATCAGCGCGTTGCCGGATGGCAACTGCTCACGCCGCAGATGGTCCGGCAGAATGCCGTACTTGATCGGCCCGAACAGCGCGGCAAGAACACCGAATGCGAACAACGCGACGAAGAGGATCGGCAACGACGACCGCGCATAACCGATGACGGCAAACGCGGCGATGAATATTTCGGCGAATTTCAACCGTTGTGCGACCTTCGCCTTGTCGTAGCGATCCGCCAACTGGCCGCCGAGGGCGGACAGAAAGAAGAACGGCGCGATGAAGACCGCACTCGCGAGCGTGATCAGGGCTTCCGAGTCGCCCCTGTCCGACTGGAACAGGATTACGAAAACCAGCGCGGTCTTGAGAAAATTGTCGTTGAATGCCGCGAAGAACTGGCACCAGAACAGCGGGGCAAACCGCCTCGACAGCAGCAGGGGCGATGGCATGCTGCCCCATTATTGCAAAGTTCCCCCCGCACCGCTTCCGGAAAAAATCAGGCGGCCTTACGGCCGCCCGATTGAGTCTGGTACCAACCCTTAACTCAGAAGCGAGCATTTCCCTCGTGTGATTGGAGAGTCATCGCAGCAAGGGCGAAGCACGCCGCAATGCCGATAACGATTGTAAACAATGTGATCCACATAAGCGCGCCTCCTCTTCCATGAGCGCAAAGGCTCTGCGCGGGAAGTCCGGCCAAGGAAACGCGCGAGGTGCGTTCAGGTTCCCCTCAGGAGCCGAACCGGATCGAGGATCTCAGGTCGGCCAGCAATATTCTGAGGTCGAGTTCCCGGAACTCCAGATAAATGCGGCGTAACCAACGCTGAATCTCGACATGCGCGCTGACGGGTATCCCGGCCGTTTCGGCCAATTGCGCATCGGCAAATGAAAACGGAGGCGTCTCGATATATCTGCGCAGGCCCGGCGCCAGCACCGGTATCCGCACCACCGGGCTGCCGCTTGCCAGCGGATATTTGTCGCGGTGCTGCGCGGGTCCAAGCATTTCATTGTGAACCGGCGCGAGCGTCGCGTGAGAGAACCGTGCGCGCAGACTGCGATAGGCTTCGACCGACGTCTTGTCAGGCGTCATCGTGAAAAGGATCGCAACGCCAATGGATCGGCTCAGGGCCTCTTCGACGAAGCCGATCTGATGCGTCACGGCAAAGAAGGATTCGAAGGATTCGTGACCGAGATCGACGACCTTCGTCGTATTCTCGTCGGCGACAAGACGATCGAACAGCGCGATCTGGCCGTTGATGTCGCGGATCGACGCCGTCGTGGTCTGTTCCGGCAGAAAGTGCTCGAGGGTTTTGTCGCCGGCATTGAGATCGAATGTCGCGACCGCGCGGCCTTCGTGCCGATGAAAATCAGCAAGCAGTCGTGCCAACAAGGTCTTGCCGACGCGGGGGCGGGGCGATGCGATAATGGTGATGGAGCTGCGGAATGACATCACCGGACCGGACGCCGTCGCTCGATCGGCGCATTCGAGAAAGGGCTAACCGGCAGCCTGACGGACGTTGCTTTCCATCTTCGGCGCCACGAGATCGACCAGCTTTACGCGATCGTACTCACCCCAGACATTGCCAAGCCAGTGACGAACATAGCCGCGCAGAACGAAGGAATAGTTTGCGGCTTCGTTCTTCACGCCCTTGTTGCCGACGAACGAGACGAACGGCACGCTTGCGACTTCCACCTGTTCGTACGCCATCTCATTCAGCTTCGGGATGGTGATTTCTTCAGCGCCTTTGATCCGTTTGAAATACGAATTGTAGGTCGCCGGATCCCAGTCGAAGAACGTCGTATTGTTGATGAAGTTCTTGACCAGGAAATAATTGGCGTCACCCATGACACGCGCGGTTTCGGCGATTTCCTCGAGCGAGGCTATCGATGGCCCGAGGATATGAAAGACCGCGAACGTGATCTGGCCTTTCTTGGCCGATTCCAGAAATCCGATGTCGGTCAGCGCCTGCAAGGTCGAGGACAGCAAACCCGCGCGCACATCGATCACCGTCACCTTCGCGTCGGCGCTGCCGAGGGTGTCGAAGATTTTCATTTGATCAGCGACCGCCGTCACGTTCACGACTTCGGTCAGGTCGGGATGAAATCGTTTCAGCGTCCCGCGTGGTGACTCTGTATCGAAGGCGCGAGTCGGCGTTTGATGCGCGCCGAAATAATCGATCAGGGTGCGCGCGACCGTCGTCTTGCCGACGCCCCCCTTATCAGCACCCACGAGAATCACAGCAGGTTTGGCCATAGTACGACTCTACCGTATTGCCCAATCTTACGTTATTGGCGCGGGAGAATGACAGGTCTTATTCGTCGAGTCGGTCCTCACGCCCCTACCTAGCCCTCAGGGAGCGATCATAAATTATAGCGCTATATCAAGCAATTGAATGAAGGCATGCACGCGCCCCCTGTGCACGACTTACAACAGGGTTGCGGCAAGCGGTTTGATGGATCAGGGCTGGTGCCGGCGGAGGGATTTGAACCCCCGACCACCCGCTTACGAAGCGGATGCTCTACCGCTGAGCTACGCCGGCTGAAACCGCGCCACTGATATCGGCGCAGACCCCTGTTGGCAAGCAATACGGGCCTATTCGTCGTTTTCGAAGCTAGCGGAACAATTGGCGCAGGCGCTGCCACGCGTCGCTGGCCGGAGGCGTCGACGTTTCAGGCACGGGGTCGCGGTCGAGGGCCGAATCAGGGCCCGGATCATCGGGTGCATGCACCAGCGGGATAACAGGCTCAACCGGCTTGGCTTTTGCCGTCGGCTTGGGCTTCGCGATTTTGCGTGGTTTTTCAGGCTCCGGCTCGGGCGGCGGCTCTGCCTTCGACTCCGAAGGAACCGGGACTGATTCGGCGACCGGTGGCGAAACCTCGATGACAGGACGCGCGACGCCGATTTGCGCGAGTGGAACCTTCCATTCGAACCCGTCAAGCCGTCCGTTCGGCGACACAGGCAGCCAGCGATCAGACACAGTGCCGTCCGCGGTCCAGACCGGGTCGCCCGACGCACGCATGGCGCGCATCATCCATTCGCGCACGCGCCCTTCGTCGGCATGTTCGGCTTCCTCGATTTCCGCCATCAACGTCGCAACACGACGTGTTGGTGTCGACAGATGTGACGCAAGCGCCGCACGCGCCGTTGCAAACTCACGCGCATCAAGCGCTGCACGCGCGACCGCCAGTGCGCCTTCAAGTTGCCCGGGAACCTTCCCGGCGAGCTTTTGCATGCGGGCAAGCCGCTCACGCGCGCTGTCGCCGAGCCGCAGATCGGCGTAACTCTCAGCGAGGTCGGGATGCGGATTGATCGTCCAGGCCGCCTCCAGGATTTTTCGTGCCTTCCGCGTGTCGCCGGCCTCGGCGAGACGTCGGCCCGCCAGTGCGGCCGCCGGTACCAGATCCGGCGCGAGCTTGACCGACTCGAGCACCAGGGCGCGTGAGGCGTCGCGATCGGTGTCCTCAAGCGCGTGCGCTCGGGCCGCGAGCAGAACCGCGCGCTTGCGCCGGTAGTCGGGCTTCGCGAGCGCACTTTTCATATGATCGAGCGCCTCGAGCGCCCCGGCCCAGTCGGCGGCCGCGCAGCGATATTCGAGGACGGCTTGCCCCGCCCAGGCAACCGGCGGCCGCAACTTCGCTGCTTCTTCCGCCGCGCGACGCGCTGCCTCGAGATCGTTGCGCCGCTGCGCCTCTATATAAAGTCCGCGCAGTCCGAGGGCGCGAGTGTCTTCGCGCGCGGTCATCGCCCGGAAAGCGCGTTCCGCACCGCTTCGGTCGCCGGCCAGTTGCGCCGACTGCGCGCTCAACAGCAATGCCAACGGGTCGCGCGGTGACAGGCGCGCGGCCTCTTCTGCCGATTTCCGCGCGGCTCTCAAATCTCCGGCGCCGATCGCGATCAAGCCGCGCGTGACCGCGAGATAACCTTTGGCTGCGCGGCGATGTCTGAAAAAGAGAGATGCGTATCCGGGCGAATGTAAAATGATGCTGATGATCCACCAGACCACCATCAGCAGGATTACCAGCGCAACGATGGCGAAGAAGGCCACCATCAGCGAGGTTTCAACGCGATGGCCCATCCAGGTAATGGAGACTTCGCCCGGGCGATCGGCGATCCAGCCAACGCCAGCGGCGATGACCGCGAGCGAAGCCAGGAAAAGAACGATACGGATCATCCCGGCCTCATCGCTTGCCAAGTGCGTGGGTCGCTTCGCTCGCGAACTGACGCACAGCGGCGAACGCGGCCTGCCGGGCCTGGGCTTTTCTGATCCACTCCTGCGCCGGTGCGCGCGTCGCGGCATCGAGCTTGCCGAGGTCAACGATGGCGTCATCGATCGCGGCGTGCGCCGCCTCAATCTCGATGCGTGCCAATACTGCGGATGCATCATCGCCCGCCGGCGCATCGACGGGGCGGATGCGCACAAGCTTGCTGGCGTTCGCTTCCAGCCGCTCCAGAAAACCGGTCGGAGCCTGCGCCCCCGACGATTTCATCAGCGCCGGAATCAGTGCGCGCAGTTCCTGCGCCAGCGCCGCATTTGTCGGCGCGCCCTTTTCCGCAAACGGCACCAGCGGCGCCAGACCTTTTTCATCGGCGCCGAGAGCCTTCACTTCGTCGAGTTCCGCAGCGTATGGCACGCCGCTCAAGACTGCATCGCGCAATGCGGCCGCACTCAGCGCAAGCCGCGCCGGACTGTCGGACGGCTGCGCTTTGGCCGTTTGCTCAAGCGCGGCAATGCGTTTTTGCACGACATCGACTTCGGCGGGTGACAGACCGCCGGCGGTATTCCTAGTGACGTCCTGAATGCTGGCACGCATTTGCGTAACGGCTTTCTCGGCGGCGTCCGCCCGGGCGCGCGCTTCCGCTGCCCCAGCCGCGGTTTCATCGTGGCGCCTTGTGAGCGCCGTCAGCGCAGTGCCGAGCGACTTCATCGCGTTGTCGGCGGCGGACAACCGTTCCGACACACCCGGATCGGGAGCCTGCGGTCGCGTGGTCGATGCTTCGAGTTTTGCGATGCGATCATTTAACGCCGCGGTCGCCGTCGAATCCACGCGGGCTGCTTCCCCGTTGCGAGCCGGCAAGAAGCCGCCGAACCAAAGCGCAAGAAGCACTCCCGTCATGATCGCCGCACCCGCGCCACCCGCCGCCACCATTTGCCACAGCGCTGCCCCGCCTTGCGCAGACCCGATGCCTTGGGCATCGGGATCGCGAGGGGCTTCACGCTTGGCTTCCGCGGATTGTGCGTGCGCGGTCCGATCGGGCTTTTCGCCTGTTTCGGCGTCCGGTGGCTTGGACGTCGTCGATACTTCGGTTGCTTTCAGATCGATGGTCGGCGCCGTTCGCTTGCGGCGGCCGCCTCCAGCGGGATCCGGTGTCGTTGGCTTATCGGCCATGCACATTTACCTCGGCGAATCGGCTCAACCCCGCAGGCAGGAAATAACGCAAATAATGCATATGTACCAGCGATCACCCCGGCCCCGCCGCCAGCAATTCGATCAGCGCGGCTTCGTCCGGCCTGGCAGCAATCATAATGTGACGGGCGCCGGTGAGCGGTTCGGCAACCTGCGCCGACAGGCAAAGATGCCGTACCGCAAGGGCCGGTTCGACAACCCCAGCGCTCTTTGCCCCCGCCACATAGTTTTCGGCACTGCGACGCGAAAAATGCAGCACGGCATCGACTTCGCCGGCCTTTAGTGCATCGACCAGCGACCCAGGCAGCGGCGTTGTGACCGCGCGGTACACCACACGCATTTCAACCGCCATCCCCCGTGCCAACAGTTCCGCAACGAGATCGCTGGCACGATCTTCCCCGGCGAGGTAGAGCACCGGCCCTTCGCCTTTGCGGCGGCTTGTCTCGATCAGCCGGACGAGTTCACGCACATCGCCATCGGCCGAGGTGACGTCCGCGAACCCGGCCTGTTGTGCCGCCTCCGCACTGCGCCTGCCGACGGCAAACAGCGGAAGCTTGGCGAGCGTCTCGCGCGCCGGATTGCGAGCAATTGCGTTCGGCGCGTTGGCGCTGGTGATGGCAAGCGCACTCCATTCTCCACCAAGATCGACCGCAATCGGTTCGACGCGCATCAATGGCGTAACCAGCACGTCGTGACCGCGCGCCCGCACCGCTGCCGCGGTCCGTTCGGCATCAGCCTGTGGGCGAGTCACGACGACACGCATGGTTCAATCAAAAAATTTCGGTCCGGCGCGATGCTTGAGTTCGCGTCCGGACTCGCGGCCGATGATGGTTGCATCCTTGCGATGCCCGGTGCCGGCAATGTCATGCGCGGCGCTGCCGTCCGGCCGGGCGATCAATCCGCGAAATTGCACGGCGTCGCCGGCAATCGTCGCGTGACCCGCGATCGGAGTCTTGCACGAGCCATCGAGGGCTTCGAGGAAAGATCTTTCGCAAGCAACGGCCGTCGATGTGTCGGCATGATCGATGCCCGCGAGGATGTCGCGAACGCCTTTGTTGTCCGCACGCGTCTCGATGCCGATCGCGCCTTGCGCAACGGCGGGAAGAAATTCGTCGGCGCTCATGACGTGCGTGGCGTGCTCGGTCAGCCCGAGGCGTCTGAGCCCGGCAAGCGCAAGAAGCGTGGCATCGACGTCTCCCGCGTCGAGCTTGCGCAATCTCGTTTCGACATTGCCGCGCAGTGGCAGCACACGCAGATCGGGCCGCTGGCGCATGGCGATCGCCTGCCGGCGCAGCGACGCGGTGCCGAGGCTCGCGCCTTTCGGCAACTCGGCCAGCGAAGGCGCCTTGCGGCTGATGAACACATCACGCGGATCCTCGCGCTCGAGGCATGCCGCCAATATCAGCCCGCCCGGCAGCACCGTCGGCATATCCTTCGCCGAATGCACCGCAAGGTCGACGCGACCGGCCAGCAAGGCCTCCTCGATCTCTTTCGTGAACAGGCCTTTGCCGCCCTCTTCCGCCAAAGTCCGATCCTGGATGATGTCGCCGGTCGTCCGGATCACGACGAGTTCAATCCTCTCCTCTTCGATGCCCATCGCGCCGGCCAGCCGTGCCCGCACCGTGCGCGCCTGGACCAGGGCGAGCGGGCTGCCGCGCGTACCAATGCGCAGGGAGGCTGTGGATTGCGCCATATAACCTCGCGATGCTAGGCGAACCGGGGGGTCGGCCCAGCGGTCAGGACTAGCTATTATTTCGGCCGCCGTCACCTCGCCCGACCGGGCAAGGAATGAGGGATTTGATGATCGTCCTCGGCATCGAGACGACATGCGACGAGACCGCCGCCGCGGTCGTTGAACGATTGGAGGATGGCCGCGGCAGAATTCTGTCCAACGTCGTGCTGTCGCAAGTCAACGAACACGCTGCATTCGGCGGGGTCGTGCCGGAGATCGCGGCGCGCGCCCACGTCGAAGTGCTCGACGTCGTGATCGCCGATGCCATGGCGCAGGCCGGGCGCGACTATGATGCGGTCGATGGGATTGCCGCGGCCGCCGGGCCCGGGCTGATCGGCGGCGTGATCGTCGGCCTGACGACCGCCAAGGCAATCGCGCTTGTCAAAAACAAACCGTTGATTGCCGTCAATCACCTCGAAGCGCACGCATTGACGGCGCGGCTGACGAACGGGACGGCGTTCCCATATTGTCTGTTCCTGGCGTCCGGGGGTCATACCCAGATCCTGGCCGTACGTGGCGTCGGCGATTACGTGCGGCTTGGTACAACGCAGGATGACGCCATCGGCGAGGCCTTCGACAAGACCGCCAAGCTGCTTGGCCTCGGCTTTCCGGGTGGACCACGGGTGGAGAAAGAAGCCGCGAACGGCGATGCGACGCGCTTCCGTTTGCCGCGCCCGATGCACGGCCGCAAGGATGCAGACTTTTCGCTCTCGGGCCTGAAGACCGCGCTGCGCCTGGAAGCGGAAAAAATCGCTCCGCTCACCGATCAAGATGTCGCCGATCTTTGCGCGGGCTTCCAGCAGGCGATCGTCGACGTCGTCTTTGACCGGTTGCGGGCCGGGCTGATGCTGTTCCGCGCGCGCTTCGGAGCACCGACTGCACTGGTTGCAGCCGGTGGCGTTGCCGCAAATCAGGCGATCCGGAAGGTCCTCAATCGCCTTGCTTTCGAGGTCGGCGCGACTTTGGTCGTGCCCCCGCCCGAGCTTTGCACCGACAATGGCGCGATGATCGCCTGGGCCGGATGCGAGCGGCTTGCACTCGGCTTGACCGAT
>Ga0070717_10003837_pt1 | contig 10818 bp, 10 predicted proteins | sample LARL113metaG_FD_71366 | JGI IMG/M metagenome (GOLD analysis project Ga0070717, IMG submission 71366) | Corn, switchgrass and miscanthus rhizosphere microbial communities from Kellogg Biological Station, Michigan, USA - LAR L11-3 metaG | ecosystem: Host-associated > Plants > Roots > Rhizosphere ...
GGCGAGGGGCTGGCGCGCTTTCTCGACCAGCATTTTCTAACCCGCGACCTGCTGGTCGCCGAATTGCGCGGTTTACGGGTGTCGGAGCGGCTGGCGGCCTGGATGGCCGACCGCCGCAACGCCGCCGCACTCGCCGGCGAGATCGCCAAGGCGCTGCCGTTTGTGCTGCACGCCGTCGATGACCGCCAGATCAAGGCGTTTCTCGGCCGCGCCCTCGGCGCCCAGCTACGCAACGCGCCGCTGACCGCGCTGGCGGGGCATTTCGTCCGGCTGGTTACGGCGGCGGGGTATCACGAGGCGGTGCTCGACCGCGCGCTCAACTATGCTCGCGATTTCCTCGCGCGCAACGAGGAGCGGTTGCTCGATACTGTCGCCGAGCGCCGGCGCAGCTGGATCCCACGCGCGATCAATCGCGAGATCGCCCGCGCGATGCTGCGGGGGGCGGAAGAGCTGATCGACGATCTACGCAAGCCCGATGGCTCTGCCCGGCAGAGCCTTTTGTCGGCCATCGACGACATGGCGCTCGAACTGATGAATGCGCCGGCAGATCCGGCCAGCGAGCGGGCGCGGTTGCCGAACCTCCCCGAGCTGCAGGCGTGGCTGGCCGCCTCCTGGGACAAGGGCCGCGACATTGTGCTCTCGGACCTCGCTTCGTCGTCGTCGCGCCTGCGCCGGACGCTCGCTCTAGCAATCGCTTCGATCGGAGAGACGCTCGGCAATGACGCGGCGATGCGGGGGCGGCTGGACGCGGCGATCGAAGCGCTCTTGGCAGAAGCGTTGCCGTGGCGCGGGGAGCTGATCCGGTTTGTCGCCGAGGTCGTGCGCAAATGGGAACCGGCAGGCTTTTCGGAGCGCATCGAGATGGCCGTCGGCGCCGACCTGCAATACATCCGGATGAACGGCACGATCGTCGGTGGGCTCGTCGGCGGCGGGCTGTTCCTGCTGTCGCTGCTGGCGCGCTGAAACAGACCGTCGCTTCGCGCCCGAAAATCAGACGCCTGGAAACGTTCACTGTCTTGGTTCACCGCTCGACTGGTGCGCTGTCACGATATCTTACGGCCTCGCTGGGGCCGCGGGAGAGATCGCAAGAGTCAGAAATGTATTCCAGCCTTGCGGGGTATTTTTTGCGCCAAACTCTCCAAAGACCTTCAAGCCTAGCGATGCTTCCATCTCACCGATAGGAAAGCGAACCCCAAGCTGTGGCCCCATCCCGAATATACGCGTCCGGAAACAGCCAACGGTATTACCGGACCCGCTGTCGCACCCGATTTGCTGATAAACATATCCGACAATTCCGGCAGAAATCTGCTCGGATAACCGATGCGACATACCCCAGTCCAAGTGGAATCGACACCGCTTTGGTAGTGTGTAGTGGGATTTATAAAATTGTAAGTGAGGCCGACGACCGCAGAAAATTCATTTCCGCTCTGTCGGTGTAGGTAGGTGTACCCACCGCCAGAATCGATGGCACCATGTCCGGTTCCGATGTTGGCGATGTTGTCTTTGCTGTAGAGACCGACCGGGATGTCACCGGTTCCGTAGGCCATGAAATTGTTGACGTTCTCGTTCCATTTTAGTGATGCCCGCGGGTACAGATCACCGAATCCCTGTACCGATTGGCTAGCCTTTCCCGACAAGGTCCTGCCGCGAGGTCCAGCCAGTGTGGAGGTGACGCTGTTACTGACAAATGCCGGAACAGTCGTAACGGCCAAACCCAATTGCGCACCGAGAACTGGTGTTTCAAATGCATAGCTTGGAGACAGCTGTATCAAATTGGGTTTCGGGCTGAGGCCCCTCACAATCCGCCCGCCCTCTTCAAACTCCGTGCGGCTTTGGGAGGTTGCGGCGGCGTGATAGTAAGTCGTAGACCATTGAAAGCCGGGAAGAACTGGCACCGCCGCGAGACTTCCGAACGTGCCCGGCAACCAGACACTCACCCCAGCTTCGTCAGCAACCGCGACTTTGTATCCGCCTACGAGTGCAACAACCGCCAGCAGCGCCACGGCGCGTCGCAACGCTGTCGTAAATGAACCTATAGGATGGCACCTTGCATTCATGACGCGCTGGTTAGCGCCCGCTTTAGCTTAGAGTTGCCAGATAACGGAGCGCGCCGATGCCAGGAAGAAAGAAATAAGCCCCGCTCTTGACGGTCGTGAAGGCCGGTAGACCGCGGATCTTTCGCCGAACCGGCCGTTTCGGTATCGTCAGATCAAAAGTACCGTCTTGTGCCCCAATAATCGGGTCTCGCTCGTTACCGAGCTCGTGGAAATTGGGATCGTTGATCCAGACGTTTTGTGCGAACTCGAATTGGCGCACGAGGCTCGCGCAAAGCACGAAGGCAGCAACCCCTCGATCGATGCCGTCCTCTGGCGCGCCCTCGGCAAGCGGTGGGCCATAAGTAGCCCCTCGGCGTATCATCCGGCGACGCTGCATGTTCACGGCCGTGTCGCGCGGGTTCATTCGCCGGATATGCGAACCCAAGGGGGTGGCGTAACCGTACGGATCACTTTTTGCGTAGGTAAAATCGTTGTTGCGCTGGGGGTCGGCTGCGAGCGCCGGATCGTCTTTATCGGGAGCGAGCGCGAGAGGAGCACCGCTGCGCCAGCGGCCCATCAGCTTCGCGGCGACCCACTCTTGCTCCTCCGGCGTGTCTCCATTTGCGCGCAGGAATTCTCGAAATGCATAGACGTGCTCCTGCAAACGCCGATAAGCCATGTACGTCCCGTTCCGAGAGAGAATGTCGGGCTCGGGCAGTCCGACCGGCGGGCCATCTTCGTCGGGATATCCAAGAATAAATTCGCCGGCCTTGATGGGCCTACCCGAGCCGGGTGTGGGTTCAATTCCGGTCCCCTCGATTTCCGGCTGCGACAGCCGATCGCGGTACCCGAAATGGTCACGCGCAGAGTCGAAAGGCGGAATTGCATCTAAATCGAGCGATGAGAGGACAGTCACGCCCGGTGTGCGTGCCAGATAAGCCTGGTGCTCCTGCGTGCTCCGTTGCCGTTCAGTCGCATTACGTGCGAACAGAATGGCGATCGCATGGAGCTTCGGACCGGAAAATCCTCCTATCCATTTATCGGGGTGATTGGCGCCGGTATCGCCCAATACCTGCCACCGAGCCGGCATCCCCTGACGAAATTCCTCCGGAAAGCTGGCGAGCGAAGCCTCGCTTAGCCCGAGCGCCCGCAACCCCGTCCAGGTAAACGCCACCGAGACCCATCGGTTTTGCGCTTCCATGCGCGCAGCGGCCGCCTGTGCGGATTCCACCTTTTCGATGATCCCGGCCAGCCAAAGTCGTCCCTGCGCGGGCTCTCGGAACGACAGAAACTCGTAGCGCCCGGTGATAGCCGGAACGCGCGTTAGTACGATGTGCTGGATGTCGTCAAACTCAAGCATGGTGCTAGCGCGCCACGCCGTGTCACTGCATCTGGTCTAACATCGCGGATAAAGCACCCTTGACGCGCAGCGCCTTCTTGACCTCGTCGGCCGTAACGTAGGGATATTCACCGTACTCGAGAAAACTCGGCCGCTGATGGTCGCGAAAGAATTGGATCACAGCCGGCAGATTGGTTTTCCAATCGTCCGGCCAGCCTTCCAAGTTTACGAAAACCGTCGTGATGCCGGTTTTGAGGAAGAGCGCTACGGCATCTTCAAGGTATTTATCGAAATCGGTGTCGAAGATCCCCTGGTACATGAAATGCGGCCCCGAGCCGACATCAAAAATGACCCAGCGAAGATAATGTAACCTAAGCGGCGCAAGAACATCCGGCGTCTCGCCCACCGCCTTCTCAATCGTTTTGCCGTATTCGCGGATCGCTTGCTCTCGGCCGGGCTTGATTTTTGCGATAATAGTAAAGCCGTAGTTGGCCGGGGTCCTGGGGTAAATTGGCCCGTACCGTCCTTGCTCCAGCTTGAAATACCCTTCCTTTGGGATCGCCATGGCCGCCGGCTTTGTCCAGTCACCAGTGGTCGGCTCAGGTTTTATTGGCTGATTGGAGGTTGCGGCTAATTGCGCCACCTTGATTTGGTTGGCAGGTGGACTGCCTGTTCCTGGCGCCTCAGACACGGCTGCGGCGGCCAAGGCGGTCTCAGCTGTGGGTGAGGCGGCCAAGGTGACAGCGGTCGCAGCAGTCGCCACTGCTGCCGTGCCTAAGAACGCTCTGCGAGTGCTTTCGCCAAACTGATCCTGTGACATGACGTTTCAGTCCCCTATTGTCCCAACCACTCCCAGGTGCGCCGGGCCGTCACTCCCGCATTCCATGCACAATGCGTTCGTTGATGGCGAAGTCCGCTCGGCCGCAGATCTCACGCCGCTTTCGCTCTAGACTCGTATCGCAAGGTTGCGCCAAAAGCGGTCCAAGCTGTCCGAGCTACCGAACAAGGTCGTGAAGATTGTCGAGTCGGCCAACAAAATGTCACCGGCCCGCGAGCCGCTCGGTGGCATCCACAGAAAACAGTTGAACTCGCGGTTCCCCGCTTCGGTGAACGGGTGCGGCCTAGACATGTCGATCGGTTGCTTGGCCAAAACCAAAATCGATTTCGGATCGTCTGCGGTCACCGCATAATGGGGCAGATGCGGATGGAAATTGAAGGTTGTGACCCCGTTGAGCCATCCGCGCTTATCGAGGTCCCTCATGGCCGTTAATGGAGCAATCTGTCTGGTGGTGCCGGCGACCGAAGCCGGGTGCAGCCCCCAGCGGTTTTCCACCGGGATGCCGAGCCCTTTCATCAGAGAGCGCCCGTAGCCGGTAAAACGCTGTTGGCGCGGAACCAGAGGGTCTCCGTGATGGGCGTACTCCATTTGCTGCTGTTTCAAGTCGCCAGACGCGCCAACGTCGTGATGTGGCCCGATGACGAGGCACGTTCCTTCACGCGTCAGAAATTTTTGGACCGCCTCAATTTCCGCTGCCTCGGCTTTCTCCTCCATCGCCAGATGGTCAAGACCAAACACCATCAACGTATCAGTATCCGCAAGAACACGATCATCTAACGGCAATCGTTGCCCAGCTTGATCAACCCGCTGATAATCCATCACTGGATGTCCGGTTGCTTCAGCAACGACGTTCTGAAACCGCACAATTGACAAATGAAACAGCTCCAGCGTTCCTGCAATTCCTTGGAGGAACATTCGCTCAGACCACTCGGGTTTCTCATAAAAAGGCCAAGCGGTTCGCCGCACCTCGGTCATCGTCGAAAACCGATTATCCATTTGGGACAAATCTCGGTTTGACTCCCAGGGGTAGCTCCAGGTCCAATAAACGCTGACCCGCTGTTTTCCTGCCGTGTACTTACGAGGTATGGTCACTTGGTTATAAGTGCGCGGGGAATTCTTAATCGCAACACTTTGAGATGTCGGGGTTGGAGGCGGGCTTTGAACCTCCTCCGTCGACATCTGGGCAAGCGCCGACTTAGCGAGAAGCGGACTTAGCGCCATCCCGAAGGAAAGCCGGTAAAGATCTCGGCGCTTCAAATTCCTCCCCATCTGAGCCATTTGAGTGCGCCCGCTCGATGCTGGGGCGACGCGACGATTTAAGCTGCGCGCTCTTAATCGGGTCGCCATTGATCTAAATCATCAGTAAGTCGACCGGGGCACAACAGCACTCGCTCAGCCCTGTTTCACTCACAGCCCAAATTCCGAGAATGACACGCGAGGGCATTGGCCGGCGTCTTCGCACAAAGCTAGATCGTCATCACTCACGAGGACTTGTTAGCTCGGCCTCATCGAGAAGCATAGCGCGGTTGATCCACGTCAATGTCGCTTCAATCAAAAGGGCAATCTCCTGTTCCGAGTTGAGATGGAGCCCCCGATGCGACGAACGATTGCGTGCACGATCGCAGTGCTTGCCTTGGCAGTGACGGCCCCTATTGCTCTCGCGCAGAGTGTGATGAAGGAAGGCGAGAAGATTCTGCTCGAGGGCGCGAAGTCCTCGATTACCCCCGCGGCGCCGGGCGCCGCTGCGAGCGGGGTCCCCGGCGCGGCCGGAGCGGCCGGTTCAGTTCCGGGGACACAGGTTCCGGGGGCACAGGGTGCTACGACCTTGATCCCGGGGGCGAAGGACGTCACGTCCAAGATCCCCGGGGCTGCGGCGACGTCCTCAGCAATACCGGGCGCGGCGACCGCGCCGGGATCGGCCGCGGCCGCGGCGAATGGCGCGGCTAGCATGCCAGGCGCCGCCAAACCCACAGGCACAAGCGTGGCGATCCCGGGAGTCCCCGGCGTTTCCGTCACGGCGCCGGCGCTTACGACGAGCCCGCCGGCAACCGCCCCGTCCCGCTAGTCGCGGGCTGACATATGGCCGGGAGGAGGGATCTGCGCTGCCTCTCGGCCCAGCGCCATCATCACCTGCGTCAGTGAAATTCATCGCCGCGGCGGGAGCTCATACGCGACGAACACAGCGTCATCGAGGATTAAAGCGCGGGGAGGAATCCGATGGGTGTCGACATGCCGCGGCGAGTAGCCGCCGAGTTCTTTGGGACTTTCTGGCTCGTGCTCGGAGGCTGCGGCGCTGCCGTGCTGGCGGCCGGGTTTCCGCAGATGGGGATCGGCTTTGTCGGTGTTGCTCTTGCCTTCGGGCTGACCGTCCTGACGATGGCCTATGCCGTCGGCCACATCTCCGGCGGCCATTTCAACCCGGCGGTGACAATCGGCTTGTGGAGTGCCGGCCGCTGCCCCGCGGCTGACGTCGTTCCTTACATTGTCGCTCAAGTGGTCGGCGCGATCGTTGCCGCCGCGGTGTTATGGGTGATCGCCTCTAGCCAGCCCGGCTGGGTTGCGGGCGGTTTCGCCGCCAACGGTTATGGCGATCTCAGCCCCGGCAAATACGGCCTTGGCGGCTGCTTCCTGACTGAGATCGTGATGACCTTCTTTTTTCTGTTCATCATCATCGGCACCACGTCGAAAGGCGCGGCCAGCGGTTTCGCCGGCATCCCGATTGGGCTCGGGCTGACGTTGATCCATCTCGTGTCGATCCCCGTCACAAACACCTCGGTCAACCCCGCGCGCAGCACCGGACCGGCCTTGTTTGCCGGTGGGGCATACGTCGCGGAACTATGGCTCTTCTGGGTAGCGCCGATCATCGGCGCGGTCATTGCCGGGCTGCTGGCGCGCTGGATCTATGAGCGCGAGGCGATGATCCAGACCATCGTCGTGGAGGAAAGCCGCGTCGCCTAGAAGCGGCGTTTGCGCTCTGGCGACACGACACGATAAACCCCCGGCATCGTAAACACGGGCGCAGCGTACAAACGATCCTGCTGCAGGCTTGCTATTCGCAGGTTCGGTATCGGCACTATAGCGGGATCGCGGTGCAGCTGCCCGATAGGAAGTCTTGCTGAAGCGGCCCTCGCGCCCTGCCGAGCTTGACGCAACAACTGTCATTCGAGAATCGGGACAGCGGCGGCGATTGTGAATGGCATGATGTTTATCGTCAGGCGGGATTATGATCAGTCGACCCGGTGTGCGCATCGGCCTCGGGTTAGACGCGGGAATCTCTCCTCGCTCGCTCGAATTGGCACAATTCGCATCCCGCCCGCTGCTGATCGGCGTCTCAGTCGCGTTCTTGATTGCGTTAATTATGCGGGAAACTTACCCAGCACGATTATTAGAACCTCCGGCACCCGCGGCGGTGCCACACGAGATCGATTAGGAGGCGATACAGGGACTCTGAGGCGCTTAAATCGGGCGCGGGGCTCCATTTAGTAATTCGCTTCCCTCGCTTATGTTCCGGACGGGCGGCTGTGGCGCGGCTTCCGGCCGGAGTTTGCGTGCCGGTTCAGGTTGGCTCCCGCCCGAGGCTCTTAACGAGACAGCCAATCAGCTTGTCCGAGGTGTAGGGCTTTTCCATAAGCATCGCGCCAAGGCGCTCGCCGGCCGCCTGCGCGCCGGCGCCGAGCTGTTCCGTCATGACTATCGCGGGTGTGCGCACTCGCTCCGATCGCAAGCCTTCGAGCAGGTCGAACCCGCTGGTGCCGCCGAGATCTTCGTCGATGACCAGGCAGCTCTTCTGAACCGGTCGATACTCTTCTCGGAACTCCGCGACCGATCCAACCCAAGTGGCGAAACCGAGAGAGCGGAGAAGGACGTAGAGCGAATCCCTGACGGCGGCATCGGCAACGACAACATAAATCGTAAACTCTCGTGGCGAGGCCATTCTGAATCCCGGCGGCTAGTGCGAGACGCAAAAGCAAAGCGGGGAGCCGACCGAATTTCAAAATCGGCCCCTTGAGGGTAATACGAATATGAATTGATATTCATATTGTCAATATGGTCGAGGGTATGTCTCTTTGTGTTGACCAGGAGGTGGGTTAACCTTGGACCGGCCGCGGCGGACGGCGTCCTCGCGCAGGAGGCCAAATTGAGGGAGAGCGCGAAAACGGCGGACCTCGTGCTGCCGGCGAAGCAGGCGCGCAGCCGCTTGACGCGAGACCGTTTGCTGGCAGCCGGCCGGGAACTCTTGAACCAGGGAGCCTTCGAGGCGACGTCTATCAGCGACATCGCCCGTGCTGCGGGCTGCTCTGTTGGGGCTTTTTACCAGCGGTTCGCCGATAAGGAAGCCTTCTTCACCGTCATTATCGAAACAGCCCTCGAAGATATTGCGGCGGGCGCCAAACGGTTTACTGCCAATAAGCGCTTGGCCGACGCATCAGTCGAGCGCGCCATCGTGGAGACCGTGCGATATTGGGTGAATGTTTTCCGACGGCATCGCGGTCTCTTGCGCTCGATGATCAATAAGACACTACATGCGGAGGATAGCTGGGACCCGGTTCGTGAAATGGGACTGGTCTCGGTGGAACCGTTTATTGGCATGCTTGCAGCCAAGAGCGGCGCATCGAATGCCGGGCCATTTTATTACCGAGGCGTTGCCGGATTTCAGATCGTGTTTGGCGTCATGCTGAACGCGTCGCTTCACCGGACGGTGTTGCTCAACCTGGACAGCGATGAGCTGGTCGCCTGGGGAACTGAAATTCTGCGCCATTGCTTGATCGGAGCGCTCCCCGCGACGGTGCTGAGGCACAACCCCCTACGCGCTAAATCCCAGGCGGAGATCATGATAGCCGGAAAGCCGGCCAGACCGGATTTCGGCGCGCTCCGCCATGGGGGTCACCGTCGGAAGCGGGTTCGCGAGAGCGGCAAGGCCGAATGACGGCTCCGAGGTGCAACCTGGATCATACCCGCGGCGGCGCCGCTGTGCTCAACAGCTTGCCGGTTCCTTCCGGGCCACGAGTTTAGCTTCGTCCGACAGCGGAAGAGTAAAGCGAAAGACCGTTCCGCCACCCGTATTGTCTTCGGCTTGCAATTGACCGCCGTGCGCCTCGATGATGACCCGGCAGATCGATAGGCCGACGCCAAGGCCGCCTGCCTTTGTGGTGACGAAAGGCTCGAACAGCTTGGTCCGGATCTCCGCTGGCAGGCCCGGTCCAGTATCACCGATGCTGATCTCGACCATGTTGTCGCGCGTCAGTTTCGTTCCGATCGTCAGCAGCCGCCGCGGACCATCAGTCATCGCTTCGATCGCATTACGCACCAGGTTGAAGATCACTTGTTCGATCTGAACGCGGTCAACGACCGCCGACGGGGCGACCGAACTAAAGCGCATCTCGATCACAGGTGGATGTTCGCTACTCCCCGCCAGCGCTAGCCGGATTGCATCCCGAAGCAATCCGGGAATGGCCACGGCCCGCCGTTCGGATTTCTGGCGGGCGATGAATTCACGTAAGTGCCGCACAATGTCCGCCGCGCGCTCCGCCTGCTCAGCTAGCTGCTGCAATATCGGCATGAGCCGCGCGGGCTGCGATGACTTCATCAGCATAATGCTCGCAGCGGCGTAATTATTGATCGCGGTCAGCGGCTGGCTTACCTCGTGAACGAGAGCGGAGACATTTTGGCCGAGCTCGCTGACCCGTGACATATGAACAAGAATAGCCTCCATCTCGTTCAGGCGGCGCTCGCGCTCGCTAATTGCCTGCACGTACAGCGCGCTGATCTGCGTGAGCAGCATAATCAGGATGAAAGTCGAAGCGAGCATCGCAAAGATACGCGAAACGTCGTAACCGATGTCATAGCGGATCGTTCCGATAGCGTTGCCGAGTGTCACCGAACAAAGCCACGCGAACATGACGACCGACAGCCACAAATCGAGGATTTTGTACGGCCGGCGGCGCGCCAGGAGGAGCAGCGCAACCAACGAGAGCACGATATGAGCATCGATCGCGGCTAGAGCCACCGCGTTGTATTGCCTACCAGTCCCGGTACGTGGCAACCAATCGTTCCCCAATGTCATAAAGCATGTGATCACCGCCGCGGCACCCGCGGCGGTAAGCGTCGTACGGGCGATGGTTGCACGTACGTTGCTAGCCTGATCTCGGGCATCTAGCCGAACCGGCAGGCTTGCATAAACGATGATCGCGAGGGAAAGCCCCGCGTGCCATACGACATACAGCCAGGGGGCGCTTCGGTCGCCGTAGATCAGCGCAGGTCCGGAAACCGCACCAGGAAAAGACAGGAGATACGAAACCGACATCAGCGCTGTAAAGAGATAGCCGCCCGCCAGAATGTTAAGACCGCGCGGTCGCGCCACTGCATATTGCCCGAATAACAGGACCGCGGTGATCAGGTCGTTGATCGCCAAAATAGTATGCAGAATGGCAATCAAGTTCGGGACCGGCGGTCCCTCGATCCAGGCGAAAGGCAGCGTCGCACCAAAACCGATCAACAACAAAAGCAAGACGGTGAAGGCGAGGCGCCTCTGACTGCGAGAGGCAGGCTGCACCGACAACAGGATCGCTCTGGTTCCGGCGGCTGCCGCCATAAGTTCCTATCCG
>Ga0070717_10003840_pt1 | contig 10813 bp, 13 predicted proteins | sample LARL113metaG_FD_71366 | JGI IMG/M metagenome (GOLD analysis project Ga0070717, IMG submission 71366) | Corn, switchgrass and miscanthus rhizosphere microbial communities from Kellogg Biological Station, Michigan, USA - LAR L11-3 metaG | ecosystem: Host-associated > Plants > Roots > Rhizosphere ...
GGCCCCTGACGCGGGTCAGCGGACCGTGATCCGCGTGTGCATGCCGCGCTTGAGGTGGCCGGGCATCGAGCAGTACAGCTCGTAGGTGCCCGGCGCCAGATGCCAGCTGGCCTGGCTGACCTTGCCCGACTGGGTCACCCCATCGCCCTGGGTGCGGCCCACCATCGCTCCGTGGCTGAGGCGGCGGATGCGCAGGTCGTGGGCGTCCTGGCCGCGGTTCCACAGCTGGACGATGAGCCGGCCCGCCTTGATCGACGGGCGCGAGGGCCACAGCGACCACTCCTGCGCGTAGACGAGCAGCCGCGCGGGAGCCGCGGCGGCGCCGGGCGGCAGCGAGGCGCTGCTCACCGAGGTGCCCACGGCCGCGCCCACGGCGCACGCCGCCGCGGCTGCGGCCAGGCCCATGGTCAGATGTCGCCGGATCCGCACCGTCATCGGATGAGCTGGTAGCGGGCGAACCTGCCCGCATCGGGGATCACCGCGGCGGCGTCATGATCGAACCACTGCTCCAGCAGCGACGCGTACACCCCGCGGAAGTCGACGTTCTCCTTCTGGTTGCCGTTGGCGTCCAGGCTGGTCAGCGACGGCCACTCCCCCACCATCGTGCCGCTCGCCCGGGTGCCGATGAGCATGCCCACGCCCGCGGCGCCGTGGTCGGTGCCGTGCCCGCCGTTCTCCTGCGCGCGACGCCCGAATTCCGACCACACGTGGACAAGCACGCGGTCGGCGAGCCCGCGCAGCTCGAGATCGGCCTGGAAGGCGGCGATGGCCTGAGAGATCGTCGTCAGCCCGGGGCCGAAGGTCTCGCTCTGGGTGGCATGGGTGTCGAACTGGGTCTCCGGGGTCAGCGCGACGCAGCGCAGCGGCAGCCCCGCCGCGATCATGGCCGCGAGCCCGGCCAGCCGCTGCGGGAAGTCGGACTTGCTGTCCTTGGGGTAGGTGACCGGAGGCGTGTAGGTCGGCTTGCCGTCGGCGTTGTGGAACGGCGCCAGCGCGCGGCGCACGACCCCCACCTCCGAGGCGGCGCCCGCAACCTGGGCGATCGCCGGGTCGGGAGCGCGGCGGTGGCGGTCGCCCATCGAGGACGCTGCATCGAGGGTCAGTGAGAACACATCGCCCCACACATCGCGCAGCCACAGCGAGAAGCTCTCGGGGAGATCGATCGCCGCCACCGGGTTGACCGCCGTGGCCAGCGTCGGGTTCATCTCCCCGTCCATCGACAGCCCCTGCAGCGGGTTGGATGCCGTGCCCACCTGGTCCAGATAGCGGCCCAGCCAACCCGTCATGACGTGGGTGTCCGCGGCGCCCACCTCCCAATAGTGGCGGCTGGTGAAGTGCGACATATCCGGGTCGCGGTAGCCGATCCCCGGGAACACGGTCAGCTTGCCCGCGCTGTGCAGCTGGGCAAAGCCCGCGGCCGCGGGGCCCCAGCTCAGGCGCGGGTCCTCGGCGAAGGGGATCCCGTCTGCCGGGGACACGGCGAGCGTCGGGCGCAGCTTGCGGTAGATCGGGTCCTGCGTCGGGGCCAGCACCGACAGGGCGTCGATGCCGCCGGCCAGGAAGATCGACACGAGGATCGGGCTCGAGGGTCCCTGTGCGGTCGCCGCCTGGGCGATCCCCTCCGACAGGGCCCGTCCGCCCAGGCCCAGGCGCCCCGCGCCGTAGACCGACACCAGCCCGCCCGCGGCGCCCAGCAGGAAGCGGCGGCGGTCGAGCCCCGTCCCGGCCGGGATCGGCATCCGCGGATCCCATTCCCGGGGCGACCATCCCCGCCCACCCGTTCGCCCTGCGGCGATGGCCGCTCGCATGGCCTCGGTGCGGCTGAAGCCCGCGCAGCAGTTCTCGATGGGTGGGCGGCGGGCCATCAGCAGGTCTGCCAATCGGGCGTCGTGGGGATCAGGGCGCGCAGGGCGTTCTGGCGCATGACCCGGTAGGGCCGCTGCTCCCAATCGGCCCGGATCTTGTTCTGGGCCCGGCGGCTGAAGGCGCGAAGCTCCGCCCTGGTGGCGTCCGACAGGTCGGGGTTGCCCCAGAAGGCCAGGGCGCGGGCCAGGGCCTGCGACGCGTTCTCATGGATGTCGTAGGTCTTTGACTCGGGATCGATGGTGTTCTTCTCCAGCGCGTAGTTGACGGCCTGGAAGCGCGCCGTCCACCGCGACGTGTCCAGCCAGTGCGCGTAGTCCCAGCCGGCCACGTTGGGCGGGGCAAACAGCCGCTGGCCCGTCTGCTCACCCAGCCAGGCCCAGGCGTTGGTCTGCACGGTGTTGCCGCTGCCCCGCAACAGCCCCGCGCAGTACACGACGGGCGGGATCACCATGCGCGCGCCCTCGTAGAACAGCGGGTGGCGCAGGATCGCCTCCACCAGCGGCCGGATCTCGAAGCGGCTGCGCACATACGTGCGCTCCAGCGCGCGCAGGACCCCGGCGGGAATCGGGTCGGCCACGAAGTAGCCCCACAGCTTCGTGACCATGAACGAGGGGTGGGTGCGGTGGGTCACGCACAGGCGGCAGGTGTCCAGGTAGTTGAAGCGACCGCGCTGGCCGAAGATCCGCTTGACCCCGGTGTCGTGCAGCTCGGGGTCAAAACGGAAGTCGTAGGGGCCGCGGTTGTCGCTCCACCTGTTGGTGAAGCCGGTCAGGGCTCGCGCCTGCTGGTGGACGTCGTGCTGGGTGTAGCCGCGGTCGGCGCCCAGCGTGAACAGCTCCATCACCTCGCGGCCGTAGTTCTCGTTGGGGCTGTACTTGTTGTTCTCGGTCCCCGACAGCCACAGCAGCATCGCCGGGTCGCGCGTGACCTCGACCAGGAGGTCGTGGAAGTTGCCCAGCGCCCGTGCCCGCATCATGCGGTTCTGGCGCAGCATCAGCGCGGCGGTGGCGCCGTCGATCGAGGTGGCAAACCAGCTGTGCCAGACCAGCGTCATGCGCTCGACGAGCGGCTGGTCGGAGCGCACCATCCGGTCAAGCCACCAGCAGTGGTCATCGCCCCACACGTCGACCGGGTCCAGGGGCAGCCCATCATCGCCGTGCGGCGCGCGCCCGATGAGCTGGGCCGGGCCCCGCGGGCGCGTCAGCGACGCCACCGCGCCGTCGAGGCCGAGAGCGGCCAGCCGCTTGGCCTGCCCGGGCTTGGGACCGAAGCCCGCGCGCCACAGCAGCCGGGTGGCGTGCTTCTCGGTGAAGCGACCGGGCAGGGTCGCGATGGGGGAACCGGGGATGGAGGGCATGTCGGCGTCGGGACGGCGAACCGTCCTGCTTCTCACGGCATCGGCAGCCTCGCCGTCCCCCTTGACTCCCTTCACCCCCGGCGCGGCTGATTGCTCACACGAGTCTGCCCGCGGAGTGATCCGCCACGCGCCCGAGTGCGTAAACAGATCGGAATTACCCCCGAATCCGGGGCAGAGATCGTGCGCCGGGCCCCCGGACATGATCTGCTACGCACCGCGCGCAATGTTTCGCCCATCGCTCTTCCGTACCGCTCGCCCGGATCTGCGGGAGCTCGCCGACGAGGATCTGATGCCCCTCGTCCACGACGGCGATGCCCGCGCCTTCCAGGTGGTCTTCGACCGCCACGCCGACGCGGCGTTCTCGCTGGCCTATCGCATGTGTGGGCGGCGCGGCATGGCCCAGGACGTCGTCCAGGAGGCGTTCCTGTCGTTGTGGCGCAGCGGCGCGCGCTATGACCGCACCCGCGGGAGCGTCCGCTCGTGGATCCTCGGCGTCGTGCGCAACCGGACGATCGACCTCTTCCGCCGCGACACCGTGCGGGCTGGACGCGACGTCAGCTCCGAGAGCGCCGTCGAGCGGATCCCCTCAAACGAGGACGTCGCCCGCGACGCCGAACGCCGCCAGGACGCCCGCGACGTGCGCGCGGCGCTGCGCGATCTGCCTCCCGACCAGCGCCAGGTGATCGAGCTGGCCTACTTCGGCGGCTTCAGCCACACCCAGATCGCGGAGATGCTGGAACTGCCGGCCGGGACCGTGAAGGGAAGAATGCGGCTGGGGCTCACCAAGCTCCGCGTCGCCCTCAGCGATCCTTCGGGAGCGCTGCTATGAGCGAGTCGTCCCCATGAGCGACAAAGACCGAGACCGAACCACGGATCGGCGCGAGTGCGGCGGCGACGTGGCCGCGTACGCGCTCGGAGCGCTCGACGCCGCCGAGGTCGAGGCCTTCCGCCGCCACCTGGAGACGTGCACGGTCTGCCAGGAGGAGCTGACCTCCTTCCAGAAGGTGGTCGACGAGCTTCCGCTCACCTCACCCCAGCACAAGGCCCCCGCCGCGCTGCGCCGCCGCGTGCTGCGCGAGGTCAACGCCGAGGCCCGGGCGGCGCGCGGCTCCGGCGGCTCTGAGCCCCCGGCGCGGCGCACCGGTCGCGCCGGGTGGCTCGTCCCGCGCCCGGCGCTGGCCGTGGGGCTGGCGGTGATCGTGGCCGTTGCGGTGACCGTGGGGATCATCGCCGGCTCGTCCTCGAGCCCCCAGACTCGCGTGTTCACCGGTCAGGTGGTGGGCACGGGCACTGCCCAGATGCGGGTCTCCCCGGGCCGGGCGTCGCTCGTGGTCAACGATTTCGCCCAGCCGCCCGCCGGGAAGATCTACGAGGTATGGCTCGTCCGGGGCAAGCGCGCACCGGAGCCGACCAGCGCGCTGTTCAGCCCCACGTCGGCCGGCAGGGCCGTCGTCGATGTGCCCGGAGACATCAAGGGCGTGACCTCCGTTCTGGTGACGCCCGAGCCCATGGGCGGCAGCCCGCATCCCACCCACGCCCCGGTGATCAGCGTCTCCCTGGACTGATCCGATCACGCCCCGGGGCCGTATGGCTCTCGAGACCGTCGCACACACACACTGAGGATCGGAGAGCTTTCACCATGATCGGACTCGAGAACCCGCTGCACATCGCGATCATCTTGATCGTCGTCCTGATGGTGTTCGGAGCCAAGCGCCTGCCCGAGATGGGCAAGTCCCTGGGCGAGGGGCTGCGCGGCTTCAAGGATTCGGTCAGCGGCAGCGCGCAGATCGATCCCCCTGCCAAGGACTGACGCGAGCCGGCCGAGCCTGAAATCTCGTTATCGGCAGGCGCCGCAGAAAACTTTAGCCCTTATGTCAGTACTCTGACATACGGGTCATCTGTCCCCATCGGGCCCGAGCAGTCCGCCCGGCTCCGACTCGGCGGCGATCACCTCCTGGGCGATCGCGAACGCCGAGTTGGCCGCCGGCACCCCGGCGTAGATGGCGGTGTGGATGAAGATCTCGCCGATCTCGGCAGGCGTCAGGCCGTTGCGCAGCGCCGCGCGGACGTGCATGGCGATCTCGTTCTCGCGCCCCAGAGAGGTGAGTACCGACAGTGTGATGACGCTGCGTGTGCGGCGGTCCAGGCCGTCGCGGGTCCACACGCCGCCCCAGGCGTAGCGGGTGATGAACTCCTGGAACGGAGCGGTGAACTCCGTGGTGCGCTCGATGGCGCGGTCCACGTGGGCGTCGCCCAGGACCGCCCGGCGGACCTCCATCCCGGCGTCGTGTCCCTCGCCGCTCATGAATCCACCCCCGCCCGCGCGCCGTCGAGGTGCTCGGCGATCAGCGCCGTGACGGCATCGGCGCGCTCGACGCTGACCAGGTGGGCGCCGGGATCGAGGATCTCGATGCGCGCGCCCGGGATGGCGGCGGCGATGGCCTCGCCGTGCTCGGGCGGGATCGACGGGTCCTGGCGCGCCGCGACCACCAGCGTGGGCGCGGTGACGCCCGGCAGACCGGCGCGCAGGTCCATGCCGGCGATCGCCTCACAGCAGCCGGCGTAGCCCTCGGGGTCGATGCCGGAGATCATCGCACGATATCGTGCCACGATATCGTGATGCGAGCGGGCGTAGCCCGGCGTGAACCAGCGCCCCAGCACGGCATCGGCGACGACCTCGGGCGTGCCCGCCTCGCGCACCGCCGCGGCGCGCTCGTGCCAGGCTGAGGCCGGCGGCAGGTAGGGCGCCGTGCACAGCAGGATCAGCCTGTCGATCCGCTCAGGGGCGTTGACGGCCAGCCATTGGCCCACCATGCCCCCGATCGACAGCCCGCAATAGGACACGCGCGGCAGGTTGAGACGATCCAGCATGGTGAGGATGTCGCGGCCGAGCTCGTCGATCGTGTAGGGGCCGGTCGGGACGGGCGACCCTCCGTGGCCGCGGTGCTCGAAGCGGATCACCCGGTGCGTGGCTGACAACGCGGGCACCTGGGGCTCCCACATGTCCAGCGTCGTGCCCAGCGAGCCGCCCAGCAGCAGGACGGGGGCGTCGTCAGGCCCGCTGATGGAGCAGTTGAGGTCGACGGGGATCACGTTCGGTGGGCCTCCTCGAGGTGGGCGGATCAGGCAGGGTGGGCGTGCAGGGCGCGGTGGGCGTGCAAGGCGCGGTCCACCAGCTCGCCCGCTCCGGCCGGGATCGGCTCCTCCCCGGTGGGAGCCGCGGCGAGGTTGGCGCGCATGCGCTCGCCGTCGACGTCGAGGTTCTCCAGCAGCTCGCGCGTCCAGGCCGTGGCCGAGCCGGTGAGCGCCAGCAGATCGGTGTAGGTCCCCCACTCGGACTGCCACGCCCCGGCGGCGCGCTCATGCTCGGCCTCCATCGCCGCCAGCGCGGTGGCCACCAGGCCGGGGGTGCGCTTGGTGCAGGCCAGGATGGAGACCGCGCCGACCGGGTTGCGCTTATGGGCCATGGCGCTCGATCCGCCGCGGGGGTGGGCCGGGTCGGTGTCCCCGCCCTCGCTCACCTCGGCGACCTCCTGCTGGGCCAGCAGCGTCACGTCGCGGGCGATCTTGGCCAGCACGCCGTCCAATGCTCCCAGAGCGCCGGCCAGCGTGGCGGGCCGCAGCCGGATCCCCTGCCACGGCACGACCGGGTCGGCCAGCCCCAGCTCGGCGGCCACCCGGGACGCCACCGCGGGCGCCCGCGCGCCCACCGGCCCGCCCATCTGGACCGCCAGCTCGCCGTCGCGCACCTCTGCAAGCCGCCGCCGCGCGGCGTCCAGGCCGGTGAGCCAGCCCGCGGCCCGCAGCCCGAACGTGATGGGCAGGGCCTGTTGCAGCAGGGTGCGCCCGATCATCGGGGTGTCGCGGTGGGCCTGCGCCAGTGCCGCCGCGGCGTCGGCGGCAGCGCCGGCGTCCTGCAGGATCGGGCCGAGCGCCCGGTGGGCGATGAGCATCAGGGCGGTGTCGGCGATGTCCTGGCTGGTGGCGCCCAGGTGGACATGCTCGCGCGCGGGCTCGGACACGGCGGCCCGCAGCGCCTTGACCAGGGCCACCACCGGCGTGGCCGAATCCGCGCCATCGCGCCCGAGGGCGGCGATGTCAAAGCGCTCGGCGCGGCATGCAGCGGCGATCTCGTCGGCGGCCAGCCCCGGGATCAGCTCCTCGGCGGCACAGGCCCGGGCCAGCGCCGCCTCGGCGTCGAGCATCGCCTGCAGCCACGCGCGGTCGCTCACCTCCGCGGCGGCTGCGCCGCGCGCGTAGATGCCGCCGAACAGCCCCAGATCAGACGTCAAAGAAGACCGTCTCGCCCGGTCCTTGGACGTGGATGTCGAAGCGGTAGCCGCCATCCTCGGGCGTCGCGATCAGCGTCTGGCGGCGGTCGGCCGGCACCAGCGAGAGGACGGGATCTGAGGCGTTGGCCTCCTCCTCGTCGCCGAAGTAGATCCGCGTGACCACGCGGTTGAGCATGCCCCGCGCCATCAGGGTCACGGCGATGTGGGGCGCCTGGAGCCGTCCCCCGGGCTCTTTGACGCGGCCGGGCTTGACGGTGACGATCTGATACTCGCCGTCGCCCACCTCCACGCCGTAGCGCGCGAAGCCGCGGAAGCCCTCCATCTGGGAGGCGCCTCCGTGGCCGTGCATGTCGGCGAAGCGGCCCTCGGGGTCGGCCTGCCAGGTCTCGAGGAGGTGATCGGGGATCGGCACGCCGGCCCCGTCGTAGATGGTGCCCGTGATGGTGAACGCCCCCGGCGTGGCGGGATCGACGGCGTGGGGGCCCTCCGGCCAGGGCAGACCGATCGCGAAGTACGGCCCCACCGTCTGCGACGGGGTGGTCTTGAAGATCAAAACGCCTCCTCGAACGGGGTCGACGCGGGACCGCGCAGATAGATGTCGAACTCGTAGGCCGCTGCCCAGTCGGGCTGGGTGCCGTGGATGGAGAAGCGCGAGATCATGCGCTCGCGCGCGGCCTCGTCGCGGACGGAGTTGAAGATCGGGTCATAGGGGAAGAAGGGGTCGCCCGGGAAGTACATCTGAGTGACCAGACGCTGCGTGAACGCGCGGCCCATCAGCGAGAAGTGGATGTGGGCCGGGCGCCAGGCGTTGTAGTGGTTGCCCCACGGGTACGGGCCTGGCTTGATGGTGGTGAAGTGGTAGCGGCCCTCGTCGTCGGTCAGACAGCGGCCGGCGCCCGAGAAGTTGGGATCCAGCGGAGCCGGCCAGTTGTCCCAGCGATGGCGATAGCGCCCGCACGCGTTGGCCTGCCACACCTCCACCAGCGTGTTGCGCAGCGGCTTGCCCTCGGTGTCGAACACCCGGCCCGAGACCGTGATCCGCTCGCCGATCGGCTCCCCCTCGTGCTGGCGCGTGAGGTCGGTGTCGCCGGGGGTGATGACCCGCGCATCGCCGAGCGCCGGACCCGTGATCTCGGTGATCGTCTGGGGCAGGTAGACGAGCGCCTGCTTGGGATGTCGCAGTGCGGTCGACTTGTAGGGCGGGAAGTTCAGAGGGGGATGATCCTCAGGCCCTTCGCGCAGGTAGTTGCCGGGTGTGTCCACAATCGGCGCGTAGATCGGCTCGGTGCCCTCGTCGGTCGTCCTGGTGGTCTCCTCGGTGCTCATCGTTCCTCTGTCGTTGGGGTCAGCGGGCGAGGAGCTCGCGCAGCGCGGAGAGCTCCTCGTCGGTCGGGGGTGGGGTGTGCTGCAGGTCGCCGGCGACCCTGAGGTCCCATCCGGTGGCCTCTCGTACCTGATCGGCCTCGATGCCGTTGTGGATCTGGGTGAGGGTCAGTTCGCGGGTGTCGGGGTCCGGCTCCAGGACCCCGAGGTCGGTGACGACGGCGGTGGGGCCCCGGCCGCGGAAGCCCAGGCGCTCGCGGTCGCCGGGGCCGTCGCCGAAGCCGACGGTCGTGCGGAAGTCAAGGCGTTCCACGAAGGTGCGCGGCGAGTGGGGCGCGATGACCACCACCTCCTGGCAGCAGGCGGCGATCTCGGGCGCGCCGCCGGCGCCGGGCAGGCGGGTCTTGGGGTGCTCGTAGTCGCCGATGACGGTCGAGTTGAGGTTCCCGAGCCGGTCGACCTGCGCCGCGCCCAGGAAGGCCACCTCCACCCGGCCCGGCCCGATCCAGTAGTTGAACATCTCCGGCACCGAGACCACGGCGTCGGCGGTCTCGGCCAGCTCGCCGTCGCCGATCGACAGCGGGATGTGGAACGGCTTGGCGCCGATCGTGCCCGACTCGTAGACCAGCACCAGGTGGGGGTTATGGACCATGCGGGCCAGGATCGCCGCGGTGCTCGGCCGGCCCACCCCGATGAACACGGACTTGGCGTGCTCCAGGCGCCGGGCGGCGACGACCGTCTGGACCTCTCCCGAGGTCGCCTGCTCGTTGGTGGCCGTCATCGCGACGCGACGTCCTTGGTGGCTGTCATCGCGACGCGACGTCCTTGGTGGGCTCCAGCACGTGCTCGCGCATCCACGCCTGAAACTCGTCGCGGTCGCGGCTGAGCTTGTCCCAGCGGCGATAGAAGTCGTTGTCGCGCGTGGTGATGTCCAGGCTGTAGGAGGGCTGGGACCCACCCGGCGCTTCGGCCACCGCGTCGATCACCCAGCTGGGGATGACCACGCCGCCGGGCCGCGGCTTGAGCTCGTCGACGATCCGCTCCACCGTCACCAGCGCCCGGTCGGCGGCCAGGACGGCCTCCTTCTGCACGCCGGGGATGCCCCACAGCTGCACGTTGCCCTCGCGATCGGCCTCCTGGGCGTGCACGATGGCCACGTCGGGCCGCAGCGCGGGCACGGCCACCAGCTCCTCGCCGGTGAATGGGCACGTGATCGGCTTGACCTGGGTGCGGGGGGCGAGGTCGGTGCCGACGTAGCCGCGCATCACCGCGAACGGCATCCGGGCCGCGCCCGCCGCGTAGCGGTTGGCCATGCCGGCGTGGCTGTGCTCCTCGAGCTCGATGGCGTGCGGCCACTCGTGCTCCACGGCGTCGCGGAAGCGGTGCAGCGAGCCCACGCCTGGGTTGCCACCGTAGGAGAAGACGAGCTTGCGGGCCGCCCCCATCCCGATCATCTGGTCATAGAGGATGTCGGGGGTCATCCGGATCAGCTCGAGGTCGCGGCGCTCCTGGCGCAGGATCTCGTGGCCGGCGGCGAACGGGATCAGGTGGGTGAAGCCCTCGATCGCGACGGCGTCGCCGTCGTGCACGATCTCGGCGACGGCGTCGCTCAGCGAGGCGACCTCGGTCATCGCGTCACCGCCGGGGGCGCGGTCTGCTCCAACGGCAGCCCCACGTAGTTCTCCGCCAGCGACGTCGCGGCCGCGGTGGACGTGGTCACGTAGCGCAGCTGCGAGCGCTGCAGCTCGCGGCCGAAGGCGTCGTCATGCGGGTCGAGGTGAAGCATCGTGGTCATGAACCACGAGAAGTGCTGAGCACGCCACACGCGCGCCAGGCAGCGGTCCGAGTACTCGTCCAGGCCGGTGTCCGAGCCGCTTGCGAAGTGGGCGACGAGCGCGTCGGCCAGAACCGTGACGTCGGCCACGGCCAGGTTCAGGCCCTTGGCGCCGGTGGGCGGGACGATGTGGGCCGCGTC
>Ga0070717_10003841_pt1 | contig 10812 bp, 5 predicted proteins | sample LARL113metaG_FD_71366 | JGI IMG/M metagenome (GOLD analysis project Ga0070717, IMG submission 71366) | Corn, switchgrass and miscanthus rhizosphere microbial communities from Kellogg Biological Station, Michigan, USA - LAR L11-3 metaG | ecosystem: Host-associated > Plants > Roots > Rhizosphere ...
GCCGCCGCCGTCAGCGAGCAGCATGGTATCACCGTGGAGGTTGGGAAGGATATATTTGTTTGCCGCGTTACCAGTCAGCTGCGTGTTCTTGGTCAGCATTACGCCGCCAGGAAGCGGAATATATTCTTCAATGATCTGCCAGGTCGAGCTGTTCCTGACGTAGTCAGGGCTGCCGCCGCTGCCGGTGTAGTCGTACGCGTAGTCATGGCCGGTCCCCGCCCAGGTCCAGTTGGTAATGCTGTTTTCGTGACGGCCGATGAGCCGGTTCAATGGGTCGTAGTTATAGTACATGGCCATGCCGTTGCCGGAACTGGTGTATTGGTCTTCGCCGGTGGTGCGGTCTGATGAATCGTAGTACAGGAAGAGCGGGGTTGTGCCGGAGCCGATCTGGGTAATGTTCCCATGCGTATTGTAGGTAACCGCATTGGCGGTGGGATCGGAGCTGGCGATCAGCTGGTCGGCAAAGTTGTAGCAATAGTTGTTCGTGACGCCGTTGATCGTCTGCGACGTGCGGTTGCCGTTCTTGCCCGAGTTCGCATTCATGTTGCTGCTCGTACCGCAGGATGTATTCTGCGTCCCAAACCCATAGGTATAGGTATTGGAGCCGATGGTCGCATTGGTCAGACGGTCGGCGTGGTCGTAGGTGTAGGTGGAGTTGAGGCTGGATGCACCAGAAGCGAGCGTGTCGGTGTTGATCTTGCCGGATTGGGTGCGCGTGACCGTATCAGAGACGGATATCGGCACTGCGGTTTGCTGCATCGACATGTCGTCAATCTGAAGCGAGCCGACGGCGCTTATCAGGTGGAAGATGGTGGCTTTGGTGGCCGTGGCCGGGGCCGTAAAGGAATATGAGGCTTGATTCCAACTGCTTGCCGCTGCCGGGCTGCCGATCCACTGGTAGGAGTTGCTGTTATCCGGATAGGTATACTGCACGACGACGCTGGTAGTGACGTTGGATTTGTAGTAGTCGCTGAAAGAATAGGTGGCGTTGCCGGTGATGTTGACGGGGTTGAAGTACCATTTGGCGTCGCCGTTGGTGTAGCTGGTCATATCGACCTTGGCGCTGCTGGTACCGGTATGGCCGTCGTTGGTAACGTACGTAAAGCTTGCGGTATTGGTACCGTAGCCGCCTTGATTCCAGCTCGTCGGTTGGCCGTTGGTGGCTTGTTCGAGCGAGGAGTTCGGCACCAGATTTGAGCCGGATGCAGCTTGGCTGAGTGTATACGCTGCCGAATTTGCCGCGCCTGTTGTCGTATCGTAGCCCATGGCTGTTTTAAGTATGCCTGCGCTTGGGTAGGCTACGCTTACGAGCCGGCCAAATGAGTCGTATGACGGCTGCGCAAGGTCGGTGCCGCTCAGTTGTTCATCGGTAACGCGGTTATAGTTGTCATATGTGTAGCTCAAAGTACCCATCTGGCTGGCTTTCGAGCTCAACCTACCAAGGCTGTCGTAGGTGTAGGTAGTCGTGTCGCCAAAGACATCCTGGTAGCTTGCCGTACGGCCGAGAAGGTCGACGGTGGTAGTAATGGTTCCCGAGCTGTCGGTCACGCTGGTTACGAGCGGATTGCCGTTCACATTGTAGTTATAGGTAACGGTATGATCTCCAAGGCCGTTGTATGGAGGAGTCCATACCTGTGTAACGCGTCCGCGAGTGTCGTAGGTTGTACAGTGCCAGTAGGTCTCGCCGCTGTAATTGGCTGCGACGACCCTGCCTGCATCATCGTATATGTACGTTATCGTCATTGCAGTTTGCGGACCGGCGCCGTCGGGATCGGGGCGCGTAAAGGTGTGGAGAAAACCCGCCTGCAGGTACGCCTCGACCGGTGTGGTGCAATAGTTATCCGCGGTATCGTTGTTGCCGTAATACCCGTATGAGGTAGTGCTGCTGCCCGCTGAGGTACTGGTCAGCTGGCGCAGGTAGCCAGTGCCTGGCGTTTCATATGACTTGCTTGCTGTTAAGTTCAACCCGCTCGGGTCAACCGTACCGCTTGACGGCAGTCCGAGTTCAGGATTGCTGCCGTAATTCGTAGTAGCGGTCGTATTGCCGTATGTCGCATCGTACGCTGTCGCCGCTGTTGGCATACTGTAATCTGGAGAGAAGTAGCCGGCAACCTGGGTGGTCTGGTTGCCTCCCGGCGGCGTCAGGGCGAGCGAGAAGTAAGCGTCGCTTGTCACGGCTAGGTGGTAATAGTCGATGCGTACACTATGGAGCGAGTTGGCCACGGTGTTGTTATACGTGTATGTCTCGGTTTTCCTCGTGTTCGGTGTCGTGTTGTCCCACCAATAGTCAATCACCAGCCGGTTATCGATCCACACCCGGGCGCCGCCGTCCTGGGTCGGACTGATCACCCAGTTACCGGCCGTCGGCAAACGCATCGTGCCGGTCATGGAGTCTCCCCAGTTGCCGCTAGAGGTAGTCACCGGCGGTGTGGCGCCCCAGTCGTGCGTTATGGTGCCGTCAGACGCGATGTTGGTGGCGTGGAGCAGCGGCGCGCCGCTTAAGGAGGCTCTGTTCGCCACCGGCTCGTTTACGGCCGTGTAGGAGACCGCGAGGCCGGTAAGCCCTTGGTCATATGCCGCATCAGCACGTGCTACCGTATTCGCATACGCAGTCAACGGTGTGTCGTAACCGCTCGCGGCCGGGTTCGGCCCATACGTGCTGGTACCCGTCCTAGACCATATTGGGCCTGATGCGTTGTATATAACGGCGTAGCCGTCATTCTGTATAACCAGGTAGGCGCTCGAGCCGGTATTGGCAGTGCCGCTTGACCATACCACCGTGCTGCCGTTGTACTCTACCAGGTTGCCGTCGCTTTGCATGATGAGGCTCGTTGCCGTTAAGCCGCTGGTGCCGCTCGACCAGATGATAGTGCCGCCCGCATCCTTCAGGGTGATATTGCCGTCGGTCTGGAAGTTGAACGTAAAGCGTCCATCAGACGATTTGATGCTCTGCCCCTCGCTCATCGACGCGCCGCTCGCGAGCGTGTAGCTCCAGCGGTTGAAATCACTGACCGGTGCCGGCCCGTATTGGCTCACCGGCCGGCCCTCGTCATCGTATACCGTGGTCGTCATTAGGCCTTCGGGGTTGGTAGATGAGTAGAGCAGGTCCTTTGTGGGGTCCCACTCACTTGTAGAAGCGAGGCCTTGGTTGTCATACGCTTTGGTAGTTCTGAACAAGCTGTCATACTCCACGCGCGCTGAATAGCCAGCGGGCTCGGTAGCGCCAGTGACATGTTCCTGGGTCGCGCCGGTCAGGTACTGGATCGTGTGCTGGATGGCTGCCGGGCTTGCGGCGGAGTTCGGTTGCGGCTCAGTCACGCTATTCGCACGGCCGATCGCATCGTAACCGATTTGCGTGTAGGTGGTCTGATTGTCAGCTCGGACGCCGGCCACTATCGCATCGTTGGCCAGACTATCGCGGATACCGCTCAGCTGGTAGCCGATGGTCGCGCCGGCATTCTGGACCGCTTGGTATTGGTAGGTCGTCGCGTCATTGCCGGGCCGCAGCACTTCGGCCAGGTTTCCGTTGGTGTCGTAGTAGAAGTACGTGGCTCGGCCATCGTTGGTCTGGACAGCGCAAAGCATATTCGCCGGTGTGGTACCGAAGCCGGATGGCGGCGTGCCGCACTGGCTGGCGCCGCCGTAGTAGACCTTGGCCCAGCGATTCGAATTCACGCCGTCGGTAATCTGCTGGATCGCGGTCGGGCCGCTGCCGTTGACCGATCCGTAAGTATATTGCAATGACGCCTGGTGCGCGTCGTCGGTCGGGCTGGTCGCTGATGACAAGTTGCCGTTTATATCAAAGATATACGTCCTGCCGTCCGAATCCTGGAGCGTGAAGGTGCCGTCATAGTTGCGCACCAGAGAGCCGAACGAATTCGCGGGCGGGGTATAACCGGTTCCATTCCACTTGTACTCGAAGGTATCGCCGCTGGCATTGGTCAGGACGGCACTGCTCGGGTTGGCCGACAAGTGCGTGTACGGCAGCGTACCGTCAGGGTCATTGCCCAGGCTCCAGCCACTTGGCAGGACTTGCGCTTGCGGCGTCAGCCAACCGGTTGGCACAACTCCCGTGAAGGCCGTGGATTGCACGTTCAAATTCATATAGGCATTGCCGGTGTGCTGGTAGTAATCAACGTCAATCGGCACACGCTGCCCGGCCGTCAGGTTTATGGCTGTGCCATAATTCGGTGTTACGGAGCCGCAATCGCACCAGTTGCTATACACCTGTTGGCCGTTGACTGTAATCTTAGTGCCGTCGTCGGCCTGCACCCCGAATGTGTAGCTGCCGGTTGCCGGTACGGTCAGATAGCCAGTCCATCGAACCATAAAGTCGGCTTGCGGACCGTTCGTGACCGGAACGTTGCCCCACCACTGGGGAGCCCAGAAATTTAAGTCCGGGTCGGAACGAGTCATGAAGAGCCCGTCGGTACCATTTGCCGGGAAGGTCGGCGGACTGCCGGTGTCGGTGTACGCGTAATATTTACCGGTCAGGCCGTACTGTTGCGCCAACCTGACACCGGTTTGAAACCAGGCTTTCGGCACAATCTGCTGGCTGACCGCGCCTTTGACGTAGATCGTCACGTAATCATTGCCGGTGCCTTGGGTATAGTTGGCCTGGAAAGAGACCACTTGGCCGGCGTTCAGGCTGATGCTGTTCGTGCCGAAGCACGGTCCGCTTGAGCACAGGGAGTTGTTGTAGAGCTGCTGGCCGTTGACTGTGATGGTGAGACTGCCGCCGTTGACAGCGCCGAAAGTATAGCTGCCGGTCGACGGCGCCACGAAATACCCGTTCCACTGGGCGTTCCAGTTTGTGGCGTTGATGACACCGCCAGGCGAGCTGCTATTCCAGTTAAAGTCAATGTTCTGGTCGACCTTTTGCAGTTGCGGTGAGGAGGCTGAGCCCTGGCCGTTATTCCAGTACGCACCGACCAGGCCGGTGCTGGATTTAATCGGTGTGTTGTAATGCAGATCGACGCCCATATCACCGCCGAGCGCTTTGGTAGTGTGGCTGGTAATACCGGTTGCCAGATTGCCGGTGACCAGATCGACTTTCGCCGGGCCGAACGTGTCATACGTCTGGGTCTTGTCGTTGCCCTGTCGCATATCGATTCTGAAGGGGATGGGCGTTGACCATGGGCTGGCGTAGCCGGCCGAGGTATCGTAACTTTCTGCCTCGATGTAGTAGGTCGAACCATTTTGCAATGCGCCATCAGGAACGGTCCAAGAGGTACTGGTGCTGGAAGCACCGCCGCCAGAGTTAATGACAAAGCCGGTACCATCGGCGCTATCAACAACCTGGAACTCGTACTGGAGCGGCGTGCCGTCGTTCGGGTTGGACTCAGTGTTCAATTTGAAGGTCGCCTGCGGGTCGGTAAACACCTGGCCGGCCTGCAGATTAACGAACGTCGGGGCGGCCAACATAGCAGTATAGGTAAAGCTGACATAGCTCCAGTCAGGGTCAAAGTCCGCCGATGAGGTAGTGCCGGTACCGTCAGCGCCATCGACCATGAGCCAGCCGTTGAAATTGCCACTGGTCTTGTAGTCCTGATAGATGTTCGTGACATCTATGCCGCCGGTCGCATTCGTGACATTTGCCGAATCCTGCGTCGTGCCCATACAGCTGTAGCCGGTCTGACACGTGGCCTTGCCTACCTGGTAGGCATAGGTGCCAGGGGTTACGGTATTCATGCCTGAAAGATACAGAGTGGCGCTGGTCAGGCTGCTGCCGCCTCGTTCAAGGTCCGTGTAAGGGGCGAATAAGGCGCCGCGCCAATTTTGCCACACGTGGCTGCTGTCATAAAGGCCGCCGGCATACAGATCGCAAGCGTTTGGGTAGCAGATCGTACCGTTTGATTCGAACGATATATAGCTGCCGACGCCGCGGGCGCCGAACGTACTGGTGACCGTCGGGTCAATCACAGCCGGAAAGGCGTTGTCGGGCAGGCTCTGCAGGTATGAGTCGCTAACTCCCACCGTCAAAGTGCCGTTGTCATAAGTCTGCGTGAGACCGGAAGCCTTACCGCCCACGAATCCATAATGGTTGAGGATAAGGTTTGCAGGATTTATACCGAATTTGTTGTCCAGGGCACCGTCAATAACGAATTCCGGCTGCACGTCGCCGGGGCTGCTGCTCTTACTTGGTTTTTGTAAGTTCGCACCGATGATCTTAAACTGCACCTGCGAAGCCGCGCTCTTGTTCTTTATGATGACGGATTCCTTCACCATGTCCGATTCGACCTTGTACGTCACGTCAACGCCGTTCCAGAGATTGTCGTAGTGCACTATTTGTTGGCCTTTGGCGCCGGTCGCAATGGCCGGGTCGACATTATTGGCATTAACCGGGCTGAAGCCAATTTGGCTATTGCCCTGCTTGATGCGCACCATGCCGCCTGCGAAGTCACTCGGGGTGAAGCGAGCCTGCCAGCTGTTGGCTTGGGTTTTGTACGAGTTCGGCGCCGATAGCCAAGACTCAACCACGCCTAACGCTTGACCGAAGATGTTGTCTGAATCTGCGGCGTTGTCGTCGGTCACGAGTGTGTTGTCGATAGGATCCCAGGAGCCGTTGTTTTGGTAGAAGTGCGGCGAGAAGTAATTGGTTCTGGTAAGCGAACCGTCTTTATTGAGATACGTCGTTGAGGTCGCGGTGCGGGCATTGACAAGCTCGTGAGGCTGAAAACTCTGCTTCTGCATGGTTGGCTGCGAAAGCGGGTCGCTGCTTCCGCCGCTATTCACACCGAGCAATGCAACAGCTGCGCCGATCGGACGGGCATCTGCTGCGGCAGGAAGGCTCGATTTCAATACTGTCGATGGTGCCGGTGCCGGATTCATGTTTATCTTGCCGATCGAGGGCTTGGTGTTGGTCTTGTGCGGGGACATGTCGGCAATTTTCGCATCAGTGGGACCGGTACTATGTGTCGCGGCGTACGCTGATGCTGGCGGGATAACAGCACCCACTAGTATGAGCATAAATAAAAACAGCGCGGTGACGCGCTGCTTGGATTTTGCGAAGGCAACAGAAATAAAGAGCCATGCCCGAACCGTGAGATACAGCATCTACATATCCTCCGCTTTAACTCTATGCGCTCATCATACGGTTAAACTCACGCGGAACGCAAATACTTTTCTGAGTTTTGGCTGAATACACTTGTGGAGAACTTTGTAGTGCTCCTCTACTCAGCCCGGAATGCGGTCAGGGTCTATGTAGTGCGAGCGGTGTAGCCCCTGCATCATCGGTAGATCGGCAAGGGATACGAGGGTAGGTAGCTCAGGGGCCGGGACAGTTCGCCGTTTTTGCAGCATGGGATGCTGCCGCCAGTCCATCCGCGCTAGCTTAAATGGCGGTAGTGCCCTGTGAAAGCCGACTACTTGATCGTCTTTGTATCTCAAGAATTCTTGGGCGCTCAGTAGAGGTATGGCCTGCTCTGAGCGCCCCTCGCTGTTGTAGCCGCCCTGCTGCGCGTTTGTATGGTGGGCATAGGCGGATTGTCGGCCGCAACGCCGCTCTACGTACTCGGCGGTGGCCGCATCGGTCGGACGATAGTAAAGCTGGCTCTCCATGTTATCGCGGAGCACCTGGGCCCGGGCTTTGCCGTAGACAACTTCAAGCTGTGACAGGGATTGTACCGCGAGCCATATGCTGATGCCTCGACCGACGACGGTGGTGGCATGGTCGGCCAGCGAGGGTATGGCCGTGCGTCCAGCTTCATCAACCAAGAGCATGACGGGCTGGCAACCGCTCCCGGCTCGGCTGTCGTAGATCGCGACCAGCTCGTCGATCAGGCTGCCCCAGAGGAGGCGGACCAGTGGCGATAGGGCTAGCAAGTCCTGCTCTTTCCAGCGCATATAGACGGTAACGGGTCTGGTGCTGGTGATGATCTGCTCCGGCGTAAAGTCAGAATGAGCGAGTGAACGTACTACCGTCTCAGTGAGTAGCGGGTACATTTTGGTTGTCAGGGTTTCCCATGCCGACAGTAAAAAGCGGTCGTCTAGGTTGGCTTTGTCCGGGTGCACGCCTAAAAATACAGTAGCAAGCTCCGGGTCTGCCGCTTTCAGTTGTTCCATGCAGCCGGTCAAGCCAGCACGCAGCAGCATACGGGTATAGGGCAATGCTGCTACCCCTTCCCGCTTGGCTGCCGCGAACATACACGCCAGCATCTTGGTGGCCCGCTGGGTAAAGATGTCTTGGCCCTCAGCCTGGTGGAGCAGGTGCGCGGCGCTTGAGTATAGGGCGTCTTCGGTTGCCTTCCCGTGTAAGGGGTCGTAGGCGTGCCCGACGCCGGTGGGGTCAAGCACATAGACCGGCCCGAGCAGGCTTCGGAAACCGGCAGTTTGGCTGAAGAGGTCGCCCTTGATGTCGTTGACAATCACGCTGTGGTGCCAGGTAAGCAGTTGACTGACTGCCAGTAACCCCTTGCCGCTCCTGGTCGGCGCGACAATAAGCAGGTTGCCGAGCTCTGGGCGCTGCTTAGTTTTCCGAACGGTTACCAGCCGCTGACTGAGCAAAAAGCGCCTGGTGCCGAGGAGCACACCATCTCGGACAAACGATCCAGACAGCAGCGGCCATACCTCATCAACGTGGGCAAACCGCGCCCGGTGCAATGCCTGGCCGATCATGATACCGCCAACTCCAAGCCTGCGCTTTGATCCTGGCTCTGTTGGTGCGCCTCTCGCATTAAATCGAGGTGCCGTCGCTGCTCTAGGGCTTCCGCGGTGGCGGCGCTGCGCATGCGCTGAAAGTCTTGGACGTTCAGGCGTCCCGGCACGATAGCGATGGCATGAATATGCCGGGTGTCGGTGTGGTCGGCGTGTATGGCCGCAACCCATTGCAGCGGCGTCTGGAAACGGTCTTCTAAGCTCTGGATCGTCCGCTCGGTGATGTCCCGCAGCGCGAGATCTTTGTCGCCATCCTCGCGCTGCGGGTCCGGGCTGATAACCAGCCGAAAAAAGTAGCTACCTTTGGCCGCTGCGTCAATCATTTCGTACACTTCCCTGCGCTCCACTTTGCCGTCAGCCTTATACAGGGTCCGGACGATGCGGCTGCCGTCTTTGCCGGGGCGGTTCTCGATGTAGCGGATGGCTGCCTTGGCGGCTGAGCCCGTGTGCGTGTAGGTGGCTTTCACAATTGCCATAGCGCTTGCTATTCATAGGGCTGCTCAGGCGGGTTGTGTGAGCCATGTTTCAATCTCTCGGATGATGGGGGCAAGCTCTGGTGATACCTGGGCGATGTTACGTTTCGCAGTGTTTCTGGAGCCGTCCATAATGTCGTCAAGCTGCTTGTCGGTGAGTCCTGGTTGCTTCCGTAAGATGTTATAGGCAATGGCTCTGGTCTGCTCGCTGGTGAAGAGACTCCGTACTAACAGCAGCGCTAGCCGGCTGCTGTAGGCGCGCATCTCTTTGGCAATGGCGTGCTCAATCATCGGCTGGAAAATGCCCGCGTGCTGGATGTGCGAGCGGCGGGCTAGCCAGTCTTCCAGGGCGGCGGCTCCGACTCGGGAGGCGGTCAAACCTTCGGCCTGGGCAATGCGCTGAAACTCTGCCTTAACGCCCTTTCTGGGATGTATGGTGAAGTGTTCAGTTTGGCGCTTAGCAGGCGATTGCATAAACCGCTAGTGTAAGGGCTTGTTTAGATGCGGGCGCACGGATTTTTCACAGGGGGCGCACAGCAACGGGGGTGGCGGGGGGTGTGAGGGCGCATGGATGTGCGCCCTTATCTTGCCGTACACGCCGCAGCGTCGTACCCTGTGCGCTGGCTACGCTGTTAGCTGCTATTCACTGAGACACAGTACGAAAAACCGCAAACAGTGGAACGTTTATTCGAGTATGGTGTCACATCCCTATTCAATTTACATATGGCATCCGGCACGAACAGCACGAGGTCAGCATACATGGTACGAGGCTCTTCAGGCCTACACGGAAAATGACGCGCTCTATACCGCGAATTTAATTCACCTGGACAGCAATGCCGTGATCAAAGTGGAACGATATGGCCTCAATCTGGCGTGCTTCCCTGACGAGCACACCGTTGAACTCTGTGAGCGACACATCACCCAACAGCAGAAACGACTGCTTGAGCACGAGGAACGCTGGAACGGACAACAACGCTGAGCGTCGGGTACCTCATCAGTTACTTTGCGGCGAGTGGCTGCGAGGTGCCAGTGCAAAGTACCTGCTGGCATGACGACAGCAAAACGGGCTGGCTGAGGAGGTTGAGGGATGGAGTGAGGCAAGACGCGGCGGTGCTGTAACGGTAGCGGCATGGGCTTCTCGCCGGAGCGTTAGCGGAGGGTCTTGACCGTTCGGCTACGCTCGGAGCAGAGAAACGACACGCCTAGGGGCGGCTGGCATCGGAGTGTATCGGGCGTGTCGTTTCGGCGCGGAGTGCTGAGCCGAATGAGTCAAGACAAGCCCATGTCCGCGGGCACGAAGTTAGGCGTGTGCGGACTGCTAATAAAACACTAGGAGCCCTGCTCTGCACGGACTTTGGCAATATACTCGTCAAGCGCTTCCCGGACCATCGCGCTCATACTGCCTGTTCCGCCGCGCATACGGTCTTCGAGCGCTAACTGCTTCAGGTCGTCATACTGGTCGTTATAAATATCAAAGGGGTGACGCTGCTTCATCTTCCGCTTGTTTGATACCGTAGGGGGTACATCCCGTACGGGTAGTACGGGGGGCACTGTGGTACTGGCGGGGTCTGCCGCTGGTAGTCCCGGTCTCTCTATAGACGGAAGGTCTATCATCGGTGACTTGAGCTTTCGCTCTCTGGCTTTCGGGTCGAAATCGCTGGTTCTAGGTGTTTTCATTGTTATT
>Ga0070717_10003843_pt1 | contig 10811 bp, 9 predicted proteins | sample LARL113metaG_FD_71366 | JGI IMG/M metagenome (GOLD analysis project Ga0070717, IMG submission 71366) | Corn, switchgrass and miscanthus rhizosphere microbial communities from Kellogg Biological Station, Michigan, USA - LAR L11-3 metaG | ecosystem: Host-associated > Plants > Roots > Rhizosphere ...
CGTTCAGGAAGCCTGGCTACGCCTCAGCCGCTCCGACGCTGCCGCGATTGAGAATCTTGGCGGGTGGCTGACCACGGTTGTTGCCCGTGTTTGTCTAGATACGCTGCGGGCGCACTCGTCGCGCCGGGAAGATGCCCTGGACGCCCGTGCGACCGAAGCGGCTGCGAACCGCCAAGACATGAGCGATCCCGAGCAAGAAGCGCTGCTAGCCGATTCGGTCGGCCTTGCGCTCCTCGTAGTGCTTGATCGGCTGACGCCCGCCGAGCGAATGGCGTTCGTCCTTCACGACATGTTCGACGTGTCCTTCGATGAAATCGCTTCTATTGTCGGACGCTCGCCGACCGCCGCAAGACAGTTGGCGAGCCGCGCACGGCGAAGGGTGCGGGGGGCAGGGACGCCGTCTCAGGCCGATCTCAACGGGCAGCGACAAGTTGTCGACGCATTTCTTACGGCCCTGCGCGGCGGTGACTTCGAAGGTCTCATGGCGGTGCTCGATCCAGAGGTGGTGGTTCGAATCGATGAAGCTGCTGCGCGACCCGGTGCGCCGAGGGAGATACGCGGCGCGAAGGCTTGGGCAAAGGGGGCCGTTGCCTTTGCTCAGCTCGCCAGATCCGTGCAACCAATGCTGGTCAATGGAACAGTGGGACTCGTATGGGCTCCCGGTGGACGCCTGTCGAGAGTGCTCAGGTTCACGATCACGAGCGGTAAAATCGTCGATGCCGATATCATCGCCGACCCTGCGCGGCTCAGCGAGCTTCACTTGACGGCCCTCAATGAGTGAGGAGGAAATGGCGGCCGGATAGTTCCCGATGAGCGCCCAAATAAGGTCCTCGTTAGCGCCTGCAAGTCGGCGCCGGGCAAGTTGAGGGATGATGGCCTACGCTCTCTTCTAGCTGTCGGCGGGTGCGGCACGCTGCTCTGCTGGCGCTAGCGCGATTAAGACTACGCCGATGACGACGAGGATCACCACACCCACCAATTCTCCACGTGAAATCATGTTTCGCAATGCCTGAATGCCCATAATGGCGGCATGAGCGAAGCTCGAGAATGCTGTAAAAGCGATTAGGCTGCGACTGGCCAACGGGTCGCGGATTGCGAGAAGCAAGAAAACGCCGAGCGTGACATAAAGGCTGAACATCATCGACAACGCACGGTCTTGCCGCACAAATATCATCAAGGGATATGCTGACGCTACGAAGAGCAATCCTACCAAGGCCAACGCGATCTTCAGAGCCACTTCTCGATTCATTTATACCTCCCCGCATACTGTGCAACGCGCTCGTGTCCAGTTTTGTTCCGCAACACCACGTTTCCACAACATAGTCGCACCGATCACACCGGATCACTTAGCTCTCGCGAATCTTGTTCAGACTCATTTTGAAGTATGACTGTCGCTGCTCGCTTGTTGCCCGGCGAAAGTGGACTTGAAACCGCCGAAGCTGAGCCGTCGTCGCCTGTGTATTCCGCCGTCCCGTCCCCCGCAAGAGTCGTGTTCGTCCCGCTGCCAGTTACCTTCCGAACCCGTGTTCTGTGTTCTTCCCTACGGTGCCCAAAGGGCGTGGTAAATTTCAATGAGGAGTTCAGCCGTTGTGCGAGTTTTTGTAGCTGTCTTCTGCGCCTTCGCGACGGTGTTGCTTGGCCAGTCCAGTCTGAAGGACGCCGCTTCGAACAACACCACTTCGAACAACACCGGCGCTCCCAAGGACACCACCGCGTTTCGCGCGGATTCCACCCTGGTCCTGGTGCCGGTATCGGTCACCGATCCTTCCAACCGGTACGTGCTTGGCTTGGGCAAGGACGACCTGCGCTTGTTCGAAGACGGCGTCGAGCAAAAGGTCACGCACTTTTCTAATGAAGATGCGCCCCTATCGATCGGCTTGCTGGTGGACACCAGCGGCAGCATGGGCGCCAAGCTCGATACCTCGCGGCGCGCCGTGGCGGAGTTTTTGAAGACCTTGAACACGGCCGACCAAGCGTTTCTGGTGGAGTTCAGCGATCAGGCTCAACTGGCAGTGCCGCTTACTAGCGACTCAGCAGCCATTGAGAGCACGATGACCTTGGCCACCTCCGGCGGGCTTACGGCGCTGCTGGACGCCGTTCACATGGGATTGCAGGAGATGAAGGGGGCCAAGAATCCGCGTAAGGCTCTGCTGGTAATTTCCGACGGCGGTGACAACAACAGCCGCTATAAGTCGAGCCAGATTTCCGATCTGGTGCGGGAAGCGGATGTGCAAATCTATGCGATGGGCGTCTTTGAACCGACGTTGTCATTTGGGTTGAGCGGCGCCCTAAGTAGGGCGACCGGCGGAAAACTGGGAGCAGCAGAGTTGGATGGGCCGCGTCTTCTCTCTGAAATCGCCGACCAGACCGGCGGCCGAGCGCTCGCCGCGACAAACTTACGCGAGCTTCCAGGAATTGCCGAGCGCATTGGTATCGAACTGCGCAATCAGTACGTGCTGGCCTATTCGCCCCAAAACCCCAGCCGGGACGGCAAGTATCGCAAGATCGAGGTGAAGCTCCAACAGCCCAAGGCGCTTCCAGCATTGAAAGCTCGCTGGAGGCTAGGATATTATGCGCCGACAGAGTGAATCGGCTTAGTACCAAGTTGCGAAAATTGGCGTTGTGCGATTACCGCAGACCGCTTGCGACGCGCGCGGCTGAGGAGGTTTTCAACGTGCTAGTGATGGCCGCCGCCGACATGTCCTCCACCGAACCCAGGCCTTCCCACCCCGACTCCTACGCTGGGATGCACAGTTCCAGTTCCAATAGAATGCGACGGGCCATATCCGGTGCGGCCCGTAATGGTTGATGGGCCTCGGTAGACGTACGTCGGATGATACCCTCCGTAGGATCGATACAGGGGCATCCCGTATACGAACAGTGGACTGACAGGACCATACAGACCAAGACCGTAAAGCGACGATCCGTAAAAACCCGATCCATAGAGGCCCGACCCATAAAGACCATAGCCGTAAAGGCCAGGACCATAGAGCCCAGAGCTATACGGAGATGCGCCGTAGCCTGGCGGCGGGACCATGCTCGACATCCCCGGGATGTACGGCGGAATGCCGAGAGATTGCAGTACAGCGTCCGGGTTATTCTGCCAGCCATCGATTACGCCCGAAAGATCGGAGGTAGCTGCGGCGTCCTGGTTATTGTGCTCGACCGAGGTGTCGCGCGCCTGGTTCCAGTTGTCCAAGTCGTCGCCTGATTTCAAGTGCGAGTCGTTCAAGAGCTTGCGAGCCGTGAGCTTGCCATCAAAAGGAACCACGGTGCCCGCGCCGGCTTCTACCATTTTCCCGTCAGCCGTTACCTCGGCGGTGCCTTTCTCCACCTTCACCTGTGGCGGCTCGGAATCGAACCGGTAGCGGCCAGGTTCCTTGATACGAACCTGATCGAGGTTGTACAGCATAGTGACCGAGGTGGCCGCCAGCCGGTCCGATCCCTGGTCGAGCACCGCCGAGCCGCGCAACAGTTCCACTCGCGTGTCGTCCAGTTGGTTCGAGACCATACGGATGGCGCTATTGGGGCCCACGCGTAGAAATGTTCCAGGCGTGAGCAGCACTTCGGCGCGCCCTTCCTCGGTGCGCAACTCGGAACCGTTGTTCATCTGGTCGAACTTCCCGGTCTTTTGTTCGAGGCGCTGGTCGTCCAAGAAGACCGAACCGTCGGTAAAGTTAATCAAGCCCGAGTGAGCCGAGATAACGGACTGGGCGAGAGCGGGGAGGCCAAGCAACGGAGTCAAGGCCCAGCAGAGGATCCAGCGGTGCGACATGATTACGAGACTCCTTGGATCAAGGATAACCATTTCCGGATGCGTGTCAAGCGGCTTGGGGTGTGCGAGCCCCACGAAGAGATCCGAGTGTAGGAAGTATGTCAGGCTGATCCGGTCAGGCCGAATGCGGGTTGGGTACATGCGGCTTCAGCTGCGTTCCTGCCGGGCACTAGACCACGATCGGTTTTTGCACCGACCGCGGCTTCAGGCACACTGTTTTGCGCGATTTGGCAAAACGCGGCTGAAGCCGCGTGTACCACCGAACTGATTTCGCCATAGTTCGATGTCGCACACCCACCGATTAGTGTGAAGGCGCATGCAAAAATGCGTGGGCGACAAATTTACTGCCCGCTCTCGTAGGGCTTCAACTGCTCTGCGATTTTCGCTTTGTCTCCCACGACGATGATGGTCATCTTCGAGGGAACGATGTAGCTTTCGGACACGCGTTGAATCTCCTGCGGCGTCACGGCCATGACCTTCTGCACGTAGCTCGAAAGGAAAGAGCGCTCCAGACCTTGCGAATCGACGAAATGCAGTTGCGCGATCAGCCCATCGGGACTGGTGTTCTTCAATACGAAAAGGCCAGCGAGATAGTTCTGAATCCCTTTCAACTCCTGTGCCGAAGGCGGCTCCTTGCGGATACGGTCGATCTCATAGAAAATCTCCTTGAGCGATGGCCCGGTGACCGCAGTGGTTACGTCTGCCGCTTCGAGCCAATAAGCAAGATGCTTGCGCGTCCCCACTTGGCTGCGCGGAGAGTAAGTATAGCCTTTCTGATCGCGAATATTCGAGGTAATGCGAAAGGCGAACGAGCCGCCCAACAGCGAGTCCATGACGTCGAGCACGAGGTAGTCCGGGCTGGTTGGGTCGGCCACAGAACTACTTCAGTCTGAACGTGCAAACTTAGTTCCTTTTGTGCGCCTTGAACCTTCGCGCCTTCATCCGATTGCCGCATACCCTCATGTCGCACCATCGCCGGGTATGATTTTTGCTCGTATCCAGGAACAGCCAGCGGCATTCCGGATTGTCGCAGGCCCGCACTCGATCGACGGCGTCCGACGTCATCAGATCCGACGCGCTGATCGCGAGCGCCCAGAGGGGAAGCTCGCAATTGATTGCCTGAGCCGGCCAGTGCCATTCCAAGCGCGGCGAACGCTTCCAGTTCAGGTTCTGGGCGAGTCGCGCAGCCTGGAAATATCGCTCCAAAATTTCACGGGACCAGGCTGAGGGCTGGCGCCGATCCAATCGCGCGTAGAAGATTTCAGCCAATGCCTCGCGAAGCTCCTCGCAACATTTGAGCGCCCGCGCGCCTGAACTGCCGCTTGCCGAGCGCCGAAGTTGCCGCGCCTGCGCGGAGGTTAGCAGCTTCGATTGTTCATTGAAGCGAAGAAGATCATCGTAGCTGTTCAACAAGTCTTGAGGTCCCTTGGCGCCGAAGCGCCAATCCAAGGTGTTGACTAAATCCAATGCGGGATGGCCTGCGGTCAATTGAAAGGTCATGATAGACGCTAACCTTCTAATTCATCTTGACAGGTTATCCCTGCGCCTGTAAAGTGGTAACTGTCTATGAATGGTACGGTGGTTATCGAAACGCAAGCCAGTACTCGATCGAAATCACTTGATGTTCGCGTTGTGCTGGCGTTTTTTGCAATCTACGTCCTCTGGGGGACGTCGTTTCTCGCCATTCGAATCGCAGTGCTTGAGGTGCCGCCGCTGTTTGCCGCCGGAACCCGATTCTTTCTGGCGGGAGCTGTGCTTTACGGCTTCATGCGCGCCCGCGGACGCCTTCGGCCAACGGCATCCCAATGGCGCAGCCTCGCGATCCTTGGACTGCTCATGTTCGTGGCTGAGTACGGCCCTCTGTTTTGGGCGGAGAAATATGTGCCGTCTGGCATCGCATCCGTGCTCGAAGCCACGCTCCCGCTCATCACGATGGCACTTGAAACTTGGGTGTTTCGCCGGCACCGGTTCCAGTGGCCTCTTCTGGCCGCCATTTTGCTGGGTTTCTGCGGCGTCGGTGTGCTACTCTTCCGGAACGGCGAACAGCACTTCGGCTTGCTTCCTTGTGTCGCGATTCTCGCCGGTGCTACCACCTGGTCGCTGGGTTCGGTGCTCAACCGATCGCTGGACCTTCCGGAATCCCGGCCTTTGACTTCTGGCGCTGCGATGCTGCTGGGTGGGGCAATGTTGCTGGTGCTTTCCGGATCCTTTGGGGAACTTCACCCACTTCCGCATATTTCGATTCGCGCGGGGGTGGCGTTGCTCTATTTGATTGCGGGCCCGTCGCTACTTGGCTTCACTGCATTTGTTTGGCTGCTGTCGCGGATGCCGGCTACTCGTGTGGCAAGTCATGCGTACGTCAATCCCGTGGTAGCAGTTGCACTGGGCGCTTTTGTCGCAGGGGAGATCGTAACAACGCGAACTCTCATTGGAACGGGGCTCGTACTCGCCAGTGTCGTTCTCATTCTGCGGAAACAGAAAGCGGCGACTTGACGCGGCGCCACATGCCGTTAATGCCGGGCAAGCAAAGCGGCGATCAATTCCCATCCTGTGCCCGAGGGCTACGGCTCATGCCGCAATGGTAATGCGCTGGATGCCGATGAATTCGAGACTCTGCTCGGGCACGTCTTCTACCGCGAGGCACAGCTCTATCGCCTCGCGCTCGCGCTCCGTCACCACGTCATGGGAGCGAGCCTGGGTGTGACACGTCGGGAGCTGAGGGACCGAGGCAACGTAGTAGCCTTCCTCGTCGCGTTCTATGACCACATCGAATTGGCGTGGCGAGCGACCCTCGTCGTTCCTCATTCTGAGCTTTCGGTCCTCCGCCTTGCTATTCTGATAATTTGTGGGACGCATTCTGCTTACCCTCGCTCTTGCCTTTCCGCTGGCCGCCGCCTCAGCACCCTCGCTGTTGGACGTTCTCAGCGATGAACTGCAGCGCAATTTCACCATCCTGAGGCAAAACGGCGATCCGCCTCCTTATTACATGGATTATGCGGTCACCGATGACGAGAGCCAATCCCTTTCTGCTACTCTCGGCACCATCGATTCCCGCAACAAAGACCGTCTGCGCTATCTCGATATCTCGCTGCGTGTCGGCACGCCTCAGTTGGACAACTATCATTCGGTCAATGGACAAAAGGGACGGTTTACGCGCGCCGACGTTCTTCCTCTGGACGACGTGCCCGACGCCATCCGGCGCAACGTCTGGCTCGATACCGACAGAACGTACAAGCTGGCGGCGCGGCGGCTGATCGAAATAAAGTCCAATCAGGAAGTGAAGGTCAAGGACGTCGATGGCTCGGCCGATTTTTCAATTGAGCCGCCCGCCATGTACCAGGAGCCGCCCCCGCCCATCGGAAACATCGATGAGGAATGGGCCGAGCGCGCGCGGAAATGGTCCGCCGACGTGGCCGCCTATCCGGACGTGCTGTACTCCAACGTCAATCTATCGGCTCAGAGAATATCCAAGTACATGGTAAGCACGGAGGGCGCCCGGCTGCTCCATGGGCGCAATTTCGTGACGCTGTCCATCGTCGCGCGTGGGAAAGCCACGGATGGCATGGATTTGATCGCGCTTCACGATTTCCAGGCGGCTGACCTGGCACACTTGCCACCGCCGGCCGACATCGAGGCCGCGGCTAAACGGGTGGGACACAATCTGGCTGACCTGGTTCAGGCGCCGACCGTTGAGCCGTTCGTCGGCCCGGCCATCCTTTCCGGACGCGCCGCGGCGGTTTTCTTCCACGAGATCTTTGGGCACCGTATCGAGGGACATCGTCAAAAAGATGAGTCCGACGGCCAAACGTTCACCAAAGCGGTTGGGACGTCAGTGTTACCCAGTTTTCTTTCCGTTGTGTTTGATCCAACTCGCAAGACGCTCGATGGCGTCGATCTTAACGGCTACTACACCTATGATGACGAGGGCATGAAGGCCAGGCCCGTCACGGTGGTGGAGAACGGAACTCTGAAGACGTTCCTGATGTCGCGCTCTCCGATTGACGGCGTGGAGCATTCTAATGGACACGGCCGCCGGCAGGCTGGATTGGAAGCCGTCTCGCGGCAGTCGAACCTGCTTGTGGAATCGAAGAAACAGGTCACCGAAAAAGCATTACGCGAGATGTTGATCGCCGAGATAAAACGTCAGAACAAGCCGTATGGGTTGTACTTCGATGAGATCACGGGCGGGTACACCACCACGCAGCGCCGCGGTTTACAGGCGTTCACCGTGATTCCGCTGATGGTATACCGAGTGTTCTCCGATGGGCGCCCCGACGAGCTGGTGCGCGGTGTGGACATCGTGGGAACTCCGCTGTCCAGCTTTGCGAAAATTCTGGCGACATCGGATAAGCCGCAAGTGTTTAACGGCTATTGCGGTGCCGAATCGGGACAAGTGCCGGTGTCGGCCAGCTCGCCTGCGATTTTGGTTTCCGAGATTGAAATTCAGAAGAAGCAGCATTCCCAGGATCGCCCGCCGTTCCTGGGCCGGCCTATTGATGTCGGAGCCATCAAGTGAGACGCGCCGTCTGCTGCGCGCTGCTGTGCGCTGCCCTTCTCGCTCAAGACCCCAAGGGCCAACCACCAACAACCCAACAGCCAACAAGCCAGGATGACCCGCTGCTGCGGGCCATGAAGGATGAGATCAAGCGGGTAAGCGCGCTCATCCGGCTCGGTCTCGATCCTCCTTATTACACTGAGTATCGCGTCGAGGACACCGTTAGCTATTCGATCATGGCTTCCCTGGGCGCACTGGTACAGGAAAACACTTCGGCATTTCGAATTCCTTCCGTTGAGATGCGCGTCGGAAACGCCAGCTTCGACAATACCGATCACATTTTTTCTGAAGCGTACATCGGCAATCGTTACGATCCAGGGCGGCTGCCGCTGGACAACAACTATCTCGCCTTCCGGCAGGTGTTTTGGCTAGCCACAGATCGTGCATATAAGACTGCGCAGGACGCCATCGCACGCAAGCGGTCGTCCCTCAAGAACATGAGCCAGCCCGACGTGCTGCCCGACTTTTCGAACGCTATGCCGGCACACCTGGTTTTGCCGATCCAGCGCAAACCCTTCGCGTCCGCGTCCTGGAAGAACGAAGTGGTTCACCTGTCGGGTCTTTTTGACAGTTATCCGAAAGTGTTTAGCTCGGGTGTGGAGATCCATAGTTCGCAATCCACCAACTACATCGTGACTTCGGAAGGAACCGAGCTGCGGATCCCCGAGGACGTCGCTTATCTTCGAGCGGCAGGGCACGGGCTGACACCCGAAGGAAAGCCGGTGCGGGACGCGTTGGTTTTTCAAGCCTTCAGCGCGGACGGCCTCCCATCCGAAGAAGTGCTGACGCGCGAAATCAAGGCAGTGGGCGAACATGTCACAGCACTCAGCCAGGCTCCGGCCGGCGAGCCCTACGATGGTCCAGTGCTGTTTGAGGCGCCTGCGGCCGCCCAGTTGTTCGGCCAGTTACTGGGTGACAATTTGAAGGTCACGCGAAAGCCGGTGAGCGATCCCGGGCGACCCTCTCGGTACTCGCCGAGCGAATTGGAGAACAAGATCGGGTCTCGCATCCTGCCGGAGTGGATGGATGTAGTAGATGATCCCACCGAGGCGCAATATCAAGGTCATACGTTGCTGGGACATTACGTCTACGACATGGAGGGCGTTGCTCCCCAGCCTCTGACGCTGGTGGAGAAAGGTGTGCTGAAAAATTTTCTTTTGACGCGCACTCCGGTGTTCAAGAACTATCCCGGTTCCAATGGACACGCCCGGATGACCGGCTCTTACGGCGCGCGCTCGCCTGGTTTTGGCAATCTGTTTATCCGCGCCTCAAAGACGACACCCGCAGCCGATATGAAGAAGAAGTTGATCGAGATGTGCCGCGACGGCAACAAGCCCTACGGAATCCTGGTCCGGAAGCTCGATTATCCTTCGACGGCTTCGAGGGATGAATTGGGACAAGTGGCGCAGGCCGCTGGTGGTTCGCATCCCGTGGTCCCGCCGCTGCTGGCTTACAAGGTTTATCCCGATGGCCGGGAGGAACTGGTGAGGGGTCTTTTGTTCCACGGGGTGTCCACCCGTTCCTTTAAGGACATCGCAGCAGCCTCCGACGAAAACTTCGTATTCGATCTGATCGATTCGAATGCTCCGTTTGCGCTAGTAGGAGCGGGTTCGTTCATGACCACCGCTTCGGTGATTGCGCCAGCGGTGATTTTTGAAGAGCTGGAGCTGGAACCGGCCAAGGAAGAAACGCTAAAACCGCCCACGGTACCGCCCCCGGCGTTAACGGGGCAATCAGCGAACAAACCGCTCGCTCACGCACGCGGCTCAGTGGCGAAAACCGAACCGCAACAAACCGAGCCGCGACCGTCAGGAAGCGGAAGCTGACAAATGGGATTGCTGTTTCGCGCGATTTTTCGCGAGGTCGCCAAGAGCGCCATTTTCGCCGCGACGCTTTTTACCTTCGTGCTGTTTTTGCAGCGCGTTGGAAAACTGTTTGAAATCCTGGTGCGCAGCTCGGCGCCGCCCGCCATCGTCGCTCATCTGTTCGCACTGGCGATTCCATTCACGCTCTCGTTTACGTTGCCCCTCGGCGTGCTAGCGGGAGTCCTGATCGCCCTCAGCCGGATGTCAACCGACGGCGAGATTATCGCCCTGCGAGCGGCTGGAGTTCCTAGCCGCAAGGTGATCCCGCCGGCATTGACGTTCGCGACTCTCGCGATGCTGGTCACCGCCGCCGCCTCGCTCTGGCTGACACCTTACGCTACTTGGAGGACGTACAAGGTTCTAAATCAATTGGTGGCGGCCGAGTTGACATCGGAAGTTCAGCCGCAGGTGTTCGACGAGGGATTCCCGAATCGGATTCTCTACATTAGCGACGTGGTCCCAGGCGCGGTCACTCGGTGGCGCAATGTATTCATCGCCGACACAACCGCGCCGGATGAACAGAAGAAGACCGATCACGATCGCGGCGAAGGGCCCAGTGTCACTGTGGCAGCGCACGCCATCGCCGTGCCCGATGTTCCTCACAATCAAATCCAAC
>Ga0070717_10003847_pt1 | contig 10804 bp, 13 predicted proteins | sample LARL113metaG_FD_71366 | JGI IMG/M metagenome (GOLD analysis project Ga0070717, IMG submission 71366) | Corn, switchgrass and miscanthus rhizosphere microbial communities from Kellogg Biological Station, Michigan, USA - LAR L11-3 metaG | ecosystem: Host-associated > Plants > Roots > Rhizosphere ...
CGTGGCCTCATGGTTAGAGACGCGCGAAGATGGGTTCCTCACCATGAGGGTTTGAGACCTCGTCCTGAGGAGCATCGCCAACCGGTCGCGCAAATGCGCGTCCGATGACGGGCTCAGCGATGCCTCTCGAAGAATGAAGAATCAAGCCATTGAAATGGAAAATTGCGTGAACCGATCGCCGCTAAAGTACAACGACGGATGCTCATCATGACTGTTGACAAGCCAAGGGCAAAGATACCGCGCGAACCGCGACGGGAAGTGCGCAAACAGCCGGCCTGGATCACGGTCGACAACGGCATTACCAAGCGCGAGTGCTTTGTGATGGACGTCTCGCCGGGCGGCGCCAGGATCATCACCGATGCGGCGATCGATATCAGTGACGTGTTCGGATTGGAGCTCGTGCCCACTCATCCGAAACGCCAGCCATGCGAAGTCGTTTGGCGTCGCGGCAATACATATGGCATAAAATTCCTGCCCTGAGATCGCCATTCGCGTGGCTCTCGTCTTTCGGTCGTTCCCGAAGGCTGCGCGCGCGGCCGCATTGTCCGCGATAGCCGGGATTGGCGGCGATGAGGCAGGTGTTCAGCCGCCTATGAACGGCCGTAAGCCGGATTAGCGGGTACAATCCGCCGTTCGCCGACGAAAAAAAGCGGGCCACGTCGTAGCCTGTCGCTGGCCCGCGCCTTGCGCGGAGCCATTGGGCTCACCGGCCCTGCATCGCTCTCATTCCGGTTGGTGCAGCGCATCAGAAGATTTCGCCAGCGCATCAATTGCCATTTTGTCCTGCTGGGAGGATGCTCGGCTTTGGGCGGGCAACTGTGGGCACCTGGGAGGGTCGCATGAGCAAGACGAGTCTCGACAATCGCCACCGCAACAAGGATGGCGAGATCAGCCACAAGCACGGCAATACCCTTGTCCGCACCTTGCGCAAGATTTACGGAATGGGCTTTGCCGCTGGTTATCCTGAAACCGAGAAGTTGAGCGATGTTCTGCTTCAGCTCAACGAGACATCGCTGAGCCAGCTCCGCCGCGATCATGAGACGGGCCACCTGGAGCACAAGATCGCCAAGGCGTCGAAATAACCCGTGAGCCGGACTGGCGTAAGCCTTATCCGCCGGTAAAGAGGCGGGCTCCGCCTTCCGCCTTCGCTCTTCGAGCTTCGGCGGACAGGTCGGCTGAACCGCCCGGTGTTCTGAACTGGGAGTAACGTATGCCCGAATATTTTGCGGGGAAAGTGACTGATTACGCGGATGGCGACCGGAAGGTCGTCGACTGCGGAGAGACAGAGGTCGGCATCTTCAAGATCGATGGCGAGTTCTTTGCCTGGCACAACCGCTGCGCCCATCGCGCCGGGCCGGTTTGCCAGGGACGCATCATGAAGCGGGTGATCGAGCCGATTGCGGACGACCGGACGATGCGCACCCAGGAATACGACCCATCCGAAATCAACATCGTCTGTCCCTGGCATGGCTATGAATTCAGCATCAGGACCGGGTGCCACCAGGGCAACAGCCGCGTTCGGTTGCGCAAGGCGGAACTCGCGATCCGGGAGGACGAGATCTATGTCCGAACCTGAGCCAGATCGCAAAAACGATCGCTACGGCTGGATCGACAATATGGCGCCCGAACTGCTCCGCGCATCGCGGGAGCTGGTTGAGAACAACGAAGCCTGTCGCGTTTCCGACGAAGCGGTAGCCCAGATCCTGACCGCGGCCATTCGTCTCTATGTCGCGAAATCCGATGGCGAGGAACGAACGTTTCGGCCGATCGCCGGCCACCGCGACAGCGAAATGACGCCGACCGAACTGTTGTCGGCGGTTTCCGAAATGCTGCGCGCGCTGCATCTCGGACCGATGGAGCTTGCGCTCTGGTACCGCCGGCGCCCGGACGAGGACACCTATTCCGAGAGGGAAAGACCATGAACATTCAAGGCAGGATCGGGCCGCAATATTCGGCGATCCAGGAGATCACCGTTCATACCGACACCCGCGACATCCTTAAGCACGCCAGGCGCGCCGCGATCCGGCGCGGCCTGCAGGACTGGTTCGTGTGCGACATCGATGCCCACCATGTCGAGACGGTGTCCTGGAAGGAGATCGTCACCTACATCGAGGATCCCGTCGTCCGTGACAACGCGATGCGGTTTCAAGCGGACCGGCTCGGCGCGCCGCCGTACGGGCTGAACGGCGATCTTGGAATGCGCTATCAGTCGGTGGGCGGACGCATCCCGCATCAGGACGGTCAGCGGGAAATCGTCGAGGAAACCGATGTCCACCGCGACGTCACCTTGACCCGCCGGGCGATGGATTCGCTCGGCATCGACAACATGGTGGTATTCCCGACGCCGATGCTGTTTCTCGGCATGCATCCGCAGCCGGAAATGGAGGTGTGGCTCGGCGGCGCCTATAATCGCTGGCTGATCGAGCGGATCCTGTCCGGAGACGACAGGATCAAGTCGCTGGTCTACCTGCCGTTCAACACTCCCAAGGAGGCCGAGCGGACCGTCGAGGAGTTAGGGGACAAGAAGGGTGTGATCGGCTTCTGCGTGACCAGCACCCGCCACAAGCCGGTCCACCACAACGACTACATGCGGCTCTACTCGATGATCGAAGAGACCGGCAAGCCTCTCGCATTTCATGCCGGCTACCATTGGCAGGACCCGTCGCTTGCCACCGTCAACCGGTTTATCGGCATGCACGCGCTGGGTTTCGTCTGGTGCAACATGGTCCATATGACCAATTGGATCCTCAACGGCATCCCCGAGCGGTTCCCCAAGCTCAAGTCGGTGTGGGTCGAGAGTGGGCTCGCCTGGGTGCCCTTCCTGATGCAGCGGCTCGACGACCAGTACCTGATGCGTCCCTCCGAAGCTCCGCAGCTGAAGCGGATGCCGAGCGAATACATGAACCACAATTGCTTCTACACCACCCAGCCCATGGAGACGACGCACCCGAAGGCGCTGGAAAACACCCTCGAAATGATCAGGGCCGAAACGCAATTGATGTTCTCGTCCGACTGGCCGCACTACGACTTCGATCTGCCCCAGGAAATCTGCGACCTTCCGTTCCTGACCGAGCAGGCCAAGCGCAACATCCTGGGCTTGAACGCGGCTAGGATATTCAATCTCGACCCGACGCCGGTGAAGAAATTGGTGGCCTCGTAACGTCACCAATCTTGTTGCGACAGACGTGTAGGGTGGGCAAAGGCGCATCTGCGCCGTGCCCACCATCCATCGGCAGATTGCAATCTTGAATGGTGGGCACGGCGCGAAGAGCGCCTTTGCCCACCCTACAGCTGCTGGATGCGCGGGGTACGGTCTTGCCTTTCACTGCTAGTGCAGTTGCGGCAGGCGGCGCAGTTCGGAATCGGCGGCGGCCGCAGTCTTGCGGGATTGATACAAGCTCAGAATGCGTTGCGATGTCTTGGGGTTGAGGCGGGCGAACTGATCTTTCATGCCGTCGAGATATCCCGCGGAAATCCGGTGATCCTTTGCACCGAGAAAGAGCAATGCCATCGCGGTTTCCCACCCAAAGCCGAGGGCGTTGGCCAGGATCAGGATCGTGTCTCGATGGCTGTCGAGCAATGCCCGCTCCACCACGTCGACGGGCAACGAGCACAATAGCGATAGTCCGACGACGGTCTCTTCGAACTTGCGAGATCGAGCATAGTCCCAGATCTTCTTCTCGTTCAACTTGCCGTCCCGATGCTGCGCTCCCACGGTTCGCTTCGCGTCGGAATACAGCTTCGATGCGGGGCCAAACTTGGAATGCAGCTCCCCCGCGATATCGGTCAACGAAGTTTGAATCTGCTCCGCCAGATCCGGACGCTCCTGCTGAAGCTTGCTTTTGACCTCTTCCGATGCCTTTGCGATCAATTGCTGAAATACGTGTCTGGGAATGTCTTTCCGCAGTCCGAGACGTTCGGCGAGGATAGAATCCTCCTTGGAGCGCTTCACCATATGCAGGAAGCCGAAGTCGGAGAGCCGCGCGCCATTGTTGGTCGCAACCGAGTTCAGCACCTGCTGGTTGCCGCGCGTCACGAGCTCGTCGGTGACACTCGGCTCCAGGGTTTTCCGTTTCGAGATAGCCAGAAGATGGTCTTGGCTTTTGGACCGGATATTGGCAACCAGGGCCGTAGAATCGAGATGTTCGCAGTGCTCGAGAACGGGCCCCGCGACCTCGATCGAGTCGTCGAAGGCAAGTTTTCTGACGACGCTTTTTGGAGCGCTGTTGGTGTGCGCCAGCCGCGTTGCGAGCTGAGCGCGAGCCACAACCTCGATCTCTTCAGCCAATCGCCCGATGACTTCGCCGAAGATCCAGATTTCGCTGTCCGAGTACCGGCCGGCGATCAAGACGTCGGTTGCGTGCCACAAGGCCCGCAAGCGGCTTTCCTTCGAACCCTTGGCTATGGCGTCGTCCAGCTCCTGAAGGAACGATTTCGCGTCAGGCATAAAGTTTACCTCAAATTATCCCAAGAAATTATCTTGGATCCGGAACTGCGTTTTGACGGAAAGGAGGCCCCGATTTCAGTTGAAGAAATCAAAGACGATGCTGACGTCGGAACGCGCGGGCAGAGCGCCGCTGAAATCCGCGTCGATGACGCGCAGACAGGCTTCCACGGTTGCGACATCGTCGAGATCGTTGGCCGCCTCGAGGACGGTCCAGGCGGTCGAAACGATCGGCTTTTCGGGCATCGGATCGATAATGCCGAGATCCTCGAACGGGGCCACGTTTTCGGGTTCCGCGATCGCGACTGAAGCGATGTCTTCCATGTTCATCACGAGGCCCCCGGTTGGCTACCAGAGCATGATCCGGAAAAGTGGATACCGGTTTTTCGAAAAGATCATGCTCAAACAAAACCGGAGCGCGATGGTGATTCAACTCGATCCCATCACGCTCTCAGGGATGTTTTAGAGCATCAAGCCTTCAAGAAGGCTTGCCGCGAGTTGCCCGCATTATGTGGGGATCAAAACCGGGCGTTAACCTAGAGCCTCGGTTCCGGTTGGATCGCCGCAATGACGACGAAAACGTCGTCGCCCGTTTCCCGCTCCAGCCACTCAGTGCTTGCACCCGGGAGGGTTGCATACGTTACCGATGCAGGTGCATTGTGGTGGTACTGGAGGTATTACAATGACTTCGGTGGGCGCCGAAATGACGCGCGGCGTGCCGGCAAAGGTGCACCTGTCGCCGACACCGAGAACGATGACCCTGCTGCTATCCATCATCAGCCAGAGCCGGTCGGGCTGGCCGATCATCCAGGCGCTCAAATCCCTGTAATTGGAAATGCTCTGTTGCCCTCCCGGCCCGACGCACACGGTGGTGCAATTAGCCGCAGGGCAGGTGAAATCTTCCTGCTGCGTTCCGTTGATGGGGTCTGCGAACGCAATTGTGGTTGTCGCCACAGCGACCAGAACGAACAAAGCTAATTTGCCGATCATGCGGGTCCCCTCGTTAGGTACCGCCAACTCTATTTCAAGTTGAATGTGTGGTGCAATTGCAATCGCCGGGCCCCGCCGGTCACGACGACCCGCGGGGATGTGCCTACGCGGGGGCGCCTTTGCCGATACGAATGGCTGGGATCAGGCCTTGGTCTTCTTGATCGCCTTCTTGATCGCTTTCTTCGCAGGGGCCTCCGCCGCATTTCGCATCGATCTTGCGTAACTGTCCGCGGCGTTGTCGGCGGCAATCTGCAGCCGCTTGGCGGCGGCGGCGCCTTGCAACATGGTGTTTTTGGCGATCAGCTTGTAGCGGTCCTTGGCCTCGCTATCCTTGGCCTTGGCAGCGAGACCGACGTAGTGTTCGCGCCGGCTTTTGGCGGCCGCCATGATGTCCTTGTTCTGTCGCTTCGCAAGCTGCCGAATTACGACATCCAGATCGGCGTTCGCCATCGCTTATTTCCCCACGTCCCATCGAGCCATTTCCGTCATCAAGTATGCCAATGCGCCCGCGGGGCTACAAGTTCTTGTTCCTCACCGCCTCATACGCCAATCGCTTGAACTCGAACGCAAATGGATGAAGAAAAGCCATCTGGCGCTGCGTCATCATCAAGCCCGCGACATTTGCCCTTGGCGAAATCCACCATTGTGTGCCGGCATATCCGCCCCAAAAGAGTTCACCCGTCGCATCCCGGTGGTCGAGCGGCGAAGGCTCCGAGATCAGCGCACCGGCAAGGCCAAAACCCCTGCCACGAAGTTCTCCCACAATGGGGAAGCGTATCCACATGCCGTCAGGCAGCTGGTTGGTCATCATCAGCGCCATCGTTTCCGGCTTGAGCAGGCTCGCACCCCCAGGGAGGAGGCCTCGAATCAGCGCAACCATATCCGGCAAGGTTGAGACCAGACCGCCGCCGCCGTTCAGCCGTGGGACCGGGCGCAAGTAAGCGCCCGGATACGGCGAGTCATCCGTGCGACTGAGGCCCGGCTTCATGGGCTCCATCAAGTCTGCCCCGGCGTAATACGCGGTGAGGCGGCTTCGATCTTTCTTCGGCACGGCGAAGCCGGTGTCGACCATGCCGAGCGGACCGAAAATCCGCGATTGGATGAACTTATCGAACGCCTCGCCGCTGATGACTTCGATCAGTCTGGCCATCACATCGGTAGCTACCGAGTACTCCCACGATGCTCCGGGATGATAGACCAGCGGCAGGTCCGCCAACACGTCGATCATCTGCGCCAGCGTCGTCGCGGGATTGAGCACCTTTCGTTCGTTGTAGGCCTTGAACATGGTTGTGCCGGGGTCGAAGACGCCGTAGCTCAGCCCCGAACGGTGGCTCATCAGATGATGGATGGTGATCAGTCCCTTCGCTGGCTCTGTCTCATCCAGTGAGGTCGCTCCGGGACGCAGAACACGGCGATTTGCAAGCTGTGGAATGAACTTCTCGATCGGATCGTCCAGTTGGAAGCGACCTTCTTCGAACAGCAGCAGCGCCGCGCAGGATGTGACCAGCTTGGTATTGGAGAAAATCCGGAATATGTGGTCGACGCGCAACGGAGCCTGCGCTTCCTTATCCGCCCATCCGACACAGTTCACATCGACCAGTTCTCGGCCCACGAGCACTGCGGACGAAACTCCGGAAAGGAGGTTCTGATCGACATAACGGCGCATCGCGGCGTGTGCCGCCCCAAAGTCGTATCCCTTGGCCGTTACCGTCATGTCTTCCATCGTCGTCCCCTGTATGCGGCTGCAAAGTGTGGTCATGCGAAGCCTATCACCTCGCGACTGGGCTGGGAGGGGAAATGACAAGATGATCGGCTTTGGATTGGAGAAAAATTGAATTTCCCCAACTGTCATCATCCGCGAAGGCGGATGATCCAGTAATCCGAAGCAGCATCGATAGAACCGAAGGGCCGCAGCGTACTGGATACCCGCATGCGCGGGTATGACGAGTCTTAGTGGAACGCAGTGCTCTCAACCGTCATTGCGAGCGCAGCGAAGCAATCCATCTCGCCGTGGAACGAAAGATGGATTGCTTCGCTGCGCTCGCAATGACGGCAAGACAGCTCCCCTCAAATCCCTAGATACGCGGCCTGCACCTGCTTGTTGTTGGCAAGCTCCTCGCTGGTGCCGTGCATGATGACGTTGCCACTTTCGAGCACATAGGCGCGCTGGACCAGCGAGAGCGCGCGGCTGACGTTCTGCTCGACCAATAGGATCGCGGTGCCCATCTTGTGGATCTCGCCGATTTTCTCGAAGGTGACGTCGGTCATCACGGGCGCCAGGCCCAGCGACGGCTCGTCGAGCATCAGCAACCGCGGCTTCAGCATCAAGCCGCGGCCGACCGCGAGCATCTGCTGCTCGCCGCCGCTCATGGTGCCTGCGAGCTGGCGCCTGCGGTCGGCGAGCCGCGGAAAAATCCCGTAGACCAGCTCCATGGTGCGCGCGCGTTCGGCCTTGGCCTTCGGCACGTAAGCGCCGATCTCGAGGTTTTCCTGCACGGTCATCTCAGGAAAAACCTGGCGCCCCTCCGGCACATGTGCGATGCCGAGCTCCGGAATCCGGTAGGGCGGCAGCGAGGCGAGATCGGTGCCTGCGAACGTGATCGCGCCGGAGGTCAGCTTCACGAGCCCCGAGATCGCGCGCAAGGTTGTGCTCTTGCCGGCGCCGTTCGCGCCGAGCAGGCCGACGGCTTCGCCTTCGCCGATCTCTATTGCGACATTTGAGATGGCCGGCACCGAGCCATAGCCGGCGCTGACGCTCCTCAGCTCAAGCATGCGCGCCTCCGCTCTCGGGCGCATGCACATAGCCGGAGCCGAGATAGGCGCGAATCACCTCCGGATTTTCCACGATCTCTTTCGGTGCGCCTTCGGCGATCTTCTGGCCGTGATCGAGCACGACGATGTGGCGCGCCACCGCCATGATCGCGCGCATCACGTGCTCGACGATGACGATGGTGAGGCCTGCTTTCGACAGTTTGCCGACCAGCGCCACCGCCTGATCGATCTCGGACGGGTTGAGGCCGGCCATCACCTCGTCGAGCAGCAGGATTTTCGGCTGCGTCGCCAGCGCCCGCGCCATCTCCAGCCGCCGCTGGTCGATGGTGGTGAGGTCTTTTGCCGGCGTTTGTTCCTTCGCCGAGAGGCCGACGAACTCGATCGCTTCCCGCGCTTTTTCGCGCGCAGCAGCAACATGGCGGTCGCGCAGAAAAGCGCCGGTCATGACATTAGCGAGCACCGTCATCGCGCCGAAGGGTTTTGCGACCTGGAATGTGCGCGCGAGACCAAGCGCACAGACGGCATGCGGTCTCAGACCCACGATCTCTCTTCCGAATGCCTTGACCGATCCGGAATCGGCGCGGTGAAAGCCGGTGATGAGGTGGAAGCTCGTGGTCTTGCCGGCGCCGTTCGGCCCGATCAGCGCCACGGTCTCGCTCTCCTTCACCGTAAAACTGACGTCCTGCACGGCGCGCAAGCCGCCGAAACGTTTGTTGATGCCCTTGATGACCAGCGCGTCGGTCATGGCGATGTCCTCACGCGTACCGGTTTGCGGAGAACGAAGCGCTGCCAGGCTTCCAGCATCACCCCGATCAGGCCGGTCGGCCGCCACAGGATCACGGCCATCAGGATCAGGGCATAGACGGTGAGCTGGATGCCGCCGGTAGAGCTGCCGAGCCAGCTCTGCAACAGCGCGGACGTGGTCTCCAGCAGCACGGTGCCGACCACCGGGCCCCACAACGTGCCGATGCCGCCGACGATCGACACCAGGGCGGCCTCGATCGAGACGCTGAAGTTGAACGCGGTCGCGGGATCGATGAAGTAGATGTACTGGACATAGAAGGTGCCGGCGAGCGCGGTGAGGAACGCACTGATCATGTAGATGTCGCGCTTGATGCGCGGTGCGTTGACGCCGACGGCTTCGGCTGCGTCCTGGTCCTCGCCGATGGCGACGAGGTAATATCCCATCCAGGATTGCTCGATGATGTAGGTGATCGCAAGCCCGAGCGCGAGCAGGCCGAGCACGACATAGTAATAGGACGCCTTGGTTTCGAACTGCATCATCAGGGGTGAGCTGCCGAGGTTCGGGATGGTGGTGCCCTCGGCGCCCCAGGCGAGATCGCGGAATTTCAGGAAGATCAGCATCAAGGCTTGCGCGGTCGCGATGGTGGCGATGGTGAAATAGGGCCCGCGCAGACGAAAACACAGCCAGCCGATCGGCAGGCTCGCCAGCATTGCGACGATGCCACCGGCGACCATGCCGATCCACGGCGAGATGCCGAAATCGACCTGCATGATGGTGGACGTATAGGCGCCGAGCCCGAAATAGGCGGCATGTCCAAGCGAGAGCTGTTTTGCATAGCCGCCCATCAGGTTCCAGGCGACGCCGATGAAGGAGAACAGCAGGATGCGGATGAAGATGTCCTGCGCAAACGCGCCGGTCACGACCTGCGGCAGCGCCACGAGGACGATCGCGAGTGCAGCCAGCGAGGTCACTTTCCATGTGTTCGCCACTACCGCACTCTCCCCCCGCCGAGCCCGTTCGGCTTGAACGCCAGCGTCAACAGCAGCATGGCAAACACCACGATCAGACCGGAATCGGCGCCGACGAACTGGATGCCGAGCGATTCCGCGATCCCCATCATCAGGCTTGCGACCAGCGCGCCGATCACATTGCCGAGCGTGCCGAGCACCACTGCAACGAAAGCCATCAGCACAAAGACCTGTCCGACGAACGGATAGGCCGAATAGAACGGCATCAACAGCGATCCCGCGGCGCCCGCGAGCGCCAGCGCCGCGCCGAACGCGACGCAGAACACGCGGTTGGGGTTGATGCCCATCAAGGTCGCGACGTCGCGATTTTGCGAGGCCGCGCGCATCGCCTTGCCGAGATCGGTGGTGTGCAGGAAGACCCAGAGCGCGAAGCTCAGGATCATCGCCACGACGAAGGCGATCAGTTTTGCAACGGGGATGTAGAGCCCACCGAGGTGGAAAGCTTCGTCGGAATAGGAGGTATGGACTGTGCGGTAATTCGCGCTGAACAGCAGAAGCGCGAGGTTGAGCAACAACAGCGACAGCGCAAAGGTCAGGAAGATCTGCGGCATGTCGTTCGGCCCCAGCACCCGGCGGATCAGAAAATGCTGGATCAGCACGCCGATCACGAACAAGACAGGCATCGATACGAACAGCGAGAGGATCGGATCGATGCCGAACTGGGTAGCGAGATAGAAGGAGATATACATGCCGATCATCACGAATTCGCCCTGGGCGAAATTGACGATCTTGACCACGCCGAAGATCAGCGTGACGCCGATGCTGACGAGCGCATAAATGCCGCCGATGAGCAGGCCGTTGATCACGGCCTGGGCCAGTGTCTCC
>Ga0070717_10003851_pt1 | contig 10791 bp, 12 predicted proteins | sample LARL113metaG_FD_71366 | JGI IMG/M metagenome (GOLD analysis project Ga0070717, IMG submission 71366) | Corn, switchgrass and miscanthus rhizosphere microbial communities from Kellogg Biological Station, Michigan, USA - LAR L11-3 metaG | ecosystem: Host-associated > Plants > Roots > Rhizosphere ...
TTCGGTTTGGCCCAGCACAACGCTGCAAAAGGCCAAGTCTGCTGCTGCACAAATAACCGTCCCAATTCAGGAGTCGCCGCGGCCGGCGAGCGAACCATTTCCTCTGGTTCCGGCGGCGGATTCGGGCGGAGCGATCTCTTCGCAAGGCGACCGCGTTCCAGCGCCTCATCGCGACGACGAGACGCTGGAAGTCGCGCTCACCCGCCCTTATCCCCACATGTGATGGAAGTGATGCGCCATCTCGCCAAAATGATGCACGCCGATGTCCGCCGCACCACCTGATGCAGCGGCAACCGGCGCCGGCGTGTTGGCTTGCGCATCGTCCTGTCCGTTGGCAGCGGTCGATGCCGTCGGAGCAGCGGCCGCGTGCAGGTCGCTCAGCAGGGATGCGACGCCATTATTGTTGTGAACGCCGGCAGCCTGGGCCACGGCCGCAAGATCGGCGATCACGGCCGATACGCTGTTTTGGCCGCCACCCTGGAGAAGAGCTATCAGGTCAGCCACCAGGTGATTTCCGCCATCGCCCGCAGCAGCCCCTCCTGTCTCGGGTGATCCGGCAGAAGGCGTCGTTGACGGAGGCGTTGCCGGATCGGAAGGCGTTGTTGTCGGAGGCGTTGCGGGATTCGGTGTCACGGCCGTCGCCTGCGCCGCCGCCACCACACTCGCATAGCTGCCGCCATCTGCCATGACGTTGTTGCCTGCCACGTCGGCGGAGTTGGCGGCGAGCTGCTCGACCGCTGCGTTGACCTCTCCGGAATTGTGCGTTTGCAAGCCGTCAATAAGCGCGTTTGCAGCGGTACCTGTCGTGCCGTCTGACCGGAATTCGTTCCAGAAACGCGCCGACCAGAGGCCGCCTTGCGACTGATCGAAGGCGTTCGCATTGTTCTCGAAGGTCTGAATTTGCTGAACAAGTCCGGCGATGTCGCCCTGGAAGCCATTATTCTCGATCGTGGTCGCCATCTGGCCGAGATGGTTACTGTCCTGGATCCATTGCGTAATGAAGGTCGTCTGCGCTGCGTTGTCGTGGAACGGCGCAGCCGGTGTGTTCAAGTCCGGTAGGGGCGTCGGATTGAAGATCGCCTGCACGCCGGGATCACCTTGCGCGATATCAATAATGTCTCGATGGATATCGTTTATCGCGCGCCCAACATATTGGCCGAGGTCCGTCCCCAATATCAGCGTACCTGTCGGCGAGTTCGCGTTCTCGACGGTTGCGATTTCTTCGTTGAGCTGATTGATGATGACGTGCGTGTGCAGATCAGTGAGATTGTTGATCTGGGGATCTGCCGCGCTCAACATCTGTTGTACGCCAATGAGGTCCGAGACGATCAGGTTGACCTGATCCGGGCCGACGCCGCCAATTTCGCGCGTCGTTGCGTCGTTGAAAAGATCGGTTGCTGTAAGGGCCATTTCGCGCCTCCTCTCTGCACTGTTACTGGCACAATGAACTGATGCCGTCGGTGCATTGTATGCGGTAGAGCCAATTCCAGTTTCGTGGCGGCTTTCAGCCGACACCGGGGCCATGCGCGAGAGAAGCAAGGTAATACGCCGACGAATTCGTGACGCATTGCCTCTGTAACCGAGGAACGCACCTGTGGCAGAGGAAAAGAATTCGCGTTGTGTTCGTTCGTCGCGACGTTGCACGCGACGCTGAGTTACCCGCAATTGTCGCGTAGTTCGGTATCACCGCGATCGACAATAGCCAGCGCGCCGCTTTGCGAACGCACCAACGTTTTTCCGTTGTCGCATTCTCGTCGAAAAATGGTCGGTATCGACTCTCATGGAGAAGTTATTGCGCATGACTGTCGACGGGGAGGCGCAGCGCATGAGTACCGTTCAAGTTTCGGCGCAAGCGATGGTCTCGACTTTGGGCATTTCCAATCTTCGTTCGGCGCTTTCGTCTGATGACGCCGTAGCGCTTGGATTGCGCGAGAGCGCGCGACGCATGATCGGCATTGCGGTTTTCAGTGGCGTGGTCAACGTCCTGATGCTCTCCGGCTCACTCTATATGCTGCAGGTGTATGATCGGGTGATTCCGAGCCGTAACATTGCGACGCTTTTGGGCCTGTCGCTCATGGTATTGCTCGCCTACTTCGTGCAGGGATATTTCGACGCGCTGCGGGCGCGGATGTTATGCAGGGTGGCGACGCTCTTCGACGCTGGTCTGCAGCAATCGATCCACACCGCACTCGCCACCCTCCCCCTTCGCGGCGTCAAACCGATGCTGATGCAGCAGCCCTTGCGTGACCTCGACCAGGTACGCAGTTTCATGTCCGGCATGGGTCCGACGGCATTCCTCGACATGCCCTGGATTCCGATCTTTCTTGTTGCATTATTTTTGTTTCATCCGGCCATCGGCATGACCGCCCTGATCGGAACTGCCGCAATCATTGCAATGACCCTGCTGACGGAGCGGATGTCGCGCGGAGCAGCCAAGGCCGCGATGGATTCCAGCGCGCAGCGGCAGGTGCTGGCGGACGCAACCCAACGCAATGCCGAGGTAATCCGCGCGCTCGGCATGACCAGCCGGTTCGCTGCGCGCTGGCTGTGGGCCAATGAGCGTTTTTTGCGGCAGAATGTTCGGGCCACCGACGTCTATGCCAATCTGGGATCGGGCGCGAAGGTGCTGCGCTATGTGCTGCAATCCGGCTTGTTGGGAATCGGCGCCTATCTGGTCGTGGCCGACAGAGCCTCGGGCGGCGTCATGATCGCTTCCTCGATCATGATGGGCCGTGCTTTGGCGCCGATCGAAACAGCTCTTGGCTCCTGGAAACAACTCGTGGCCGCGCGTCAGGGCATCGCGCGGCTCCAGGAAATCTGCAAGGCGACTGCGGCGCCCCCGGCGCCGCCCGTGGTGTTGCCGCGCCCGTGTCGGGAACTTTCGGCAAAGGATCTCTGCGTTTCCGCGCCCGGAACGCATAGGGCAATCGTCTCGAATGTTTCCTTCTCGCTCAAGGCCGGCATGGGTCTGGCGCTGCTGGGCGCCAGCGCCTCGGGCAAGACATCCCTCTCCAAGGCGCTGGTAGGAATCTGGCCGGCCCAGCAGGGCGTAATCCGGCTCGACGGCGCTGCACTCGACCAGTGGGGCGACCATCTTGGCCAGTATGTCGGCTTTCTGCCGCAGGATGTGGCCCTGTTCGACGGCAGTGTGGCGGAAAACATCTGCCGTTTCGATGAGGGCGCCGGCTCCGAAGCCATAATGAAAGCCGCGCAGATCGCGGGTGTGCACGAACTTATCCTGCGCCTGCCCGAAGGCTATTCGACCCGAATCGGAGATGGTGGCATGTCGCTTTCGGCAGGACAGCGACAAAGGATCGGACTGGCGCGCGCGGTTTTCGGCGATCCGTTCCTGATCGTGCTCGATGAGCCCAACGCCAATCTCGATGCGGAAGGCGAGAGCGCCCTTACTCGCGCCATTCAGATCCTCCGCCGTAGCCAATGCATCGTCATCGTCATATCGCATCGTCCGAGCGCCCTTGCGGCACTGGATATGGCAATGGTGCTTTACGATGGCAAAGCAATCGCGTTTGGACCGCGCGAAGAAATTTTTGCGCGCGTTCGCACTGCGACCATCAGGACGGCGGCAGCGGGGAAAACCATGGCCGCAGAACCGCGTGCGGCGCCGCAGGAGGTTAAAGGGGAAATGCAGCCGGCGGCTGAGAGCGTTGAGCCATGAGAAGCCGAGATGGGGTGCACAGTTTTGGCGGGACCACACATCGCTGGAGCGGAGATGCCAATGGCGTGGGGCCGCAAGGCGCTGCGCTGATTCTGGAGCTGCAGCGTTTGCGGCAGGCGTTCGAGCATGAGGAACGAGCCGAACTGGAACCGCGGGAGACGCCTCGTGCCGTGCGCCGCGGCGCGCGGCCGGCGACGCATCGGCAAACGCGTCGGCCGAATCGCCGGCGAAAAAGCAAGATGGGACAATTGATCGACGTCTGGCTCGAGCAATTCGGATTGTCAGCCGCTGCCCCTGCCGCGCACAGAAGCGAGCAGACATCCGGCGCTGCTCTGGACCCGTCGCCGCGCCGGCACGAGACGCTGCTTGCGTCCGACGATCCAGTCCTGATCAGGCTGCCAAAGGCTGGACAAGAACGCGGCGGATCGGAGGACAAATATCAGTCGATGTATGTCGAAAGCCCTCCGATGGGGCTCACCTCAGAAGCCGACGGTGTCAAATCGGCAACGCCCGTGGGAGAGCTGATCAGGAATTGCCGGATCGGCCTGGCGGCGGGCGCCGCCTTTCTAATCAATTCCTACAGCATCGGGGAGGGAGACGACGCGGCTGAGAGCCTGGCATCGCGTGCCGGTCGTGCTTTCGAGATAGAGTTGCGGATGGGGCTTCGGGTATTGCTAGCCGTCAGCATGATTGCAGGCGGCTGGGCCGTGCTGATGCCGCTGGCAGGGGCCGTTGTCGTTCCCGGCAATCTTGTTGTCCAATCGAACGTCAAGACCATTCAGCATCCGACCGGTGGAGTTGTGGCAGAGATCCCCGTCCGCAATGGCCAGCATGTTGGCCGCGGAGAGCTGTTGCTGCGGCTCGATGCCACCCAGGCGCAAGCCAGTCTGCAGATGGTGAGCAAACAGCTCGATGAAATACGGGCGCGGATCGCCCGGCTAACCGCAGAGCGCGACGGTCTGACGGAGCTCGAAATGCCCGCCGACCTGGCGGCGCGGTCAAGCGAGGGTACCGTCAAGACGCTACTCGCATCGGAGGATTCGTTGTTCAAGGCCAGAGCCACTGCACGGCGAAGCCAGATCAGCCTCCTTCAAAGCAAGATCTCGCAACTCGGCGAAGAGATCTCCGGCCTTGATGCCCAGGTCGCGTCCAAGACCAGGCAAATCGAGCTGATCACTGGTGAAATGTCGGGCGTTCAGGAACTCTACGACAAGCGGTTGGTACCGCTGGCGCGGCTCACGGCCTTGCAGCGCGAGAGTGCGCGGATCGAAGGCGAGCGCGGACAATTGATATCGACAATCGCCGAGACTAAATCGAAGATCGACGAGGCGCAGTTACAGATCGTCCGACTCGATCAGGACTTCCGCACGGACGTCGTCAAGGAGCTCGGCGAGAACCGAGGTAAGGAAGCAGAACTTGTGGAGCGCGGCGTCGCGGCCAGGGACCTGTTGGATCGGATCGAAATTCGTACGCCTGCATCGGGAGTGATCAATCAACTTTCCATTCATACCGTGGGCGGCGTCGTTCGCGCCGGAGACGCGATCATGGAAGTCGTGCCGGACTCGGATGACCTGCAGGTTGAGGCGCGGCTGCAACCCAATGATATCGACCAAGTGCGACCGGGCCAGACCGCATTCGTCCGTTTCTCGGCTTTCAACCGGCGACTGACGCCTCAGCTTACCGGTGCGGTTTCGTATGTGTCAGCCGATATCAGCCATGATCACCAGACGAATGCGCCGTATTTCACGGTCAGGGTGGCGTTGTCTGAGGAGGAACGTCGACGATTGGCCGGCCTGCAGCTTGTTCCGGGTATGCCTGCGGAGGTCTTCATGCAGACGGGTAAGCGGACGATGATGAGTTACTTGCTTAAGCCGATCGCCGATCAAATGCAGCGCGCTTTTGTCGAGCAATAGCCCCTATCGAGGTTTCGCGACATGGCAATCGAGGGCGTGGCTCAGTGAGCAGTCCGAGTAGGCCTCGACAAGAAGGACCCCGACCAGCCCAGGCTCTGGAGGCGATATCGGTGCTCGGTCTATGTTGATGGCTTCCAGAGGCGCTTAATCTGCGTTCGGTTCGAACGCTTTGTCGGATGCAGGCTCGTCGGCCTTGCGTTTCGGGCTCGGAAGCATGGCTTCGAATATGATGAGAGGTAAACAAAACAGCAACATAGCAAGCTCCGTTGCTACGACAACGCTCGGTTCTCGTTTGTCCCTCCTTGATGCAAAGAACGGCCCCAGTTCGGGCGGAAGCTGAGGCCGAAGTATCAAGGGAGGAAACGCCGCATATCGGCGTAGCTCTGTTATGGGCGCTCAATTCGGCAATGCCCATTAAATTCGGGGTTAAGAGGCTAAGCGCCATCGCGCCGGGGAGGCCGTAGCGCGCCGTCGGCTCATCTCAGGTCTAATAAAGGCGGCTCGCGCATCACCGACGCCCTCAGGATCGTCGCCCAGCGCTTGGTAGCACGCCGGGCTTTTCCGAGCAGGCAATCCTCTGAGATTGATCTGGCGCAACGGTTCCCCGGCTGCCGTGGATACCGTTTTTAGCAAGGGGCGAACAATCCTTGGAGGAAGCGATGACGCGGATACGCCTGGCAAAAATAGCGATTGCAACCACGACCTTCGCATCTACGGCACTGCTCTCCTTCGCGTGGTCTGAACAGAGCGGCACCTCGCTATCGGTCGAGAGCGCTCAGGCGCGCGTGGGTCGTCCGTTGACACCCGTGAGCGTTGCGGGAGTTGCGCGGCGACAAAACCGACGCGCCGCGTACGGCTACGGCTATGGTGCCGGCGTTGTCGGCGCCGGAGTGGCAGCCGCAGCTATCGGCACAGCCGCAGCGGCTACCTCGCCCTGGGCCAGCGGTTACCCTGGCGGCTACTACGGCGCCTATGCCGGCGGCTACCCCGGCTATTACGGCGGTGTTTACGCCACCCGCAGCTACGTGACACGGCCGACGCTGTTTCCGCGCTACCTGGCCGGCAACTACGGCGCTTATTGTTACGGCGGCTACCCTTATGGTTATTACTGGAGCTGCCCTTGGGGCGGCTATTATGGCGGCGGCTGGTAGGCTTCGCTGTATCGAAGCGAGCACTGACGACAGCAGCGGCACGATACCCGCCTGCCGCAGATCGGGTACGGGCGGTCAATCCCTATAACTATGCCATAAGCGGCAATCTGAGGTGATACAATGCACCGCCTCCGGTCCGGTGCTCTGCCCATAGCTGCCCGTCATGCGCTTCGCCATGCGGCTGGTTCCGGCGATTGGGCCGGCCCGGAATCTGCGCCCGCCAATTGCCGCACGGTGAAAACCGCCTCGACCAAAGCCGGCGGCGTGAAAACCGCCTCTACCAAAGCCGCCGCCTCTGTGGAAACGGCCGCCGTGAAAGCCGTGGAAGCCGTGGAAGCCGCCATGGAAACCGCCGAAGCCGCCATGGAAACCGCCGAAGCCGCCATGGCCGCCCCCGCCGCCACCGCGCGCCGACACAACGTCGGGTGCAAGCAGTCCAAGTGCTGCAGTCGCCAACAACGCGATCATGACTTTACGGAACATGACTAACCCTCTCTCGTCCAAGAAGACGGCGCCTGGGGAATACGGCCCGCTGGGTCGAGTGCAGGCCGATAGGCGATCAGCTTGCTGCCGTCGAAAAGGCGGCAGCGGTGGCGCGTGAGGCGGTTTGCTTAGGATAACTCTTGAGCCATCACCTTAGGAATGAATAGATAACGAGTATTGCGGTGAGAGCCGCTAGAGCGAGTACCCAGTTGGAAATTTGACTACCCGCTATCGTTGTTTTCTGGCTGAACCACTCCATTTTGTCCTCCTTAGATGGACCGCCTTACTCGAGCGACTTGAGCCACCTCCCACGTTTCCAGCACCTCAATGATATCACCAATCTCCCACGGCCGCTCGTGCTTGCGCAGAGCCGAGATCGCCGAAGTCACGGTAACGTTAAGGGTGACGATGGCGGCAAAAGAGGGATGGCCATCAGCTTTACGAAGGTCAACGCGAGCATGTCGCGCGGTCCGGCGTTACAGCCGTGCCGATTTATTGCTCCGACTTCAGATGCAGCCATTCGGTCGAAATGCTGGCCGATCACTGGCCCAACGATGTCAGGTTAAGCGATATCGAGTCGCGCTTTGTCTGCACCGCCTGCGGTCGCAAGGGCGCTGATGTCAGACCACATCCCGGCTGGGGCAAGCGGTCGGTCGGTTACTGATGTTCGATGACAGGAACCAGTGGTATGCACCCCGTGGCCTGGGACGGTTCGCGCTATTCGCTCATTTCACATCGCCATGACCAGTACGGTGAGTAGACCGCACACGATTGCGAATGCGCTGAGGATCTGCTTTAGCTCGGAGACGGACATTGCTCGTGGCTCAGGATCAGACTGACGTCGCTAACGACCCCCACCCGATCAGCAGCATGGTGACGAAGAGTTGCCACCATGCCGCCGTCGTCTACGTTAGGGCAGCACGTTGGTGAAGCCTCCGCCGACACCGACACCGGCGTTGTGGGAAATGCCACCCGTGATGGCCGCACCATTGCCGAACGAAACCGCGCCGCTTGTGGAATTGCTCTGACCCGCAGACGCCCCGAGACCGGTCGAGAGGCTACCGGCCGGGGAAGCCGCCGCGAAACCAGCACCGATGTTGGTGTTGGTCCCGCTGGCAAGCGAACCGGCCGCCGCCGAGCCGTGCGTCGCAGCCCCCGTGCCGGTGAAGACGTTACCCAAGTTCGCGCCTCCCCCGATGGCCAGCGTCGAGGTGCCGGTCGGAATAGTGGGCGGGGCCGCCGCAGCCGGCACAATGCTTCCCACAAGAGCTATGAACGCAACACTCATCAATAGCTTGTTCATTGTAAATTTTCCTTCTTTTCGGTTTCCGCCGCGGCGGCTGCCGGGGCGGGTGATGCCGCCGTGTGAGAGGTTTCACCACTCGCCGTCGCCTTCTTCTCCGGTCGAATGGTGAGCGACGTGAGCCCAGCCACGGCAGCGCTGCTGGGTTCACATCGTAGACGTTGCAAAGACGGTTCTTGCCGCGCAGAGACCAAGGAAAGGAAGAAGAGGAAGAGAAGAACAGTGGTGGTTGTAGAGAGCGAGAGAAGGAAGTAGGTGCTCATGTCCCAGATCGATGCGTTCAATTCGCTCTACTTGTGACTTTTCCTTCTCTTCGGGTTTCGCCACGGCGGCTGCCGGGGCGGGGGATGCCGGCGTGTGAGAGGTTTCACCACTCGCCGTCGCCTTCTTCTTCGGTGCAGGATGGTGGACGGTATGAGCCCAGACACGGCAGCGCTGCTCGGTCACATCGTAGTCGTTGCAAAGACGGTTCTTGCCGGTTGCCCCTTCCACCAGCCAAATGTCGCCGCCGGTGTAGGGCTGCTCCTCGGAGGCTTCCGCCTGCGCGTAGCGGGTGGCGACCGGCGGCGGGGCGGGATAGCCCGGCACGGGCGGCGGCAGGTACTTGCCGCAAACCTCCGGCATCGCGCGGTAGATGTCGCCGTTAAGGCAGAGCCGCGCCACCGCGGCCTTCTTCAGGCCCATGCTCCACAGCGTCCGCGCATCGAGCCGCGCCGCGCAGCCTTGATCAGGAATCGTGGTGCCGAAGCTGAATCCGGTCCCGACAAACGCGCCGCCGCCGGAAACCGACCCGAGGCACGTTTCGAGCCCGGCTGCGGCCAAGCCCGGTGCGAAAACGCTCGGCACGTTCTTGACCGTCTGATCGGCCGGCACGGTGCTGTTGCTGATGATCGCCGCCGAGCCGCCCTGCCCCGAGATCGCCTGGGACCTCGATGTCGATCTGGCAACGCCGACGCCCGTCCCCGTCGCCGTCGATAATCCGCCGGAGCCACCGGGGCCCGGGTCGTTCATGATATTCGGACCAGGGGAGCTCGTGGTTTGAGCCCATGCAGGCCCGCTCGCCGCCATAGCAACGATGGCAGCCGACAAAAGCCGCTTCATGTCTGGTTCTCCGTGCGCCGGTCGAATGAAAATTCACAACCGCCCGCCGACGGCAACACGAAGAAGAAAAGGCTCCTAGTTCTCACGTGTTCACGAGACGCAGCGCGTCGGTGAACTCTGCGATTGGTTTAATTTATCTTAAATCATTTTCATCTTCGCCGGGCAAAATTTGCCGGCTTGTTTCGTGGTTAACAGGCGCGACGCCAGGCAGGTCGCTCGATCACGATGCTCTCATCCTTCCTGCCGCAGCCTGCGCGGCGTGCTCTCGTCGAGCCCTCGGACGCCCATTAGCGAGCCACCCACGGGCGCGCCTGATTTAGTGGGCGACGATGCGCTCGCCCCCGAGAATTCGCGCCTCGAAACCGCGCCGAGCCTCCGCTGACAGTGAAGGCGCGGCCAGGTGAACGAGGCAGTCCCAGGACAATCGCGTGAAAATTTCGGGCCGGGCTGCATACAGCCGCGCCACTCTCGCGCATTCGCCGGCGCGCTGAGTGTCGACGTCAAACCGGGAGCGGATTGCTAAGCCTCGATGAGGCATATGGCGCCGTCCTGTTCAGTATCACTTCGTGTGATTTCTTTGAGCTATTCGAGCCCCTGCCCGGCTTTCAATTCCCTCTAGTTCGCACTGATACAGCGTAGTCCGGTGGCAAAAAAGCCCCTCGGCTGACCGGGGCTCTATTCCCTGTGCTCCTCGCGCTCGAAGCGCTCTTCCCGACCATTCTCGTCGGGCGACTCCGGGGATGATGGTTTGAGCGCAAGGATGATCGAGAGGCAGAGAATCGCGAGGCCAATGGCGATCAGCGCAATCCCGAGAGCATCCATCAACGATGGCATTTCTAGCTGCACTGATGCCTCTTCTCGCCTGTGATCGATAATATCTGTTCATTCTGCGTGTCGCCTTACAACTCAATTTGGCGCCACTGACATATCTTGCCGGCATGCAGTTTCAGGCAGCCATTCCGACCCGCGGGACCGCTGTCCCTTCCGACCCCGACTGGCTGCACGAGATCAAATACGACGGCTACCGGCTCCGGCTGGAACGCGACGGCCACCGCGTGCGGCTGGTCACCCGTGGCGGCTACAAACTGGACTGACCGTTATCCGTGGATCGTTGAGGCGGCCCGCAAAAATCCGCCAGAAGCGGTTTGTGCTGGATGGCGAGGC
>Ga0070717_10003852_pt1 | contig 10790 bp, 12 predicted proteins | sample LARL113metaG_FD_71366 | JGI IMG/M metagenome (GOLD analysis project Ga0070717, IMG submission 71366) | Corn, switchgrass and miscanthus rhizosphere microbial communities from Kellogg Biological Station, Michigan, USA - LAR L11-3 metaG | ecosystem: Host-associated > Plants > Roots > Rhizosphere ...
ATTCCGACATTTACCTAACTAAAAGTGAGGTAAATGTCAGAGTACCAGAAGTAGAGTCGCACGCTGATAAACAGGGGCTTCCATCCGTTGCCGGGACCTCAGAATGCGCCGGATCCAGGTCTTACATTCGCGGGCAGTTGGGTAAATGAAAATTTCTTTCGTTCCCCACGCTGCCGAGAATTGTCATTCCAGTGCGAAGAGTGTCACCTGGGTAATCCGGTTACTGATTACTCGCTATTCGCACTTCACAGAATGTGCAACTTAGAAAGCCTGATTGAGAAGTCTAAGCGGCGAGAACTGGCATCCTGCTTGCTTCTACACAGCTCGATTGCCACACTGACGCGGGTTTCAGCTGGGTGAGGTAATCAACGGTAATACGGGAGTTAACTCCCGCGTTACCCCGGAAAGCGGAATAAACCGTTGCGCTTCCGCGATTCCGAATTAGAATACCCGCCTGTCGCAAGTTCGCGCCGGACAGGATCAGGAACAGAGGCTACTTCGTGAAGGGCACAACAAAACGCCACGTATTACTTCCGTCACTTCTGGTTCTGGCCATTTGCGGCCAGTCTCTTGGCTTGCATCAATATGTCCCATCGCGGCGCGCCCGCCGCGCCACTCTTCGCCGGACGCACGCCCGCCGCTTACGCTGGAACCCCGTGTTCCGTCCATCCCGCGATTCCCTGCTCCGCCAGAATGAAGAGATCGACAGGCTGGAGCTGCCGCGAATCCAGGATGATGCTGAGCTAGAGCAACTCAAAGCTAACGAAGAGCTGGTGCCGATCGTCGCTGGTCAGACGCTGCGTTTTGATCCGCGGCTCGATCCCGATCGCCGCTATTGCCGTCCGTGGACACGCGAATTTCTCGATGACCTGAGCGCAGCCTACTACAAACAGTTTCACAGCCAGATCCAAATAAACTCAGCAGTACGGACGGTGAAAGGGCAGAAAAAGCTTCGCCGTCACAACCGCAATGCTGCGCCGGAAAAAGGCGAAACCGGGTCTTCTCACCTTGCAGGCATCACGGTCGACATCCAGCGTCGTGGCATGAGCCGCGAGCAGGTCAAGTGGATAGAAAACTACATGATGCCGCTCAAAGAGCTCGGACTGATCGAGCCTGAGGAAGAGCGCCATCAGTGGGTATTCCACGTTGCGGTCTCGGGCCGATACACCGACTGGCGCGAATCGCGAATGCTAGCTGGCGAATCCTCCAGCGAAGAAGATTCCACCGTAACACGCGAAATGCCGGCTAGCATACAGTAACAATTCATTCACAGACGTCGTCGCGAAACCCGGTTCAGTTCAGGCCGAGCGCAGGTCATTCAACATCGATCCCATGGTATACAATCCTTTCCTTATCCCAAACACTTCATGACCCTCAATCGGCTCTGCTTTGTTCTGCTAACTCTGGCCTCGATTTCCGTAGCTCAAACGTCCATCGTTACCGCCCGCGCTAAAGCCATCCACGATTCCGCAATCGTGATAGACACCCACGCTGACACTCCGCAACGGTTCCTCGAAGAAAATTACGACATCGGTTCCACCGATCCCAACGACCACGGCCACATCAGTCTCGATAAAGCCCGCGCCGGCAACTTAGGCGCCGAATTCTTCTCCGTCTGGGTCGAGCCCACAACCAATCAGGGCCACTTTGCCCAGCATACGCTCGATCTCATCGATTCGGTCTATGAGCAAGCTGCGCGTCATCCCAATCGTATGATGATGGCGTTCTCCGTCGCTGATATCGAGCGTGCCCACAAAGACAAAAAACTTGCCGCGCTCATGGGAATTGAAGGCGGTCACTCCATCGAGAACGACATTCATCTTCTGCGCGATTTCTACCGGCTGGGCGTCCGCTACATGACTCTTAGTTGGTCGAACACAAACGAGTGGGCCGATTCTTCGGGCGACATCGACAACCCCAAAGTTCAGCATCACAACGGCCTCACCGATTTCGGCAAGCAGGTTGTGCTCGAGATGAATCGCCTGGGCATGATGGTCGACATCTCCCACGTCTCCGATAAAACTTTTTGGGACGCGATTGCCGTTACCAAGGCTCCGGTGATCGCTTCGCACTCTTCGGCGCGAGCTTTATCGAATCACCCGCGCAACATGACCGATGAAATGCTGCAAGCAGTCGCAAAAAATGGCGGGGTTGTCCAGGTCAATTTCTACAATGCCTTTATCGACGAGAATTACCGTCAGGCGGCCGAGGCTCAGAAGAAAGATCGCGACGCGGCCGTGGCCGAGTATGTTGCGCAACGCAAAGCCGCCGGACAACCGGTCACATATCTCGATCAGGACCGCATCGAGCGAGAATGGGCCGCCAAGATTCCCCGTCCGCCGCTCAAGTCTTTGATCGATAATATCGATCACATCGCCGAAGTTGCAGGCATCGATCATGTAGGACTTGGCTCGGATTTTGATGGCGTCAGCGGCGCAACGCCCGAAGGAATCGACTCTGCCGCCGACCTGCCCAAGATCACGCAAGCATTGCTCGAACGGGGCTACAGTGCCGAGGACATTCACAAAATTCTCGGGGGAAACTTGCTGCGAGTTTTCCGTGAAGTTGAGCGAGTAAGCAAACCAATGACCGATGCAGTCAGCGTTAGGTAAAATTATGGTTTGCATTCACCACAACTCACGTAGGGACAGCCGACCCGGCTGTCCTTCCGGGCCACAGCCCGGCCAGGAGCACTGATGCACAAAGCGACGATGCGCAAATTGATCATGTGTAAATTGATTGCGATTCTTTCACTCATCTCTCTTGCATCACTTGCCGCATGGGCGCAAGCGGCGCCTACGAAGAAAACACCCGCCGCAAAGCCTCCAGCGACAACGTCGGCGGGTCCTACCGCCGTTATCGACACCGCCGCAGGCAAGATGACCTGCAAGCTCTTCCCTGACAAAGCGCCCCTGGGAGTCGCGAATTTTATCGGCTTGGCGGAAGGCACTAAGGATTGGACTAACCCGGTGTCACACGCCAAAAAACATGGCGTGCCGCTCTACGACGGAACAATTTTCCACCGCGTGATCCCCAACTTCATGATTCAGGGTGGCGATCCCGCTGGTACCGGCAGCGGCGAGATAGGTATTGCGTTTAAGAACGAAGTGTCTCCGGATTTGAAGTTCGACCGCCCCGGTCGCCTGGCCTACGCAAATGCTGGCCCGGATACCAACGGTTCGCAATTCTTCATCACTGAAACGGCATTCACTGGTCAGCAAGGAGACATGCTGAACGGCCATTACACTATCTTCGGCCAGTGTGACGATGCCACCGTGGCGCTGGTAAAGCAGATCGCCCGCACGGGCCGCGATGCGAACGACCGCCCGTATCGTCCGGTGAAAATTAATCACATCACGATTGTGAAAGGCGGGGCGAGCAGCGTGAGTCCAGCGAAGAAAGCAGCAACGCCAGCTAAGGCCGCATCGCCGACACCGAAGCAGTAATGGATTGCTGAATCCTATGCGTTGTCATTCCGAATGGGCTTTAGCCATGAGGAATCTGCTTTTCCCTGCAAACAGCAGATTCCTCAGGATTGAAGTCCGTTCGGAATGACAATGTTGAGAGAACATTTTCAGCGCGGCTTGAAGCCGCGCTCTTTCAAAACGTTCCTCTGGATTAAGCGCCTAAAAGAAAGGATTACTGATGGCCCGTCAACCCGGCACTTACGCCATCTTCAATACTTCAGAAGGAACCATCGTCTGCCGCCTCTTCGAAAAAGATGCGCCCAAAACCGTCGCCAACTTTGTTGACCTTGCCGAGGGCAAGCGCGACTGGAATCATCCGGTCAGCGGCAAGAAAACAAAAGACCGGCTGTACGACGGCACGATCTTTCATCGTGTCATTCCTAATTTCATGATCCAGGGCGGCGATCCCGCCGGAACCGGCTTCGGCGGTCCCGGATACCAATTCGAAGATGAGACCAAAGGCTCGCCTCACAAATTCGACAAGCCCGGCAAACTAGCGATGGCCAACGCGGGCCCGAACACCAACGGCTCGCAATTCTTCATCACGATTGCGCCCACCCAATGGCTCACTGGCAAGCACACTATTTTCGGCGAGGTGGTCGAGGGACAGGACGCGGTCGAGAAGATCGTGAGCGTGCCTCGCAATCGACAAGATAAGCCGAATAAAGACGTGGTGGTGCAGTCGGTGGTGATTGAGAGGGTGTAAAGGCTGAATTATGTGGCTCAGCGATTGGCCATCACTGAAATGCCCGAAGCATGGATGAGGCGTTCGTCTGCCGTGACCAGCGTCAGCCCCAGTACCTTTGCTGTCGCCACCAGGAAGTGATCCGCGGGATCGGCGTGCGGGAGATTCAACGCTGAAACTTCCAGGGCTACGTCAATAGTCACCGGCGCCTCATTCACCTGCAAGGTGTCCAGAGTCTTGCGAACCCAACTGCCCACCTCTTCCTCCAACTCAATGCGGTGTTTGCGATGCAATAGCAGCAGCTCCCATATGCTGATTGAGGACAGCCATAGTTGATTCCCGGGGTTGGTGAGCGCCCGAGCCACACGACGAGAGAGCCGTTGCGGCTCGAGCACGCTCCAGATCCAGATATGGGTATCGAGTAGCAGGTTCATCAGCGAGCGGCTTCCCAGTCGCTTTCACTGCCGACGGGACTGACGATGTCGCCCACAATCCGGGCCGTTCCGGCCATGCATCCGAGCCAGTTTGCAGGACGCTTGTGGGGAGAGGGCGGCACGACCTCAGCTACCGGTTCCCCAAAGCGTGTCACACGAACGGGCTTGCGCGTTTTACGCACCTGTTCCAGGATGCCGAGGCACTTAGCCTTGAACTCGGAAATGGCGATTTCTTTCGCGTTGTCTCCTACGGATAGACTTATACCATGGTCAACGACCATGGTCAATACATTCGTCTGAACTGAAATCCAGGTAATCAAGGAATTGTTAAGATTGTGGGACTCCCTGACGTGCCACACGATCGCAGGGTCGGTCGAACAAACATGTGGTGGTGCAGTCCGTGGATGTGCTCGTGCAGGCAGTGGTAATTGAAGAGGTGTAGAGTCACTTGCCCGAATTGGCAGGATGCTTATCCTTGTCACTGAGTCTTTTTGATTCTTCGATCAAGACACTTCCGATTTTCTCCATAGCATGGGCCGCCTGGTTGTCAGTTACTTCCGTGCTCTTCAGTATCCCATTGTTTCCGATGGGAGGGCCGGCGGCCTTTTGTTCTATCTCCATCACGATAGGGCCCAAAACGCCCTGCGCTGAAAGCCATACAGTTGAGTCAGAAGGGATGTTCACGACGTAAGGCGTACTTATTGCCATGAGCACCTCAACTGGGTGTTCACCCAGTTCGGGTCGCACGTCCACGCTTGTAACAGAACCCACCTCAACCCCGTCGACCCATACTGGCGTGCCGCGCTGCTTTGAGCGTTGTGTAAGTAAGTCCTTACGGTGAGCTTGTGACTTGGGTTTTTTCGACAGGCCAGCCAAACACATACGAGAGCGAGGCAAAGTACCGACGCTGCAAGGACCTTCTTCATCATACGTAGCGCCGAAAGCACAAAGATACCGCGAATAGCAGGGTAAGAAGAATTAGCGCCTACACCCCAATCACTCCGACCAACTCTTTGACCGCCGCCGCGCTCTTCTCCAACGCAGCCTTCTCATCGGAGGTGAGTTTGATCTCGATGATCTGTTCGATCCCCTTCGCGCCCAGCTTCACGGGCACTCCCACAAAGAGGCCCTTGATCCCGTACTCACCTTCCAGATACGCCGCGCAGGGGAGAATTTTCTTTTTATCTTTCAGAACCGCTTCCACCATTTCTGTCACTGCCGCCGACGGCGCGTAATACGCTGAACCGGTCTTCAGATATTTCACAATCTCGGCGCCGCCATCGCGCGTGCGTTGCACGAGGCGTTCGACTGTGGCTGCATCCATTAATTCTGTAATCGGGATTCCGGCCACAGTCGAATAGCGCGGCAAGGGAACCATCGTGTCCCCGTGTCCGCCGAGCACGAACGCAGTTACGTTCTCGACGCTTACTTTTAGTTCGTCAGCAATAAACGCGCGAAAGCGGGCCGAATCCAGCACACCCGCCATCCCAATCACGCGCTCGCGAGGCAATCCCGCCATCTTGTAGGCGGCTTGCGCCATCGCATCCAGCGGGTTAGACACAACGATCAGAATGCACTTGGGCGAATGCTGTATCGTCTTGCCGACCACATCTTTCATAATCTTGTGATTGGTGTTCAGCAGGTCATCGCGGCTCATGCCTGGCTTGCGGGGAATTCCAGCGGTGATCACCACGATGTCTGAACTGGCGGTATCGGCATAGTCTTGCGTCCCGATAATGCGGCAATCGCGTTTTTCGATGGGCATGGATTCGAGCAAATCGAGTCCCTTACCCTGAGGCACGCCTTCGATGATGTCGATCAGAACGACATCCGCCAATTCTTTCGAGGCGATCCAGTGCGCTGCCGTCGCGCCGACATTTCCAGAACCTACAATCGTCACTTTCTTGCGCATGATGTCCTTTCTCTACAAATGAAAATCTTGAACCACGAAGGACACGAAATATCACGAAGGAAATCAACCGTGAGTCCTTCGTGTGACTTCGTGTCCTTTTTACAGCGCGCTCAAAGCCGCAGCGCCCATGTTTTCGATGATGTAATTCGCGAACTCGCTCGTCGTGACTTTAGTTGCATCTTGCATCAGTCGCTCGAAGTCGTAGGTAACTTTCTTCTGCAAGATGGTGCTCTCCATCCCGTGCTCGATCAGGTCGGCAGCCTCGCCCCATCCTAAAAAGCGGAACATCATCACGCCGGAAAGAATCACTGAACCGGGATTGATCACATCTTTATCCGCGTATTTCGGCGCAGTGCCATGAGTCGCTTCGAATATCGCGTAGCCGTCGCCGATGTTCGCCCCCGGCGCGATTCCCAACCCTCCCACCTGCGCGGCACAGGCATCAGAAATGTAGTCTCCATTCAGATTGGGGGTCGCCAGCACGGAATATTCATCGGCGCGTGTGACCACCTGCTGGAAAATAGAATCGGCAATGCGGTCATTGATCATCAGTTTTTTCTTCCACCCGCCTTTGCCGTGCGTAGGATAGATCGCATCCAGGACCGCCTTTACCTCCTTGTACACCGACTGACGGAACTCCTCCGTCGCAAACTCCATGCCCGGCTCGATCATTGCGGCATTCTGCTCGGCTGTGAGGTTGGGATTTTTATCTTTATTATCCAGAATCCAGCTCTCACGTTCAGTCACGACCTGATCGCGGAATTCCTCCGTCGCCAGTTCGTATCCCCATTTTCGAAACGCGCCTTCAGTAAATTTCTGAATGTTTCCCTTATGCACCAGGGTTACGGTTTTGCGGCTGTTCTCCAAGGCGAACTTAATCGCCATCCGCACCAGCCGCTTCGTGCCTGTGATCGAAATCGGCTTAATTCCCACGCCGGAATCCAGCCGAATCTGCTTCTTGCCTCCCTTAAGCATTTCTTTATTCAGGAATTCGATCAGCCGGGCCGCCTCAGGCGTTCCCTGTTCCCACTCGATACCCGCGTAGACATCCTCCGTATTCTCGCGGTAGATGACTATATCCATGCGCTCGGGATGCCGCACCGGCGACGGCGTTCCTTTGTAATACTTCACCGGACGCACACATGCGTAAAGGTCCAGAATCTGCCGCAACGCGACATTTAGCGACCGAATGCCTCTCCCAACGGGGGTGGTCAACGGACCTTTGATCGCCACCCTAAATTCACGAATCGCGCTGACGGTGTCATCAGGCAACCAAGTATCGAATTTCGCCTTGGCCTTTTCGCCAGCAAACACTTCGTACCAGACAATGCGGCGCTTGCCGTTATAAGCTTTCTCCACCGCCGCATCGAATACTCGCGACGACGCTCTCCAGGTGTCCCGCCCCGTCCCGTCGCCCTCGATAAAAGGAATGATCGGATTATCAGGTACCTGGTAACGCCCGCCACCATAGCTGATCTGAGCTCCGTTCGTCGGCACCGGCAGGCCGTTGTAGGATATCGCCATCACAAACCCTCCGATTTGTTTGGGAAACCAATAATTATACGGGTTGGGCTCAACCCTCAGCGAGCAGCGAAACAAGCAATCGCTACCGGTCAAGCTTTCCCAATTCTCCACATCGTTCACTGTTGCGCGTCGGCTGTTTTGGGACTAACATATTCCCTTTCTTCCCTCGGGGAATTCGGCCCCACCTTACATTTGAAGGAGTGCACCGTGCCGCGTAACGTCCAGTGGTACGGCTGGGTTCCGGACATTCCGGATCCCCGTGATTTCATGTACGCAGCGCCAGGTACGGCGTTGCGCCAACTTCCACCCACAGTAGATCTCAGACCCTCTTGCCCACCGATCTACGACCAAGGCCAACTCGGGAGCTGCACGGCTAACGCAATCGGGGGAGCCTTTGAATTCGAGCAGGGGAAATTGATCCTGCGGCAATTCGTTCCATCGCGATTGTTTATCTACTACAACGAACGCGCCATGGAAGGCACGGTGGATCAAGACAGTGGCGCTCGCATCCGAGATGGCATCAAGTCCGTTGTTAAGCTCGGCGTTTGCCCGGAGGACGAGTGGCCCTACAGCACCGACCTAACTGTTGTGACGGAAAAGCCTCCTGATCCGGCGTTTATCGATGCACGACGGAACAAGGCCATCGCTTACCACCGGGTCACCCAAAACCTGCGTCAGATGAAGGGTTGTCTGGCCGAGGGCTATCCCTTCGTTTTCGGTTTTGCCGTCTATTCCAGTTTCGAGTCGGACGAGGTCACGCACACCGGGGTCGTGCCCATGCCAGAACCGAATACCGAGGAGCAGGTCGGTGGGCATGCCGTCATGGCCGTCGGCTACGATGACGGCCAGCAGCGTTTCATCGTTCGCAACTCGTGGGGCACAGATTGGGGGATGGCTGGATATTGCACCATGCCTTACGCGTACCTCACCGACCACCAATACTCCAATGACTTCTGGACGATTCGCGGAGTAACCGGGCAAGCCACGACTTCCAGGGCCGCCGCGTAACTGCGGTTATCGCTATGCTGGGAGCTAGGCGGCAACCTTTACGCTTAGACGGAAGTCTCGGCCGGGCGCATTCGGTTGCCAGGACCGGAGCTGTTGCAGACGAAGCTGCGCCGAACCTGGCTGTCGTGCGGTGAAGCGCCAGCTTCGGCTGCTGCGTCCTCCGGGTACTGAGGCATCGATCGCGTGGGCTTCCAGCTCCTCCGAGTTCAAGATCGGTGTGCCGGTTTCGACGAGCTTCCAGCGATAGCCTCCCATCCTGCTTTCGCTCAGCGTCAACTCAAAAGTGTCATCGACTTTTAAGTCGATAGTCCGCCCATTATCGTTATCGCTGTAAGTCTGATTCACTAGTTTCGCCTGAACCACCTCCGCTATGAATCGGGGAAACTCACAATTATAAGGGTTGGCAAGAAAGAGGTGAGACTCGCGGGATTACCAAAGACTCCGCCGAGGTGCTTCAACTCCTCCCTGAACCATTACAATGCTGAATAATGTCTCGAAACTCCTCGCGTGTGCCACTTGATTTCTGGTTACGTATTTCAATTTTCGCCCTAGGAACTTGGCTCGGATGCGTGAGTTGCGCAGCCGCCCAGCAAGTGACGATTCCAGAGAATCTACGCGCCTCCGAACCCTCGGCCCACTCTGCCACGCCACCGGTGATCGTCGAGTCTGCAACTAAGCCTGACGCTCTGGTCCACCGCTTCTGGGATCGCACCAACATATTTCTATTTTCCGGCGTCTCAATATTTCGCGGCCTCGATTACGCCTCCACTCGCAACATGCAGGCCCGGGGCCGTGAGGAGATATTGCTGCCAGATGATGTCGTCAACAACTCGGCAGGTTTCGCCGGCCTGGAAGCCGCCGCCAGTGCCACATCCGTCGGGCTTTCCTACTGGATGCATCGCACGGGTCATCACAAACTGGAGCGCTGGGTTTCGATCACGCATCTCAGCGTTACAGCATTTGGTGCCGCGCGAAACTATGCTTTAAAGTCCAAGCATCCTCCGGGAGCGCGGTAGGCTGGATCGTTCATCGGAAACTCTGCTTCGACGTATACTAAGCCGCAGAGTTTAAGTGAACCTTAGCGGAACAATTCACGTATTTCCGCCAGGAGACGCACATGCTTCGCTCTCTGTCCCGCCTTGTTATTTTGCTCATAGTTTCCAGCATCGGGCTGCCCGCGCTAGGCTTGGCCGAACACACTCACGAGCGCTTCCAAATGAACCGCGACATCCATGTCGAGCAGAACGACAAGACGGGAGATCTCACCTGCCTCAACTGCTCTGTTTACATACGAGGCGAAGTGGCTGGCGACATCTTCACTTTGAACGGCAGAGTCGTCCTCGAGCAGGGAGCGCAGGTCTCTGGCGATGTAGCTACGCTAATCGGTGATGTGCGGCTGGACGATGGCGCAAAGATCGCGGGCGACGTGGCGGCCATCGGCGGTAATGTGCGCCGCAGTCCGCAAGCGACGATCGCAGGGGACGTAAGCTCCATGGGAGGAGCGGGCTGGGTGATCCTGGCGTTTGCAGTGCCCTTGTTGGTGGTGGCCGGACTCATCGCACTCGTCGTGTGGCTGATTCGTCGCGCCCGACGACCACACCCGTTTCCCGCCTCACCGGTGCAGCGGGCCTAGCTGTCTCACCTGAATCCGGCGTGAAAGCAGGCGTCTCACGCTCGTAGCGGTGTGAGTCGGTCGATTTTGGCAAGTATCTGATGAGCTGTTTTTTCCAGGAGTGGGGAGTTCTTCAGGCGTAAGACAG
>Ga0070717_10003853_pt1 | contig 10789 bp, 12 predicted proteins | sample LARL113metaG_FD_71366 | JGI IMG/M metagenome (GOLD analysis project Ga0070717, IMG submission 71366) | Corn, switchgrass and miscanthus rhizosphere microbial communities from Kellogg Biological Station, Michigan, USA - LAR L11-3 metaG | ecosystem: Host-associated > Plants > Roots > Rhizosphere ...
CACGCGCCGGCGCTCAACAACTTCGGCTCGGCGATGAGCATCATCCAGGACGAGCTGGCCCACGCCCACATCGGCTACCGCCTGCTCGGTGACCTCGGGGTCGACATGGACTGGCTCATCTACGAGCGCCCCGCTGAGCAGTTCAAGTACCCCTACGCGTTCGACGTCCCGCTCAACTCCTGGGTGGAGCTGGTGTGCGCCAACGCCATGTATGACCAGGCTGGCTTCGTCCTGCTCTCCGATGTCTTTCAGTCCAGCACGTTCGGCCCGTGGAAGCGCGCGCTGGCCAAGGTCGACAAGGAGGAGACGTTTCACCTGCGCCATGGCCGCACCTGGTTGAAGAAGCTGTGCAAGGACCCCGAGGGCCGGGCCGAGGTGCAGGCGGCGGTGGACTGGATGTTCATCCTCACGCTGGAGTGGTTCGGGCTGCCCGATGACCGCAAGAAGCACTCAGAGCAGCTCGACTACGGCTTCAAGGGCAAGTCCAACGACGGACTGCGTCAGTGGTGGATGAGCGAGGTGGTCCACTTCATGGAGGAGATCGGCATCCGCGTCCCCGCCCATTTCGATGAGGAGCGCGACCGCTACGTCATCGACTGTCCCTTCCCGGCGCAGTTCGACTCCGAGAAGCGGGAGTGGCTGCTGGATGACGGCGCCGTCGACTGGGACGACGTGTTGGCGCGATGGCGAGGCCGGGGGCCGATGAACCGCGATTACGTCACCACGTTGCAGCGCGGCTATCAGACCACGGGGCTGAGGCGAGCCGCGGCATGAGCGTGGCGGCCGCTGCCGAGCTGACCGCGACCGAGGCGGTCGAGGCGCGCATCTGGGAGGCGCTGCGCCACGTTGAGGACCCCGAGATCCCGGTGTCGGTGCTGGGCATGGGGCTGATCGTCTCAGTGGCCTACGTCCCGGACGCGCGCTGCGCCGAGCTTGAGATCACCTTCACCTCGATGGGGTGCCCGGCCACCGAGTTCATCGAGTCCGACATCCGCGATGCGCTCCTCGCCGACCCCGAGATCGACACGGTTGAGATCGAGGTGGTGTGGGATCCGGTGTGGACCAAGGACCGCATCCGCGCCGACGCGCGCCAGACGATGCGCCAGCTGGGGATCGTGGTGTGAAGCCGGATGACTCACGCCGCCGACATACAGGCGAGGCTGGACGCCGAGCGGAGGCGATCAGCGTGAGCCGTGCCGACGAGACGGTGTGGGAGGTGTTCGCGCGCAAGGAGTATCAGGAGCCGCTGCACCACGTCGGCACCGTCACCGAGTCAGACGAGGATCTGGCCCTGGTGTGCGCGCGCGCCATCTATGACGAGCAGCCGTGGGTGCACATGATCCTCGTCCCGCGCACCGAGATCCGGGAGGCGATCCGCGCGTGAGCACCGGCACCGATCCCACCAGCACCGATCCCACCAACACCGTTGCCAGCCCTGCCACGGCCACGATGATCTCCCTCATCGGCTCGCTGGCCGACAACAAGAGCGCGCTCGGCCGCCGCTACGGCGAATGGGCGGTGAGCGCGCCGACGATCGAATCCGCGGTCGCCGCGGCGGCGATGGCCCAGGACGAGCTCGGCCACGCCCGCTCCACCTATCCCGTGCTGGCCAAGCTCGGCGTGCAGCGCTCCGACGAGGGCCTGGACGCCGGCCATCCCCTGGCCATCATCGCCACCGAGCTGCCCGACTGGGCCTCGGTCATCGCGGCCAACCTCGTCGTCGACGGGATCCTCACCACCTGGGTGGCCAGCGCCCGCGACAGCGCACTGGAGCCTCTGGCGCAGCGCGCGCGCAAGATCCTGCAGGAGGAGGGCGCTCACCGCGTCCACGCCGAGGCCTGGCTCAAGCGCCTCTGCGCCACCGGCGGTGCCGACCGCGACCTGCTGCTGCGCCGCATCGAGGAGATGTGGGCGCAGGCGGCCCGCTGGCCGGGACCCGCCGACCACCCCGGCTACCGCGCTGCGGTGGCCGAGGGGATGGTGAGCGACGGGCCCGACGCTGTGCGTGGTCGCGTGCGCGACTGGCTGGTGGCACGACTGGGCGCCGCGGGCGCGCAGGCCACGCTCGCCGACCCCTCGGATTGGTCTGACTGGGACGAGCACACGCGGCGATGACGGTGAGCCCTCTCACGTGCCCGTTCTGCGACTCGCCCGAGGTCGAGGTCGTCTCGGCCTGGGGCGGGCAGCTCATCACCCGCCAGCTGCGCTGCCGCAGCTGCAATACCCACTTCGAGGCGCTGCGCTCGGAGTTCGACGCGCCGGAGGGCCCGACATCGACGAGCAGCTGAGACGGCGCTCGGTCGGCGCCCCGGCCGCGCGGTCGCTGCTGCTCACCATGCTGGGCGAGTACGTCCTGCCCCGGCCTGACGGCGTGTGGCAGGAGACGCTCGTCGCCGCGCTGGTCTCGCTCGGCTACACCCAGCAGGCGGCGCGCCAGGCGCTGGCGCGCAGCACCCGCGACGGCTGGCTGATCGCCGAGCGCCGCGGCCGGCGGGCGCGGATGACACTGGGCGCCCGCACCGCTGAGCTGCTGCGCACCGGCGCCGAGCGCATCTACTCCTTCGGGCAGCCGTGGCCATGGGACGGCCGCTGGCTGGTGGTCGTGCTCCGCGTTCCCGAGGAGCGCCGCGCCGTCCGCCACCAGCTGCGCACGCGCTTGGCCTGGACGGGTCTGGGGTCGTTGGGAGGCGGGGTGTGGCTCACGCCCCACGTCGAGCGCGAGGACGAGCTGGCCGCCGCCATCAACGACGCGCCGGCGGCGGAGGCCCGCTCGTTCGTGGCCGAGTTGGGGAGCATGGGGGACCCGGAGTCGCTCGTCGCCGACGCCTGGGACCTCGCGGCCGTCCGCACCCACTACGAGACGTTCATCGATGACTTCGCCCGCGTGCGGGCGCCGGGGCCGGAGGCGTGCTTTCGCCAGCAGACGCTGCTCGTGCACGCGTGGCGCCGGTTCCCCTTCCTGGACCCGGACCTGCCCGCCGCGCTGCTGCCGGACGGGTGGCCGCGCCAGCGTGCCCAGGAGTTGTTCCACGGCCGGCACGAGCGCTGGCGGGAGCGGGCGATGGACTTCTTCGCGCAGTTGGAGGGAGAGCTCGAGCCGATGGAGGAGCGGGCGGCCTGAAGCAGCGCCCGCGATCGGAGAGGAGGAGAGATGGGGACCGCTGAAGAGCAGACCAACGTCAGTGACATGGTGGCGCGCCAGGTGAGCGCCGGCCGGGGGGACGCGACCGCGTTCATCGCCCCTGACGCCACCCTCAGCTACGAGGAGCTGCGCCGCCAGGTCAACCGCGCGGGCCACCTGCTGCACGAGCTCGGCGTGCGCCGCGAGCAGCGCGTGCTGCTCGTGCTCGACGACACCACGGTATTCCCGATCGCCTTCCTGGGCGCCATCCGGATCGGCGCCGTGCCGGTCCCGGTCAGCCACCTCGACAAGGACGACAACTTCCGCCACTTCGTCGATGACTCCTACGCCGAGGTGGTGGTCACCGATGCGGGTGTGCTGGACCGGCTGCGCGGCGCGCTGGGCGAGCGGCCGGTGCGCTGGCTGGTCCGCGGACGCGACGATGCCGGGGTGACCGAGCTCGACGCGGCCATGGCGGCCCAGTCCGACGAGCTGGACGCCGTCCCCACCCATCGCGACGACATGGCCTTCTGGCTCTACAGCTCGGGCTCCACGGGCAAGCCCAAGGGTGTCGTGCACCTCCAGCACGACATCGGCGTGACCTGCGAGCGGTACGCGGGCGAGGTCCTGGGGCTCGGGCCCGACGACATCCACTTCTCCACCACCAAGCTGTTTCACGCCTACGGCCTGGGCAACGGGCTGACCTTCCCGCTGTGGTTCGGCGGCACGTCGGTGCTGATGTCGGGGCCGCCCAAGCCGCCGGCGATCCTCCAGACGCTGCGCCGCCACCGGCCGTCGGTGTTCTTCAGCGTGCCGGCGCTGTTCGGGCTGCTGGCGCGTGACCCCGACGCTGACGGCGCCCTGGAGTCGGTCCGCTTCTGCGTGTCGGCCGCCGAGCCGCTGCCTCCCACCACGATCAAGCGCTGGCGCGAGCGCTTCGGCATCGACATCGTCGACGGGATCGGCTCGACCGAGATGCTGCACATCTACTGCTCCAACCGCCCCGGGGACGTGCGGCCCGGCACCACGGGCCGGCCCGTCCCGGGCTACGAGCTCAAGCTCCTCGACGACGAGGGCGCGACCGTGGAGGGGCCGGGCATCGGCGCTCTGTTCGTGCGGGGCGACTCGTGCGCGTCCTTCTACTGGCACCAGCACGAGAAGACCAAGGCCTCGATGCTGGGCGACTGGTTCGCCACCGGCGATCGCTACGAGCGCACCGCGGACGGCACCTACGCCTACGTGGGCCGCGTCGACGACATGCTCAAGGTCGGCGGTCTGTGGGTGTCGCCCGTGGACATGGAGCACGCCCTCATGGAGCACCCGCGCGTGGCCGGCGTCGGGGTGGTGGGCGTGCGCATCGACGACGCCAGCCGCATCGCCGCCTACGTCCAGTGCGCCGGCGACGCCCCCGGCGACGACGCCCTGGCCGACGAGCTGCGTGCCTGGTGCAAGGCGCGCATGCGCCGCTACGAGTATCCCCACCAGGTGCACTTCGTCGATGACCTGCCGCGGACGCTCACCGGCAAGGTGCAGCGCTTCCGCCTGCGCGAGTGGGCGGCGCAGGCGCCTCCGGGGGACGCGCTCGGCGCCGCCGAGGCTGCCGCTACCGGCGCACCCGGGGCGCCGGCCAGTTAGTGGGCCGGCGCCACCGGAGCGGGGGCGGGGGCAATCATCAGGGGGCGGCGCAGCAGCACGGCCGCGCTGAGGGCCACGAACACGCCGGCGGCGGCGAAGGCGCCGTGGAGCCCGAGCAGCGAGACCAGCGGGCCGGCCACCAGCGAGCCGACCACGATCCCGCTCAGTGACACCGGCAGGGCCAGGCCGTAGGCGCGGCCGAGGACCTCGTCGTCGAGCATGCGGGGCAGCGCCGTCTCGGACAGGACCTCGCCGACGATCATGCCGCCCCCGCCCAGCACGGCCAGGACCAGGGCCTGGGCGATGCTGGTGCTCTGCCCCAGCGCCGCCACGGAGGTCGCCACCAGCAGCAGCGCCACCGCCAGCGTGCGCCGCCACGTCGCCGGCGCGCCGGCGCGGCTCATGATCGCCGCCCCCACCAGACCGCCGGCGCCAAAGCCGCCCAGCAGGATCCCGTAGCTCCCGTCGCCGGCGCCGGCCTGACGGCCGACCATCACCAGCAGCACGGTGAGAAGCCCGTACACGCCGCTGCACAGCACGTCGGCCGCCACCAGCCGGACGGCGCTCGGGGCCCCGCGCAGCGCCCGCGCGCCGTCGAGCAGTTCAGCGCGGAAGCTCGGCGTCTCGCCCCGGCCGCGGGTGCGGGGCCGGAAGGCCTCGTGGCGGCCGATGGCCAGGACGGCGGCGGCGGAGACCCCAAAGGTCGCGCCGTTGAGGAGGATCGCCGTCGCCGGGTCAGCCAGCGCCAGCACCACGGCGCCCAGCGCCGGTCCGGCCACCACCGCGCCCTGCCCGATTGCCGCGCGCAGCGCATTGGCCCGCTGCAGCTCGTCATCGGCGACCAGCCGGGCGGTGCTCGCCGCCACCGACGGCGACGTGACCGTGCTGGCGGCGGTGGCCAGAGCGGCCAGCACCGGGGCGAGCAGGATCGGCAGCCCGGCCGCGGCCACGACGGCCAGCCCCACCATGAGCACCGTGCGCGCGACGTCGGCGCCCACCATCAGCGCCCGGCGGTCGTAGCGGTCGGCGAGGACGCCGCCCAGCGGCCCGAGCACGACGACCGGCAGGACGCGGGCGGCCGTGGTGAGCGCGACCCAGGTGGCCGAGCCGGTGCGGCCGAACACGAGGGCCAGCAGCGCGACGTTGTACATCCAATCGCCCAGGGCCGAGGTGGCCAGGGCCAGCAGGATGAGGTGGAAGGGGCGGCCCCCGGGGAGGCGGTGGTGGTGGGATGAGGTGGTGGCGAGCATGCCGTCAAGCATGCGTCTAAGCCCCCGGTCCGCACATCGGGCGCGCGCCCGGTCTTTGCGCCGCTCCTACCTCAGATTCCCCGGCGGCCTACCTCACGCCCTACTCAGACGCGCCGGGGATCCCGTCCACCGCCCACAGGCTGGGCAGGTTGACCACGATCTCCTCCGGCGTGCTGCGGGCCAGCACCACCACGGCGTCCTCGTCCTCGGACGGATTCTCCTCGCGGTGGGGCACCCAGGCCGGGACATAGATGAAGTCCCCGGGCCCCGCGTCGATCTGCTGCTCGGAGCCGTCGACCAGGAACACGAAGCGCGGGTGGCCCGAGACGACGTAGATCCCGCTGTCGGCTTCCCCGTGATGGTGGTCGGCAGACTTCTGCCCGGGTCCGACGGTGTTGCCGCCCATCCACAGGTGCTGTGACCCGGTCAGACCCCCCGAGATCGCGGCGTAGCGCCGCATTCCCGGCGTCTGCAGCGTGTCCGACGTCCGGTCGTCAGGGCCGGAGCGGATCAACGGCCGCCGCCAGAAGGGAACGCCCGCCTCCGACGCGGGTTCGTCAAAGGCCGTCATCGCCTCACAGTATGGCGCGCCACCGCGCTCAGCCGGCACGGTTGCCGGCCAGCAGCCGGGCCAGGAACCGCCGCGTCTCCTCGCGCTCGGGCTCCGTGAACGGCCTAGAGCTCGCGGATGACCTCCAGCAAGCCGCACCATCTACACGGCGCGCTTTCTACGATGAGGGCGGTGAGGGCCAGGACGGATCCGGGTATGTGCAACGCAGCCGTGACGACGCCGCTCCGCTCGCTGCTCGCGGCGCTCGTCGTGTCAGCCGTCGTGGCCGGGTGTGGCGGCGGGCAGCCGGGCGCCAACTCCGCCGCGCCCGACGCAGCGGCGGTCAGTGCCCTGCCTCAGGCCCATCCCCGGGCCATCGAGCCCACTGCGGGCGCCCACGCGGCGGCCTCGGCCGGGGGCGATGCGATCGTGAGCGACCCCACCGCCCACGCCCCGTCACTGGCGCAGGTCAAGAAGGAGCTCAAGCAGCTCAACCTCTGTGGCGGCGCGCTCTCCAGCGCCGACGCCGCCCCGGTCGTCCGGGCCTCGGGTCCCGGTTTCGTCGCCGACCCGGGCACCGTGCAGAGCGTGGGCCAGCTTCCGGCGCTCACCGCCCGCCTGGACCAGCTGGCCAAGGCGCTGCGAGTGGTCATCTACGGGATCAGCGGTTACCGCACCCCGGCCCACAGCGTCGCCGTCGGGGGCTTTGCCGACGATCCGCATACCAAGGGCCAGGCCGAGGACATCGGCGTCGACAGCCTGCTGCGCTCGAGCGCGGCCCGGATCTCCGAGGCCCAGCTGGCCCAGTACGGGCTCTACCGGCCGTTTGACCCGTCCGACAACCCCGGCAACACCGAGGTCAACCACATCCAGCTGATCCCATCCGGCGGCCCGCTGACCCTGGCCCAGTCGACGGCCACCTACGACCCGGACCCCAGCTGCAGGTAGCCCAGCCCCCGCCCAATCGCTGGGTACCACGTTCTGGTCTTTCAGGTTGGGTCCAATCTGCCGAACACGAAGGCATGGTTGTGCAATCAGCCACGAACGCCCGTGCGCAGATCATCGAGGAGCAGTTCTGGGCCGTCGTCGCCAACATCCCGGGCGCGGTGTACCGGTGTGCGTGCCGCGACGACTGGCCGATCCGCTTCATCAGCGACTACATCGAGCTGCTGTGCGGCTACCCCGCCGCCGACTTCGTCGACAACGCCACCCGCACCTACGGCTCGATCATCCATCCGCATGACCGTCCCTACGTGGCCGAGGAGATCGACCGGGCGCTGGAGGTGGGAGCACCCTACGCGCTGCAGTACCGCGTGTTGCACGCCGACGGCAGCGTGCGCTGGGTCTCCGAGCGCGGCCGCGCCATCCTGAGCGACGCGGGCGAGCGCCTCTGGCTCGACGGTGTCCTGCTCGACGTCACTGACCAGGTCCTGGCCGAGCAGGACCGCGATCGCGCCGAGGAGGCGGTCCGCCAGCAGTCCGAGCTCAACCGCCACCAGGCGCTGCACGATTCCCTTACCGGGCTTCCCAACCGCGTTCTGTTCCAGGATCGGGTCCGGCAGGTCATCCGCAGCGCCGAGCGCGAGGGCGGCGGTGTGGCCGTGCTGGTCATGGACCTCGATCGCTTCAAGGAGATCAACGACACGCTGGGGCACGCCAGCGGCGATCAGCTCCTCGTGGAGGCGGCGCGGCGGCTGCGCACCACGCTGCGGGGGGCGGACGCGATCGCGCGCCTGGGCGGCGACGAGTTCGCGATCCTGCTCCATGACGGCTCTCCCCAGGGCGTCGCCGGGGCCGCCGGGCGCATCCATGCGGCCTTCGCCGCCCCTTTCTCGCTCGACGGGCTGCCGCTGCAGATCGAGGCCAGCATCGGCGCCGCCACCTACCCCGAGCATGCGCAGGACGTCGAGGGCCTCATCCGGCGCGCCGACATCGCGATGTACGTGGCCAAGCGCGACAACTCCGGCTGGGAGCTGTATGACCGCGGCCAGGACCCGCACCAGCCCCAGCGGCTCTCGCTCATCTCCGAGTTGCGGCGGGCCATCGACGAGCGCGAACTGGTCCTGTACTACCAGCCCAAGCTCGAGCTGCGCTCCGGGACGGTCTCGGCGGTCGAGGCGCTCGTGCGCTGGGAGCACCCGACGCGGGGGCTCGTCGGCCCCCACGAGTTCATCGACGTCGCGCAGGAGACGAGCCTCATCCGGCCCCTCACCCTCTACGTGATTGACGAGGCGCTTCGCCAGTGCCGCGCCTGGACCGAGCAGGGCCACACGCTGGCGGTCGCGGTCAACGTCTCCGCGCGGAATCTCATCGACCTCGACTTTCCCGAGCAGGTCGCCGCGCTCCTGGCCAAGTGGGACGTGGGCGCCGCGCGGCTCGAGCTCGAGATCACCGAATCGGCGATCGTCGCCGACATGTTCCGGATGCGCGGGGTACTCGAGCGCCTGGGCGCGATGGGTCTGCGGATCGCCGTCGACGACTTCGGCACCGGCTACACGTCGCTCGGCTACCTGCGTCGCCTGCCCATCTCCCAGTTGAAGATCGACCGCTCGTTCGTCTCACACATGGCCACCTCCGAAGAGGACGCGATCATCGTGCGCTCCACCATCGACCTGGGGCGCAACCTCGGCCTCGATGTGGTGGCCGAGGGCGTCGAGGACGCCGACGTGCTCGAACGGCTGCGCGGGCTGGGCTGCGATATCGCCCAGGGCTACGTCATGAGCCGCCCGATCCCGGGCGACGAGCTCGCCACCTGGCTCAGGGACTTCAGCGCTCGGTCAGCCTCGGCCCCGGAGCCGCCGCTCGGTAGTGTCTGACGGAGCCCGTGAGCTCCGCCGAGATCTGGATCTGTCCCGCCTGCGGCGCCAACTATCCGCCGGCCGACGCCGCCCCGGACCGCTGCCCCCTCTGTGAGGACGAGCGCCAGTGGGTTCCGCCCACGGGACAGCAGTGGACGACGATGGCGCGGCTGGCCGCCGACGGATACCACTCGGTGGTGCGCGAGGTCGAGCCCGGGCTCACCGGGGTCGCAAGCGAGCCCGACGTGGGCGTGGGGCAGCGGGGGCTGCTCGTCCAGACCGCCGAGGGCAATCTGCTGTGGGACCCGCCGCCGTTCATCGACGACGCCGCGATCGACGCGGTGCGCGCGGCCGGGGGCCTGCACGCGGTGAGCTCCAGCCACCCACACATGTACGGGGCGGCGGTGGAGTGGAGCCATGCTTTTGACGCCGAGATCCTGCTCGTCGAGGTCGACGCCGCCTGGCTGATGCGCCCCGACCCGGCGGTGCGCACGTGGTCGGGCGCGCTGGAGGTCCTGCCCGGCGTCACGCTCATCCAGTGCGGCGGCCACTTCCCGGGCAGCGCGGTGGCCCACTGGGCGCCGGGCGCCGAGGGCCGCGGCGTCATCTTCGTGGGCGACACCATCTTCGTCACCCCGGGCGAGGACCGCGTCTCGTTCGTCTACAGCGCCCCGGTCCGGCTGCCCCTGGCCGAGCCAGCGGTGAGCGGGATCGTGCGCGCGCTGTCGGAGTACGACTTCGACCGCATCTACGGCGGCTGGTGGAGCCCGGTGATCCGCAGCGACGGCAAGCAGGTCCTTGAGCGCTCGGCGCAGCGCTACATCGAGCTTCTGACAACCACTCCGGGAGGTGGATAGTGAAGACCGGATTCTCCGAGGGCGACTACGACATCCGCCTCGATGACAAGTTCGGCCAGCTGGCCCACATCGACATCGACGCCGAGGCCGCGGCCCACGAGCCGTGGTTCAACCAGACGCTCACCTCGGTCAACGACTCCGTCATCCGCCTCGGCGTGATCGAGGGCGAGTTCCACTGGCACAAGCACGACGACACCGACGAGTTCTTCATGGTCCTGGACGGCGAGCTCGTGATCGACGTGGACGGCCGCGACTCGGTTCGCCTCTCGCGCCACCAGAGCTACACCGTGCCGCGCACCGTGATGCACCGCACGAGCGCGCCCCGCCGCTCGGTGATCCTCATGGTCGAGGCCGCGGGCGTCACGCCCACCGGCGACGAGCCGCCCGCGGGCTGAGCCCCCGGCGCGACCCGGTCCCGCCGGCCCACCGGCGAACGTCAACGGCGGGCAACGAAGGAGGAGTCAGAGGCGGCCGGACAGGTCCGGAGCCGCTGGGCGGGGTCGCGGGAGATTCTCCGTCTGGGAGCGGGTTTTCCTCCAAGACCGTGCCTACATCCGGGTTGTGGTCGATCTTGCAGC
>Ga0070717_10003857_pt1 | contig 10783 bp, 18 predicted proteins | sample LARL113metaG_FD_71366 | JGI IMG/M metagenome (GOLD analysis project Ga0070717, IMG submission 71366) | Corn, switchgrass and miscanthus rhizosphere microbial communities from Kellogg Biological Station, Michigan, USA - LAR L11-3 metaG | ecosystem: Host-associated > Plants > Roots > Rhizosphere ...
CGGGCAGACGAGCAAGCTTGGCGCCGACATCAACGCGCGCGGGCTCTACCGCCTTTCCGCCGACGCCAGCAGGGTTGAAAAGCGCCACGGAGCCGAACGGAGGGCGACTAGTGGGGCTTGACCCCACTGCCGTAGCTGTGCGCCATTGCGCGCGTGGATCTGGACTTCATCGAGCGCCCATCGCCAAATTTCGATGACCGGGAGTTGCCGGTCTCGATGATCGTTCTTCACTATACGGGCATGCCTGACGCCCAGGGCGCACTCGACCGCCTGACCTCGCCGGAATCGAAGGTTTCCTGCCACTATCTGATCGACGAAGACGGGAGCACCTACCGTCTCGTCGATGAATCCAAACGCGCCTGGCACGCCGGCAAATCGCGCTGGCGGGGGGTCGCCGACATAAACTCCGCCAGCGTCGGGATCGAGATCGTCAATCCAGGTCACGAGTTCGGCTATCGTCCGTTTCCGGACGAGCAGATTGCATCGCTGATCCCGCTCGTCGCCGACATCAAGGAGCGGCACGGGATCGGCCGCGGCAATGTCGTCGGACATTCCGACGTGGCTCCTGCACGAAAGGAAGACCCGGGCGAGCTCTTTCCATGGTCGGCTCTGGCCAAGCGCCGCCTGGCGCTTCCTAGCCCCACTCGCGACCTCATTGATCCCTACTGGACCGACGCCGGGTTTCTGCTTGCGCTCGAGCGGTTCGGCTATGACGTGACCGATCCCCAAAAAGCGGTGATTGCTTTCCAGCGCCGCTTCAGGCCCGATGTCATTGACGGGATCATCGACGGCGAGTGCCGGGCAAAGTTGCTCGCGTTGCTGCTTCCTCGACCGCAATGATTCGGAATCCGGCGGCAACTTCCCTATATCGAGCTCGCCAGAGGGCTGGGCGGTCGCGGGGGAGCTTGCTCCAACGAGGAAAGTCCGGGCTCCATGGAACCACGGTGCCGGGTAACGCCCGGCGGCCCTCACGCGAGTGAAGGTCAGGGACAGTGCCACAGAAAGAACACCGCCCGGCTTCGGCCAGGTAAGGTCGAAAGGGTGCGGCAAGAGCGCACCGCGGTCCTGGCGACAGGATCGGCTTGGTAAACCCCACCGGGTGCAAGACCGAATAGGGGCGGCATATGGGCCTGGTTCCGGCTCGCTGCCCGGGTTGGTTGCTGGAGGGGCGGGGCGACCCGTCCCCTAGAGGAATGGCCGCACATCCGCCTTCGTCTGCAGGCGAAATCGGAGGACAGAACCCGGCTTACAGGCCCTCTGGCATTTTCATTGAGTCGGCGGCTCGCAATCGGGGCGGCGGCACCCTAAACGGCGAGAAGCTATGCCTCGGCAGAAGAGATCGGATGACTGGGGGTTCCCCCGCTGGCGCTCCTACGGCGAAAAGGGCCGTTCGGCGGCGAAGATGCGCCTGTGCGACCGGGAAGGCTGCAGCGAGATCGGCGATCGGCCCGCTCCAAAGTCGCCGCACAGTCGCGAACGCTGGTATTTCTGCGAGGCCCATGCCGCCGAGTACAACAGGAACTGGAACTATTTCGCCGGGCTGAGCCCGGAAGAGGCCGCGCGCCGGGCCGCCGACGAGGAGCTCGGAGCCAAGGGTTTTCGAAAGTCCGCGCAGTGGAAATGGGCGGGCCCGGGAGACGGCAGCCGCACTCGTGACGAGATGCGCGCTCTCGATGCGCTCGAGCTCGACAGCGATGCCGACTTCAAGGCCGTCAAGGCCGCGCACCGGCGGTTGGTCAAGGAAACTCACCCCGATGCCAATCCGGGCAATGCCGAAGCCGCCAAGCGTTTCAAGCAGGTGCAGGCCGCTTATGACGTGTTGAGGAAGGCCGAAGAAAGGAAGAACGGAAAAGCGTTCTAGTCCAGCCGGCTCGGTTCCGTTTTTTCGCCGGCCTTCCTGGATGGCTGACGACGGTCGCTCCTTCGGCGATCGCCGCGCCGCCGCTCGCCTTGAGGCAGGGTTTCCTTGGGCAGGTTCAGCTTTCTGCGATCGCTCTTTCGGCGATCTCCCTTCCGCCGGTCTACCGCGCTTCCGCCGAAGTGACCGATATCGATGACCACGGTGTCGGCGCTGGGATCGGTGTCGCGCAGTCTCGCCTTCACGGCGGTTACCAGCTCGGGGAGGTGCCCACGAACGAACTCACAGCGCTCGTCTTCGGTCATTCCCTTTGCACGGCTGACTCCAAGGAATGTCTCGATCGCATCTCGCGTTACGGAAATGGCCCGAAGCTTACCGTTGACCCAGACATCGACGAGCGTGCTGTTCCCGCTCGCTCGTATAGAATCGTTCTCCATGCCTCACTCCCTCAACGCCGGAGATGGTCAGTACTACGGCCTCAATGGGCCGGCAAAAGACTTACGCCGCAGCGGCGTAACGCTCGGCCGTCTGCTTTACGAGCGCGATCATGTTCGGGACGCCCTGCGTGCGGTTTGCGCTGAGGTGCTTTCGAAGCTCGAAGGATGCGAGAGCCTCGTGAATGTCCATCAGCGCGACTTCAGCGGCGGGCTTATCCTGCACTGCAGACAAGATCAGAGCGACAATGCCCTTGGTGATGGCGGCATTGCTGTCGGCAAGGAAATGAAGCCGTCCGTCTCGAGCAGTCGGATAGACCCAGACCGATGCCGAACAGCCGCGGACCTTGGTCGCATCGGTCTTTAACGCATCGGGCATCGGCTCCAGCTGACGGCCAAGATCGATCAGGAGCCGGTAGCGGTCCTCGGCATCGACGAGCTGATATTCCTCGAGAACTTCAGAAAGGGGCGGGAGACCGGTCATTCGGGCGCGCCCTAGCACCGCGAGGAGACGCTCACTAGCGGTCACGCAGCTCCTCGATCTGCCGGGCGAGGCTGTTTTCCTTGTCGACGGTGATTCGCTCGAGAACCTTGATCCGCTCCTTGAGCTGCGAAACCTCGTCGCGAAGCCGCTGGTTTTCGACCTGGCCCTGGTTGTCGACGGGGCCACGAACACCGCGGTAGCGATAGGAGCCGCGGATTCTCGCCTTGATGATCGAGGCGACCATGACGATGGCGACGATCCAGACGACCATCAATTGCCCGCTGTCCATCAGGCCTTGTCCTCTTCAGGCATGGAATCACGCTCGCGAAGTGCCTCGATCTGGGCCGCAGTCTGCACTCCGCTGTCCGTCACAATCCGTTCGAGCACTCGGATGCGTTCCTGCAATTGCTGCACCTGACCGCGAAGCTTGTCGTTTTCCTCGTCGTTCGGCTCGAAGTCCCTCATCCGGCGCATCGACCGGGGTGGAATACCCATTTTGTGCCTGACGATCGAAAAGGCGAACACCAGGATGAGGACTGCAAGGACGAATTCGAAGGGGTTCATTGGGTTTTTTCCGATTTCGTGACCCGCGGGGGATCCCGCAGCGCTTCGATTTGCGCTGCCGTCTGGGCGCCGCTGTCAGTCACGATCTGCTCGAGGACTCGAAGGCGCGCTTCGAAACGCTCCATGTGCTGCGCGTACTGAGCGCTCTTCTCGGCAGCGAGACTGGTCTGCGCCTCGATCTGCTTTTCCTTGATACGCATCCACATCTTGAACGGAGCGATGCCGATCGCCGCCAGAGGGATCAGAACCCAGATCCAGCTCGCGATGTTATTCATTTTTTTAAGGCCCCTACGTTAGCTCTTAGATATATCGTAGCATCGATGCGTTTCAACCTGCCGCATCGTTGGTTTCGGCAGCCTTCCGAGCGCCAAGCCGGCGCACCGGCTTTCTCAGCGCCTCGATCTGGGCCGCTGTCTGCGCACCGGTGTCGGTCACGATCTGCTCGAGGACCCGGACGCGTTCCTCGAGCTCGCTGCTTCGAGCGGCGTATTGGGCGGCCTTTTCGGCGGCGTGCATGGCTTCGACTTCCAGCTTTTTCTCGCGGAATTTGAAGAAGCGATTGGCGGTCACCATGAGGAAGATCGTCGGCAGTCCGATGATGATCATGGCGAGGAAGATGGCGGTCAGATCGCGCATTACGCATTTCCTCCCTTGTCGATTGCCAGCGCGTCGATTTCCTTGGCGAGCCGCGATGGCCTGTCGGTGACGATCCGCTCGATATTCTCGAGCCGGTCCTTCACTGATCCGAGCTCTGCCCGGAGCTGCGCATTCTCGGTAGTTAAGAGCTTGATCCGCTCAGCCGCTTCCCGGTCGCTCGAGGGGTAGATCGCCTGACCCCAGGCGCCGTCGAGCGGGTAGCCATGCTTGATCCTCAGCCAGGTGTGCAAGAGCCAGCCGGCGACCCCGACAACGGTAATCGCCAGAGCCCAAGGCAAGGCATCGATCAGCAATCCCAATATCTCCACTGATTCCCCCTTATTTGCTTTAGCGCAGCTGCTCGATCTCGCGGGCAAGCGAGCGGTTCTCGGTCGTCACATAGCTTTCGATGTCGGCGAGCCGGCGGTCGATGTCCTTGAGGCGCGAACGGATATCGCGCGCGGCGCGCGCGGGCGATGCCCGAACGCCCTGCCAGAACTGCTGCTCCTCCCGGTCGACCCTTTCAAAGGCCACCGGCTTTGTCGGGGTGACCATCGCGGCGATGAAATAGAAGGGCAGAATTCCTCCTCCGCTCATGAACATCGCGGCAAGGAAGCATACGCGGACGAGACTGACGTCGAAGCCGGTGTAATCGGCGATCCCAGCGCAGACTCCAAAGACCTTTCCGTTGCGCTTGTCACGGTAGAAACGGGTGCGGCTTTCCGGCTGCGCCGCATAGTAAGCGGGTTCTTCACTGACGTACTGCGGCTGATTGGAGCGCTCAAGGGGCCGGTTCGATCGTTCCTCGGGGGCAGGGTAGCGATTGTAAACCATCTTACTCACCGTCCGCGATGAGGCGCTGGCGGTCTTCGCGGCCCGGCACGCACTGCTGCCGCCAGTTCGGGTTTTCGGCGGTCATGATCCGCTCGATGGTGCAGAGTCGATCGTCGAGACGACGAGCGGCATCATGAAGCTCGTCGAGCAGCTTCTCGTCGCCGGAGGTCAGGGTCGCCGCCGTCTTCCACTTGGTGATGTAGTGGAAGACGAGCCACGGCAGTCCGATGAAAAGCGTGACGATCGCCATTAGCGGAATGATATTTTCGTCCATAAATGCTTATTTCCCCCTGGCCTTCAGAGCGGCCTTCATGGCTTCAAGTTCAGCGTCGACCGACTCTGCGGCCTTCAGTTCTGCAATTTCTTCCTCGAGACTCTTGGGCCCCGTCATTCCAAGGGCGTCGGCGCGGCCTTCGGCGAAGTCCGCGCGCCGTTCAAGAATCTCGAAGCGGCTGAACGCGTCCTCGGTGCGGTTGCCGTTGAGGAGCTCGCGGGCGCGGGCGCGGGTCACGGCGCTCTCGAACCGGGCGGCAATGGCGTTCTGGCGGGCGCGCGCTTCGCGCAGCTTGTTCTGGAGCTTGGCGATATCGCCCTCGTAGCCCTTGAGGGTGTCGTCGATGACCTTGATTTCGTCGCGCAGCCCTTCGCCCATGTCGGCAGCTTTCTGGCGCTCGATCAGCGCGGCCTTGGCAAGATCCTCCCGGTCCTTCGACAGGGCGAGCTCCGCCTTTTCGGTCCAGCTCCTCTGGAGCTCATCGAGGCGCGAGAGCGCTCGACGCATCTCCTTGCCGTCGGCGATACAGCGCGCAGCCGAGGCTCGAACCTCGACCAGGGTCTCCTCCATTTCGAGGATGACCATTCGGATCATCTTCGCCGGATCTTCCGAGCGATCGAGCATCTCGGTGATGTTGGCGGCAAAGATATCCCGTGTTCGGGAAAAGATACTCATTCAAACACTCCGCATGCGAAATTAGGGCCCTAAACCTGCCTCTAACCATACAAGAGTTGTGCCAGAATTTTGGAAAGTCCGTAGTTTCGCGAAATCCTTGGTTTTAGGGCGGAAAACGGAATGAAAATCCTTGCCAAATGGTGGGATTTGCCACCAACAGTCGGTCAGAATTCGAGCGGGACGATATGGAGCGGGCAGAACAGTTCATTGGCCAGAGCCTCGCTTTCCTCGACGCGGTCGAGCGGGCGAGCCGTGCGGCTCCGCTCAATCGCCCGGTGCTCGTCATCGGCGAGCGGGGGACGGGCAAGGAGCTGATCGCCGAACGTCTTCACCATCTGTCGTCGCGCTGGGCTGGGCCGCTGATTATCATGAACTGCGCTGCGCTTCCCGAGAATCTCATCGAGGCAGAACTGTTCGGCCATGAGGCCGGAAGCTTCACGGGTGCCGCGAGGACCCGTCACGGGCGCTTCGAGGAGGCGGACGGGGGAACGCTCTTTCTCGATGAACTCGGCAGCTTGTCGATGCCGGCACAGGACCGCCTCCTGCGCGCCGTCGAATATGGCGAGATCACGCGCATCGGCGCTTCCAAGCCCATTTCCGTCGACGTCCGGATCGTCGCTGCAACCAACGAAAACCTTCCAGTGCAGGTCGACATGGGGAAGTTCCGTGCCGACCTGCTCGACCGGCTGTCGTTCGAGGTAATCACCCTGCCGCCGCTTCGCGCCCGCCAGGGTGACGTGTCGCTTCTTGCCGAGCATTTCGGGCGCCGAATGGCCGTCGAGCTCGATTGGTCGAACTGGCCCGGCTTCACTCCGCGGGCCCTGGCGGAGCTCGAAGCCTATCCATGGCCCGGCAACGTCCGCGAACTGAGGAACGTCGTCGAGCGCGCGATCTATCGCCACGAGGATCCCGAGCGGGCGGTCGACATGATCAACTTCGACCCGTTCCAGTCGCCCTGGGCTCCGACCGGAAGTGTCGCACCGCATTCGCCATCGGTTCCCGTCACCGCGAACGATGCCGAGGAAGTTCGGCCCGCTGCACCGGTATCCAATGCAACGCCGGCGATTGGGACCAGCGACTTTCGCGCTGCAGTCGCCGATTACGAGCGCCAGCTGCTCGAGGAGGCCCTTCGGCGCAACCGCTTCAACCAGCGCGCGACCGCTTCTGCGCTGAACCTCAGCTACGACCAGCTGAGGCATGCGCTGAAGCGCCATAAGCTTCAGGATTCAGCAGCTTAGCGCGCTCGCCGTTGGTCGAAACGGGGGCGCGTTCGTTCGCACAAGGGAGTATGCTTTCTAGGCACAGAGGAATGGGAGGCTTTTATGAGAGCGTTCGCCCTGTTCACCGCCACGATGTTCGGAATCTCCATTCCCGCTTCAGCGCAGTCTGCGGTCCTCACGCTCGGAGGGCCGCTCTCCACTCTCTGCTATCAATCGGCACTTGCGGCCGACAGCCGTTCAAGCGCGCTCGAGGGCTGCACCCGCGCGCTGGACGAAGAGGCACTCGCGACTCCCGACCGCGCTGCGACCTACGTCAACCGCGGAATCGTCCTCATGAGCGGGGGCCGATTGAAAGAAGCTGACGCCGATTTCGACTCTGCCCTGAAGCTCAACCAACGCCTTCCCGACGGATGGCTCAACAAGGGTTTCCTGCGCCTTCGCACGGGCAATGGCCGGGAGGCCCTGCCACTCATCCAGAAAGGCATTGACGTTGGCGCAGCGAACCGGGCCCTCGCCATCTTCGCCCGCGGCGTCGCCCACGAGCAGATGGGCGAGTTCGGCCCGGCTTATGCAGACCTCAAGACCGCTCAGCGGCTCGCGCCCGGCTGGTCGATGCCGACCGAGTACCTCGCCAATTACCGGGTCAGTCAGCGCTAGGAGGCACTGCTCCTAATGAGCGTTGGTCATCGCGAGCAGCATCGGGATCGACAGCAGCGTATTCAGCCTTGAGGCGATGCCTGCCGTTGCGGCTGCTTTCGCCTTTGCAGCGTCGTCCGCCGGAACAATTCCAAGCACTTTCTTCTGGTTCGGCCAGATGATGACCCAGACGTTGAACGCCATGATGAGCGCGAGGTACATGCCGATGCCGATGAGCCGCGCCGATGGGTTCAGAGTCAGCGCTTCTTTAAGTTCGCCATAGGACCAGGCGAGAAGCAGTCCCGACAGCACCGTCATCGCTGCCCCCCAGCGGAAATAGAACAGGGCCTTTGGTGCGATATATTTTGACACTCCGGGCTTCAGTTCGGCGGGGATGGTCGGCATCGTCGGCGTTTGGACGAAGTTGAAATAGTAGAGCAGGCCGATCCAGGTGATGCCGAAGAAGACGTGCACCCATTGGAGGATACCGTTCACAAGGTCGCCGGTCGGCGGCCGGTAGCCCGAATCCGGAAATACGGCGATGAGGATCGCAAGCACGAGACCAACGGTCAGCACCAACCAGAGATTCGCGAAGAATTTGGCCATCTTTTCCCCCTTCTTGGACTCGCCGATGCCCCGGCATCGGCTGCGCTTCAGCGCAAAAGTTCGTTGCGCCGCCGTTTCTGGGTTGAATTTTTCGAGCGCGCAAGCATCTCGCAGGCATTCGGGGCGGGGGGTTCGCCAGGGAGATTCGCCGCATCGCGGAGTTTCTCCGCCAGTTCAAGGAGTTGCCTCAGATGCCCTTCCAGCTACCCGACCTGCCTTTCGCCAAGGACGCGCTCGCTCCGGTCATGTCGGCCGAGACGCTCGAGTTTCATCACGGCAAGCACCACAGGGCCTATGTCACCAAGACCAACGAGCTGACCGAGGGTGACCAGGCATTGAGCGGCGCATCGCTGCTCCAGGTCGTGAGAAAGGCGAAAGAAGCCGGCAACAACAAGCTCTTCAACAACAGCGCTCAGCTCTGGAATCACAGCTTCTTCTGGCAATGCCTTGCGCCCTCGAAGGGCCAGAAGCCCGACGGCAAGCTTGCCAAGCTGATCGAGGACGGCTTCGGAACTGCCGACGCGCTGATCCAGAAGCTCCAGGAAGAAGCGGTCAATCACTTCTCCAATGGATGGGCGTGGCTCGTGCTTGACCGCGGCAGCCTTCGAGTGACTTCGCTCCACGACGCCGACACTCCGATCGTCCACGAAGGCATGGTACCGCTCTTCACTCTCGATGTGTGGGAGCACGCTTATTACATCGATTACCGCAACGAGCGTCCGCGGTTCGCGTCGAGCGTGCTCTCGAACGTCGTCAACTGGGACTTCGTCGCCCAGAACCTCGATGGCCAGGGGTTCGAGCGAGCCAACCAGGGCGAGGGCGCGCGGTCTCCAGAGCTTACTGCTTGAGCCGGTAGCCGGTCCTAAACATCCAGGCGATCACCGCCATGCAGAGGGCGATGATCGCCACGGTGACTACAACGCTTGACCAGACGGGCACATCGGCGACCGAATAGAAGCTCCAGCGAAACCCGCTGATGACGTGGACGATCGGGTTAAAGAGAGTGATCGTCCGGAACGGGTCGTGCAGCGCCTTTACCGAGTAAAAAGCGCCGCCGAGGAACGTCAGCGGCGTGATGACGAGCATCGGAATGATTTGCAGCTGCTCGAAATTCTGAGCCCAGACTCCGATCGCGAAGCCGAACAGGCAAAAGCCGCTCGCGATGCCCACGAGGAACAGGATCATCGCCAGGGGATGGTCGATGCGCACCGGGACGAACAGCGTCGCCGTCGCGAGCGTCACCAGAGCGAGGATCACCGACTTGGTGACCGCCGCTCCGACATAGGCGAGCACGGCTTCGAAACTCGAAATCGGCGCTGAGAGAAGTTCGTAGATCGTTCCCGTAAACTTCGGAAAATAAATACCGAAGCTCGCGTTAAAGATCGATTGCATGAAGACGCTGAGGAGCGTCAGGCCGGGCACGATGAAGGCCCCGAAGCTGATCCCGTCCATCGACGTCATCCGGCTTCCCAAGGCCGATCCGAACACCACGAAATAGAGGGCGGTGGTGATCACCGGAGTGATCAGGCTCTGCCAGAGCGTGCGCTTCCAGCGTGCCATCTCGAAACGGTAGATGGCAGCGATTCCGTGGCTGTTCATGCGTCAACTCGCGGCTTGTGGACCAACTCGACGAAAATGTCCTCGAGGCTGGACTGGTGGGTCGAGAGATCCTTGTAGGCAATGCCGATATCGCCGAGCCGCCGCATGAGCGAGGCGATCCCGGTCCGTTCAGCGTGACTGTCGAACTCGTAGCAGAGCACGTGGCCCTCGTCCTCGAGGCGCAGAGTCCAGTCGGAAAGCTCGGGCGGAATGGTGGAGATCGGCTCTGCGAGCATGATGTCGAGCGTCTTTTTCCCCATCTTCGCCATCAGCGCCTTCTTCTCGTCGACGGCGATCAGCTCGCCGCGGCTGATGACACCGACGCGGTCGGCCATCTCCTCGGCTTCCTCGATATAGTGGGTGGTGAGGATGATCGTCGTTCCGTCGGCCCTGAGCTTGCGCACCAGCTCCCACATGTCGCGGCGCAACTCGACGTCGACACCGGCCGTCGGTTCATCGAGGAACAGGATTGCGGGCTCGTGGGAGAGCGCCTTGGCGATCATCACCCGGCGCTTCATGCCGCCCGACAGGTGCATCATGATCGTCTTGCGCTTTTCCCAGAGCGAGAGGCGCTTCAGAAGGTCCTCGGTGAAGGCGTCGCTGCGCTCCCTCCCGTAGAGCCCGCGCGAGAAGGTGACGGTATTCCAGACCGGCTCGAACGCTTCGGTTGTAAGTTCCTGCGGAACGAGGCCGATACGGCTTCGCGCATATCGATAGTCGGCCCGCCAGTTCCTGCCGTCGATCAGCACCTCGCCGCTCGTCGGAGTCACAATCCCGCAGACGATGTTGATCAGCGTCGTCTTGCCGGCGCCGTTGGGGCCAAGCAGCGCAAAAATCTCACCCCGGTTGATGTCGAGGTCGACGGATTTGAGGGCGTCCACGCCGGTTCCGTAAGTCTTGCGCAGCTTGCGGATCGAAAGGATCGGGTCGCTCATTCGATGGGACCGGGTTCAGCGGGCACGG
>Ga0070717_10003860_pt1 | contig 10777 bp, 10 predicted proteins | sample LARL113metaG_FD_71366 | JGI IMG/M metagenome (GOLD analysis project Ga0070717, IMG submission 71366) | Corn, switchgrass and miscanthus rhizosphere microbial communities from Kellogg Biological Station, Michigan, USA - LAR L11-3 metaG | ecosystem: Host-associated > Plants > Roots > Rhizosphere ...
AGCGCATTCTCGATCACGATGGCTACGGCGATGACCCCGGCGGGATCGAGTCCTGGCTGCGGCTCGCCGAGGCGGTCGGGCTCGAGCGCGCGCCGGTGGAGAGCCTGCAGCAGGTGCTGCCCGGAGTGCGCTTCGCGGTCGATGCTTACGTGAATTTCGCGCGGCGCGCTCCCTGGCCCGAGGCGGTGTGCGCCTCGCTCACCGAGCTCTTCGCTCCGGAGATCCACCGGCAACGTCTCGCCACCTGGCCGCAGCACTACCCCTGGATCGACTCGGCCGGCCTGAGCTATTTCCAGAGCCGCGTGAGTCTGGCGCGCCGTGACGTCGAGTTCGGACTCGCCCTCACGCTCGAGCGCTTCGAGACTCGCCCGGCGCAGGAGCGTGCACTGCAGGTGCTGCAGTTCAAGCTCGATGTGCTCTGGCAGATGAACGACGCCATGGCACTCGCCTACGGAGTGTCGCAGTGACCGATCTCACCGACACCGTGAAGCCCGCCATACCCTCGGGCCTTAAGCTGCAATGGGAGCCGGCGCAGGACGCCCACGTGCTGCTCTATCCGGAGGGCATGGTGAAGCTCAACGGCAGCGCGGGCGCCATCATGAGCCGCTGCGACGGTGCGCGTACGCTCGCGGATATCGTCGCCGATCTCGAGCGCAGCTACGGCCTCACCGGGCTCGCCGCCGACGTGCGCGCCTTCGTGGCCCTGGCTCTCGAGAAGCGCTGGCTGGAGTTGCGCGAGTGAGCAGCGGTACGCAAGCCGCAGCGGCGCTGCCTGCCGCGCCTGCCATCGGTCCACCGCTGTGGCTGCTGCTGGAGCTCACGTACCGCTGCCCGTTGCACTGCGTGTTCTGCTACAACCCGACGGACTTCGCGCGCGTAGGCCCCGAGCTGCCGACGGCCGACTGGCTGCGCGTGCTGCGCGAGGCGCGCGCGCTCGGCGCGGTGCAGCTCGGGCTCTCGGGCGGTGAGCCGCTGTTGCGCGAGGATCTGGAGGCCATCGTCGCGGAGGCGCATGCCCTCGGCTTCTACATCAATCTCATCACCTCGGGGGTGGGGCTTACGCGCACGCGTATCGCCGCACTCAAGGCAGCCGGTCTCGATCACATTCAGCTCTCCTTCCAGGACAGCACGCGCGAGATGAACGATTTCCTGAGCAGCACCCGCACCTTCGAGCTGAAGGCGCAGGTTGCGGCACTCATCCGCGAGTTTGGCTACCCGATGGTGCTGAACGTGGTACTGCACCGGCTCAACATCGATCACGTCGCCGAAATTCTCGCGATGGCGGAAGCGCTGGGAGCGCAGTACGTGGAGCTCGCCAACACGCAGTACTACGGCTGGGCCTGGCGCAACCGCGAGCAACTGCTGCCGAGCCGCGCGCAGCTCGAGCGCGCCGAAGCGGCGACGCAGCGCTTTCGCGAGCGGGTGGCGGGCCGCATGCAGATCTATTTCGTGGTTCCCGACTACTTCGAGACGCGGCCGAAGCCGTGCATGAACGGCCTGGGCTCGGTGTTTCTCGCGATCGCGCCCGATGGGATCGCCATGCCCTGCCATGCGGCGCGCATGCTGCCCGGACTCGAGCTGCCGAGTGTGCGCGAGGCGGACGTGCGCACCATCTGGTACGAGTCCGCGGCGTTCAATCGCTTTCGCGGCGAAGGGTGGATGAAAGAGCCCTGCCGCAGCTGTCCCGAGCGCAGCAAGGATTTCGGCGGTTGCCGCTGCCAGGCGTATCTGCTCACCGGGGATCCCGACAATACCGACCCGGTGTGCGAGCTCTCGCCGCAGCATGCGCTGGTGACTGCAGCGGTGGCGCGGGCAGAGCGTAGCGCGCAGTCGCCGGGCGGCGCGCGCGAGCACGTGCTGATCTTCCGCGACCATCGCACCTCCATACCCGTGGTCACCGAAGATGGCGGCGGTGAGCGCTAGCGCGCGCTATTCTCGGCGGCCATGGCGATCCGCCCGGTACTGAGGATGGGTGAGCCGCTGTTGCAGCGGATCGCCGCTCCGGTTACCCGGTTCGATGCGGAGCTGCACGCGCTGCTCACCGACATGGACGACACCATGCGCGCGCTCAACGGCGCCGGCATCGCGGCTCCACAGATCGGTGTCAGCCAGCGCGTGGTCATCTTCGAGCTCGCCGACAACCCGCGTTACCCGCACATTGCGCCGGTGCCCTACACGGTGTTGGTGAATCCGCTTGTCACGCCGCTCACGGCCGAGGAGGATGAAGGCTGGGAAGGGTGCCTGTCCGTGCCCGGCATGCGCGGCCTGGTGCCGCGCCATCGGCGCGTGCGCTATCGCGGGTACGATCAGCACGGCGCGCCGATCGACCGCACGGTGGAAGGCTTTCACGCGCGCGTGGTGCAGCACGAGGTCGATCATCTCGACGGAATCCTGTTCCCGCAGCGCGTGCGGGATCTGCGCGACTTCGGCTTCGAGGATGTGCTCGCCGCGCGCATGACGCCCATGCCAGACTGACGGGCACGTGAGCGACCGCAATCAAGGGAGAGGCAAGATGAGTCAGCGCGCCGCGGGTGCTTTCGACGTCAAGGTCACCCCGCAGAAGCCCGATACCCAGGTCGCGCGTGCGGCGAACCTCGGTCGCCTCACGATCGACAAGCGCTTTCATGGCGACCTCGAAGGCATCAGCAAGGGCGAGATGCTCGCGACGCACACCGAGGTGCCGGGATCCGCAGGCTACGTCGCAATGGAGCGGGTAACCGGTAGCCTCAAAGGCCGCAGCGGCAGCTTCGTGCTGCAGCACAGTGCCACCATGACTCGCGGCACCCCGAAGGCGACCATATCCGTGGTGCCGGATTCCGGCACCGGCGAGCTGCTCGGCCTCAGCGGTACGATGACCATTACCGTCGGCGCGGATGGCTCGCACTCCTACGAGTTCGATTACATCTCCGGCAGCTGAGCTTGCGCCGCGGCGCCCTCAGGGCGTTTGCTGGTGCGCTCCGGGTGTGCTCGCGCGCTGCGGCCGCACATCGCGCACCATGCGTATGGCGTTTTCGACCCCCTGGTAGTAACCCGGTATCTGACCGAGCTCACGGTAGCCGAGCAGACGATAGAAGGCGCGTGCCGCAGCGTTGCCTTCGCGCAGCTCGAGACCGATGACGAAGGTACCCGCGGTGAGTGCGGTTTCCTCGAGCCACTGCAGCAGAGCGCGGGCCACGCCGCGCCGGCGATGGGCGGGCGCGACAGCGAGCAGGTTGAGGTGCGCGACATCGTCCCCGTAGCGCATGATCGCAAAGCCCACAGTCGTGGGTCCGAGCCGCGCCGTGAGCACCACGCTGTCGGCATCGCGCACGTGCCAGCGGATGCGCGCCGCTCCCCAAGCCGGTTTCAGGCCCTGCTCGACGTATGCCTGCGACATCGCGGCGAGCATTGCGGCATCGCCGGCGCGGGCGGGCTCGACGCGGTAGGCACGAAGATTGGCCGGCATGCTGTGGTCCTCATCACGCGAGGGTGTGGAAGACCTTCTGCACGTCATCATCCTGCTCGAGACGATCGATCAGTGTGAGCACCTCGGTCGCTTTCTCCTCGGCAAGCTCGGTGGGCACGGTGCAGATGTACTCGTGCTCGGCGGAGAGCGGAGCGATGCCGCGCGCCTCCAGTGCCTCCTGCATCCGCCCAAAGTCGGCGAATTCGCAGCGGATCACCAGCTGCGGCTCGCCCTTCTCGCCGGTGCTCTCGCCCATCTCGTCCAGGCCATGATCGATCAGATACAGCTCCAGCTCGTCCTGGTCGAGGCCCTGCGGATTGAGGCGGAACACTCCCATCTTGCGGAACATGAAGCTGACACTGCCGTTGGTGGCGAGATTTCCACCGCCCTTGGTGATGACGTTGCGCACCGCAGCCACGGTGCGCGTCGGGTTGTCGGTAGCGGTCTCCACCAGTAATGCCACACCGTAAGGCGCATAGCCCTCGTAGAGCACTTCCTGGTAGTGAGTGGCGTCGCGGCCGGAGGCGCGCCTGATGGCCGCCTCGATCTTCTCTTTCGGCATGTTGACGGCGCGGGCATTCTGGATGACGCGTCGCAGGGTCGGATTCGAGGCAGGGTCCGGACCGCCGGACTTCACCGCCATGGTGATGTCCTTGGCGATGCGCGCGAACTGCTTCGCCATGCGGTTCCAGCGCGCGAACATGGTGTGCTTGCGGACTTCGAAGATGCGCCCCATGCAGTGCATGGTGCACGAAGCGGTCAGACCGTGCCAACCGCCGGCGGCGCAGCGTGCGGCAGCGCCCGGCTGCCGCTCAGTAGCGGCGCCGCCCGGAGTGGGTTTTGCAGCTTTACGCCGCGCTCAGACCAGTTGCGCCTGCAGCAGGCGCATGCGCCGCAGCTGCAGGCTCAGACGGCGCTCGATCTCGCGCAGACAGTGCTGCAGCTGAACCTGCTCCCACTGCTCGCGCACGGCGCGCTTTTTCTCGCCCAGCCAGTGCTCTTTGACACGTGCCCACTCGGCCATCGCCGCGAGGAAGCTCTCGTATTCGTGCGCGAGGCGCGCACGCAACGACTCGATGTGTGCCGCGGCGCCGGTCGCCGGCAGGCGCGCGAGCCGCGCCTGAGCGCGCTTGAACTGCATCGCGAGCAGTGCCCGCTGTATCTGGAATACCGGGGTACGCTTCAGGCGGCGCGTCAGGCCGAACGGCTGCAGCGCGGCGATCAGCCATTTGGTGGGATCCCACTGCCACCAGCGCACGCCGTTGCGATAGTCGTGCGCGAAGATATGGTGGAAGTTGTGATAGCCCTCGCCGTAGGTGACGACGGCGAGCACCGGATTGTCGCGCGCGGAATTGTCCTCGGTGTAGGGGCGGCTGCCCCACATGTGGGCAAGGGAGTTGATGAAGAAGGTGACGTGGTGGCTCCACACCAGGCGCAACACACCGGCGAGGATCAACATGCCCAGGACATCGTGGAACAGCAGTCCCGCAGCGAGCGGCAGACCGAAGTTGGCGAGCAGCGCCAGCGGCACGTAAAAACGGTGCTGGAACCTCAGCATGGGATCCTTCTTCAGGTCCGGAATATTGCTGAAGTTGTCGCGGCCGCTCGGATACCGACGCAGCATCCAGCCGATGTGTGAGAACCAGAACCCGCGCCGCGCCGAATAGGGGTCGCGCTCCTCGTCATCCACGTGGAGGTGATGCGTGCGGTGGCCACTGCACCAGGCGAACACGCTGTTCTGCAGCGCCATGGTGCCGAACACCAGATAGCACAGCCGCAGGCTCCAGTGTGCCTCGTAGGTGCGATGCGCCCACAGGCGATGGTAGCCCGCGGTGATGGCCATACCGTTGGCGACCAGGAAGATGACGAACACGACCCAGTCGGCGGTGCTGAAGCCGTGGGTCAGGCCGTACCAGGGCACCAGCACCACAGCGGCCGCGAAGGTGAGCGCGAACATCAGCAGATTGGCCCAGAGGATGGGGGCGTGCGGTTCTCTGAGTGAGGATGCGGTCATGTCGCGTGTGGATTCCTCGGGTGATGGCGGCGCGCCCGCGTTCGATGGCCCGGTTACCGGCCCTCGGGAGAGGGCCAGAGGGCGCAGTAACTTAGCATGCCTGGGGGTCGGATGTGGGGCTGCGTCAGCGTTTTTAAGGCCCTGGCCGAGTCTACGCCCCGATTCAGCGACCGGTGACACGATCGTGACGTGCTTCCGGGCACGGCAGCGGCCGTTGTGGGGCGTCAGAACTTGACCATAACGCCCGCGCCCCAGATCACTTCGCGGCTGCGCAGATCGGGGTACCAGATGCCGCCTTCGCCCGCGCAGGCATCACTGCCGATCACGCTGCCGCTGTTGCACACGAGGCTCGCCGGGGCGCCGGTGTTGCCGAGCGGCGGGGTCACCCCGCCGGGCCCGCTCCAGTAGGGCACATCCGAGTGGCGGAACGTGGCCTCGGTCCACCAGGTAATCCAGTCACGCGGCATGTACTGCAGGTTGAGCTGCATGTCCCACTGATAGATCTTCTGCCCGGGGTTCGCGGTGAAGTACGGGGTCCCGGTGGCAGCGGTGGCGCCGTTTATCGGCGGCAGCAGCACCAGGTAGCGCCCGGGATTGTTCATGAAGCCGCCGCCGAGCGTCACCGCGAACAGGTCGTGATCGAACCACGCACGGTTGTAGAGCATCGCGCCGAAGAAATTCGCCTTGTTGGGCCCGTGCGAGCAGTGCACTCCGCCACCGTACTCGCAACCGAGGTCCAGTGTGAACGACAGCGCCATCTTCGAGATGCCGATGCCCGGATGGTCCCTGGCGTCGTAGTACTTCCACACCACGCTGTCGTCCAGGTGCACGCGCGTAACGTTGGCGTAGGTGATGTAGGGCGCGGACGGATTGGGCTGGCCGATCGGCGCGTTGGGATTGCCGCCGTTATTGGGCACGCCGCTGCCGGTCGCCAGGTTGTCCTGGCCGAGCGTATAGGTGTTGAACACCAGCTTGAGTGAGTCATTCGGGATCCACAGGATCTGCCCGCCGAAGCCCGGATGACTGTTGAACTTTGCGTAGGACTGCCAGCCGTTGATGAGCCACGGCTCGATCTTCAGCGTCTGGGTCGGGAACCACTGCACGCGCAGCCCGTTGAAGAACCACGGCGTGTTCGATGACACGAACGAGGGCTGGTACGTCCAGTTGTCGAAGTTGTAGTAGCTGAAGAGCCCGACGTACGAGACGAAGATGCCGGCATCGACATTCAGCCCGTGATTGACATCCCAGTGATAGCCGGCGTTGGCTTCGGAGAAGTACTTGTAGGCACCCTGCAGATCCCACTGACCGACCGCCGAGCTGGCATCGTTGCGCGGTGTGGTCACGGCGAACATGCCGAACATCGACAGGAACCGCGCCTGCACGCCGTGCCAGTGGAAATTGCCGCCGAGGCTCACCTGCTCGATCTGGAACTCCCCCGAGCGAAACTCCTCGGTGGAGCCGACGATGGTGTGATCGTTCGGGTGATTGAAGCTCTGCAGATAGTTGACGTCGAAGCGCACTTCGGGAGTGAAGAATTTGGTGTCGAATACCGGGTTGCTCGCGCGGCTCGTGCCATTCATCCAGCCGAGGTCGCCGACCGCGAACGGCGTCTGCGTGTCTACCTCGGGTGCGGGCTCGGGTTTCTGCAGCGCTTCCGGCACGGCGGCCGCGACCGCGGCGGCGGCGACAGCAGCAACCTCGGAAGAGGGCGCGGGCGCAGCAGCAGGAGCGCCTGCCACCGCCGGGGCGGCCGGCGCGGAGGGCCGGGTGTTCATCACCAGGTCCGCGCGCGTTGCCTTGCCCGTCACCACGATCAGCGAGGGTGCAGTGACGCTCGGCGCTCCCGCGCTCTGCACGCTCACCGTCCAGGTGCCCGGTGGCAGATCACCAAAGGAATACACCCCGTCGCTTCCGGAGAGCGTCGCGCGAATCGCGCCGCCATCGGTGCGCGTCGCTGTCACCGTGGCGTAGGCCACCGGCGCACCCGCCGGCGTGGTCACTCGGCCGACGAGCGCACCGAGATCCGCGCCCCAAACCCGGGGCAGCATCGCCGCGGCCACAATGATGGGCCATAGCACGCGCACGAGGCTCTGGCGCACTCTCATGGCTGTTCCTTGCAGTGACGGTTGCGTCCGAGCGCGCCATCGTACGGAGCGAGCCGCGGCTAACCAGACCAAACGCCGTTAAGAAACGCGGTGCCCGAGCGGGTGCGGGCGCAGTCCGAGGTTGGGGAGTAGTGCGCTGGCGGGACCGCCCCGGGGGAAGGACGGTCCCGCTATTCGACACTCAACGTTAAAGCGATGACTCCGGTGCGCCCGGCACGTGCGCGATGTGGCCGGACGCGCGGAGAGCTTCAATATAGCCTCGGCCGTGGTCGCTGTCACCGCGGCACCCGGCGCGTATCCAATCTGTCACGGCTGAGCCAGACGCTGCACGTTGTGGCACACCTCCCGGGGCAGCCCCGTCGCATGTGGATTTATATAATGTGTGCACTCGGCCGCGGCCATGGAGTACCCGTGATGCTCGAAACGATCAGCGAGCACCGATCCTTCGATGGGGTGCAGGGCTTCTACCGCCATCAGTCGGATGTGATCGGGCTGCCCATGCGATTCGCGGTGTTTCAACCGCCGCAGGCCCGGCAGCAGCGGGTGCCGGTGCTGTTCTATCTCGCGGGCCTCACCTGCACCGAAGAGACCTTCGCGATCAAAGCCGGTGCCCAGCGCGTCGCCGCGCGCGAGGGCCTGATGCTGGTGAGCTGCGACACCAGTCCGCGGCAGACGGGCATTCCCGGCGAGGCCGATGACTGGGAATTCGGCACGGGTGCCGGCTTCTACCTGAACGCTACGCAGGCACCGTGGTCGCGTTACTTTCGCATGTACGACTACGTGCTCGGCGAGCTGCGCGAGACGGTGCTGGCGCAGTTTCCCGCTGAGCCCGGCCGGGTGGGCATCTTCGGGCATTCCATGGGCGGCCACGGCGCTCTGGTGCTGGCACTGAGAAATCCTCAGGTCTATCGCTCGGTGTCGGCATTCGCTCCCATCTGCGCACCATCGCGCTGTCCGTGGGGACGCAAGGCATTCACGCGTTATCTGGGCGAGGACACGAGCGTCTGGGCGAGCTACGACGCGGTGGAGCTTCTCAACGCGCGGCGTACGCGCGTGTTTCCGGAAATACTCGTCGACCAGGGGTTGGCCGACAAGTTTCTGCCTCAAGGGCAGCTGTTGCCCGAGCTTCTCGAGCAGGCCTGTGCGAGCGCCGGCCAGCCGCTGCGGCTGCGCCGTCAGGAAGCCTACGGGCACGATTATTATTTCATCGCCACCTTCGTGGAGGATCACCTGCGCTTTCACGCGCAGGCACTCGCCGCGGTGGCGGACTCCTGAGACTGCGATCGCTGCGCCACGGCTCTATACTCCGCTGCGGGGAGTATCGGCGGGTGCAACCATCGAGACGCACGTTACGACCGATGACAGCGAGCGCTGCGCGTACGGTGCTCGCGCTACTGGCTGTCATCACGCTCGCCGATTGCGCGAGCACTCCGGGTCCAGCACCGCTCGAGCCTTCAGCGACCGTGGCCGAATACAGCGCCCGGCGACTGGATAGCCTCTCGCCGGAGCTGCCGCCGCCTTCCGCGGGCTGGGACCGCGCCCAATGGCTGACCGCGGCGCTGCGGCTCAATCCGCGGCTCGCCGAGCAACGCGCCGAGGTGGATGCCGTGGCCGCGGGCGAGCGTACCGCCGCGGAACGCCCCAATCCGAGCATGCAGCTGTTCGCCGAATATCTCAGCTCTGCGGCCCAGAGCACCGCCTGGCTGTATGGGCTGTCGATGGATTTCCTGTTGCGTCAGCCCGGGGAGCGCGGTCGGGCGCAGCGGCGCGCCGCCCTGCAGACTGCGCTGGCGAAGTCCGATCTGGCCGAATCACTCTGGCAGGTGCGGGCCGCGCTGCGCCAGGCGCTGCTCGATGCCGTATCTGCCCAGGACGAGAGCGCGCTGCTGCAGTCGCTGGTGGCGCAGCGGCGGGCACTGCTCGCTGCCGACCGCGCACGGCTCGAGGCCGGCGACATCGCTCGTGCGCAGGTCCTTGCCGATGAGTTGGAGTTGTCGCACGCGCAGCAACGCCAGCAGCAGTCGCGCGTACGCAGCGCGGATGCCATGGGCCGCCTCGCCGCCGCGGTGGGTGTGCCGGTGGCGGCGCTCGAGGCAGTTCCGTTGCGCTGGAACGGCTGGGACGAGATCGACTCGCTGAGCGTTGATTCCGCCGGCCGCTGGCGCACCGAGGCCCTGATCGGCCGCCCGCAGGTGATACATGCGCTGCGCGAATACGATCTCGCGGAAGTGGGGCTGCAGAGCGAGCTGGCCAAGCGCTGGCCGCAGATTCACGTCACACCGGCTTACGCGTGGGGCGGCGAAGGAGTGCGGCAGAACACCTTGTACGATATCGCCACCGAGGCCGGCGTGGCGGCTTCGTTCGAGATACCCATCTTCAATCAGCATCAGGGCCCGATCGGCGAGGCGGTCGCGCGGCGCACCGCTGCAGGGGAGCATCTCAAGTCGGTGCAGGCGGAGATCTTCGGGGAGATCGACCGCGCCGAGCTGGCATGGCCGGCGGCGCAACAGGCATGGAGCGACACCCGCAGCGCCGCAGAGATCGCCCAACGCCAGCATCAGGCCGAGCAGCACGCACTCGCCGCAGGCGAGGTGGAGCGCGCCAGTGTGTTGAACGCCGAGATCGCCGCCACCGAGGCGCAGCTGTCGGTGCTGCAGTCCGCCTACACCGCCGAGATGGTTTTCGGAGCGCTCGAAGACGCCTACCGTCGACCCTTGCAGGGCAACGAGGGCCAGTGGCTGCCCGCCGCGTCTCCACAAACATGACGCTACCCGCCAGCCTGTTGGCGGCGCTGCTGCTCGCCGCGGTCGGCGTGGCTGCCGAGCCGGACGAGACGCCACACAAGCCCGAGCGCGACCGCCAGCCTGTCGAGCTCTCACTGACCTTGTCGCAGCAGCAGGCAGTGGGGATCCGCACCGAGTACCCGCTGCCGCTCGCGACTGCAGCGCCGCTCGAGGCTTATGGCACGGTGCTCGATCCGCTCGCGCTTGCGACCGATGCGGGCCGAATGGAAAGCACCCAGGCTGCAGCGGCCGCGGCGACGGCCGAAGCCGCACGCCAGCAGCGTTTGTACCGCGAGGAGGCGCAAGCCTCGCTGAAGGCGTCGCAAGCCTCGCAGGCTCAGGCGGTTGAAGCTGCGGCGCAGGCAAGCGCCGCCGCCATGACTTTCAGATTGCAGTGGGGGCCGCTGGCGCACTGGAGCGCAACTCAGCG